>Ga0134099_1002053_pt1 | contig 17454 bp, 16 predicted proteins | sample 10_taG_2_FD_105482 | JGI IMG/M metagenome (GOLD analysis project Ga0134099, IMG submission 105482) | Switchgrass degrading microbial communities from high solid loading bioreactors in New Hampshire, USA - 10_41_5_180_A2 metaG | ecosystem: Engineered > Bioreactor > Semi-continuous > Anaerobic >...
GATTACCCAACCGACATGAACTCCGAATAATTTGGGAAGTATCGCGTTTTCCGCGAAATTGGCGATCTTCGGGAATCCCAGCGAAGCCGGGTCTTTCCAAGGGCCATATTGCAAATAGGTAACCCATTTTAACGCAACATAATTCAACATCAAAGTAACGATGGTTTCATTCGTGTCCCATTTTGCTTTGAGAAAGGCCGGTATCAATCCCCATAACGCTCCGCCGATGAAACCTGCCACTATCATCAGCGACAGTAAAAGGGGCCGTGGAAGGTGCTGGTAATTCAGGGCCAAATAACTGGCACAGAAAGCCCCCATGATAACCTGCCCTTCGCCGCCGATATTCCAAAACTTCATCTTAAAAGCGATTGCGATCCCTAACGAGATTATTATAAGCGGAATGGCCGCCACAACGGTTTGTTGGATTCTATATTCAGTGCCAAAGGCTCCCAGCAGCATTGTTTTGTAAACGCTCAGCGGGTTAAAGCCCAGCAGCAAAATAAACAGCCCTGAGGTTACCAACGCTAAAAGAATTGCAGCCAGCATAATCAACAAATATTGTTTTTGGGATATATCCGGCTTTTTAACTACTCTAAACCGCATATTCTTCCTCTTTCTTACCCAGCATCATCGCGCCTATCTGTTCTTTGGTCGCTTTGCGCGCATCCACTATGCCTGTTATTTCTCCGTTGGAGATAACCATTATCCGGTCACACAGACCGAGTAGAGAATCCAGATCCTCGCCAATATAAAGAATGGCTACTCCCTTTTTCTTTTCTTCGTTTAAAATATCATATATTCTAAGGCAGGTATTGATGTCAAGACCTCTGACCGGGTAGGCCGTTATCAGCAGTTCCGGATTGGAATCCAATTCTCGGCCCAGCAGCACTTTTTGAATGTTTCCGCCTGACAGGTTTTTGATCGGATGATGGATACCCGGAGTTTGCACATCCAGTTTTTTAATTATTTCCTCAGCCTTCGCGGCTGCGGGTTTTCTTTTTACAAACATTTTATGGTGATGGTATTGTTTCAAAAGAATATTATCGACCATATCCATTGCGGCCACAAGCCCCATACCCAGGCGGTCTTCGGGAACGAAGCTCATGCTGATGCCCCTGGTAATAAACTCCTTCGGATTTTTACCGACCAGGTTTTCCCCTTTAAAGAGGATTTCTCCCTCTTTGACGGGATGGAGGCCTGCCAACGCTTCACACAGTTCTTTTTGGCCGCTCCCGGCAATCCCGGCTACACCTAGGATTTCGCCGGCGCAGATATCAAAATTAAGCCCTTTTAGGACTTCCACACCTTCTTCATTGACGACCCGCAAGTTGCGGACTTTTAGAACTCGCTTGTCGGTTAATCGATCTATTCTATTTATTGAAAGGTCGATCGGACGGCCAACCATAAGCTCGGTGAGCTCTTTAGGGTTGGTCTCAGCTTTGTTTAAAGTGGCTATAGTTTTTCCTTTGCGCAAAACCGTTATCCGGTCGGCAATTTCCATGACCTCATTCATCTTATGGCTGATAAAAATTACCGAGCAACCCTGCTCTTTCATCCGGCGCATAATTTTAAAAAGCTTCACGGTCTCCTGGGGGGTGAGCACAGCAGTCGGTTCATCCAAAATCAAAATCCGCGCACCTCGGTACAGGGTTTTCAAAATCTCCAGGTTTTGTTTTTCCCCGACCGACATATCATAAACGTATTTTTTCAAATCCACCTCAAGGTGAAACTGCTCCATGATCTTCCGGACATCATGGTAATGCTTCTTCTTGTTCAGCAAAAGCCCTTTGCCCTGCCCCAGCAGAATATTCTCCAAAGCAGTTAATACCTCTACAAGTTTAAAGTGCTGGTGAATCATTCCGACACCAGCATTTATCGCATCCCGAGGCGAAGAAAACTTAACTTCTTTTCCGCCTATATAAATATGACCGCTGTCAGGGATATAAATCCCTGACAGCATATTCATCAATGTACTTTTACCGGCTCCGTTTTCTCCAAGTAGAGCATGTATTTCTCCTTCCAGTACATCGAGATTCATCCTGTCCGTTGCTACGACGTTGCCAAAGGTTTTGGTTATATCTCTCATGGATACATAAACTGAACCGTTTTGCATGTTAAATTACTCCTATTTTTCTATTTCACCGATAACGCCTTCAACAAACCAATCCATGGACAATTGTTCCTCGTCGGAAAGGACGGAACCTTCCGGAACTCTTATGTTACCGCTTTGGTCTTTAATCGGTCCGGCAAACACATTAAATTCTCCGGATAAAATTTTGGCTTTGACTTCTTCAACTTTTTCCTTGGCCCCTTCCGGAACATTCTCGGTCAGAGGCGCCAAATCAACAATACCGTCTTTCATGCCGCCCCAATAAGCTTCCGGTTTCCAAGTCCCATCCATTACGGCTTGGACTTGTTTTACATAATAAGGTCCCCAATTCCAAACCGGCGCAGTCATATAAGCCTTCGGAGCCATGGCATACATATCGGAGTTGTAACCTACGGAGAAAGCTCCCCTTTCCTGAGCTGCGACTTGCGGACCGGCAGTATCCTGATGTTGAGCAATGACGTCGGCGCCTTCATCAAGCAGAGCTATAGCAGCATTCTTCTCTTTGGCCGGGTCATACCAGGTATTGGTCCATTTTACTTTTACCACCGCATCCGGGTTAACAGAGCGGACGCCGAGGGTAAACGCGTTGATTCCTCTGACTACTTCCGGAATGTTATAAGCAGCGACATAACCGATAACATTAGTCTTGGTCTTCATTCCGGCAACTATTCCGGAAAGGAATCTCGGCTCTTCTATTCTCCCAAAGTAGTTTCCGTAGTTTGGACCCATTTTATAACCGGAACAATGCATAAATGCTACATCCGGGAATTCTTTAGCCACTTTTTCCACATAATCCATGTAACCGAAGCTGGTGGCAAAGATTATTTTGCAGCCCTGATCGATCATATCCCGCATAACTTTTTCTGCTTCTTGGTCTTCAGGAACGCTTTCTTTATAAATGGTCTGAACTTTGTCACCAAGTTCTTTTTCCAGATAGAGACGGCCTTGATCGTGAGCGTAAGTCCAGCCGCCGTCACCCGGAGGTCCAATGTAAATAAAACCGACTTTTATCACTTCATCTTTTTGATCCGCTTGCTCACTCGGAGCAGGAGTTTGTTGGCCACCGCAACCGACTGCAAGCGTCAGGGCGAGCAGCGCAACAAATAACACTGTGAAAACCCTTTTCATTTAAATTTCCTCCCTATTATTATTGTTAGTAAGTGGTTAAAGTATATAAAAAATTTAACCAACACAATAAAAAAGATGGCGAAAAACGGCTTCAGTCCACAAAATCAATCTTACCGCCCGCAAGGGACCGGATACGCACCAGGGATTCGAGCCGGACATTATTTTTCAGGATGGTTTCCCTGCCTTCCTGGAAACTCTTTTCAATCACAATCCCAACTCCGGCAACCCGGGCGCCGGCTTGTCTGACTATATCCAGCAAACCCGTCACGGCACTTCCCTGAGCCAGAAAATCGTCGATTATAAGCACATTGTCTTCGGGTTTCAAATATTCCTTGGCCACCCTGATAAAGTATTCCGTCCCTTTGGTATAAGAAAAAACCTTGCTTTCATAAACCTCGGCGTCCAGATTGCGCGCTATGTATTTCTTAGCAAAAACAACCGGCACGTTGTTAAAATACTGGGCGGTTATACAGGCAACCCCTATTCCCGAGGCCTCCACCGTTAGAATTTTGGATATTTCCTCAGCCTCAAACCGTTTTTTAAATTCCTTGCCAATTTCCTGAAATAATTGGACGTCCATTTGGTGGTTTAAAAAGCTGTCAACTTTTAAAATGTCCTCTCCTATGACTTTGCCGTCTTTACAAATCCTTTTTTTAAGCAGTTCCATTTCAATTCCCTTATCGCCAAATTTCAATGAATACATCCTCTATTATAATTTGGGCCAAAGCTTTTTTCAATCGATTTTTCGAACAAAAAATAAATTTTTATATTAATTATTCGGATTTTGCTACCGATAAATAACCTTAATTGTTAATTATTCTAATTAATTATTCTAACTGCTGTCCGATAATCATTTCCTTTAACCGGTCTATTAACTTTAATTCACCGCCAGTGCCCTTTAATAATGTTCGCCAATACCTTGACGCCTACGGCCATAGCCCTTTCGTCAAAATCAAATCTCGGGCTGTGAAGGAATATTCCCTCTGTATTTTTCCCGGCACCGATAAAGAAAAATGCACCCGGTTTTTCCTGCAGGTAAAAACCAAAATCTTCACTGGCCATAACAGGCTCATTTTTTTCGGCCAGCTTTTCTCCCGAGGTTTGAACCGCAGCTTTAATCTCCTGAACAACAGTCGGATTGTTTAGCAAAGCCGGAGCGATCTGTTCCAAAAAGATTTCTGCTTTGAGTTTGTGAGCCCCGGCAATGCTTTTGATTATATTTTGTATTTCCTCAAGCAGCAGTTTACGTGTAGCCAAGGCCAAAGTCCTTAAAGAACCTTCAAAAACCGCTACCTCCGGTATTACATTGAAAGCTGTACCGCTTTCAATCCTGCCGATGCTTAAAGCCACCGGCTCGGGGATTCTTATCCGGTTCAAAATCTTATTAATCTCGGCACAAATTTCCACAGCGCCGTTGATTGGATTCAGAGCCTTCGACGGATAAGCGCCGTGACCGCCCTTGCCCACAAGGGTTATTTTAAACCTGTCGCTGCCGGCCATTTGGGCTCCGTCATTAATTTGAATACATCCAACTTCAAGATCGGGCCATATATGATAACCGATAATTGTATCCACGTCCTTTAATACTCCCGCTGCGATTAAATTTTTGGCCCCTTCCCCCGTTTCTTCCGCCGGCTGAAAGATCAGTTTTACCGGTCCGTCCGGAACGAATTGCTCCTCTTTCATCATTTTGGCCAACCCCAGCAAGATGGCCATGTGCCCGTCATGAGCGCAGGCGTGCATAATCCCTGCCCGTTGGGATCTAAATTCGAATTCATTCTCTTCCTGCACGGAGCACGCATCCATATCTGCACGTAGAGCAAGAAGGGGTCTGGAGTTATCCCTTCCTTCAATATAAGCTATTACTGCCGTACCGATGCTTCTTTCCGGCACTAACCCAATGTTATTCAGATAAGTCTCAATGTATTGAGCGGTCCTTTCCACATTGAGCCCCAACTCCGGGTACATATGCAGGTGACGCCTGACTTTCCTGGTTTCCGCTAAAATATCCATATCCCTTTACTCCCAGTCCCCAACAACCGGTATGGTTTTCTTACCGATCATAGGTTTTATTAATAGGATAATATATTTTAAGCTATTCCTGTGCTTAATCCGACCAGCAGGGAAGTCAAATGCCCTTAAAAAAATACAAAGATAAAAAAATGATTTAAGGAATACTGCAAGAATTATTAAATAATCAGGTTATTCGGTAACGTTCTTTGGATTTTTCCAAATGAAGGGCCATTTTTTGCGCAGCTTCATTCGGATCCCCGGAGGCAATAGCCAGGTAAATCATTTTGTGTTCTTCATAGATATCCTTAAGTTGAGCAAGATTGACCATCCCGGTCTTGCTGATATAACGAATCAGCTTCCTCGAAGTAAGCAGAAGGCTGTGAATGATCGGATTTTGGGAGCATTTGGCAATGGCTAAATGAAAATCAAGATCCAGATCCAAAAAATCCTGTAAATTACCTTCCAGAAAAGTTCTGCTGGAACGCTCAAAAATCTGCGAGAGCTTTGCCAAATCCTCTTTAGTGGCATTTTGAGTAGCCAATTTGGCACTTTCGATCTCCAATACGTTACGCACATTGATGATGTGTTTTAGGTTGCGCTCTCCCATAAAAAAAGTCCAGGACAGAGGAGTAGTAAAAAAGTTTGAACTGTCAGCGGCTATAAAAGTTCCCTGTCCGGGCAAAATATCGATTAAGCCAAGCACGCTTAACACTTTAAGGGCCTCGCGCACAGTAGTCCTGCCGACACCGAAGATTTCTGCCAGATTGCGATCGGAAGGAAGCTTGTCGCCGGGGCGCATCTGCCCTGTAATAATAGCGTCTGTCAGATAATCACTGATAACACGAACAAGGGTCTTGACGTTATTCTCTTTTGGTACCAGCTCGCTAACGCTGTTTAAATCATTGCAGCTTTCGTTAAGATGATGTTCAAGTAGCAAATCGATATTTTTGGCGAACATATCCGGTTCAATAAAAAAAACATCCTTGTCTATCGACATTTTAGTCGCTACTAATTGGGCAAACTCTTCAGGATCGCCGATCCCGTGCTTTTCAAAATTGGAGAGCTTGGAAATACTGACTAAAGGTTGTCCCTTTTCATCAGACAAATACAGCTCAATAAACTCCCGTTGCGTTAGCTTCAAACGACGACGCAAACTTAAAATGTTCTCGTTCACGTATTCCGGATTTAAACTCCACTCCAACTCATGGAACGTATTACTCTCTTTGCTCATATTCTCACTCCATAGCAGTTAGGTCACTGTTCGTAACCTATTTTCAAATACCGGATTTCACTAAACCGACCGAATTTCTATGACCTGTCTTAACTGGACTATAACTACAATCTAACTAATTATAAAAAATTACCTTTACTTTTACAAGCAATGTCTTATTCAGAAAAATTTTAATATTTTAATTAAAATATCTTGAATACCATCTATTGATGTGCCATAATATTTATAAAAAAGTGGTCGACCGCTCGAACAGTTTTTAATTTTTCCCTTAAATTTAATTAATATTCAAAATCTACTTAAAAATTTACTGAGAGGAGAAGTACATCTATGGCTACAACTGCCAAAGAAAAAAATCCGTTGAAAAGGATTTCTCTGACAACCCAAATCCTTATCGCTACCGTGGCAGGGATTGTTTTTGGAGCAATAGTGGGACCATGGGCAGCGAATCTGAAAATCATCGGTGACATATTTATCCGCTTAATTCAAATGAATGTAGTTTTGTTGGTAATGACAGCGGTAGCGGCCGCAGTCGGAAATGTTGACGCTCGTAGCGCGGGTAAAATGGGTTTACACACATTTAAATGGATTATTTTCCTGACCTTTCTTTCAGCCTTTTTGGGGCTTGGTTTAGGACTGTTAATCCAGCCCGGCGCCGGAATCCAAGTTGTCGATCCGGCCACAATAGGTGAAATTCCTCAAACTTCACTCAAAGACACAATTCTGGGATTCTTTTCAACCAACATTGTGGGCTCGATGGCTGACGGTGCTATGATTCCATGTATTATCTTTGCAATTCTTTTCGGTTTGGCCATGGGAGCCTATCAACGCAGTTCCGGCAAAACAATCATTAATGATTTCATTACCGGCTTCAATGCAGTCATCATGAACATCATCAAAATGGTTATGAACGTTGCTCCTATCGGTATATTTGCCCTTTTGGCCAATGTTGCGGGTGCAATCGGCTTCAAAGTAGTCATCCCAATGTTGAAGTTTTTGGGAGCGCTGGCCATTGGTACCGTTATTATGTTGGTAGTTTATTCTCTGATGACTGCTGCCATAGTTAAAGTCAATCCTTTAAAAATGCCGAAAAAATTTGCCAAAATGTCCCTGATTGCGATTACAACCACGTCCTCTGCCATTACTTTGCCGACAAAGATGGAAGACACCGTTACCAAATTCGGTGTCAGCCGCAAAGTCACTGACTTTACCGGACCGATTACCATGTCCATGAACAGTAACGGAGCGGTAATGTGCTATGTGATAGCGGTCTTGTTCATGGCTCAATCTACCGGTATTACACTGACCACTTATCAAATGATTATGGCAATCTTGCTTTCGGCCATGTTATGTATGGGAACGATAGTTGTCCCCGGTGGAATGATGGTGGTTTACCCGTTCCTGGCCATATCCTTGGGGCTGCCGGTTGAAAGCGTCGCCATTCTGTTAGGTATTGACTGGTTCTCCGGTATGTTCAGAACCTTGGTCAACGTAGACGCCGACGTTTTGGTTGCCATGCTGGTAGCTAATAAACTGGGCGAATTTGACAGAGACGTTTACAACGAGAAAAAGAAAGTGGAATATGTCCAGGCTTAATTCCTTAGGGCCAATAGATTTGACCCTGAGCCAGAAAGGAGCGCGGTTTTTTTGAACATCGATACAATAGCCAATAATATTCAGAGAAATCTAGAAAAACTGTCCATTTTTAACGCCACACCGGGTGAAGGGTGCACCAGGCTGCCCTTCACCAAGGAAGCCCGTCAGGCTGCGGATTATCTTAAAATTTGCATGGCCAATGCCGGTCTGAAGGTTCATGAAGACCAGGCCGGAAATGTAATAGGGGTATTGGAAGGTGAGGACCCGGAAGCCCCGGCGCTGGTGGTCGGATCCCACTTTGATACGGTGATTAACGGGGGTATTTTCGACGGTTTGGCAGGTGTAGTTGCAGGTATTGAAATAGCCCGCCTTTTGAAAGAAAGCGGCAAACCCCTGAAAAGAAACTTTGTGGTAATCGCTTTTAATGATGAAGAAGGAATGCGCTTTGGCACCGGCTATTTTGGATCCAAAGCGATGTTGGGGCAAATTACCATTGAGGATCTACACCGTTACAAGGATAAAGACGGCATATCCGTTTACGAAGCAATGCAAGAATACGGCCTCGTTCCGGAGCAGGTGCTTGATGCCAAACAGGATTTAAGCAAGATTAAAGCCTTTATAGAATTGCACATCGAACAGGGTCCGGTGCTTTACCAGAACAAGGTAGATATCGGCCTTGTGGAATGCATCGTAGGTATTCAGCGTTATTTGATTACGGTGCACGGGCGTGCTGATCATGCAGGCACAACTCCGATGGATATGCGCATCGACGCAGTTGAAGCCGCTACCAAAGTAATCTCCAAAATACCGGACTGGGCCCGCGAAAAGGGCGACGGTACGGTGGCCACCACCGGCTTTATAAAAGTGCTCCCCGGCGGAGTGAACATTGTGGCCGAACAAGTCCAGTTTACAGTCGATATTCGTTCCCGGAACAACGATAATATTAACGATATCGTCGCCAAGATTAAAGAGGAGTTGGACAAAGCTTGCAAAGCAAACGGCGCTTCCTGGGAAATGGACAACAAACTCACCATCGATCCGGTCAACTTAAATGAGAATATGCTGACCTTGTTGGAACAAAAATGTCAAGACTACGGTTATAGCTATCAACGTATAATTTCCGGAGCGGGACATGATGCGCTGGCCATCGGACAGGTTTTGGACACGGTAATGGTGTTTGTCCCAAGTAAAGACGGCAGGAGCCATTGCCCCGCAGAATGGACCGAATACAAAGACATCGCCAAAGCGGTGACCATCATCCACGATCTGATCCTGGATTTACAATAATATTCCTTCCTAAGTATACAATAATATTTCTTAATGCTGAGAATTAAATCAATTAAAGTAAGACTGAATTAAATTTACGATTTTTGACACTTTAATCCTTTAATTATAATATCCTTTAAACAATCGCTAAAGCAGTTTACCATTAAATTCTTTATCATTCTTTTAACCATAAAAATATTCTCCAAAGAAAGGAATCACCATGATAAGAAAAGCTGAAGAAATGAAAATTGTTCTTGAGCCAAATCTTAAGGGCGGTAAAGATACGGTCCGCCTCGTTAAAATACTGGAAGAAGAAGAAATGCATGGGACCGGGCGCTTATTTGCCATAAGCATAATCCCTCCCGGCGGCTCAATAGGCCGGCATACCCATAGCGGCGATTTTGAAACATACTATATACTTAAAGGAAGGGCTCTGGTGAATGATAACGGTACCGTCAAGGAACTGAAGCCGGGAGATATGACCCAATGCAAGGACGGAGACTATCACGCTATAGAAAATATCGGGAACGAGGATTTGGAATATCTGGCCGTGATCCTCTATTCCCGAAAAGACCGGACGGCTGAAAACAACAATTAAAACTGAAAGGAGTGAACCCATTTGGGTTATCCGAATGACATTTTGGCCACACGCAGTATTGTCAAACACGGCAGTTTTGCCGTAATACCGGCTGCCGGCTTGGTAAACAATGTGGTTCCCGGCATTGAAAACTGCCGGGTAAGCATAGTGGCATCTCCCAAAATGGGCGCAAGTTTTGTCCAGTATGTGATAGAAGCCCAGCAAGGCGGGGGTACTACCCGCATCTTCGGCAACGAGCCAAATATTGAAACCTTTATGTATGTAATAGAAGGCGAAGGGATTTTTAAAGTTGAGGGTAAAGAATACAAAGCCTGCGCAGGTACTTACATCTATTCCCCGGCCGGTGTCGGACTGGAATTTAAGAACACCTCCGAAAAGACCATGAAAGCATTGCTGTACAAGCAGATATATATTCCTTTGGAAGGCCACAAAGCCTACGTTTACTACAACAACGCGAATGAAATCCCTTATCGGGAGTATGACGGCATGGCGAATGTATTTATCAAAGATCTTCTGCCCGTTGATTTGGGCTTTGATATGAATATGCATATTTTATCCTTCGCCCCAGGCGGCTGCCATCCCTTCGTGGAAACCCATGTCCAGGAACATGGCGCCTATGTTCTGGAAGGGGAAGGCTGCTACTATTTAGACGACCGGTGGATAATGATCAAAAAAGACGATTTTATCTGGTTTGGTCCTTATGTGCCCCAGGCTGCTTATGGCGTAGGCAGGACGAATTTTACCTATATTTATTCAAAGGACTGCCACAGAGATGTGACCTTATAGCCCGTTAACTTAATACAGATAAAACTAAAAGGAGCTTCTGCCGTATAAACCTAATCGGTCCGCGCAGCGGCTCCTTTTAATTTTGGAGTTTTAAAAGACATACAAATATCATTAAAAAAGATAAATGAAAACGATTTTATAAAGCAAATAGGAGGTTGTTTAATTCTTGCAGGTGGAATAGTCAGTGCCGAGGATTTTTCGCAATAAGTTCTCGTCATGCAGCAAATCGATGAAATAGCGCTCGTCCTTGGTCTGGGTGGAGTTAGCCAAAGTCAAAATCCTGAAGGGTCTGGTTAGCGGGGAATCCTGGATTCTAAGGGTTTTTAAAAGACCTTGTTTACATTCTCGCTGAACAGTCAGAGCCGAAATAATGGTTATACCCAAGCCTGCAGACACAACCTGTTTTATGGCCTGAGTGCTTCCAAGCTCCATGGTGATATTCAATTGCGACGGATCAAGCCCTCTTTCTTTTAACGCCAATTCCATTACCTTACGGGTTCCCGAACCCACTTCTCTGGTAATAAACCTTTCCTGAGGAAGCTCCGCCAAAGCCACGTTTTTCCGTTCAGCCCAAGGATGGTGAGCCGGAATTACAACCACAAGTTCATCATGCCAGAAGATTTCTACCTCAAACTCTTTATGTTTCGGAACCGGTCCCTCAATTAACGCCAGATGAAGTCTTTTTTCCAACACATCCTGGCAGATAACTTCCGTGTTGGCGATTTTTACCTTAAAATCCACATCAGGTCGAGCTTTACACAAATAGGCTAGAATGTAAGGCAGCACATATTCCCCAATGGTCAGAGTGGCTCCTACGTTGATAAGTCCCCTTCGATCCTCAATCAGTTCGCTGAGTTGCTGCTTGGCATTGGCCAAGATATCGAGGATTTGAATAACGTGCTCATAAAACAGTTCACCTGCTCTGGTAAGAGTAACTCCTTTATTAGTCCGATCAAAAAAACGAATACCGTACTGATTTTCCAGGTTTTGAATTTGCAAACTAATGCTGGGTTGGCTCATATGCAGCTTTTTGGCAGCCATGGTAATATTCTGGCTTTCGGCCACTTCTTTAAATACTATAAGCTGCTGTTCAAACAAAATGGGCACCTCCTATTATCTCCTTAAACTACTATGTTTCTAAGTCTGGCGTTTTAAAACTACTGTTTACAAAACTCCCCATTTCCGCGTATAGTCCAATTTCAATACATATTCATCCTCGTTAAAGCCATGCTCTCTTAAGGCATTTACAGCCCGGTTAAAATCCAAGGTCTCGGTTTCTACCAAAATATGATCCTTCGCTCCGGTAATAGCCCAATCATCGTGAATCGCAGTTAGTATTTCCAGCATACGCGCAATTCGTTCTAACCTGTTGTTTAAAAAATCCTTCAAGTCCCGGATGGCCTCCGGTTTTACTCCCGTTACTTTTGCTATATCTTTAAAAGGCGGTTTTTCGCCCTCTTTCCATAAGGGTTTTTCGAAAAAATGAAAGAAAAACCTTACGCGTTGAACACATGTTTCATTGTCAGGGTGCATCCGGCTCATTCCTTTCTCGTCTTGTCCTAAATAATTTGTTATTTAAATTTTATCAAATTTGTAAGGATTTTACTAATAATTTTCCGAAAAAGCAAAAAGCCTCCCCAAAAGAGGCTTTTTGCTCATTTACAAGCTTTCACACCCTATAGAGATCTTATATCTTAGACAATGCTTGCCCAGTAGTCGCCTAAGATAACAACGGACAGCAGGTACCCAACCGGTACGTTGACGAGTACGCCGGCTGTAAATGCTGCAAGAGGTTTCCAGCCAACGGAAGTGAGTTCTCTAAATCTGGTGGTCAAACCAATACAAATGAAGGTTAAGTTAAAGGCCCAGCTTCTTAAAGTTTTCAGAGGACTTACGACAAGTTTTTCAGCCGATTCGGCAGTAGCCGGGTCTACGGAAGAAAGCAGCAGAGTGATAATAATGGAAGCGGCAAAGAAACCAAGAACGAATTTTGGGAAGCGGTACCAGATTTCACTGGGGCTCGGTTTCACACCGTCTTCACGTTTTTCCCACTTGGTGACGGCGATCAAAGCCATGATGAAGCACCAGATTCCGACAAACATATCCCGACCTACTACCTTCATCAAGGTAAAGGTCTTAATTGCCTGCTCATCGATTGCGGCCGCAGCGGCCATACCGGCGGCATCAGCAAATTCCGAAGTACCGATCCAAGCCCCGGCCGGTCCGGAAGGAATACCGAGCAGGTTAATCATAAACGGGAGTACAAAAATCATAATCATAGCCCAAACGACAACCAGAGAGATGGCAACCGAAACATGATGTTTTTCTGCTTTTACCGAACCGCCGATGGCAATGGAAGCGGAAACACCGCAGATGGAGCCGCCGGCTGCAAGACAGGTGGCGAAACGCTTATCTAAACCCAATACTTTGCTGCCTACAAAATAAATGGTTACAAAGGTCAGGACAGCAATTACCGTAGCTTGGGCAAAAGCGACCGGCCCTGCTTCAACAATTAAGGTAAACGGCAAGGTAGCTCCCATAAGTACGATACCGGTTTTTACATAGAACTCGGTTCTCAGAGCGCTATCCATCCATTTAGGCATTTTAACAAAGTTACCTATTACTAAACCAAGGGCCAGCGCAAGCAACGGAGCTTCGAGGTTAAAACTCTTCATGACGTTCCAGGAACCCCAGACACTTATAATTAAGGTAAGAATAAAGATGAAGGTAAAACCAATGACGAAGTCCTTTACTTTATGTCCCATGACTTTAAGAGCAAAACCAAAAAGTAAACCTAATATAACAAACAAAGTAATAATTGCGCCAATGTTCTTTGCTATATATTCCATTGGTACGGCTAAACTGTCATATGAAGGGATCGAAATAGCAATCCATTTCATAAAGTTGCTGCCGGTGGCCCAGAGGATAATAGCGACAATGGTAAGTCCTAAGCCGAGCCATACTGCCCAGTAGTCTTCTTTTTTAAATAGGCCGATAAACCCGCCGCCATTCGGAACAGTTTTCTTTTCTGTTGCCAAATTACTCATACTAATAATCTCTCCTTCATTAGTGTTTAAATTTTTACACTTTTAGTGTATCCCGGAAAAACCCTCACCGTATTGTGATTTATTGTTTCACCTCCTGTAAAGTTTTTATTTAAGAAACTTTTCCTTGGTAAAAATATAATTAGGAAAAGGATTTCTTTCACTTGCCGACATCAATCTTTTGTCAAAATCTTTTTTCATGCTGTAGAGCTGCAATATAAGCTTTGCCCGCCGGTCCATTTGGTATCTTTATACCGTTGAGCCAGCTGAACAAACCTTTGAGCCCATGCCGGGCAGCCTAAGGCATGGATATGGTTGTAAGCTGCCAAAACGTTTTTATAACATATGCCGTCGTATTTGCCGTTAAGTCCGTAGCCTTTCTGAACTTCGTAAGCGTAACTGACGTCTGAAGCTAAATTTATTACCTTCGAATTGTGAAATTCATGGCCTTTAATCTGCTGATTTTGGTCAAACCAGAAATTGCCCGCGCAGGGTTTGAGAATTGTATAGCCGTGTCCTTGCGGTTTAGCCGTCATGGTAACATCAAAAGGCAAAAGTCCAACCATCTCAAATTTCCCTTCTGCGGTACTGATTGAACGCCCCAGATACATCAGTCCGCCACATTCAGCATAAATCGGTAAACCTTGCTCAGCCGCCAAACGGATATCTTCACGGAAAGTGCGATTTTTCTCCAATTCCCCTGCAAATACTTCCGGGAAACCCCCGCCTATATATAGTCCGTCCAAATCCGGCGGTAACCCGGGGCTGTTCAAACTGTCAATATATTCAAGGATTGCTCCCGAGTCAATCAAAGTTTCCAAATTTTCAGGATAATAGAAGCTAAAGGACTGATCTTTAATTATTCCGATCTTAGGCATATTGAGCGGTTTTTTGCGCAAAGCAAAATTAATTTTGGAGCCACCGGCAAAGTGGGAACAGTTAAGGGCCGGTGCGTCATAAGCCAGTTCTACGAGTTTGGATAAATCCACATGCTCGCTTATAACTTGGGCCAAATAATCTATTATTTCATCGGCAGCGGCAAGCTCCCTGTTTGTTACCAAGCCCAAATGCCGGTCCGGTATGGTCAGAGAGGCATCCTTCGGAATGGCTCCAATCACCGGTACATTGCAAAACCGCTCTATTGCTTCGGTGGCCGTCTTTTGGTGCCGAGGACGGGCCACTTTGTTCAGAATCACCGCCGCTATTTTGACTTCCGGATCAAATTGCTGGTAGCCCATAACCATAGCAGCCGCACTTCTGGTCATTCTGGTAGCATCTACCACCAAAATTACCGGAGTTTGGGTAATTTTGGCCACTTCGGCCGTGGAACTGCTTCCGGCCATATCCGTACCGTCGTAAAGTCCCATTGAACCTTCGATAATAGCCAATGATGCTTCGGCAGTATTCCGAATCAGCGAAGAGCAAATATCTGTGCCGCTCATAAAGAACGAATCAAGATTTCTGCAGGTAACGCCGGCAGCGGTTGTATGCCAACCGGCATCAATATAGTCCGGCCCTTTTTTAAAAGGTTGGACGCGAATTCCTCTTCGGGTCAAAGCTCTTAGCAGCCCGAGGGTTAAAGTCGTTTTCCCGCTCCGCCCCTGCGGCGCGCCGATAACCAGTCGTGGAACCGCTATTCTTTTGTTCTGATTGCTATTTTCCTGTGGCATCAAGGTTTTTCATCCTTTCCTGTTTCGGTTTAGGTTAACGGCAGGTTTAAGGCGGTGCCCCAGCTTGGCCGGGGCAATGCTTTTAGGAGGAGTCTAAGGAATCAAACGCAGCCGGTCGGTTTTAACAGGCCTGCGATCTTACAAGCGCCTTTAGCCGGACCGCTCGGGAACAGTTCATAGATTTTTTTCAGATCATAACCGGTTTCTTTGCAAAGTTTGCGGACCATTGGCGCTACTCCAAACTTCTGGTAGTAATCGCGCAGATAATTAATTACTTTCCAGTGTTCCTCTGTCAATTCTTCCACATCTTCCGTTTTAGCCAAAGCCAAAGCGACCTCTTCGTTCCAAACAGAGGCATCCACGAGAAAACCGTCTTCATCCAACGCGATAACTTGACCGTTAACAATTAAATCAGCCATTTTATTTCCTCCTTTAGACTAGTTATTTTCGCTAAGATATTTTAATATTTCACAGGTAATCAAAGAATCAGAGCCCTTCCCATTAGGTCACTGAGTCCTTTTACCTCAACATCAACTTTATGATGGGCCATCACTGCCGGCAGCTGGGCTTTGCAGATGGCACAGGGCGCACAGAGAATCTTCGCTTGAGTCTTGCGAACCGATTCCGCTTTCGGTTTTCCGAGCGCCATTCGCAATTCCATGGCTTCGTCCATCAACAGTCCGGAACCGCCCCCACAACAATAGGAGTATTGAGCTGTCGGTTCCATTTCAACAAAATTCTGTACACAGGCCCTTAACAGCTCCCGCGGTTGTTCTATCAAATCGCCACCGCGAGCATAATTGCAGGGATCGTGGTAAGTTACGACTTCCGGGTTTTTGCTTTTATCGAATTGAATTCTTCCTTTTTTGTAATGCTCCAGCATTTCCTCAAACAAATGGATAACCGGGAAAGGCAAAGGACCGTTGATTGTGTCGCTAAACATCCTCCAGGTTCTCCAGCCGTGGCCGCACTCGCCGGCAACAATCCTTTGAACTCTAAGCTCTTTTCCTGCGTTCATCAATCTCATATTGTGTTCACGCATGGTGGGTTCATGGAAAAACAGGCCGAAATTTGCCGTTTCCATAATTTTGGAACTTAGGGTCCAAGAAACACCGGCTTTATAAAAGAGTTTTGCCACTGCCATAAAGCCGTCCGTATTGGTGAACAAGTCGGAAGACGACGGATTAAACAGCACTTCCGCCCCTTCGATATCCACAGGAATCGGAATATCCAATCCCGTTTCCTCTTTTAACTCTTCCTCCAGAAACTCAATGCCGTCCAGCAAAGCCGGCAAAGGGGTTCCCATGTTATTGCCGGTATCCCGCATGTTCTTGGTTATACCCGCGTGAAACTTGGTAGCCAAGCCAAGGTGAGCAAGCAGCTCACGAATTGCTATGGTAACTTCAGCCGTGTCAATTCCTTTCGGGCAAAATACGGCGCAGCGTCGGCATTGATTGCACTGATGGAAATATTTGTACCAAAGATCTATTGTTTCTTGATCAATGTCTTTTGCTCCGTTCCACTTCTTCAGAAAGGAGGGACCCGGGGCGAAATATTTATCGTATACCTTACGGACCAAATCCACCCGGGCAACCGGCATATTGTACGGATCTTCGGTCCCAAGGTAAGAATGACATTGGTCGGCACAAGCCCCGCAGTGAGTACAAACATCGAGATACAGTTTCAGAGAGCGTTTGTATTTTAACATTTGCCCGAGAATCTCCAGGGCCATTTGCGGTCGATGCTGTACCGGCACCACGTTTAGATACATATGATCTATATCCTTAGCAACATAGGGAATGCGTACCTGTTCACTCATTTTATAATCACCTGTCTTTCATGGGGCCGGGTCATTAGCCAACGGCTCAGGAAAATTCCGCAAGAGTGCATCAGCTTCGAGTACGGGAAATAGAGCAAAAGCAGTTGCACCAGGGTAAAGTGGGTCATAAAACCAAGGTGTTCAGGGGGTTGAATCGGGCGCAAAGTCAACAAACCTACAACGTAATCCCTAACCA
>Ga0134099_1002054_pt1 | contig 17452 bp, 11 predicted proteins | sample 10_taG_2_FD_105482 | JGI IMG/M metagenome (GOLD analysis project Ga0134099, IMG submission 105482) | Switchgrass degrading microbial communities from high solid loading bioreactors in New Hampshire, USA - 10_41_5_180_A2 metaG | ecosystem: Engineered > Bioreactor > Semi-continuous > Anaerobic >...
ATAGCGAAAGCATTTCCCGTTCCGCCCAGACCCAAACCGCCAGAAACAAGCGAAAACTACAAGATATCTAGATAACATTTGACAGAGAAAAAGTGTTTCACTTTAACTTGCAATTTGCGTTCAACGAAAATTAGCATTGCGCGTATTTACAAACCGGGCTGCTTTCTGTTATAATAAACTTTGCGTCAAAATAATAAGCGCCCGTAGCTCAGTTGGATAGAGTGTCAGACTCCGACTCTGAAGGTCGCTGGTTCGAATCCAGTCGGGCGTACCATTTGAAACCCTTGCTACAAGCCACTTTGGGGGCTTTGGCAAGGGTTTCGTTTTGTCCATTATGAAAATACTTTGCACCAAACAGAACACAAAAAGACGGTACAAAATATTAAAACTGTGGTCAGAATTGTGGTCAAAAATCGTTCCAACCGCCGCCTGAGTTGCCCTCGGCTTTTTGCTTCATCTTGACAATAGATTAAATGCGGAACGCTTATCTACAAGCGTTATACCTCTTTGTAGTCAACTTCAATGTCGTCAAACAGCTTCTTCAAAGCTCCTGCGACCGCAATTGCTTCCGCTTTCGTGTCGTATGTTCCAATGCACACAGTCCACTTGGTTTGGCAGAGCAATTTATCAATGTCGAAATTCTTACCCGGACACGCTGTAGCCGTTAAGTCTTTGTGTCCTAAAATTTCCTTGATTTCGTAACGGTTCTTTATGTCTGATACGAGCCAGCGTCCTGCGTTGATTTGCGATTCGGTTGGTGTTTCAACCTCGAAATTGCCCTCGAAGCATATCCCTATCGAATGGTAGTTGTAATCATTGTTGCTCCCTGCGTGTGAGCGTCAGCGGGCGACAAGTCACATCTACCCTATACTTTATTGCAACTCTATCCCTTACCATGGTTCCGTCCATTAAGCGCCCGGCGTTAGGGCCGTCCACATCGGCCCTTGTCCACCTGACACCGCCTTTGGCTATGTACGGAGTTATATCAATGTTGTCAATCTTGAAGATCATATTCAACTACCTCTATTGAAAAAGCCTAAAAAATGGTGTAATCTTATATTGAAAGGAGGTTTTGAGCGTGAAAGTAAAGTGTTTAAGTTGCGGATATAAGGTTTCTGATTCTGAGGAAGCGTGTCCCAAATGCGGTACCAAACTTAGGTGGTATCAGAAAAATTCTCCGTTTACCTTTACGCTCATGGTTTGTGCTCTTTTGTTTTTCTTCTTTACTATGCTGAGCATAATATGGTTTTGGTAGGCGGCAATTACCTAACCAAGTTACTGCCGCCCACCCTGCTTTTCTGCTGATAGTATGGGTAGGTTATATCCGACACCTTTTGACCGTCCATGTATACGTTTGTGTCTTTTTCCGCAATCTCTTTCAGCAAACCAATGATTTCCTGGAATTTTTCAGTGTTATCAGCATAATCGTAGCCACCGCTTTGCGCACCCTGATAGCCCGAATGTGTTGGTTGGACACTGAAAGCGTTGGGATTTGCGCCAACAGGAGTTGAGTAGCTTGTGCGGGGCATACCGCTTTGTGCTGTATTTGATGTGTTTTCAATATCTTTCCGTACAGCGGCAAAAGCCACCGTAACAGCGGCAATAGATCCGATAATAATTCCTGCCGCTAGTCCAACAGACCATGACGCATGAAACACAGCTATTGCAAGGGCGGCAGCTAGAATAGCAGCGGCCAAGCCGGTGAAAATCGTTATGGCTTTTTCCCATCCTGTCATTTGATCCCACACCAACGAAATATACAGGAATGCACCTGTCAGCGCAGCAAGCGCAACCCCGGCCAGTCCAATTGTCAGTCCAAGAGACGCCATGCCGGATATTGCCGCCTTTAACGCAACCGCTGTTGTGGTCAACAGGATTCCTCCGACTTCCATAAGGGTATTCTGTAGATTCGTGCCGTTTTTAACGATGTCGATTATGCCTAGCGCTATTGCGCCCAAACCCGCAATGAGCATTGGTATGGGCGAACCCAAGAGGATTGAAATGCCTAGTCCGGAAGCAAATAAACCAGCTAATACTAATAGTTCGTTTTGCAGGTTCACTCCGTTTTTGATGATGTCATAAATGCCTACACCCAATATGGCAAGGCCGCCAACGAGAAGCCCAACCGCAGCGGTTGTCGCACCGAAGGCTAATGCCAATCCTCCCGCCGCCAAAGCGACTCCGCCAACCATCATTGCAAGGTTTTTCCAATCGACACCATTTTCGATAGAATCAAATGCGCCATATACACTTAATGTCAACCCCCCAATAACAAGCAAATGACCGGCGACTGTTAGAAGCTCCGAAATCAATTTCGAGAGGGTTAATGATGCAAGGGAATTTTTCTATCATCAGAATGGTAGAAATGAACGCATCACTTACTTTCCACGCCAGTATTGCAACACCGACTTTTACTGCAATATCGAGTGCTTCGAGGACGCCCCCGCACGAAAGACTGCCCACAAGTGCAGACACACTTTTGCGAGCTATATCGTAAAGGGTGGTGGAGATTTGAGGTCACTGCAAGAACTTCTCGGTCACGCCGACCTTGAAATGACACGAAAATATACTCACATAAACCTTGACGATCTGCGCAACAACATAAGCAAATTAAACTATTCGAAAAGAGAATTAGGGTCAAACTGTGGTCAAACAGACTGCAAAGCCATATAAATAGCCACTCGGTGTCAGACTCCGACTCTGAAGGTCGCTGGTTCGAATCCAGTCGGGCGTACCACCGAAAGAAGCCGACAGTCCAGTCGGCTTCTTTATTTGTCGATAAAACGCTCTGGTTTTCTCTATGTTATAGAATTACATGTGGTGGCTTGCAATCAGTATAATATCGTTATATGTTATATAATGAAGTACCAAACACGAGGCGATCAGAATCCTCAACAATCTTATTGCCGAGGGGTTGATCCGCAGGGTTGCTCTGCCAGGGCTGTCCGCTATGTGAATACAAGGCATAATATAGACTATAAAGCGCCGGAAAAATATCGCAAAGGTCCAACAGCACGATCCGGCGAAACAGAGTGAGGTATGCGTATGAAGTTGTTCCACTTGTCCGATCTGCACATCGGCAGGCGCATAGGTGAAATAAGCCTATATGAGGACCAGAAATACATTATCGATCAAATACTTGCTTACGCGGAAACGGAGCTGCCGGACGGTGTGCTGATAGCGGGCGATGTATACGATAAAAGCATTCCGTCTGTCGACGCAGTGGACCTGCTCGACTATTTCATAACGGAACTGATCTCCCGCCGTCTGCCTGTCTTCATGGTGAGCGGCAACCACGATTCCCCGCAGAGGCTGAATTTCGGAAGCCGGATCCTGGACAAATCGGGGATACATATTGCAGGCGTGTTTGACGGAAAGCCTGTGAAGAAAACACTTGCCGATGATTTTGGCGAAGTTGACATCTACATGCTTCCATACCTCAAGCCTGCTTTGGTCCGCCCTCATTTCAGCAATGAAATAGTTACTTATGAAGATGCGTTACGGACTGTTATAGATTCAATCGGGATAGATATAAACAGACGCAACATACTTGTCGCGCACCAATTTGTCACAAGCGGATCGTCACAACCCGAACTTAGCGACTCGGAAAGCATCTCCGTGGGCGGGCTTGATAATATCGACTCTTCCGTCTTTGACAGGTTTGACTACGTAGCGCTTGGGCATATCCATAAACCCCAGTTCATAAATAATGAAAAGATCAGGTACTCCGGGTCCCCGCTCAAGTATTCCTTTTCTGAGTCCCTGCATGACAAAAGCATTACGGTGATCGAACTGGGCAAAAAGCACGACCTGCAAATAAGGACACTCCCCCTCGTTCCGCTGCGTGACATGCGCAAAATCAAAGGCCCCGTCGCCGAACTTGTCAGGGTCGGGCTGGAAGACCCCGCCGGCCAAAACGATTTTATCCACGCCACCGTTACAGACGAAAGCGAAATATATGATGCGCTCGGCAGGTTGAGGACGGTATATCCCAACATCCTCCGCATTGAGTTCGAAAATGAGCGAACTGTCCAAACAGGTTCACGGACGTCCGCAAGCGGCAGCATCGAGCAAAAGAGCCCGATGGAGCTGTTTGAAGAGTTCTTCGGCATCCAAAACGACGCGGAGCTCACTGATAAGCAAAAAAGGGTCATGGAGTCCGTATTTGATAAAGCGGGAGGGATAGTGCAATGAAACCTTTGAAAATAACGATGAGCGCATTCTGTCCGTTCCCGGGTGTGGCCGAGATCGACTTTTCAAAGTTTGGCGGGCTGGGTCTTTTCCTTATCTCCGGCAACACCGGCGCCGGGAAGACGACGATCTTTGACGCGATCGCGTTTGCGCTTTTCGGACAGGCCAGCGGGAGCGACCGCACACCGGAAACCCTCCGCAGCGACTTCGCAAGTCCCGAAGCAAAAACCTTTGTCGAACTGGTGTTTACGCATAAAGGAAAGCAATACACCGTCACAAGAAAACCTAGATATGAGCGTCCGAAAATCTCTGGAAAAGGTACTACCATAGAAAACCCGGATGCTGAGCTGATCTTTCCGGACGGGTCGGTCGTTTCGGGTTATCGCGAGGTAAGCAACCGGATCGCGGAGATCCTTGGCATCACTTATCCGCAGTTCAAGCTTACCGCCATGATCGCCCAGGGCGAATTCAGGCAACTGCTGTTTGCCGACAGCAGGGAGAGGGCGGAAATCTTCAGAAGGCTGTTTCAGACAGACCTGTTTTCGGCAACCCAAAAGGTTCTCAAGGAGCTTGAGAAGGAGGCTAAGGAACAGTGCGACGAAAGCAGGCGCAGGATCCTGCAGCATATCGGGAGCATCCAATGTCCTGATGATAATGTCGAGATGTCGGCTCAGATAGAGTCAGTCCTGGATGATCAAAATATCCACAGGACGGAGGATATCCTGAACCTTCTGGCCCTGCAGAATGAAGCCGATAAAAACCTTATGCATGGATTGAGGGAGGATCTGAGCCGACTGGACAGAGAGTCGGCAGAGATCATAGCCCAAATCGCAAAAGCGGAACATATAAACAAGCTTTTTAAGGCACTTGATTCTGCAAAGGCAGAAAAGTCCGGGCTGGACCTTCAAAAGGAAGATATGCTCGCTCTGGAGAGCAGGATCTCAAATGCTGAAAAGGCACTATATAACGTCTTCCCTCTCCAGGCACTGTATCTCAGAGAAAAAGAAAACGTAAAAATCCTTTTCGAAAGCATTGGCAGGCTTGATGATGAGATCGCCTCATCGCAAGAGAAACTCGATAGTCTGCGTAAAACTCTTGATGATGAGCAAAACAGGGAACCTATGCGCGAAGCCCTGTCCTCGGATGTCAGTCAGCTTGAAAAGGAACTGCCCTTGTACCTCGATGCGGACAGGCTGGAAAAAGAGTGTTCAAATCTGCGCGCCAAGCTGAATGAACTCAATGAGACCATAAACAGGCAAATATCTCTTGTCGGAAAATACAGGCTCGAAAAGGATGATCTTGCCGAGAGACTTAGAAAGACTGAGTCATACGAAACTCAGTATGTTCAGTGCCTCAATACGATCGATAATCTGAACCGTACGGTCAAGGAGCTTGACAGCCTGAAAAGCGAAGTGCTGAATGTAAGGCAGCTGAAATATCAGCACCGGATCTTCAAAGAAAGATACGAAAAGGCGGAGGAAGACTATCGCAGGTCAGCCAGGCTGCTTGAGGAAAGCGAAACCGCTTACAACCGTGAACGCTCCGGGATCATGGCAGCCAAACTGGCAGACGGCGAGCCCTGCCCGGTCTGCGGATCGACCGTCCATCCGCGCAAGGCTGTCATAACTACGGGCGCTCCCGGCGAAGAGGAGCTCAAGCTCCTTAAGAGCAGATATGAAAAATGCCTTCGGGAGATGCAGGAAGGATCCCGAATCCTTGGAGAAAAAACAGCCGAGCTAAATACTTCCGTAAATCATATGCTGGGGGCCTGCAGGTCCGTATTACGCATTGAATCAGTTCCGGATGATACTGACATCCTGCTCGGCATGATAGGAAAACGCATTGCCGAATGCGATGAGAAGCTCAGCGAGCTTCGGGCGGCGGAACAGGACCTTAAAGCAGGTTTGGATGAAAGATATAAGTGTCAGGAAAGGCTTAAGGAAATAGAACTGGCAGAAGCGGAGCTTACAGGCGCCATCTCTGAAGCGAATGAGGAAAAAAGCTCGCTTTCCTCAGCCCTCGGCACCATGGAAGGCCGTTTGCAGGCGCTGTCCGGTTCGCTGTCCTGCAAATCCCTTGCCGAAGCTGAAGAAAGCCTGCGCAAAAAGAAGCACCAGCTGGCTATGCTGAAGGATGCTCTGAAAAAAGCCGAAGAAGACTACATAAATGCAAGCAATGATCTTCAGGCGGCAAAAACACTGCTGGAAGACATCAGGAAAAGATACGATGAGGCGGTCATCAGCGAGTCCGAGGCCTTCGAAAAATACTCGGAAAGCATGGCAGCCTGCGGTTTCAAAGATGAGGAAGATTATACCGCGGCGTTGATGGACGAGTCGGAAGTCAAACTCTCGAAGGAAAAGCTGCAGCTTTATCGCGATTCCATGAACAGCATCGATTCCGAGCTGCGTCGCCTCGAAGCAGAGACAGCCGGCCTTGAACCTCAGGATGTAAGTCTCCTGGAGGATATGAAGAACAGGATCAGCGTTGAAAAGGACAAAGCTGACCAAACACTGAGAAGTGTCACGGCCCGGTATCTCTCTAACCAGCGCACGGAAAACTCCATCAGGCAGGAAAATGAGAAGAGGAAAGAACTTGAGAACGACTTCCTCCTCATCAGCAGCCTGTCCAAAACGGCAAACGGCGAGCTGCCCGGCAGGCAGAAGATCGCATTCGAACAGTACGTCCAGGCTTATTATTTCAATCACATCCTCGATGCTGCAAATACACGGCTCGGCAGCATGACGGGTAACCGCTATACGCTGATACGCAGGGAGGAGCCCGAAAATCTCCGCTCGCAGACCGGGCTGGATCTCGATGTGCTTGACCATTACACCGGCAAGATCAGGACTGTCAAGACGCTCTCCGGCGGCGAGAGCTTCATTGCTTCACTTGCGCTTGCCCTGGGCCTGGCCGATGTCATACAGAGCCATGCTGGAGGTATCGAAATCGAGATGATGTTCATCGATGAGGGGTTCGGTTCGCTGGATCCTCAATCGCTCGAACTGGCTGTCCGTGCTTTGAATACCCTGGCTTCCGGCAACTGTATTATCGGTGTGATTTCGCATGTTGCGGAACTGAAAGAACGTATAGACAGGCAGATCGTCGTTTCAAAAGGCATAAACGGCAGCACTGTTTCGATTCAGTTGCCTTAACCGATCGAATGTTTATACCGGCAACACAAAACTCTTTTACCATGACAAAATAAATCATGCGGCTGGATCACCCTGATCTCTCGGTGGACAGCCGCTTTCTGTTCGATATTGTGACAGATCATCTCCCGTTTCACTCTTTTCAACTATGTATCTTATCCCTTTTCCTGAGGCGGAGCCGCTGAAAGAATTTTTCGAGCGATTCGGGGCCTCCCAGTACGTCCCTGCCAACATACAACGTCCCGTCATTTCGCGTTTTTACGCTCCACTTGACAAGCGATATACTTCCTTTTGAAATCTCGATTGCGGTTATTCCGTTCGGATGCACGCAACTTCCGCTGTTGAAATAATACTCTTCTTCTTTAAGCGGATAAACCGGACGATGTGTATGTCCTGCGACCAGGATCAGGTTTTCCCTTCCTGCCCATCGTATCAGCTTATCTTCCACCATCATCCTCACCTTGTAATTTTTCGCGGCGCTCGTGAGGTCATTGAACCCCATCCTCTCGATCCTTCTCCAGAAATTCCGGACCAGAAAACGGGCAAGACGCCAAAGCGAGCTGTTCAGGAAGTCCGCCTGATGGCCGTGGATCAAAACGATGACATCGCCCGTATCGCTGTGCCTGAGAAGGACGCTTTCATAGGCACGTATTCTCGGAAAATACAAGTCATAGTTCCCCTTGAGATACTCCTGATCCCTTTTGACGATGTCATGGTTGCCATAAAGCATTATCAGCCTTCCCTCTCTGTAAAACCTTCCCAAAAGCTGATAAATATGCTCGTACATCTCAAGGACCTCGCGCAAATCGGTGTTTTCCCACAGTTCTTCCCCGTCGCCCAGCTCGATATAGGTAAACCCTTCCCGGTAGTAGTAGTTTATGGCCGCATAATAAATGGTCTGGTTTTTCGCGAAATTGTCGCTCCGTTCGTCTCCGTCACCCCTGTGGCAGTCGCTCATTATGACGATCTGCGACCTGTCGTCGAACAGTACCTCCGGAGCCGATTCGACGGCCTTGGCGATCCGCCTCAAAGCTAAGTCCATGGCTTCATCCTACAGGTACTTTTTCAGCAGCTCATATTTGTCGTATACGGCCCTCGGCTTACCGAACTTGAGTGCGATATCGAACAGCTCCGGGTTCTCGCTTTGAAGTATATTCAGTTTCTCCTGCAATGTTGGAGCTTCCTTAGTCAGCTCTCTGAATTTCTCACATAAAAAGCGATTCCTGCTCTGGCTTATGGACACCGTAAGCTTTGTCCTTGTTGACGGCTGCTCGCTGTAAGGCCTTGTGAACGTGATCCAGACGGTCTTGTTCTTCACCCTGACCTCGTCGTCCCTGTAACCCATGCGCGCAAGTTCCTCCGTAAAAATACGGCACATCTCCGCGTCTTTCAGCGTGATCCTGGCCTCCAGCGTCAACTCTTCCGGTTCCGAGAACTCGCCCAGCATGAATCCCGTAAGCCACCAGTGTTTCCCTTCACGAGTGAACAGGATCCTGTTATTTTTCCGGAGCGCGTAGAATAACTGAAGGTGGTCTTCGTCCTCCGCGCATTTATAGAATGTGCCGTTGAACACACCCGGAATATTGATATCCGGCCCCGTTGTGTTATAGACACCGATCTCGGCCCCCGTGGTCATCCCGTACTGCCCTTTCCACAGCTCTATGAGCCACTTTTTCCCTCCGTACCGGAATCTGATGGGTTCGCAGTCTATGATCAGGCTGATGGGGGGACACGATTCGTCGTATAACCAGCAGTAACCGAATTTGCGCTGCCACGGATTCATTATCGAATAGAAAATGTCCTGCTCGGGATCATATGTGAACCCGGCCAGTTCAACCTTCTTGAGTATATCGTCATACGACATGATCTCTCTTATCAATCTCATCAGTTCCTTTCTCTTATATTGAGCATTGCAGGTCTATACCCTGCAAGCTTTCACTTCCATACTATTCATGCCGTTGTCGATATGTCGGTCGTGAAGGTCAAAATTATGTGTATTGAGTATTTTGACAGTATAATATATAATTCTGCTTGGACTTGTTTTTGCCGGTGACTTGTCGAACGGCAGGATGGAGGTTGTTTTGATGTTTACGCAGGATGCATTGTTCGCACTTCTGTTGTCAGTGATAGCGGGTTTTTCGACCATGCTCGGGAGTATACTGCTCTTCTTCACAAGGGGCAAAAGTGAAAAACTCGTTACCGCCTCTCTGGGGTTTGCGGCAGGTGTGATGCTCAGCGTATCCTTTCTTGACCTTCTTCCGCAGGCCAGGATGTTCATTATCGATACCACCGGAAATACAGTCGGCATCTTGCTTACAGTTGCAACGCTCTGCATCGGTGTCTTAGGAGCGGCAGGACTGGACAGGCTCGTACCGCATGAAGAAGGCGAAGCCGACGGGCGTGAGCATAAGAACCTCTTCAGGGTCGGCTTCGTGTCTATGCTGGCGATCGGACTGCACAACTTTCCGGAAGGAATAGCCACATTTATGGCCGGTTACAGCAGCCGTTCTCTCGGCCTGTCCATCATGCTGGCCATAACCATGCACAACATTCCCGAAGGGATTTCCGTTGCCATGCCGGTATACTTTGCCACAGGCAGCAAACTTAAGGCGGTAAAGTACACATTTTTGTCGGGCATCGCAGAGCCTGTCGGTGCATTACTCGCCTTCGTCCTCCTTCGTCCGTTTATCAACGACTTTATGATGGGTATCATATTCTCCCTCATAACAGGGATAATGCTGTATATATCGATCGAGGAACTGATCCCTTCTTCCCGCCAGTACGGATATAAAAACCTTGCACTGATATCTACCTTTGCGGGTATCGTCCTAATGCCTTTAGCCGATATATTTTAGCTGCGTCCCGGCGATCATCAACAACACACATCATCAGGATCATGTAAGGACAATCTGGAACGGAGCGGACTATGAGCAATAATAAGCAGTTTACCATAGCAGTCGTTGACGGCCAGGGGGGCGGGATCGGCCGGAGCTTGGTCACCAAACTCAGGGCTGAGTTCCCGAAGGGGTCCGGAGTACGCATATGCGCCCTGGGCACCAACTCCTCTGCGACAAACAGGATGCTGCGTGAGGGTGCCGACGAGGGGGCAACGGGTGAGAACGCCATAGTCCTGAACGCGGCAAGGGCCGATATAATAACCGGCCCGCTTGCCATCATCGCCGCTAACTCCATGCTCGGCGAGCTTACACCGGCCATGTCCTGCGCGATCGCCTCAAGCAGCGCCCAGAAGGTGCTGATTCCCCTCGAGCGGTGCAACATAAGGCTTGCAGCGGCACCTGCATTTCCACTGGAAGAGTGCATCGACCGGTGCATCGATATAATAAAGGAGATAATCGCAGAAAACGATCAGTCCTGACATAAAATACGCCTGCCGATCGCTGATATAAAGTATTCGAGGTTGCAAAACAGGATCATCCAAGGCATTGCCGTCCTTGTGCAATGCTTGTGCTATGTATATTGATTGCTATAACGTGTCAAAAAAAGAGGTTATATCGCCTGGATCAGCATAACCTGTCCCGCATATCAATCTGTCCGATATGCTCTTATTCATTCCAAGCGATATAGCCTTTTACGCAGTATATGGTCAGACAAATGTATATCTCTTTGCCAGAGCTCGATTTCTCATTTTCTTAGTCAAAGAGTACCAGGATCTATAATGCAACTCACGCTATTATAAAAATGCAAAATCACCTTCCGTCTATTATATCAAATTTCCATATATTACCACAGTTTAACTCCGTTTTGTATTATATGACACAATCGGACAGGTTTATCAGTAACAGATACCACAATAAAACGGAACCCGATTACCATTATATACCATATTATTGCAAGACTTTATGCCTTTATCTTGCTAAACATATCGATTATAATTAAAATGGTCGAATTTCGGCCCATTATGTTGAAACTTCTTTGGAGGACATATGGGAGTGCTGCAAGTCTTATCATTTTTAGGCGGTGTCGCCTTGTTTCTGTACGGTATGTCGATCATGGGAAGCGGGCTTGTAAAACTGTCCGGAAGCAAATTGCAGAGGATCCTGGAAAAACTTATAAGCAACATATACATGGGTGTTCTTCTGGGACTTGCAGTTACGGCCGTTATCCAAAGCTCATCCGCTACGACGGTGATGGTAGTAGGCTTTGTCAACTCCGGAATAATGAAACTGACACAGGCTGTAGGCGTGATATTCGGTGCCAATATAGGAACGACTGTCACTGCATTCATCCTTTCGCTTGGCGATTTGTCGGGCACCAGCCTGCTATTGCAGCTCCTGAAACCGGCATCCCTGGCGCCACTGCTGTGCACCTTCGGACTTATATTGTTTCTGACGCAAAAAATCGGCCGCAAGCATGACCTGGGGCAGATCCTTCTCGGCTTCGGGATTCTATTCATCGGAATGAACACGATGGAATCGGCTGTTCACCCATTGAGGGACAGTGAGGTCTTTATAAAACTGATGACGGCAGTATCCAATCCATTTCTCGGAGTTGCCGTAGGAGCCATATTTACCGCGATCATACAGAGCTCGTCCGCATCCGTCGGTATACTACAGGCACTTTCGACGACCGGAATTGTTCGTTTCAATTCGGCCGCACCTGTAATACTCGGTCAAAACATCGGGACCTGTGTAACTGCCCTGATCTCAAGCGTCGGAGCAAACAGGGATGCCAAACGTGCGGCGATGATTCACCTGTATTTCAATCTGATCGGAACTGCCATTTTCATTATCATTCTTTACGGGTTGAAGCCGATCTTCCAGTACCCATTTTGGGACAGCACTTTGAACCGTACGTCCATCGCCATTTTCCACCTGACATTCAAAGTCTCATCGACACTGCTGCTCCTTCCGTTCAACAAATTACTTGTAAAGCTGGCAACTTTGACAATAAAAGATAAGGCAAAAACCAAAGACGGTGAGGCAAATCTGCTCGATGAACGTTTCCTGCAGACTCCATCCCTTGCCCTCGACAAATCATACGAGGTCGTTAAGCAGATGGGCAGGATCGCGATCAGCAATTTCAAGCTCGCGCAGGAGCTGATAGTATCATACGATCCCAAAAAGGCGGCAACGTTGCGTGAACAGGAAGACATGCTGGACAAGAAGGAAGTGCTCCTGGACGATTACCTTGTCAGGCTGACTAACCGCAGCCTTACCTCTTCGGAGAGCGCGAGCATAAGCGACCTGCTGCACATCACAAACGACTTTGAGCGGATCGGCGACTACACCATGAATATCCTTGAAATGACAGAGCAGATGGAGGAAAACTCTATCTCATTTTCGGAACAGGCCATGCAGGAGGCAACCCAAATCCTGTCCGCCGTTGATGAGATCCTTCAAACGACATATAACTGCTTTGAAAACTCCGATGCAAAAGTTGCCCTCAATGTGGAACCCCTTGAGCAGGTCATCGATATCATGCAGGAGTACTTAAAGAATTCGCATATAGAGCGGTTAAAAAGCGGTATTTGTTCTGTCGATTCCGGCATGCATTTTGTGGACCTGATCACGAACCTGGAGCGGATAGCCGATCACTGTTCTAATATAGCCGTCATCGTCATACAAAGGGCAAACAACACAAGAAAGGCCTTTGATTTCCACAGCTATATCCGTGCTTTGCATGAAGGGAATACGCAGGAATATAACACGAATTTCAAGGCTTACCACGATAAGTACATGGCGGGTCTGTTGGAGCATTAAATCCGGATCAGATTTGCAGCCATCACAGCCATCCATTAGATCAAAAGCAGGCCTGTAATGATTACAAGCCTGCTTTTTTCACTTGCTTTATATTATCATTGCTGCCTTTCTCAATCAGCTTCTGATCGCAACTCCTGGTCGGGATTATCAGGTGGTTGGAATCATCAACTGGTTGGAATCATCAAATGCTTGAAATCATCAAGGCACTGGCAGTCGCTCACTCCCGGATCATCATCTGTGGCTTCAAAGGCTGCGGTGCTGTCTGCCTTGCTGTTTCCTTGCACGCAGAAATCCTATATAAATGACGATTGCGGCCGCGCCCCAGAAATAGGCGTTCATATATGGGACCTCAAAAATATTTTCGGTAAGACAATGTGTCATAACTCCTGCCAGGCCGGCAAACATCCCAACGGCGATCGTTGAAACAGGTTCATCCTTCGTCCTGTGGATCGACCTCATGGCATTGAACACGAAGCCTGCAAGAGTGAAAATGAAACCGCCGAGGCCGATGTATCCCATCTCGACAAGGGTCTTCAGATAGTAGTTGTCCATATAGAAGTAGCTGATGTTGCTGTTGATCTGATTCTGCATCGCCACTGCACCGCCAAAGCGCCCAAGCCCGTACCCGAACCAGGGATTTACGGAATAGAGCAGCTTGAGGCCTTCCCGCCTGCGGCCGCCCCTGCCTCCGAACATGTTAGCAAGGTCGAATTCGGATGTGAACAGGAAAGTTATCCTGTTGGCCACCTGCGGGATGAATACGGCAACTCCCGCGGCAAGCGCCATCAAAGCGATAAGTTTCCTGTCACGATACAGCGCGAAAATAAACACTGCCACTGCCATGCCCAACCATGCGCCGCGTGAGAATGTGAACAGGCATGCAAGGCACATCAGGAACGTACATCCCCACATCAGCATCTTTGCCCACAGCGGTTTCAGATAGTATGCAAAGGCCGCCGTCAGCGGTGCGATCATGACAAGATACGAGCCCATGATGTTCGGGCTTCCGATGATGGAGAACACGCGCGTGCGGACTCCCATTTCGGCCTGTGAAACCCAGTGGGACGGGATCGGCACGGCTATGATGTACTGATAGATACCGTGCAGTGCGATCAGAGTAGCGGTCCCGATCATGGTCGCACAGAAAGCATAAATATCGCCGTCGTTTTCAATGATACGCGTCAGGACATAAAACCACAGCATGTACTGTACGACAGCGCGATATCCCGCTATGGCTATGCCAGGGTAGGGTGAAACCACGCAAAGAAGCATAAACCCGATACCAAGGAACAGCAGCAGCGGGACATCGAACGGCGTTGTGTGTGCATCTACTGTCCTCTTGCAGAAAATCCTCCTGAAAAGCACATAGCCAATACCGAAAACCAGGAACGCCTCATCCCAAACTGACGCAAGAACCGCGATCGGAGACCATGTCCTAAGCGCATAGTCGATCGGCAGATACAGGGCAAATATGACAATTATCAGCCTGTTGGTGCCGCGGCTGAAAAATATGCGATAAAAAAGGCTGTTGCGTAAAGCCTGCGATTTCCAAAACCGCACGAGCATGCTGCCTTCGGCAATTACCGAAATGAGCCTGCCGAGCCGCGCGCATGCCGAATTGAACCTTACCAGAAAACTGTTCCAGTTCGAACCTGCCGTCGACGAGTCCGGGCAGCCAAATATCCTCTCCCAGGCTTTTTTCGTTGCCGAGGTTTCGTATGCGTCCTTTATGGTGCGTATGACGGCAGCTATGATGCTGTAGGGATAAAAACCTATCAGTCGTCTGATCAGCGAGATGATGACGCTGCCGTTCAAAAGCTTCTGCATAATATTACGCTCCCATCCGTCTTTGGCTTACTGTTTACGTTCTGAAAACCATAAGCCTCAACTCTGCCGGGTCAGGATCCTGTAAAGATCAGTCGCCGGCCATTTTGATGCTTTCGATCGTCCCTATCATCTCAAAGAACCTGGTCTTGACGTAGTGGTCCTTCCCTGCCCTTACCTCCTGGGGTCCGACCTTGATTATGGCACTGTCGTTGACGACGGCCTTGATCGTGCAAACGATATCGATCCTTGTCGGATCGGTCGCCCTGACGATCCTGCCGTCATCTGTCTCTACCTGTGTGATATAAGGTTCTTTTTCCGCGGATATGATATAGGCATTATCTATCAGTGAATCGCCTGCCGCCAGCTGCTGCGGGAACGGTCTCGACACCAGTTCGTCATAATACCTTGGCTGGGTCGATTTGATGCGGACCGTATATGTTATCTCAGTCGTCGGTGTGACAAGATTGGATACCTGGTTGCCGAATATCTTCCAGACAATCCCTCCCGCCACCAGCAATATAAACAGCAGCACGAGTAAGTCCACCAGGTTTATGAGTCCGAAAAGCTTTCCCTTTTCATTTACGAGTTTCATGGATATGTCTTATCCTCCTTCCTGTCCTGCGCTTGACCCGGTTACCGCTATATTGTATAATAAATCAAACCTGTCTACAAGCCATTTTCCGTTATTTTTGACATTGGATGGTCGGCTATGAAAGTTCTGCACCTCATTGGAGGGGGCGACGTAGGTGGCGCAAAGACACACGTCCTGTCACTTTTGACAGGGCTGCAAAAGCAGGCCGGGTGCGAGATCCTGCTGGTTTCGCTCCGCGAGGGCCCTTTTGCCGAAGAGGCAAGATCCCTCGGGATCCCCACCGAAGTCGTTTCTTCCGGCAATATAATAAAAGACTTCTTCACGCTGCGCCTTCTGTATGAAAGGGGCGGCTTTGATATTGTCCACTGTCACGGCGCGAAGGCCAACATGATGGGCTCATGGCTGAAGATTTCCGGGCGTGCCACAGTGGTCACCACTGTCCATTCCGACTACAGGCTGGACTACCTCGGAAGGCCTTTGGGGAACCTTGTCTATGGGAATATAAACAGGATCGCCCTGAGGATAATCAAAAACCGCATATGCGTTTCTGACCCCGTGGCGGAACTCCTGCTGTCCCGTGGCTTTTCTCCGTACGGGCTTTTTTCGATATATAACGGGCTCGATTTCAATATCCCGCCCAGGGACATCGACCGCAGGGCTTTTTTGAAAACATGCGGGCTTGAGGTGTCGGACGGCGACGTCGTCTGCGGGATCGCCGCCCGTCTCGACCCCGTAAAGGATATCCAAACGCTCCTGAGGGCATTCGTTCAAACGCCGCGGCATATGAAACTCGTTATAGCGGGGGACGGTGTCCAAAAAGGCGAACTGACCTCTTTGGCTGAGGCCCTGGGAATATCCGACCGGGTATGCTTTGCAGGCTGGATAGACGATATCGAGGCATTTTACCGCTCGATCGATATCAATCTCCTGACCTCGCTTTTCGAGACTTTCCCATATGCCGTTACGGAGGGGGCACGCTGCAGGCTCGCCACCATAAGCACCAAAGTCGGCGGCATACCCCTGCTGATAGACCACGGCGTAAACGGATACCTTTTCGACCCGGGCGACGCCGATACGCTGGCAAAGCTGCTCGTCAGGCTGGGAAGCGACGCCGAACTGCGCGCCGTATTCGGCGAAAGGATATACAGGAAGGCTGCCGAAAACTTCTCGATCGAAGCGACGATCTCCAGGCAGGTCGAAATTTATAATGTGCTTCTTAGGCGCAGGGCCCGGGATCTCAAACGGCACGGAGTTACAATCTGCGGTTCGTATGGGAAGAACAACGCCGGTGATGACGCGATACTCGAGGCGATCGTATCCGAAATGACCGACATCGACCCGGACCTAAGGATCCGCGTCCTTTCCCGGACTCCGAAGAAAACCCGCTTGAAATACAGGGTAGACACTCTGTACACATTCAATCCTTTTGCACATATCCGCGCATTCCGCAGGAGCAGGCTATATATCAACGGCGGCGGCAACCTTATCCAGGATATCACGTCCACCAGGTCACTGCTTTTCTATCTTTATACGATATGGCTGGGAAAACTCCTGGGGTGCAAAGTCATGATGTACGGCTGCGGCATAGGGCCGGTCTCACGGCCGTCCAACCGGCGCCGCACGGCGCGTGTGCTTGACCGCTGCGTGGATTCGATCACCCTTCGGGAACCTGATTCCAGGGAAGAACTGAAGCGCCTCGGCGTTTCCAGGCCTGAAATTGTCCTATCAGCCGATCCCGCGCTGATCCTCTCCCCGTCATCCGACAGCGAAACGGACAGTGCCATGATATCGAACGGGCTTTCCCCGGGCTGCAGGTATATCGCGTTCATTCTGCGCAACTGGCCTTCTTATTCCCAGAAAGCCGAAATATTCGGCAGGGCGGCCGATTATGCATTTGAAAAGCACGGGCTTGTCCCGATCTTCGTGCCTTTGGAACGCGGGAAGGACGAGGCCGCCTGCATGATGGCATGTAA
>Ga0134099_1002057_pt1 | contig 17429 bp, 16 predicted proteins | sample 10_taG_2_FD_105482 | JGI IMG/M metagenome (GOLD analysis project Ga0134099, IMG submission 105482) | Switchgrass degrading microbial communities from high solid loading bioreactors in New Hampshire, USA - 10_41_5_180_A2 metaG | ecosystem: Engineered > Bioreactor > Semi-continuous > Anaerobic >...
AATTCGATTCTGCCTGTTCGGCGAAGTGCAGATAATAATCGAGGTGGCGGATCTGCCAGTCGACGGGCCGGCCGCTCTCTTCCAGTTTCTGGTGTGCGTACTGGCGGGCGATCTCGTGCAGCCGGAAGCGCGCCCCGGGAAGTGTGGGCAGCGGCTCGACCAGGGATTTATCCACCAGTCCCGCAAGGAGCTCGAGTATCTGCTCCTCGCGTATTCCCTCTCCATGACAGATTTTCTCGGCAGTCTGTAAAGAGAAGTCGCCGTGGAAGACGCTTAACCGGGCAAACAGCTCGCGCTCAGGGTCTGTGAGCAGGTTATAGCTCCAGTCCATCACCGCTGCCATGGTGCGGTGGCGCTGTACTGCCGTGCCGGATGAGACATGGAGTAAGTCCAGCAGGTTTGTGGTGCGCTGGAGGATCTGGTGCACGGTCAGTGTTTTTACGCGCGCAGCGGCGAGTTCAATGGCCAGCGGGATCCCTTCCAGCCTGCTGCAGATTTCTCCGATCGCCAGAAGTGCTTCGGAGTCGGGTTTAAACGTTGGCAGGCTGGAAGCGGCTCGCTCGAATCGGGCCAGAAAAGAAAAGCGAGATGCTGCCTGGATACCGGTGCATCTCGCTGCAGAAGCAGATAGGCCAGTAAGGCCTGCAGGCGAGCGGTGTTGAACGTACGGAGTACCTGTTCCCGGTAGGACAAACGGAAACCGCCGAGCAGCCGGATGCTCAGCACAGGAGGAGAATACGCGCGCGGCGGTTGATTCATTGAGCAACTTTTCCGGATATCCCACCTGTTTTGATTAGTATAACGAAATCCCGGGCGTGTTTCAACCCGGGCTGGGCAAGCACCTGGTCATGTGGTAGGCCTCTGCCATGCTGCAATCGTTTTATGACCCCTCCCGTTTTGATTGAGCACCTGCCTGATATTCTCAAAGATTTTCCCGGCATCAGCCTGGTCTATCTATTTGGATCCAGGTCACGGGTCAGGTTGGCCCAATGAGCGACTTTGACCTGGCGATCGTCCATGAGAATGGTATAGTTGCCTTTATTCCGGCAGATGTGCGTCCGCTCCTGTAAAAACTTCTATAACATCCTGTTCAAAACCCTGCGACTAAGGTATAGTGAAGAAGTAAGGATTTCCGGATAGCCGGTTCAACTGATAAAGAAGGGTGGAGATTTAAAATGTCTGTTCCTGCAAAGGTCGAAGGAAAAGCATCGGCTCGTAGTTTGCGCTTTACACAGCGGCGGAATTTCCAGAAGACGCTCAACCAGCGCGTCACCGTCTACCTGCGCGACAATAACCTCCCGGCTCGCGACGTGCCGGTCATGTACCTTAAAACGGTGATTGTGCTGGCCTGGTGGCTGGGAACCTACCTGTTGCTGCTGCTGGGGAACTTTCCCACGCCGGTCAACCTGGTCCTGTGCCTGGTATGGGCGCTGGCCATCGCCTCGGTCGGCTTCAACGTCATGCACGACGCCAACCACGGCGGCTACTCCGATAACCCGCGTATCAATAAGCTCTTCAGCCTGAGCGCCGAGCTGCTGGGCATCAGCGGTTTCCGCTGGCGCACCAAGCACAATATCTGGCATCACACTTATACCAACATCGCCGGCTTCGATGATGACGTAGAGACGTTCGGCCTCATGCGCCTAACCCCCCACGAGCCGTGGAAGCCGCTGTACAGAGCCCAGGCCTGGTACTTTCCGCTGGTCTACAGCATGATTGCCATCGACTTCTTCCTGCGCGACTTCATGATGATCTTCTTTGGTAAGTCGGATGACAACCATGTTTACCCGAGGATGAAGCCGGTAGATAAGCTCATCTTCTGGGCAGGCAAGCTGTTCTTCGTCACCATCATGTTCGTGCTGCCGATGCTGGTGTTCCCCTGGTGGCAGGTGCTGATCGGGTTCATGATCGTGATGCTAACGGTAGGCCTGGTTATGGGGGTGATCTTCCAGCTCGCACACATCAACGGTGATGCGGATTTCCCCGAGCCCGTGGGCGACCCCCTGCACGTGGAGAACGAGTGGGCCGTGCATCAGGTGGAAACGACCGCCAACTTTGCCCCGAACAACTGGCTGCTGAATTTCTATGTCGGCGGGTTAAATTTCCAGATCGAGCACCACCTGCTGCCGCACGTCTGCCATGTCAACTACCCGCGCATCTCCCACATCGTGCGCGCCACCTGCGAGGAGTTCGGCCTGCCCTACACCAGCTATCCCACCTGGCGCGAAGCCTTCGCCAGCCACGTGCGTGAGCTGCGCCTTCTGGGGCGTGATGCATCCAAAGAGCTGTCGCACTCCAGTGCTGTCTGATATCCGGGGAGGGTAACCGGGCCTTATTCAGATCACGATTCTATGCTGCAGTACACCCGCCAGGCCTCTGCGCTGAACAGTGCATGCCCAAATGTGGCGGGTTTTCTTTTTCGATCAGAAGTATAAAGGTCCGTGCTGCAGGTTTCCATCTTTATGACCGCCTCATTGTGGAATGATATACTTTAATTGCTGCGCGGTGGCGCGGCAGTCCCACTGCAACCCAACCTAAGGAGACCCGATCATGAAACGCATTATTGCTGTCAATTCCAACTGCTACCACGGCTTCTCCATCGAAGAGGCCATCGACGGCATCCGCGAGGCCGGTTTTCACTACATCGAACTGACCGCCACCAAGGGCTGGACGGAGCACGTCTTCCCCACGATGAGCTTTAATTATCTGAATTCGGTCAAAGACCGCCTGAAAGACGCCGGTATTGTGCCCTTCGCGATGAGCGGCCATACCAACCTGATGGACACGGAGCGCATCCCCGATTTTGTGGCCAACATGCGCCTGGCGGCCTTCTTTGGCTGTGATTACATCGTCTCCTCGATTGGCGAGGCCCACCTGGAAGATAAAGCGGTAGCCTCGAATGAAGAGGTGGCAAAGCACGTGCGCGATCTGCTGCCCTACCTGGAGGACTACAACCTGACGCTCGTGCTGGAGAACCACGGCGATCACGCCACCGGGGAGGTGATTAAAAGCATCGTCGACCTGGTCGACTCACCGCGTGTGCTGATCAACTTCGATACGGCCAACGGCATTTACTTCGCCGGTGCAGACCCCGTGGCCGACCTGAGGACATGCGTCGATAAGGTTGGCTTTCTGCACGTCAAGGACAAGATCGGCGGGCCAAAGGAATGGCACTTCCCGGCCCTGGGGCAGGGCAGCGTGGATTTCCCGGCCCTGTTCGATGTCCTCAAACAGGCCGGCAACAACGCCCCGTTCAGCATCGAGATCGAGTTCACCAGCGCCGGCCCGAAAGACCTGGCGGAAGTGAACCAGGCAGTCAAAGATTCCTGCAGTTACCTCAAAGGTCTCGGTTTTGAAATTTAGCGTGGAGAGAGCCTATGAGGGCCCGGTGGTTCGAATCCGGGTCCTCTTTCACATCTCACAGGAGGCTGCACAATGATTCGCATTGGCATCGTTGGCACAGGGGGGATGGGCCAGGTCCACTACAACAACTACGCCCACATTGACGGGTGTGAAGTGGTGGCGCTGGTGGGCGTCACCGAGCAGAGCCGCGAGTGCGCCGAGCGCTGGGGGCTGCCCCTGTATGCAGATATCCCCAGCATGGCACAGGCCGAAGAACTGGATGTTGTCGATGTCTGCTCGCCCACCTACCTGCACAAGCAGCACGTGATCGAAAGCCTGAACGCCGGGCTGCATGCCATCACCGAAAAGCCAGTCGCCCTGCACAGAAAAGACGCTCAGGAGATGTTCGACCTGGCGGCAGAGAAGGGCAGGCTCCTGCTGGTGGGGCAGGTGCTGCAGTTTACCAGAGAAGTGGAGGTGCTGCGCAGCCTGGTGCAGAGCGGTGAGTACGGCAAACCGCTGGACGCCTTTTTTGAGCGGCTCTCCGCCTGTCCGCGCTGGATACAGAACGGCTGGCTGTTCGATAAGGAAAAGAGCGGGCTGCTGCCCTTTGACCTGCACATTCACGACCTGGATCTGATCGTCAGCCTGTTTGGTAAACCCGAAAGCTACAGCTTTACCAGCACCGGGAACGCCGACCGGAGCTACAAAGAGCACTACCGCTTCCTGTATAACTACGGCGACCTGACCGTGGCGGCAGAGGCAGCCTGGTTCAACGCCGATATCCCCTTCACGGCCCGCTGGCGGGTGTACTTTGAGAACGCCGTGGTCATCAACGATGGAGAACGCGTGGTGGCCTACCAGTTCGACCGCCCGCCGCGCGTGTTCGATACCGGGGACGAGCCCAGGATCCCCACGGGCATCAACCTGCCGCCCACCGGAATGTTCTTCCGCGAGCTTTCCCATTTCAGGGACTGCATCGAACAGGGGGTGCCTTCTCCGTTCGTCACCCGCGAACAGGTGCTGACCGTGGTGGAGCTGCTGGAGGAAATGACAAATCGCGATTGACAAAGGAAAAAGCGTGTGCTATGATGTAATCGATTACATTGTAATAAATCGAATAGGATAACCCGGTTAAAAACCTGCATTTTCCCAGGACAGCGTAATGGCCACCATGGCGGATGTCGCCCGTGAGGCGAAGGTTTCGGTCGCTACGGTTTCTCGTTTGCTCAACAACAAGGGCACGGTCAGCCCCGAAACCGCCGCACGCGTGTTCGCAGCAATTGAAAAGTTGGACTACGAACCCAACCTGCTGGCGCGCAATTTCCGCAGGAATGAAAGCCGGGTTATTCTGCTTCTTTCCCCCAATGTCACCAACCCATATTATTCCCGCATCCTGGCGGGCATCGGCGATGCCGGCGCTGAGGTCGGTTACAGCGCGTTGATTTACAACACCGGCGACGACCGGGAGCGCGAGCGCGCAGCGCTGGAGATGCTCAAAAAGCGCCGCGCCGACGGGGCGATCCTGATGTCGAGCAGTATGGACTGCGGCTGGCTGCTCGAATACGCCGAACGTTTCCCGATCGTGCAGTGCAGCGAATACGGCCCCGATGTGGATATCCCCCACGTTTCGATTGACAACTACAAGGCCACCCAGGAAGCGATGGAATACCTGATCGCTCTGGGCCACCGGCGCATTGCCACCATCAGCGCAGAGAACGAATACATCTCCACTCGTCTGCGCCTGGATGCCTACTGCGATACTCTGGTTAAGAACGATATCGCTGTCAATGAGGCCTACATCGCTTACGCTTCTCGCGACTATTCCTTCAAAAGCGGGAAAGCCAGGGCCAGGGAGCTGCTCAGCGTTACCCCGCGCCCGACAGCCATTTTCTGTATCTCGGATACGCTGGCGCTGGGCGCCATCACGGCCGCGAAAGAAATGGGGTATCGTGTTCCGGAGGACGTGACTGTTATCGGTTTTGATGACGTGGAACACACCACCATGCTGCATCCTTACATCACAACAGTGGCGCAGCCCTGCTACGAATTGGGAAGACAGGCTGCGCAGCTTCTTTTTTCGGTGATCATGCACAATACGGTCCCCCAGCGGCAGGTTATTCTGGAGCACCGCCTGATTGTGCGTGAATCCTCGGGCCCACCGCCTGAACTGGGTTGAAGCACCGGTGATCAGTGCCGCCGGTGATAAAACGAGCAGATCCATTCAGAAAAGGAGAGTATTAACATGAAGAGAGTAATCGCAGTATTGATGGCAATCGCCATTCTGGTCAGTACGATGCTGGCCGGCTGCGCATCTCCTGCCAGCCCGACTACTGCACCAGAAGCGCCGCAAGGTGGAGAGGCGGAAGCGCCGGCTGAAGGTGGGCGCCATAAGGTCGGCATCCTGGCTCCCGCTGTGACCCACGGTTGGGTTGCCGCAGTGGCTTACCATGCCGAGAACCGCGCCAAAGAGCTGTCTGATCAGATCGAATACCAGATCTACACCAGCAGCAACGCCGAAGAAATGACCGCCCAGCTCGACGACCTGCTCACCTGGGGCGCCGAGGCTATCGTGGCTTTCCCGCAGTGGGAGGGCATGGAAGTTCCCATTCAGGCTGCCGTTGATAAAGGCATTGTGGTGGTTAACTTCGACATCGTGATCAATGCCGATGGTGTGTACCGTGTCGCCGGTGACAACGAGGACATGGGCGTCCAGGGTGCTCACTATATCGTAGACAAGATCGGCACTGAGGGCACCGTTGTGATGCTGGAAGTCCCCACCTCTGGTTCGGTGTCTGAACTGCGCAAGAAGGGCTTTGTTGAGACGGTCGCCGAGATCGCTCCCAACCTGGAGATCCTCACTTACGCTACCAAGTTCACCCGCGAAGACGGCCTGAAAGACATGGCGGATATCCTCACCAGCGTTGACCACATCGATGCAGTCTACTCGATGGACGATGAGACCTCCATCGGCGCGCTGCAGGCCATCCGCGAGGCCAACCGCACCGACATCAAAGTCCTCACAGGCGGCGGCGGTATGCAGGAATACTTCCGCATGATGCCCGAGAACGAGGACATCTGGCTGCAGTCGGCGCTGTACAGCCCGGCCATGGTGCGTGACGCGATCGATATGGCGGTCGATATCCTGAACGGCAAGGACGTCCCGCAGGAGAAGATCATCCCCACCACTATCGTTGACCGCACCAACTACACCGAATTCCTGGATGAGAATTCGCCCTACTAATCGGTATCCTGGCCGTAATTCCCCTCCGGCCATGTTTCGGGTAAGCATGCGCGCAGCTGCGCGCATGCTTACCCCACCCCTCCTTTTCCAATTGAGCAGTTAAACCCGGTCTGAAGGCCAAATAGAAAGGCTATGGCGCCGCCGTAGCCTTTTTCCGAAATGGAGTGAGTCTATCCCTTATGAATGTGGAAATGCGTGCGATCTGCAAGGCGTTCGGCGCTAACGTCGTGCTGAAGAACGTTGACTTTTCTCTGCGCGGCGGCGAGATCTGCGCCTTGCTGGGAGAAAATGGCGCCGGTAAGTCAACCCTGATGAATATTCTGGGGGGTGTGCTGCCGGCCGATCAGGGTCAAATCTTAATTGATGGAAAGCCGGTCGTCTTTCAGAATCCCGCCGAGTCTCTGGGCGCAGGCATCGCCTTTATCCATCAGGAACTGAACCTGATCAACGATCTGCCGGTCTATGAAAACATGTTTATCGGGCGCGAGTTGAAGCAGAGAAACGGCCTGCTGGACTCCCGGCGAATGATTCAGGAGACGCAGGCTGTTTTCGATCGTCTGGGCGTTACGCTGGATCCGAAAGCCATGGTGCGTGACCTGGACGCATCTTATAAGCAGATCGTGGAGATCTCCCGGGCGATGATGATGAATGCCTCCATCCTGATCATGGATGAGCCCACTTCGTCGCTGACAGGCCCTGAAATCGCACGAGTATTTGAAATGATGCGCGCGCTGAAAGATCAGGGCGTTGGTATTGTCTTCATCTCGCATAAATTGAAAGAGGTGATGGAAATCTGTGACCGTTATACCATCCTGCGCGACGGCTGCATGGTGGCTGAGGGGAAGGTCTCTGATGTGGCCACAGATGACCTGGCGCGCATGATGGTGGGCCACGATATCCGCACTACGGCTCTACAGCGCAAACGCGATACCCGGCGCGAAATCCTGCGAGTAGAAAAGCTCACAGATCACCACAACTATTTTGACGTTTCATTTTCAGTGCATGCCGGAGAAGTGCTCGGGATTACCGGGCTGCTGGGCGACGGGCGCAGCGAGTTGTTCCTGTCCATATTTGGCGCCGGCACGGACTACACCGGCCAGGTCTATTTTGAGGGCAGGCCGGTCCGGATGCGCAGCACCACCCAGGCCCTGGAGATGGGGATTGGGTACCTGCCCCGCAACCGTAAAGAAAACGCCATTCTCAAGGATATGAACATCCTGGAAAACGGCTCTATTGTCACCTGGCCCAGGATTGCCCGTTTTGGCTTTATTAATCGCCTGCTTCAGGAAAAGCAGTTCAGCGCGCAGGTAAAGGGGCTGCGCATCAAGCTCGAGAGGCCAACAGACCCGATTATCAACCTGTCGGGTGGAAACCAGCAGAAGGTGGTGCTGGCCAAATGGCTCAGTTCCAATCCAAAGCTGCTCATTCTGGACAACCCCACGCAGGGCGTGGATGTGGGCGCCAAGGAAGAGATCTACGATATCATCCTCGACCTGGCGGATGAAGGGGTTGCCATTGTGGTTCTTTCGAGTGAAGCCCAGGAGGTTATTCGAGTATGCGACCGGGCCCTGGTCATGTATCACGGCGTGATTCAGGGCGAGGTCAGCGGCGAAGCGATGACCGAACACAATATTATGCGCCTGGCCACCGGGGCATCTTTATCATAAAAAGAGGATAAATCAAAGTATGGATGCAACAGTACCAGTGAAACGTCAGAGCTTTCTGACATGGTTCCGCACCATGTGGGGAAGCCGCCCGCTCTTCAGCACTTTCATTGCTCTGCTGGTCATGATCGTTTTGCAGACACTGGCACTGGGGTTTAATTACCCCTCGTTCGGAGCATGGCTCGGCGCCTGGCTGCAGAACTGGATCAACATTCTACGCAATAACGCCGGGATCGGCATCATCTCCCTGGGTATGACGTTTGTGATTATCTCTGGCGGTATCGAGCTGGCTGTGGGTTCCACGCTGGTGGCCGTCGGCGCGGTGATTATGATGCTGATCGATACCGGTCCCATGGGCATTCTGCAGAATATGGGCATCACCGGCGTGCCGGCTTATGCCATCGCCATTCTGCTCGCGCTGGTCCTGGGCACGCTCCTGGGCGAGTTCACCGGCCTGTTGATCACTCGCGGCAATCTGCCCCCGTTCATTGCCACCCTGGGCACCATGAAGATCTTCCGCAGTGTAACCCAGCATTTTATGCAGGGCTACTCTCCGGTGGTCCCGCGGGGATTTTTGAGCATCGCCAGCTTCAATATCGCTGGCCAGCTTCTGATGCCGATCATTTACTGGATTATCCTGGCGGTCGTGCTGCACATCGTCTTTACGCGTACAACTTTTGGCCGTCAGGTGATCGCCGTCGGATCCAATGAGCGCGCCACCCGCCTGTCGGGGGTCAATGTCAACACCATCAAGCGCCGGGTCTATGCGCTGACCGGCCTGCTGGTCTCCATTGCTGCGGTCGTTCAGGTGGCGCGCATCGGTGCGATGGACTACGCCAATGCTGGCAGCGGCTACGAAATGGACGCCATCTCCGCAGTGATCGTGGGCGGCACCAGCATGGCAGGCGGGCGAGGTACCATCATGGGCACCGTGCTGGGTACGCTCATCATTGCGGTGATGAACAACCTGCTCAACCTGATGGGCGTCCCGCCCTTCCTGCGCGAGGCGTTCAAAGGCGTCATTGTTATTGGAGCCGTGCTCCTGCAGAGAAAAGAGAAAACGTCCTGATCACACATCAGCGAACATCACTTTCGGAGGCGCTCAATCATGTTCAAAATCGGTATTATCGGATGTGGAAAAATCGCTCAGGTGCGGCATATCCCTGAGTACGCGGAGAATCCGCATGTGGAGCTGGCAGGTTACTACGACCTGAACCACGCCCGCGCCGCTGAAATGGCTCAGAAATACGGCGGGAAAGCCTACGATTCCTACCAGGCTTTGCTGGCCAATCCTGAGATCGACGCAGTGAGCGTGTGCACGGCCAATGCCTCGCATGCTGAGATCACCATCGCGGCGTTGAAAGCTGGCAAGCACGTGCTCTGCGAAAAGCCGATGGCCGCTACGCTGCAGGAATGCGAGGCCATGGTACAGGCCGCCCGGGAAAGCGGGCGATTTCTGATGCTGGGGCATAACCAGCGCCTGGCTAAAGCCCATGTGAAAGCCAGGCAGCTCATCGAGCAGGGCATCATCGGCGATATCATCTCCTTCCACACCACGTTCGGTCACGGCGGCCCGGAGACCTGGAGCATCGACCCCGGGCAGGACGTCTGGTTTTTCGATAAAGAACGGGCTGCCATGGGCGTGATGGGTGACCTGGGCATTCATAAGACCGATTTGATCCATTTCCTCACCGGTCAGACGATCGTCGAGACAACCGCCCATTTCAGCACCATTGATAAACGCTGTGCCAACGGCGATCCGATTGGCGTGGAAGACAATGCCTTCTGCATCTACCGTTTGAGCAGCGGCGCTGTGGGCACGATGGTGGCAAGCTGGACCTTTTACGGGCCCGAGGATAACAGCACGGTTTTATACGGCACCCGCGGGATCATGCGCATTTACGACGACCCCGCCTATTCCATTAAGGTGACCTCAGGGGAGGGTGAGACAATCCTCTTTGACATCGACCGCATCCAGACCAACGAAAGCCAGACGAAGTCTGGGGTGATCGACGCGTTTGTGGACTGCCTGGTGAACAACCGCCAGCCCGAGATTTCGGGAGAAGAAGCGCTGAAGACCATGCGGGTCATTTTTGCCAGCATTGAATCGGCCCGCAGGGGCTGCACGGTCTGCGTAAATTAAAGAGAGGAGCTGGAGCAATGAAACTGGGTTTTGTTAGCGCCATTCTGGATGGCTGGAGCTTTGAAGAGACGATTGACATCGCCGCCGAAATCGGCTTCCGCTGCGTGGAAGTGGCCTGCTGGCCCCACGGCAAGGCCGAGCGCCGCTACGCAGGCGTCAGCCATATCGATGTGGAAGACCTCAGCGATGAGAAAGCGGCCTCTATTCTCAAATACAGCAAGGATAAGGGCGTCGAGATCTCGTCACTGGCCTTTTACCCCAACCCGATGGACGGCGACGAAACCAAACGACAGGCCAACATCGAACACCTGAAGAAGGTGATCGCTGCCAGTGCAAAGCTGGGCGTGAACATGGTTACCACCTTTATCGGACGCGACCAGACTCTGCCGGTGGAAGAGAACCTGGAGCTGTTTAAAACGATCTGGCCGCCGATTATTAAGTATGCCGAGCAGCACGGGGTCAAAGTAGCGATTGAAAACTGCCCGATGCTGTTTGGGCGCGATCAATGGCCCGGCGGTCAGAATCTGGCCACCACGCCGCGCATCTGGCGCGAAATGTTCAAAATCATCCCCAGCGACTGCTTCGGCCTGAACTATGACCCCAGCCATTTTATCTGGCAGATGATGGACTACACCCTGCCTCTGTACGAGTTCAAAGACAAAATTTTCCACGTGCATTTCAAAGACATTAAACTGTATCCGGAGAAGCTGAACGAAGTGGGTGTCATGGCCTACCCGCTGGATTACATGAGCCCCAAGCTGCCGGGCTATGGCGATGTGGATTGGGGCCGTTTTGTCTCCGCACTGCTCGATATCGGCTATGACGGATTTGCCTGCATCGAGGTGGAGGACCGCGCCTTTGAAAGCAGCCGCGAAAAGATCCTCGACAGCCTACGGATTTCCCATAAATATATGTCGCAGTTTGTGATTTAGCCTTCAATACCGGTTTGTGGATACGGAGCAGCGCCTGGGAAAATCCCGGGCGCTGTTCTGCGTTAAGGGGCCAGACTGTGCTGTTTTGAGATAGAGATTGCAGCGTCATGCTCTCATTAAGTTCGTTTTTTCATTTTCCCAGCAGCAGAAACCTGACCATGAGATAACTTCAAACCCGGGTGGTGGGCATTCTCACCGTCGTTAGGGGGGACGGTGCCGTTATAATTCGGGTACTTTTTAAGCGGGCAGCAGCCAGGAGGGAATTATATGGCCAACGAACGGATGTATCCGCTGATGTTTGAACAGTTTGTTGGCCTGGGTTATATTGCTGTGGTGGTCTCTCGCCTGGTAGGTCTGACACTGCAGCAGCGCAGCCGCAGCCGTTCTTAACGGTAAGAGATTCTCCGCCCCTGCTTGAACCTGAGTAGGGTTTTCCCTTATTGAAATGAAGATTTTATTCAGGTAATTAATTTATTACAGGGTTTGTGCGAATTATTGATAAGGGAGGAAGTTGGAAATGCGCAGAAGGGTTGTGATTAGCGCGGCTGTGATCCTGCTTCTGGCCCTGGCGTTTACCAGCGTCGCTCTGGCCGCCACCAACAAGTATTCTTTCAATGACGTTGTCATTGATGATCAGACGGTAGAAATCACGGCCTCGGTGAAAGACAACAATAAGGGTAAGTACACGCAGTGCACCTATTTCTCGGATGATTACCTGACGTTTTTAGGCGAATATGCCGAACCGGTTGCCGCCGGCGCTACTGCAGAGGAAGTCCTCGCTTTTTGTGTGGAACACTTTGACGAACGCACCTCGTAACGCTCGTTAATCCTGTCCGCGTGGCTGCGGTGTTAGAGCACAAACCCTTCCCTCAATTCGCTGCATCCATCCATAACGACCACCTGGAAGATGCTGTTCAGGTGGTCGTTTCCTGTCAGAAAAAGACGCCCCACAGAGAAAGCCTGTGGGGCGTCTTTCATGAGATATAACTCACTCGGACTCAATGTCCGGAGCCAGTTCCCAGCGGACGAAGCGGCGGATGACTATGTTTTCACCCACCTGGCTGATGGCCTGGTTCAACAGCTGGGCGATGGTGACGCTCTCATCCCGGATATAGGGCTGCCGCAGCAGCACGTGCGTATTCCGGTACTTTTCCAGCTGCCCCTTGACAACGCGCTCGATGATGTGCTCCGGCTTGCCCTGGCGCCGGGCCGCTGCGGCGGCCTCCTGCGCCAGCTCGTCCAAAACTTCCGCTGGAATATCCTCATCGCGCACATACAGCGGAGCCGCAGCGGTAATCTGCAGCGCAATTTCATGCGCAAAGCGGCGGAAAGCATCTGAGCGGCTGGCGAACTCGGTTTCGGTGTTGATTTCCACCATCACACCAATGCGCCCCTCGCTGTGGGAGTACACCTCGATGGCGCCCTGCAGCGCCTCACGGTCGCTGTGCTTTTCTGCCTTTGCCTGCGAATTTTCCAGCAGAAAGGCGCGCGCCTCATCCAGGTTGTAACTGCTTTTTTCCAGTGCAGTGCGGATCTCCATCACACCCACGCCGGTCTCCCTGCGCAGCGTCCGGATCATTTCTACCATTCCATTCGTCATGTCTTACCTCTCTATTCTTTTTGCCGGTAGGATCCTCCGGCAATTTCCTGTTTTGTCTGGCGCACCCATTCGAGCTCGCTCTGATAAGTGCTGGTGATGTTGGCCATGATGCGCTCCCAGAGGTAGCGTTCCCGCGGCGAACGCTCTGGTCGCTCTTCGGGTTTCCTTGCCTGCGCCTGGTGCATCTGCAGCAGGTTGGCGATATCCGCCTCGTACTGTTCCAGCAGCTCGAGAACCTCCGCATCGGTTAAAGGATCGGCCCAGGCGAGCTGAATGAGGAACCCTTTGCGCAGATCCGGCAGCTCCGGCGTACTGAGCAGGCTGCGGCGCAGCTCCTGGCGGCCTTTTTCGGTGATGGAGTAGACCTTCTTCGCCGGCAGGCCCTCCTGAACCTGCACCTCGTAGTTCACCAGCCCGCTTTTCTGCAGCTCGATAAGGCTTTTGTAAATCTGGTTGTTGTTGCCCGACCAGTAGAAAATGTCGGACTGGGAGATAATGCGTTTCAGGTCATACCCCGAGAACGGCTGCCAGCTCAGCAGTCCCAGGATGGTGGAACGTAAATCCATATAAAAACCTCATCGAGTTAATTTGAACATATGTTATTAATAACATATGTTCACGGAAGCGTCAAGATAGAAAACGCAGAGCGCGCTCTAGAAGCGCGCTCCGCCAGGAATTCGACCTGAGGTTATTTCAGAAGGAGGCGATGGCTTCCTGCAGGCTGCTGTACACCTCCAGATAGCTGTCGAATCCCGAGATCTGCAGTACCTTGCGGACATCCGGGCTGGTGACCAGCAGCTTAAGACGTTTGGATGCCTCTGCCGCGGCTGGATCAGCCTGTGAGGTGGGGTCAGGTTGGTTGAGCTGCTGGTAAATCAAATGAATCGACCGCAGCCCGGCGCTGGTCAGCGAGGGTACGCTGCTCAGGTCCAGTAACAGGTAACGGGCGCCCTGATCGATCGCCGCAGAAGCAGCCTGCTCCAGGGCGTCCGTATTGCTCATATTAATGCGCCCCTCCACATGCAGGACGGTTACGGGGACGCGCCCCTGCGCTTCGGAGGTGCGGATCTGTAAACTGCTGGCCCAATCCATAAAAGTGCTCCTTTCCTGGATGTCTGCAGGTCTTAGCTGCTTGCAGTAACCTGCACAACTCCATCTTCCACGTTTACGGAGTAGGTTCTCAGCGCCTGTCTGGCCGGCCCGCGCTGCACCTGTCCGCTGCGCACGTTGAAACAGGACCCGTGCCAGGGGCACTCAATGGTGTAACCTTCCAGAGTCCCTTCATTCAGCGGGCCGCCAGCGTGTGTGCATTCATTCTGTGTGGCGAAGAGCTGTCCGGCCACGTTGTACACCGCTACCACGGTCCCATCCACAACAACCAGGCGTGTCTTCCCGGGGGGAAGGTCCTGAAGGTAAAACTCGCTGCGCTGCAGTTTTCGCTCCGCTGCAGGAGCCGCCGTCGAACCCGGGTCTGCAGCGGCCGCCGGGGCAGGGGCTGCTGGCGCAGGCTGGCTGGCCGTCAATTGGACGGCTGCAGGCTGCTCAGCCGGCGGCTGTCTTTCCGCCACCGTGATGTATACCTGTCCGTCGTGCACGTTCACCCGGTACATCTCCAGCTTTGCATTCGGGTCTACCAGCATCTGACCGGTGGTCACGTTGTACTTGAACCCGTGCCAGGGGCAGGTGAGCACATCATCTTCCAGGCAGCCGGTCGCCACCGGTCCGCCGCGGTGCAGGCAGTAATTGCGCAGCGCGTACCACTCACCCTTATGGTGGAACACCCCGATGGAGATTCCATCCACCTGCACAATTTTGCGTTCACCGTCGGGGATCTCCTCGACGCGAGCGACAAACATCTCTTTCAGGGGCGTCTCACGCACCAGCCCCAGGCCGCGTTCGTAGACATCGACGGCGAGCTGCTGCATGGCTTCGTGGTCCACGCTGAATGTGGTGCCGGCTGCCTCGCCGGCATGCTCGTCGCCGTAGACCCGCGCCAGCATTTCCAGGATGACCATCATCAACAGGTTCCAGGCGCGCATGGCGCGCTGGGCGAATGCCTCATCGATCCCGGCCAGCTCCTTCTCTATGGCTTTGCTGATGGCGTGCTGCATAAATCCCACCTGGCCGATGACGTAGCGCTCGGCGATGTAAATGCCCGGGTCGGCACCGCGGGCGGTGTGCGCCCGGCCAACATAGTCGACATAGCGAGCGTAATCGTCGTCAAACGACCCGGATGCCGTGCGGCGCCAGAAGTTGGTCAGGTGCTGCATGCGCACCTGCAGATAGTCCTGATCGACACTGCCGTCGGGCTTTAGAAAATGAGCACGGGTGGGCGGGTAGCGCAGCAGGTGAGTGTAAAAATCGGCGACAATGGATGGCAGATATTTTTCGATGATCAACCCGGACTGGCGGATCACTTCGGCATCGGAGGGGGTGAAGCCTACAAACTCCGTCATATAACGAAAGTAGGCGCCTGAATCCGCCGCACCGTGCCGCACCTTGTCCTCCTGGGTCATGGGAGATTCTGTCACTTTTTCCTCCTGATCGATCTGTGGATCAGCGGGAGGAAGCAAGGATGGCGAAGGCTGGCCTGATTCTCCCCCCTGCCGTTTACACCCGGCAGCGGCCTGGTTAATTAACCGAAATAGACCACAATTGGGTTGTTAAGATTGTACAAAAAACAGGCGAAGAATCAATAGGCAAATCTGCTTCAGACGCGCTCGCGCCGGCTGGCGCCGGGTTCTCCGTAAAGGGTGTAGTAGAGCTGCCGCACCTCGCGATTGGCAGCCACATTTTCCAGATACGAGCGGCGCTGTTCAGGATCGTCGATGCGGTCCGCACGTTCCATGAGCTGCTGGTAGGCGGTCTGCAGCACTTCTCCGGCGCGCGGGTCTTGGCCAGCCGCCAGCACATGGTAGATATTGAGGTAGACGCGCACCGGTTCGTCTACCCCGACCAGATTTTTCTCCCGGATATACTCCACCACCCGGCCGGCAGCGTCCAGAGCCTGTTCCTGCTGGCCGCTGGCGAGCAGGGCGCGCGCCAGACCAGCGGTGGATTCTACGGCGCGGTTCTCCAGCGCCTTGCTCTGCTGCAGGTCAATGGCGAGTTTGTAATACTGCACTGCCTGCTCGTAATCCCCCATCTCAAAGTAAATACGCGCCGTGCGCGGCAGCGCCTGGGCCTCATAGAATGGAACGTTCATCTCGCGTGCAATCTGCAGGGCCAGCCGGGAGTATTCCAGGGCAGTCTCGGGATCCCCTGAATGGAGGTAGGCCATCGCCTGGCTGGAAATCAAAATGCTCTCCAGCATGCGATCGTCCATTTCACGTGCCAGGTCGATGGCTTTCCTGTAGTATTCCAGCGCAGCGGGATAATCACCCTGGTCGCGGTGGATGTCGCCGATATTCCCCAGCGAGCTGGCGATGCCGTAGCGGTCGTTGATTTCCAGTTCAATCTCCAGGCTTTCTTCGTGCAAGCGCATCGCTTCCGATAAACGCCCCTCTTCGTAAGCGATGATGCCCAGGTTGTTGAGCACGATGCACTCCCGAAAACGCAGGCCCATCCTGCGGTAAAGCTGCAGAGCCTGCTCGAAAGACCGGCGCGCCCCTTCATGGTCTTCCTGCGAGAGCAGGACCACGCCAAGCTGGCCGAGGGCAGCGCTCTCCCCAATGATGTCGTCGATCTCACGGTAGATCTGCAGTGAGCGCTGCAGCATGTCGTATGCCGCTGAATAGTCCGCCTGGTTCGAGGCGACAATCGACCAGTTCCACAGGCTTTCGGCCTGCAGTGAGGGAAAATTGGCTTTCACGGCCAGGTTGTAAGCGGATTCCAGTTCGGCGGCCGCCTCCTGGTGATTCCCCAGCCAGGCCAGCGATCGCCCCTGCCAGAGATGGGTCTGAGTCTCGCTTTCTATGCTGCCGGCTGCCCGTGCAAAGGGGAGGGCCTTTCTGGCTGCGGCGATGGAGGTGGGGTAATCGCCGGTGACAAAGGCCAGACTCGCCTCGCGGATCAGCACCTCGGCCTGCAGCTCATCGTCTTTCAAGCGGCGGGCCAGTTTCTCCATCTCCTGCAGGTCGCGCTGCTGCAGTTCGCGGGCGCCCTGCAGGTTATACACCTGCTCGCGGGTGCGCAGGATCTCGTATCTCAGGCGCGTATCGCCGTGAGGGGTCAGCTCCAGGGCGCGCGATAGGGTGTGGACGGCTTCATCGTGGGCGAACTGCGTGACCGCATGCTCCCCGGCTCGCCGGTACCAGGCGGCTGCCTTTTCGTTCTCTCCGGCCTGCTCGTAATGCCCGGCGATAACAGACGCCCGCTCTGAGGCACGCTGGCTGCGGGCGGTCATTTCCTCCAGCCAGCGCGCTGCCAGCGCGTGATAATCCCGCCGCACCCGCCTGAGCACGCTTTCGTAAATCACGTCGCGAAACAGCGCATGTCGGAAGACATATTCTTTGCTGTTCTCAAAAGTGGACTGCTCGCGGGCGTAGATGATTTCGCGCTTGCG
>Ga0134099_1002058_pt1 | contig 17422 bp, 11 predicted proteins | sample 10_taG_2_FD_105482 | JGI IMG/M metagenome (GOLD analysis project Ga0134099, IMG submission 105482) | Switchgrass degrading microbial communities from high solid loading bioreactors in New Hampshire, USA - 10_41_5_180_A2 metaG | ecosystem: Engineered > Bioreactor > Semi-continuous > Anaerobic >...
GAGTGGTTTGTCAATGTGAACGACCAGACCTGCGAGGGTTTGTGGTATAAGCATGCCCCGGCATTTTCGGTTCAGTTTCACCCTGAGGCCTGTGGCGGGCCACAGGATACCGCATTTCTGTTTGATTTATTCTTAGAAAAAATGGAGGCCGCAAAGTATGCCGCTCGATAAAACTATCAAAAAAGTTTTGGTCATTGGCTCAGGCCCTATTGTGATCGGTCAGGCGGCGGAATTTGATTATGCCGGTACGCAAGCTTGCCGTGTCCTGCGGGATGCCGGAATTGAAATAGTACTGGTAAATTCCAATCCTGCCACCATTATGACTGACAAACATATTGCTGACAGGATTTATCTTGAACCCTTGACGCTGACTACCGTTAAGCGGATTATTGAAAAAGAACGTCCCGACAGCATTTTATCCGGACTCGGAGGTCAGATCGGACTCACTCTCTGCATGCAGCTTGCCCGAGACGGCATCCTTGACAGGATGAATGTACGGATTTTGGGCAGTTCCCTCTCGGCAATTGCCAAAGCCGAGGACAGACAATTATTCAAGGAGACTATGCAACAAATAGGACAACCGGTAATTCCTTCCGTAAAAGCTTATGATCCGGAAACCGCTGTTGATTTTGCCGAGGAAATCGGTTATCCGGTGGTGGTAAGACCGGCTTACACTTTGGGAGGCAGCGGCGGCGGCATTGCCCATAATCGGCAGGAGCTTTGGAATATAGCTCAGGTGGGTTTGTCCCTGTCTCCGATTCGGCAGATTCTTGTAGAGAAATCCGTTACCGGTTGGAAAGAGATTGAGTTTGAAGTAATGCGGGACAGAGCCGGCAATGCCATTACTGTATGTTCCATGGAGAATTTTGATCCGGTGGGCATACACACCGGTGACAGTATAGTGATTGCCCCGGCCGTTACTCTGTCCGACAAGGAATACCAGATGTTGCGCACGGCGGCGCTTAAGATTATTCACGCGTTGGAAATCGAGGGAGGTTGTAACTGTCAGTTTGCGCTGGATCCTGACAGTTTTGAATATGCCGTTATTGAGGTTAATCCTCGCGTGTCCCGTTCTTCAGCTCTGGCCAGCAAAGCAACGGGATACCCGATTGCCAAAGTGGCAACAAAAATCGCCATTGGCTACACTCTTGATGAAATTTTAAATGAAGTTACCGGCAGCAACTATGCAGCTTTTGAGCCGGCCCTTGACTATGTGGCTGTTAAATTCCCGAGATGGCCTTTTGATAAGTTTGTTTCAGCCAATAGGGAACTGGGAACCCAGATGAAAGCCACCGGCGAGGTTATGGCCATAGCCGATACTTTTGAAGAAGCGCTTTTAAAGGCTGTGCGCGGCGCTGAAATCGGAATGGACAGTCTTGAGTTGCCGCATTTAAAGCAAAAGTCTGACCAAGAAATATACGCCTTGCTGCACAAAGCAACCGATGAGCGGTTATTCGTCCTTTACGAAGCTATCCGGCGCGGTATGAGCATCGATGAATTATACCGGATAACAAAGGTGGACAAATGGTTTTTGCATAATTTGCAAAAACTTACTGATATTAAACCTGAGGACGGAAAACGCCCTGTTTATAAAATGGTGGATACCTGCGGCGGGGAATTTGCCGCTAAGACCCCCTACTTCTACTCCATTTTAAACGGCACGGAAAATGAAGCCCTGCAGTTCATTGAAAAATCTTCCAAGCCGCGTATCGTCGTACTCGGCAGCGGACCGATCCGGATAGGGCAGGGAATTGAATTTGACTATGCCTGTGTACACTGTGTTTGGGCGTTGAAGAAATTGGGTTACGAGGTTATTGTTATAAACAACAATCCTGAAACCGTATCCACCGATTTTGATATTGCCGACAGGCTTTATTTTGAGCCGCTCTGTCTAGACGACGTGATGAACATCATTGAAATTGAAAAACCTGTGGGCGTTGTAACCGCTTTTGGCGGAGGCACCGCTATCAAGCTGGCCAAAAAGCTGCACGAGCGCGGTGTGCCAATTATCGGTACGTCAGCGGACAGTATCGACATCTGCGAAGACAGGGAGCGTTTTGACGCATTGCTTGCTTCGCTGAACATACCGCGACCTCAGGGCCTGGGCGTAATGACTACGGAGGAGGCTCTAAAGGCGGCAGAAAAACTTGGTTATCCTGTACTCCTGCGTCCATCCTATGTATTGGGTGGGCAGAACATGATAATTGCTTTTGAGCCGGAAGGAATTAGGGAGTATATGGGAATTATTCTGAGGCAAAAACAGGAAAACCCTGTGCTGGTGGACAAATATCTGTCAGGAAAGGAAATCGAGGTAGACGCGATCTGTGACGGTGTGGATGTGTTGATTCCAGGCATTATGGAACACATTGAACGTACAGGCATCCATTCCGGAGACAGTATTGCCGTATATCCGGCTCTGAATGTGGATGATGAGCTGGCGGAACGAATTTTTGAGGTGACCAGAAAGCTATGCTTGGCGTTAAACGTAAAAGGACTTATCAATATTCAGTATGTTTTGTACCAGGATGAGATTTATGTTCTCGAGGCCAATCCTCGAGCTTCCAGAACAGTGCCTTACCTCAGCAAAGTCACAGGCGTGCCTATGTGCGAGTTGGCTACCCGGGTCAGTTTGGGTGAACGCCTTTCCGACCTCGGTTACAGTTCAGGAATAGCAAAGATACCGCCGTATACTGCAGTCAAAGTCCCTGTATTTTCGTTTGCCAAACTTGCCGATGTCGATACCCGGCTCGGACCGGAGATGAAATCTACCGGCGAAGTACTGGGAATCGGGAAAAATCTGCAGGAAGCGCTTTTTAAAGGATTGGTGGCAGCAGGTTATAAAATGCAAAGAGGCGGTGGGGTGCTGATTACCGTGCGGGACAGCGATAAGCCGGAAATTATTCCGATTGCGGCTAAACTCGCTGCCTGTGGATTTAAGCTTTACGCAACCCGCGGTACGGCTAATTTCCTTAACACTAAAGGATTTGCAGTGCAGACGGTGGAAAAAATACATCAAAGTGACGGCAACAATACAGCGTCCTTGCTGGAAAGCGGTAAAATAAGTTATATTATTTCTACCTCCTCCGAAGGTAAGGATCCTGCTTCCGACGATGTAAGCATTCGCAGCAAAGCATCCGTATTGGGAATACCCTGCCTGACAGCGATAGACACGGCCAATGCGTTAGCTGACTGCCTGCTTTCCGGTTACAGCGAAAATAATACCGAACTGATAGACATTAATAATCTAAGGGATAAGCGCTTGGAATTAAAGTTCACCAAAATGCAGGACTGCGGCAACGATTATATTTATATCAACTGTTTTGACTTGGAACTTAACTCGCCGGAATCGTTGTCCGTATTGCTTTCTGACAGGCATTACGGGGTGGGCGGTGACGGCATCGTGCTCATAATGCGTTCTTCCGTGGCCGATGCCAAAATGCGGATGTTTAACCGCGACGGCAGCGAAGGCATGATGAGCGGTAATGCGATACGCTGTGTAGCCAAGTATTTATACGACAACGGTATTGTGCGTAAAAAAGAAATGTCGGTGGAAACTTTGGCGGGGATCAGACACTTGACCCTTTCCACCAAAAACGGCCAAGTGGCTGAAGTCCGAGTGAATATGGGCCGGGCCGAATTGCGTCCTGAACTGATACCGGTAAAACTCCCCGGGGACAGAATCGTAGCTCACCCGCTAACGATAGGCGGCAGGGAGTACGCCATTACTTGCGTTTCCATGGGCAACCCCCACTGTGTGGTGTTTTGCGACGATCTTGATAAACTCAATTTGGCTGAGATTGGACCGTTATTTGAAAATAACGAACTGTTCCCCGACAGAGTAAACACGGAGTTTGTGGAAGTAATGGGCCGTAACCAACTGAGGATGCGGGTTTGGGAACGTGGCAACGGTGAGACTCTGGCCTGTGGTACGGGTGCCTGTGCCTCTGCTGTGGCTGCAGTGCTCTGTGGATATGCCGATAAGGATACTGACATTAAAGTAAGATTACTTGGCGGCGAACTCACTATTCGTTACACTGACGATGCGGTGTTTATGATCGGTGAATGTTCAAAAGTGTTTGACGGCATAGTGGAAATATAAAAAATAAAGGAGAATGGGCGATGAGAGATTTTGCGTTGGAAACTGAAAAAAGGGTTGCCTTTATCCGGGAGGTGCTTGCTTCCGCCAAAGCCAACGGGATTGTCTACGGCAACAGCGGCGGCAAAGACAGCGCCCTGGTAGGAATTCTGTGCAAAAAGGCTTGCGCCGACACGGTCGGCCTGATTATGCCCTGCGGTTCTAGGCGTAATTATGAAGAAGACAAAAGGGATGCCGAAGCCATAGCTCAGCAGTTTGGAATAACTTTACGTACTGTGGACTTGACAGCGGTTCGTTCGGCATTAATTGACGCACTATCCGACGCGACCTCATTGAATCAGACCGCACTTATGAATATCGCGCCTCGGTTGCGTATGACAGCTTTGTATGCTGTGGCTGCGAGCGAAAATAGGCTTGTGGCGGGAACCGGCAATCGAAGTGAGGGTTACATGGGTTATTTTACTAAATGGGGCGACGGTGCTTATGACTTTAACCCTATTGCCGACCTGACCGTAACGGAGATTTATGAGTATTTGCGCTATTTTCAAGTACCTGAAAGCATTCTCACCAAAGCTCCTTCCGCCGGGCTGTTAGACGGCCAAACGGATGAGGGAGAGATGGGGATAACTTATAAGAGCATAGACACTTTCTTGCTAACCGGCACGGTCAGCGAGGAAGAAAGAGCAATTATTGAAAGATACCACAATGCCAGCCATCATAAGCGCAGGATGCCGCTTGTTTACGAAGGGTAAGCAGGGTAAGTCCTTGAATATAGCATTTTGTTATTTATTGTATTTTATTGTTTGTTTTGGATTTAGAAAGTGATAAAATAATTACTGTTTAAATATTCACTGCCGCCGGCTAATCGCCGGCGTTTGCGGCGATAAGAGGTGAGAAGGTTGATTGAACGGTATACACTGCCGGAAATGGCAGCGCTCTGGACGCTGGAAAACAAGTTTAAAAAATGGCTGGAAATTGAAATTTACGCTTGTGAGGCATGGTCAGAGCTTGGCGTAGTTCCTAAGGAGGCTGTGGAGTTAATTCGTAAGAATGCGCGCTTTAGCGTAGAACGGATTTTGGAGCTTGAAGCTAAAACCCGTCACGATGTCGTGGCTTTTACCCGTTGTGTGGCTGAGAGTTTGGGTGATGAAGCAAAATATATCCATTACGGTCTGACATCTTCCGATGTGGTTGATACAGCTATGGCTGTCTTGATGAAAGAAGCCGCGGAGCTGATTCTGAAGAAAGTGGATGAACTTATCGCAGAACTTAAAACAAAAGCACGCGAACATAAAACAACCATAATGATGGGGCGTACCCATGGTATTCACGCTGAACCGACCACATTTGGCCTAAAAATGGCTCTTTACGTGACAGAAATGCAGCGTAACAGGATTCGTCTGGAGCGGGCGCGGGACACTATCGCTTGCGGCAAAATCTCAGGAGCGGTGGGCACTCATGCAAACCTTCCACCGTTTATCGAAAAATATGTATGCGAAAAGTTGGGTCTGCAAACAGCTCCGGTTTCCACTCAGATATTGCAGCGCGACCGTCATGCCGAATTCATGGCAGTGCTGGCGATTATAGCCGGTACGCTGGAAAAATTGGCCACGGAAATACGGGGACTGCAGAAAACGGAAACCAGGGAAGTGGAAGAGCCTTTTTATGCCGGACAGAAGGGTTCTTCGGCCATGCCGCATAAACGCAATCCGGTTAGCTGTGAACAAATTTGCGGCCTAGCCAGGGTTGTACGGGCAAATTCTTTGGTAGCCCTGGAGAATATGGCTCTGTGGCATGAACGGGATATTTCCCATTCTTCTGCCGAAAGGGTTATAATCCCAGACAGTACCACTCTGATCCATTACATGTTAAATAATATGACTCGGATAATCAGGGATCTGCACGTATATCCGGAAAATATGAAACGCAATATGGAGAAAACATTGGGCCTTACTTTTTCGCAAAAAGTGTTGCTAACTCTGGTTGAGAAAGGTATGGCCAGGGAGACGGCCTATGATTTGGTGCAGAAATACGCGATGGAGGCTTGGGAAAAACAAAAGCCGTTTCAGGATCTCCTTGGGTCAGACCCGGTCATCAGCAGCACTTTGACTCCGGAAGAGTTAAAGGCCTGTTTTGATCCTGCGTTTCATTTGAAATACGTTGATGAGATTTTTGCCAGAGCAGGCATCTAGGTTTACGGTTGTTGCGGGAATGCCTGGCAAGTAAGGGAAAAGGAGAATGATAAAAATGGAAAAAAGAAAAATGCTTTATGAAGGGAAAGCCAAACGCATTTATTCAACGGACGACCCCGAATTATTGGTGGCAGAGTACAAAGATGACCTCACGGCTTTTAACGGTATAAAGCGCGGGAACATCGCCGGTAAAGGGGTTTTAAACAATAAGATATCGGCATTCTTTTTTACGCTTCTTGGACAGCACGGAATAGAGAGCCATTTTGTCAAGCTGCTTTCCGAGCGAGAGATGCTGGTGAAAAAGTTGGAGATTCTTCAAGTCGAAGTGGTTGTCCGCAATATTGCCGCCGGCAGTTTGGCCAAAAGACTGGGTCTGAAAGAAGGAACTCCCCTTACGCGGCCCGTTTTGGAGTTTTATTATAAAGATGACAGCTTGGGCGATCCGATGATTAATGAATACCATATCTATGCCCTTGGTCTTGCCACTGAGGACCAGGTGCGAGCTTTCTCGGAACAGGCTTTGCAGATTAACCGGATTTTAACCGAGTACTTAAAAGAACGTGGGCTTGTGCTTGTAGATTTTAAACTGGAATTCGGCGTCCATAACGGAAAAATGTTGCTTGGCGACGAGATTTCCCCTGACACCTGCCGGTTCTGGGATACAAAAACCGGCGATAAGTTGGACAAAGACCGTTTCCGGCAGGATCTGGGCGGAGTTGAAGAAGCCTATGAGGAAATCTACAGAAGACTGACAGGGGGCGATAGTAATGTATAAAGCGCAGATCAAAGTGCTTTTGAAACAAAGCGTGCTTGATCCGCAGGGACAAGCCGTGGAAAAAGCCCTTGCTTCTTTGTCCTATGACAATGTAGAGCATGTGCGCATCGGTAAATATATGGAGGTAACACTCCGCGCAGAGGATAGAGCTGCCGCCGAAGCCCAGATCCGGGAAATGTGCGAACGGTTGTTGGCCAATACGGTTATCGAGGATTATACTTTTGAACTGGTGGAGGTTTAAGCATGAAATTTGGCGTGGTTGTTTTTCCGGGTTCCAATTGTGACCTGGATGCTTTTCATTTGGTCAAAGATGTCCTTAAACAGCCCGTGGATTACATCTGGCACACCCAGGAAAACCTGGAGGGTTATGACTGCATCATCCTGCCCGGAGGTTTTTCTTACGGTGATTATTTGCGCTGCGGTGCCATTGCTCGTTTTTCCCCTGTGATGAAAGAGGTTGTCCGTTTCGCCCATAACGGCGGTTTAGTAATAGGAATTTGTAACGGTTTTCAGATATTACTGGAAGCAGGTTTGTTACCCGGCGCTCTTTACCGCAATACAAACTTGCAGTTTCGTTGCCATTTTACATATCTGAAAGTAGAGAATACCGATACCCCTTTCACCAAAGGAATTGCCCCGGACAGGCTGCTTAAAATTCCCATTGCCCACGGTGAAGGCAATTACTACGCCGATGGGGAAACTTTGTGCCGGCTTCAAGAAAACGGCCAGATTGTTTTCCGATATGCAGACGCGGACGGAAAGGTAACGGATGCGGCCAATCCCAACGGTTCTCTGTACAATATTGCCGGTATCTGCAACGAAACAAGAAATGTCTTGGGGATGATGCCCCACCCGGAACGGGCAGCGGAAGCAATCCTGGGTTCTGAGGACGGCAGACTGATTTTTGAGGCACTTCTCAGGTACAAGGAGGGTGGACGATGAGACCGGAAGATTGGCGCAGTATGGGCTTAAAAGATTCGGAATATGAAGCGATCGTTAATATTCTAGGTCGTGAACCGAACATTGTGGAACTCGGTATGTACAGTGTGATGTGGTCCGAACACTGTTCCTATAAAAACTCCCGGGCAGTCCTACGCACTTTTCCGACCCAGGGTCCGCGAGTTTTGCAAGGTCCCGGCGAAAACGCCGGCATTGTTGATATTGGGGACGGTATGGCTGTTTGTTTTAAAATCGAATCCCATAACCATCCTTCGGCGATTGAACCTTACCAGGGTGCGGCTACCGGAGTAGGCGGAATTATCCGTGACATCTTTACCATGGGAGCCAGACCTATTGCGTTGCTCAATTCTCTGCGTTTTGGCCCGCTTGATGACGCCCGTTCGCGCTACCTGTTCGGAGGTGTAGTGTCTGGGATTGCCGGTTATGGCAACTGTGTCGGCATTCCTACTGTAGCAGGTGAAGTTTATTTTGATAATTGCTATCGAGGCAACCCTCTGGTAAACGCCATGTGTGTGGGTCTTTTGGAAACGGACAAGATTAAACGGGGAAGAGCTACAGGTGTGGGCAATCCGGTTATTTTAGCCGGTGCCAGGACTGGCCGCGACGGTATGCACGGTGTGACTTTTGCTTCGGAAGAGTTAAATGCAGCCTCGGAAGAAAGGCGACCGGCCGTGCAAGTAGGCGACCCGTTTATGGAAAAATTGTTGTTGGAGGCCTGCTTGGAACTGATCAACAGTGGCCTTGTGGAAGGAATTCAGGATTTGGGCGGTGCCGGTTTGACATGCGCCACGTCGGAAATGGCCAGTCGCGGCGGCAGCGGCATGGAAATTGACTTGGACAAAGTGCCTTGCCGGGAAACCGGAATGACACCGGTAGAAATTATGCTTTCCGAATCGCAGGAAAGGATGCTTCTGACAGTGCGTCCGGAAAATGAAGAAAAAGTGCATGCTGTGTTTGAACGCTGGGGTCTTGCCTCAGCCACCATCGGCAGGGTGACAGCTGACGGTATTTTGCGTATCCGCATGGGAGGAAAAGTGGTTGCGGAAGTGCCGGCCCGCAGTTTGGCCGAGGATGCGCCGGTTTATTGCCCTGCTTTTCGGGAGCCGGCTTATCTGCAAACCACGTCTGTGCTAAACCTTAAAGAAATACCGGATGTGGAGGATGCCGAGGATGTGCTGTTGAAGCTTTTAAGCGCTCCTAATATTGCCAGCAAGGAATGGGTCTGGCGCCAATATGACTATATGGTACGGACTTGTACCGTTGTACTTCCCGGTTCGGATGCTGCAGTGCTGCGGATTCGCGGAAGCAAAAAAGGACTGGCTATGACGACGGATTGTAATGCGCGCTATGTTTACCTTGACCCGTATACAGGCGGCATGATTGCGGTGGCTGAAGCCGCTCGCAATGTGGTTTGCAGCGGTGGCGAACCGTTGGCGGTGACCGATTGCCTGAACTTTGGCAACCCGGAAAAACCGGAAATTTACTGGCAATTCCGCAAAGCGGTTGAGGGAATGAGCGCTGCCTGCGTAGCTCTTAACACGCCTGTCATCGGTGGCAATGTTTCCTTTTATAATGAAACAGAGGGAGAAGCCATTTATCCTACGCCGGTTGTGGGTATGGTCGGGCTTTTGGAGGATGTGGCAAAGCGTTGTACCCAATCCTTTAAAGAGGCCGGAGATGTTATTGTCCTTTTGGGCAGTACTTATGATGAATTGGGCGGTAGCGAATATTTGGCTGTGATACACGGTTTGGTTAAAGGGAAACCGCCTGCCCTGGACTTGGAAAGGGAAAAAGCGGTGCAGCGGACAGTTTTGACTGCCATCCGCCAAGGTTTATTGCGTTCAGCTCACGACCTGTCGGAGGGGGGCCTGGCAGTAGCATTGGCTGAATCAACCTTTGAAAACTTGATCGGCGCTGAAATTCATCTTACGACAGCAGGTCTGCGTAAAGACAGTCTGCTTTTTGGCGAAAGCCAGTCCCGTATTGTTGTGAGTCTACCGCAGGAAAAGCTCCCAATCCTTCAGGAGATTGCCGAACAGCATAATGTCCCGTTACAGGTAATAGGACGGATCGGTGGGGAGCGTCTGAAGATCTGTCTTGATGCGGAACCAGTCGTCGATCTCGGCGTTAAAGAATTACATGCTATCTGGAGGGAAGCTATCGAGCTCCTGCTGAAATAAAATTATCAATTGCCGAGGAAACGCATATACTGAATTATGAACAAAGGCGTTCATCCGGCATGTCTGTCCGGTAAGGCAGGCGTGAAGGGATGAGCGCTTTTTTAGTTGAGATGTGGAAGGTGATAGTATGTGCGGAATAGCAGGGTTTTGTAGCTTCGCGGGAAATTTTATGCTGAACTCCGGGTTCTGGCATGAAATATTGATTGCAATGCGAACAGCGGTGGCGCACCGCGGTAAAGACAACTCGGGGGAATATTTATGTGAACATACAGGGATGAGTCATGCACGTCTGGCCATCAGGGATCTGGCGCTGGGTACCCAGCCGCTGATTAGAAACGTTGGAGGCCAGGAATATGTAATTGTCTATAACGGCGAAATATATAATGCGGAAGAAATCAAGCCGGGGCTTGAAAACGCCGGGTATCAGTTTCAAACTACCACCGATACAGAGGTGATTCTCTACGCTTATATTGAATATGGCGCCGATTTTGTCAGCAGGCTAAACGGAATTTTTGCCTTTGCCATCTGGGACGGAGGCAAAAAACAGCTTCTTTTGTATCGGGACCGGCTGGGTGTCAAACCTTTATTTTATACCTTTACGAAAGATATGCTAATATTTGGCTCGGAAATTAAAGCCTTGTTCTGTCATCCGTTTGTTCGTCCCGAAATAGATTTAGACAGCTTCCGGGAGATTTTTGGCCTAGGACCTGCCCGGACGCCGGGGAACGGAGTTTTTAAAGGTATTAATGAAGTTCTGCCGGGACATTATCAGGTTTTTTCCAAAGACGGTCTAAAAAATAAAAGGTATTGGCAGCTAGAGGCCCGGGAACATACGGATAATTACGACCAAACTTTAGAAACGGTTTCGTTTCTGGTACGGGATGCGATAACCCGCCAATTGGTGTCTGATGTTCCAATTTGCAGTTTTTTGTCCGGGGGTATAGACTCCAGCATTGTAACCGCTGTAGCGGCCAATTCTTTGCGGAGTGACGGAGTCAGGCTTAACACTTTTTCTTTTGATTTTAGAGAAAACGAGTCCTATTTCAGCGCGAACGCTTTTCAACCGGAGAGAGATCGGCCCTTTGTTGATTTAATGCTTAAGAATTATGATTTAAGGCATACCTACTTGGAGTGCAGCGAAACGGACTTGGCCGATTTGCTTTATTCCGTAGTAGACGCCAAGGACCTGCCGGGTATGGCGGATATTGATGCTTCCTTGTTATATTTCTGTTCTCTGGTGGCCAAGTATAATAAGGTAGCCCTGACCGGGGAGTGTGCTGACGAGATCTTTGGCGGATATCCTTGGTTTTATAGGGCTGAACTTCTGTATGCGGAGGGATTCCCATGGTCGAGGAACCTAAGCATGCGCACCGCGTTCTTGGCGCCTGATTTCGTCAAGGAGCTTCGTCTTGAGGAATACGTGAACGATAGATACCGGGATACTGTAAAAGCGGTGCCTGCTTTGCCAAAGGAAGCGCCTGCCGCTGCTAAACATAGAGAAATTACCTATTTGAACATAGTATGGTTTATGCAGACTCTGCTTGACCGTATGGACAGAATGAGTATGTATTGTGGTTTGGAGGCGCGTGTTCCCTACGCCGACCACAGAATTGTTGAATATGTTTTTAATGTGCCCTGGGAAATGAAGTACCGTGATGAGGTGGCAAAATCCCTTCTTAGAGAGGCCTGCAAGGATTATTTGCCGGAAGCGATTCTGCAAAGAAGAAAAAGCCCCTATCCCAAAACTTACCACCCAAATTACGAACGCATACTGTCCCAAAGGTTGCAGGATATAGTTGAAAACCCCAATTCCCCAATAGTACCCCTTATCGACAAGAAAAAGCTTTTATCTTTTCTCAAGGCGCCTGTAGAATACGGAAAGCCGTGGTTTGGTCAATTGATGGCTGCGCCGCAGCTTTTGGCCTATTTCATCCAGGTAAATCACTGGCTGGAAAAGTATACACATTCCTTCGTTGACAAGGAAAAAGTATTCCTGTAAGATATGAACTGAACAAAGGCGTTCATCCGATAAAATGTCGGTTAGTAATAGATTACTTTTGACGGTGACTGCCGGCATTATCCGATGAGCGTCTTTTTGAGTGTTTAGAGATGTTTTTGTTAGAAAAACAGAACAAAGCATACTGTCCGGCCGCTACGGAGATAATTGAAATAAGCTTTGATTTTCACCGGAGCAGAGAATTTAACTGCCGGGCTTTAATTTGTTTAGGGGGGTAACATATGCTTACCGCGGTTGTTGGAATTAACTGGGGTGACGAAGGAAAAGGACGGATGGTGGATTTGCTGTCCGCCGAATATGACGTGATTTGCCGCTATCAAGGCGGTAACAACGCAGGACATACGGTAATTAACGACAGAGGCAAGTTTATACTGAATCTTTTGCCGTCCGGTATCTTACGGGACAATGTGGTCAATGTAATGGGTAACGGAATGGTAATTGATCTGGAGCATCTCTGCGGCGAGATAGCTTCTCTTCGCAGCAAAGGTGTGGAAATTACACCTGAAAGGCTCAAAATCAGTGACAAAGCCTTTATTTGCATGCCTTACCATAGACAGCAAGACATTTTGGAAGAGGAAAGACTGGCAGAAAAAAAATACGGTTCAACCCGGCGCGGCATTGCTCCGGTTTACGGCGATAAGTATATGAAAAAAGGTCTCCGAATGGCGATCTTCTTTTTCCGGAAACACTTAAAAATAAAGTGGCTGATATTGTTGAGTGGAAAAACATTACTTTTAGCGGATATGGCCAAGAAAGATTATCGGTTGAGGCCATGGTTGAATGGCTGAAGAAATATGGTGAACCTTTGCTTCCTTATATCACCGATACCACGGAATTCTTGATGTCGGCCAAAGACGAGGGCAAAAATATCATGTTTGAAGCTCAGTTGGGCGCGTTGCGTGACATTGACTTCGGCATTTATCCATACACAACGTCTTCCCAGACCTTGGCGGCTTATGCCCCTATCGGCGCAGGCATACCCGGGGTAAAGCTGGATAAGGTGATCGGCATCATGAAAGCCTATTCAACTTGTGTGGGCGAGGGACCGTTTACAGCCGAATTGTTTGGCGAGGAGGCAGTAATGCTTAGAGAAGCCGGAGCGGAGTACGGCGCGGCTACAGGCAGACCCCGCAGAGTCGGCGGGTTTGATATCCCAGCCAGCGTCTACGGAGTTAAGCTTCAGGGAGCTGATGTGCTGGCATTGACCAAGCTGGATGTTCTCTCATATCTGGACAGAATTCCTGTCTGTGTGGCCTATGAAATTGACGGAGTTCGGTGTGAAAAGTTCCCTGTGGGTGACAGACTGCTCAGGGCAAAACCTGTGTATGAATATTTAGAAGGATTCAAAACAAATATTTCCCATTGCAGAAGGCCTGAAGAGCTGCCGAAGCCCGCTTTAAATTACATCAAGTTTCTGGAAGAAGCGGTAGGCTGTCCGATTGAATATGTTTCGGTCGGTCCGGGCCGGGAAGATTATATTCGTATGAGATAACTATTTGCATAAAAGGATCTGGGTCATGATATCCGCATAAATTTCCAACCCATCAGTCTTGGCAACATGAATTACTCCGGCAAATTGGGCTTCTTCAGCGTTTAGGAGCGCAGGCAGTAGATTTTCCAGTTCCAGGATCTTGTGGGGGTTATAAACGGTATCTTTGCTGTCTGCCATAATGGCGGCATAAAAGATACCTGTTTCCACCAGGTCCAAAAAGAAGTGGCTTCCATAAGACACTTCGGGCATGAAGCCGGATTCGCTCGATGCCACTTCACAGATAACTGACATATTGCTGATTTCATTAAAGTGAACAGGAACTCCGAGGGAAGGGGTTGTTGTTCCCCATCTGCCGGGCCCGATCAGCATAATATGCTTACCTTTAAGGGCTGCGTTCAGTTTTCCGATATATCTGGCAACAGAATATTTTTCTTGTTCAGTAAGTTTCTGATAAACAGAGGTGTTGACAAGAATGACATAATCTATGGACATTCTTATATTGCCACCCATAAAATGTCCTTTCTGACGGAAAATACAGTCTGAATCATCCTTTAGTTCCGGTATGGCCACAGGTTTGCCGAGACCTTTTGTTTGCAGCGGCCTGCATTGTAACAGATTGATTTTATATCTTTTGCCCTTTAGGAAATTTACCGCAAACTCAATATCTACAGGATAATTGTAGACAGAGGCTAGGGTTGACAGTATTTCCCGCATAGTTTTTATAAAATCGGTGTCCTGTAGTAAGCCTTTAAAATCAATAATGTACGGAGTTGGCATATTGGTATAGCCAAGCTCTTTTAGCCTTTTTGCCTTTTCATGATCATAGGAGGCAATTATTTTTTTGTCTATTTTGATATCGCCGCTCAATATTTCATCGGCTCTTTTGGTAACCAGCGCATTTTCCTTTAGAGATATTAGATCTATTTGATGCTGGGAGTATTTGCTTTTATCTTCAACGTTCATAGGCGGCAGACGCAAAGGATTGTCCAAACAGACCATTTTGGCGTAATCGTCGACTGTCCTGTTTACCGCTCTTGTGCCGAGGCCGAAGACCAAGCGGAGCATACCGGCGTTCATGTCCGTATTTTTATCAAATACATATAGATTGATGGAATTCCCGACTCCTGCTATGTGGGGGAAGAAATTATCCCCGTAGTTGTCTCCCGATACCCGTTGCACCAGGATTGCCATTTGCTCGTCTTTGTTGTATAACCCTCTTTCCATACGGTAGGCAAGGGCATCTTCATCCATTGTACTGGCATATACTGTCCGAACGGCTTTTTCAAAAGCTTCATATCGTTCTTCAGGAGTGCCTTGATTTGCGCAAAAGACGCTTTCGTATTTGCCGGCAAAGGCATTGCCGAAATTGTCTTCCAGCAAGGAACTGGATCGAACTATGATGGGCGATTGGCCGAAATATTCGAGCAACAGAATAAACTGTTCCTGTATGTCTTTAGGAAACTTTCCGTGTAAAATCTTCTCTTTTAGTTCAGGAGCATATTTGTAAAAACCTTCTTTGGTTTTTTGCTTTGTACGGAGCTTCCACCAGCCGTTTTGAACGATGTAGGTGTAAAAAACGTCCGAACCGATATACCAGGAATCGTGAGGTTCCAAATAGGAAACAAGATTGTTTTTCCCTTCTTTTTCGATAATCTTTCTGGCCAATAACATACCTATGCTCTTTCCGCCTATAAAACCGGTGCCTATCTCTCGGTAGGCAATATTCAGGATATCGCGCAGCGAGAAATACTTAACGCACAAGTCAAACATCCCGGAATGCTTGCCGATAAGACGGTACATCAATAATTTTTTTATTTTTTCCTGTTCTGCCATAGGAGCGTTCAGCGCTGCTTCAGCTTTGTTTAAAACTACATGCCAATAATCAAGCTGGCTGCCGCTGCGGTTGATGGCTGCGAACAGCTCTGCGGCTTCGGAGCTGGAGGTTATGGATTCGGCTTCCTGGCCGCGCAAACGGTGGGGGAAAAACATGGTAGGCGAATAACGCTGCCAAACCTTAAGCGGATGGACATAGAGATTTTCCTTGACTCTGTACAAATCCAGCAGTACCTGGGTAGTTTCCCGAATGCCGGCAATGGTATTAAAAGTGTGGACATTGCGCAGCAGGGCAAAGTAGGCAACCGTATCGAGCTCGTATAAAAACGGGCAGATTACTTTAAAGAAATTGCCGATCATTAAATCTGAATACCAGTACTGCAGCAGGTCCGTTAAACAGTCAAAGACATAAAGAACTTTTTCTCCTTCTTTTTCTATTACTTTATAAATCTCTGTGGTGAAGCTTTCAAAGCGTTTGCTCGGATCAATCTGATAAACTTTGACTTCAGGTCGGAGGTCTATTAACGGCCTATGATCGCCGAAGCGGAAATAGATTATTTTCCTTTGTTCTGCAATCGCTTGCTCGACAAATGCTTCCGCCATCAATGCATAATCATCTATTGAATCAACCTGCCAGACCACATTATCGCCTAGCCGCAGGTAATCGATTACTTGGTCCAAACCCACAAACCCTGATTTTACCTTATTGTGCATAACCATTTTTAAATCCTCCCAGATTACACTACCGCCCAGCAAATATATCACTTTTTGTATTAATTTTCAATATTATCACTGCTTTACATTCCTGGCAGCATTTACATATTTTTAATTCTACTGGTAAAAATATTACCAAAAAATTAGAAATAATAGGAGATTAACAAATAAAGGATGAAGTTTTCAAAGAAAATGGCTGGGCAAGGCAAAAAAATGAATGAGACTGATTCTGTGACACGCCTAAGCGGAGATATATATGAAAATGTAAGGGAACTGGAGAGTGTTTTTGGGCATGACAGCGACCTTGTAGTCCGTTTTTTCAAACTGAAAAACAATAGAGATTTTATAGGCGCTAATATCTACATAAAGAGTTTGGTGGATAGGGGTACAGTAAACAGTTTATCAGTAGAGCTGAGCAAGTTGAAATGCGGAGCGCGCAACGGGGAATTTGGTATAAATGTTGATACGTTTATGAGCAACTTTTCCGGATTGCGAGAAGCAAAAGTGGGTTATGATTACGAGGCTCTTTTTGAGGATTTGTTAGCGGGCAATATTGTGTTGTTAATCGACGGTTGTAAAAAGTACCTGGCGATTATGGCAGATTCCGATGAAGGCAGACAGGTTGACGAGCCTTCTTCCCAAACTGTGATTCGAGGGCCAAAAGAAGGGTTCACAGAGAAAATAGAGTGCAATATTTTGCTTATAAGAAAAAGAATAAAAAGCCCTGATTTAAGAGTGGAATATTTGTCCTTAGGCAGTATAACCAGGACAAGAGTAAGCCTGATGTATCTTCACAGAATAGCCAAAGAAGAAATTGTCCGGGAAGTAAGGAACAGGCTTAATAATATACAAATTGACAGTGTACTGGAAAGCGGTTATATCGAAGAATTGATTAAAGATGACAGGTATTCTATCTTCCCAACTTTTTTAAGTTCCGAAAAGCCTGATTCGGTCGTGGGAGCCTTACTTGAAGGCAAAGTGGCAATTTTGGTCGACGGCTCGCCTTATGTCCTGACAGTTCCCGCACTGATGATAGAATTTCTGCAATCGAGCGAGGACTATTACCATCATTTTATCATATCTTCCATAATCCGCTTTTTAAGAATTGTTGCAGCATTGCTGACGCTCTTGGTGCCGGCAATCTATATAGCGTTAACAACGTA
>Ga0134099_1002060_pt1 | contig 17394 bp, 12 predicted proteins | sample 10_taG_2_FD_105482 | JGI IMG/M metagenome (GOLD analysis project Ga0134099, IMG submission 105482) | Switchgrass degrading microbial communities from high solid loading bioreactors in New Hampshire, USA - 10_41_5_180_A2 metaG | ecosystem: Engineered > Bioreactor > Semi-continuous > Anaerobic >...
ATCCTGGCATCAGCCCGCCGGGAAGGAAGAATCGCAATTAAACCGTCACCCCCTATGCCCAATTGTCGATGGCATAGACGGCGGCTAAGCTCAGGATAATTAATCTCCGGCGAAAAAAGAAAATGATCCAGGCAGACAAAATCATTTCCCAGACCATGCATTTTAACGAAATCCATATGATTTCCTCCTTGGTGAATCTAACACCTTTTCTTACAGGATACTATGCAGATAAACAAGGGTCAAGAGAAGGCCAACCAGAGCAATGTTTATACCGGATCTTTACGGTCCAAAGTCATGATATAATTATAAAAAGGTAATAATATTTTTGTTACTGCTAAATAACCAAATAAGGCAAAGGAGTAATGACCTTGGCTAAATACGATGTTGCTGCCTGGATGGTGCCCTTGGAAAGCGGTTTAACCAAAAGGACAATCCTTAAAATTCTCGATATGTTGCCGGATGATTGCGATTTGGTACCGTTTGAAATTCACGAAGAAAACTCCTCAGCTTACGGTTATGCCACCATTGAAGCGGTGGAAGAGGAAAACGGTTTGGAAGCAATAATTGATCTGCTCTCTCCCATGGTTGCAGACTGGACGGAGGATGATTCCGAATACACAACAACATTGCCCAAGGGCAAAAAAGTTTTTATCGGCTGTGATTACCGGACGGTTTACTGGTACGGAGAAACGGATAACGGGGACGATTCTCCTGTCTCTTCCTAACCGGAGACAGGAATCGGTCCCCGTACTTATCTTACGATACTTATTATAGTATTTTTTCTTATGTTTTTCCCGTCTTTGTCAGGATGGGATTCGTTCCGGATATACGAAATCACCTCGTCGGGTGAAATGTTCAAGGCTGCGGCAAACTCCTCGTTCATGTTTTTTTCGGCAATCTTCATAATATCTTCGTCGGCTTTGGCCAGCTTTTTGCCGTGACTCATCTTCTCCTTTTTTTTGAGATACATGGTTTTAACAATTTTAACCCATTCCCGACACTCGGCTGTTTTAAGAGCGGACTTAAAGCATTCATATCTTTTCCTATCATCATTAATCCAGACAGTTTCAATTTCCGGCATAGCGGCTATTAAAGCCAACACTTCTTCCTTGCTTATTATTTTGCGCATTAAAACCTTGTGATTGTTTACCGGAATTTTAACCGTCAAATTATGACCGTAAGCCGGCTCCAAAATATAATAATCCAGATAATTACCATTAATGTCCTTATCTTTTCTGATATCAATGATTTTATAGACCCCTGTTGAATTGTAGACCACAAAATCATTTACTTTGAACATAGGATACCTCTTCAACCCGTGCCCTGATTAAACAATAACAATATACTTATTATATGCAAAGCGATAATTATTATATTACTTATATTATACCACAAAAAAAAAATTTCAGTCAGAAATTGCCTTAATTTAAAGCAATCTCCAACTGAATGAATCTTTAACGGGCAACAAAAGGCCTGCTGCTGTGACGCATGGCGGTTCTAAAGGATCTGGCCATGCCAATGAGTATACTGGGTCCGCCGGCGACGATGAGGATTAATATCCACTGCCAGGCTCCCAGGGCTGCTGTTTTGAATATGGCCTGCATAACCGGCAAATAAATAACCATTAACTGCATGGATATGGAAGTGGCGACCGCCAGCAGGAGCAAGGGATTGGAAAAGATACCGACTTCGAATATACTCCTTGTTTCGGATTTGCAGTCAAAAACATGGAAAAGCTGGGAGAAAACCAAGGTCGTAAAAGCCATGGTCCTGGCTTCCAGCAGTCCTACACCGGACCAAAGGCCAATGACAAAGACCAAGAGCGTACCGATACCGATCATGGTACCACGGATTAAAATTTTTCTGCCCAATCCCCTGGCAAAAACGCTTTCATTGGGCTTGCGCGGTTTTCTTCTCATTATGTCCGGGTCGGGGCCATCCACCCCTAAAGCCATGGCCGGTAAACCGTCCGTAACCAGGTTGACCCAAAGGATCTGGATTGGCAGGAGGGGTAAGGGCAATCCGACCAAGGTGCCGAGAAACATGGTAAGCACTTCCCCCAGATTGCAGGAAAGAAGATAGCGGATAAACTTTCTGATATTGTCGTAGATGCCGCGTCCTTCCTCCACGGCAGCCACAATGGTGGCAAAATTGTCGTCAGTTATAATCATGGAGGATGCTTCTTTAGTAACATCGGTGCCGGTTTGGCCCATGGCAACCCCGATATCAGCTTCTTTCACAGCCGGTGCATCGTTGACTCCGTCACCGGTCATGGCTACAATTTCCTCATTTTCCTTTAAGGCTCTGACAATTCTTAATTTATCCCGCGGGGCTACCCTGGCATAAACGGAAATATCCATAACCCGTTGCCGTAATTCTTCATCGGTCATTTTATCCAGCTCCGCCCCGGTGATAACCTTGTCTTCCGGACCCCTGATAATCCCCAATTCCTTGGCTACCGCCTGGGCGGTAAGTTTATGGTCACCGGTAATCATGACCGGTCTTATCCCTGCAGCCCGACAGACTTTAATGGCTTTAACCGCGCTTAAACGGGGCGGGTCGATCATCCCCATCAAGCCGACAAACACCAGGTTTTTTTCAACTTCCTCGTCCTGGTCTCCTTCCTCCACATTTTTGACCGCCAAAGCCAAAACCCGCAAAGCATGAGAGGCCATCTCATCATTAACAAATAAAATTTCTTTTTTTCTCTCCGGGGTAAGCTCAATTACCCCGTCTTTGGTCATTTCCTTGGTACAGAGTTCCAAAATGGTATCGGGCGCTCCTTTGACATAAGCTTTAAATTCACCCTTTTCCTTATATAGCACGGTCATCCTTTTTCTTTCCGAATCAAAGGGGATCTCAGCGACTCTCTGCGCTTTGCGTTCCAACCCATCTCTCCATACGCCGGCTTTGGCCGCTGCCACCAGCAAAGCCCCTTCGGTGGGATCTCCGTCAATGCCCCAAACACTATCCTGTTTGTTCCGGAACAAGCCGCTTATTCTTACACCCTTTTTGGTTAAGACTGCATTGTTGCAAAGAGCTGCGCATTTGAGCAACTCTTGAAATGGTCCCTTTTCTCTATAGGGGTCCACTCCGTGGAAATCCCCTTTGGGGTCATAACCCTGCCCGCTGACGGTAATAATCTGGTTTTGACAATATATTCTCCTTACAGTCATTTCGTTTTGGGTCAAAGTTCCGGTTTTATCGGAACAAATAACCGTGGCACAACCCAAGGTCTCCACTGCCGGCAACTTGCGGATAATCGCATGGCGTTTGACCATGCGCTGGACACCGACAGCCAGGGCAACCGTAACAATGGCCGGCAATCCTTCGGGAATGGCTGCAACCGCAAGAGATACCCCGGCAAAAAACATTTTGGCCAAACTTTCCCCTTGAATAATTCCCGTGACGGCCACAACAACGCAGACGGCAACACTGATAGTAACCAGCCATTTTCCCAATTGGGCCAGCCTGCGTTGCAGCGGTGTTTCGTCCTGCTTGATATCCTGGATCATATCGGCAATAACTCCCATTTCGGTGTTCATCCCGGTGGCAATAACGACGCCGATTCCTCGCCCGTTGACAACGATTGTGCCCATATAACCCATATTTTTGCGATCGGCAATAGGAGTATATTCGTCCAACATCGGCTGGTTGTTTTTGGCTACCGGTTGGGATTCCCCGGTGAGAGCCGATTCTTCCACCCGCAAGCCGTTGGTTTTCAACCAACGGATATCGGCCGGGATACGGTCCCCGGCTTCAAGCATGACGATGTCCCCTGGCACCAGCTCGGCAGCCGGTATTTTGATAACGGTTTTATTCCTTAAGACCGTAGCCTCAGGGGCCGTAAGGGAGCGTAAAGATTCTATGGATTTTTCCGCTTTAAACTCCTGTATAAACCCCAAGATTGCATTGAGCAGAATTATGGCTAAAATGGTAAGAGCGTCCGCCACTTCCCCCAAGAGACCGGAAATAAGCGTAGCCACCATTAAGACCAGCACCATGAAATCTTTAAATTGATTCAAAAACAAGAAGACCGGGTTTACCCCTTTTTTTACAATCAGAGAATTATGTCCGAATTCTATAAGCCGGCGGTTCGCTTCCTTGTCAGTTAATCCTCTCTCCGGGTCAACGTTAAGTATATTGCATATTTCTCCGCCGCTTAAAATATGCCACGCTCGCCGCTGCATTTTTGTTCCTCCTTCTTTCCTCTGAAAGTAATTCTTCTTGTAAATGCTATTCGGCCTGTCCATAAAAAATTACTTATTCTGTATTTTTTGTTGCGGAAATATCCCCTATAACAAAAAAAGCTATCCCCGGTCACCCGGCGCTTTTAAATTTTTTCCAAACCCTGGGTATACTATATTTAAGCTATTGCTATATTTGTATTACCTGGAACGATACCGACCGCAAAATTTGTCTTTTCCTGCTTATCGCAAATTTGGGAGGAAGTCTTTTTTATGCTTGCCCATAGTACAGGCCAAAAAGTTTTGCTCCTCGGCTTTCATACCCCGGCTTTTTTAAGTGTAATCCGCTCTTTGGGGCGGGCCGGCATTGAAGTCCATGTTGCCTGGCACAAACCGGACAGCCTGGCCCTTTGCTCCCGTTATGTCCACCGGGTTCACTCAATTCCCGCCTACAGCAAACAAGACAGTTCCTGGAAAGAAGCTCTGATCGATCTAATGCAGCGGGAAAAGTTTGATCTCGTAATCCCCTGCCACGACGAGACTGTATTTCCCCTGCAAAAGCATAAAACGGAGCTCGAAGCTTATGGCCGGATCTACACTATTTCCAAGGAAAGCTTTGCCGTCCTGTTCGATAAAATTAAAACTAATGAGTTGGCCAGAAAACTGGGAATTAATGTGCCCAAGGAAACAGTCCTATACCGGGAAGACCGAGAAGGGGCTTGGGAGAAGATAAAAGCGGCGCAGCTTGACTTTCCAATAGTTTTAAAACCCCATTCTTCATATAACGATAACGACAAGCCTGCACGAATTCATGTCCAAATTGCCCGCCGGGCTGAAGACTTGGCCCCCATGCTAAACTCTTTGCTGGCCTATGGACCGGTTATTGCCCAGGAGTTTTTTATCGGTAAAGGAGTGGGAGTTAATTTTTTATTGGAGGAAGGCAAGCCGCTACTGGTATTCCAGCAGGAACGGGTGCACGAACCCCTGCAGGGGGGCAGCGGCACTTATAGAAAAAGTACGGCCGTTTGCCCGGAATTGGAAAGAGCGGCCTTAAAGATTTTTTCTCATTTGAAATATACCGGCGTGGCGATGGCTGAATTTAAAGTTAACCCTGCCACCGGCAGTTGGGTGTTGATCGAAATAAACGCCAGGTTTTGGGGTTCACTGCCGCTGGCTCTGGCCGCAGGCGCCAATTTCCCGCTGGCTTTGTTTGAACTGCTGACCACAGGCCGGACTTCGGTCAAAAACAGTTACCGCCGGGGCATCTACGCCCGGAATCTGACCGCGGATCTTTCCTGGCAGCTTAAAAACCTGACTGCCGACCATAAAGACCCCACCCTATTGACTGTGCCCGTCTCTAAAGTCCTGCTTACCGGATTTAAAAATATTCTAACCGGCAAAGAAAGGATCGACACCCTGGCCCTGGACGACTTAAAACCTTTTAGGCGCGAAGTTTTTCTGCTCGGGCAAATGGCCTGGGAAAAGATCAGGGCCAATATAGAGCAAAGATATATGTGTCTCCCCATATTTTTGCATCTGCAGAGAAGAAAGCTGGCCCAAAAACTGCCCGGCGCCAAATCCATCCTCTTTGTTTGCCATGGCAACCTCTGCCGCAGCGTTTTTGCCGAGCACTTGCTGAAAAAAAACGCACCCTCGGCAGAGGTGCGCTCCGCCGGCTTCCTGCCGGAAGAAGGCCGCAAACCGCCCGCCGAAGCTTTGTCATTGGCCTTGGAATACGGAATTGATCTGTCCGGGCATTGTTCCAAAAGAATAAATGAGGAAATGGTATCGTCATCAGACCTTATCTTTGTCTTCGATTACGACAATTACAAAAAATTTAGGCAAGAATACAGGCAGGCGAGGAAAAAGGTTTTCTTGATCGGCGCCCTGTTGGAAGAAAAACAGCCGTTTATCAGTGATCCCTGGGGGAAGGATATGTATTACTTCAGGACCATTTATAAGTCCATAAACGCCGCTGTAGGGCAAATTACGAATATGTTGAAGACGGCTCGGCCGATCTAAGAAGCCCGGCCCCTTGCATGTGATCCGCAATCTTCTTGCGTAAGCGTAAGCCTTTAAGATAAGCGAGCAAAATCTTGGCGCTGTTGCCGCTGGCATAAAAATTCTTGGCCCATGTCTCTTCATCGGAGACGAAGTTATCAATCAGCCAACAGTAAGTAGGGGAATCACAGCTAAAAAACACTTCCACGTTTTTGGCCTTTTGAATGAAAGAGGCATTAAGATTCCAAGCAAGGAATACATTGTCCAGAACAAGGGACTGGCTTTGATATTGGCGAAGCAAATTTTTTTTGATCTGCAGCCAGTCGGATATTTCCACATAAGAGTTAAAGAGTAATGGAGTAATCGGCACTTGTACTTCATAGGCCCGTATGGCACAAGTATGGAAACTGCGTTTTAAGGCCGAACTCAAGATTAAATTGGTGGCAACATGGTCCCGATGAAAATCGCAGAAAAAAGGGACATAGATTATCTCCGGCTTTATCCGATCGATTATTGTTGCCACTCTCTTTATTATTTCTTCATTGGGCTTGAGATTGCCGTCCGGTTGATCAAGGTGAATAATATTGTTGATCCCCAGCAAGCGGCAAACCGCTTTCAATTCTTTTTTCCTGATCTTTACCAGCAGTTCACTGTCCAGGCGGGACATTGATGCTCCGCCGTCGGTCATATTGACCAAGGTAATTTGGGCCGAATGTTCAGCCTGCTTTTTTAAAACAGCACCGCACCCCAAAAGCTCATCGTCGGCATGAGGTGTTAAAATAAGGATGGATTTTTCTCCGTTTGGCTTAAGTTCAAGTAAGGATTTCTTTCGAAAAAAGCCAATAGTTTTTAGCACAAAAATGCTTAAGAAAGTCAAAACAAATACAGCCGGTTTCTTCAGCACGGGCCTTCCCCCTTTTTTTACTTTCCTCTACCTCCTTAAAGTGGTATTGTAGACATTAATTTGTTAAATTATACTCGTACCCTGAGGGGGTCAGACCTGGAAAACTGTCCTGGTTGTGTTATACTTAACTCTGGTTCCGGCACACAAATTACGGTCCGTAATTTAGGCCACATGGGACCGTGATATGGACCACATTGGTCCGTTATATGGACCACCTTGATCCGTGATTTGAGCCGCATAAGTAAGATTTCCCGGATAAATCGATAATTCATGATAGATTTTGGCAGGTGTAAACTATGGCTTTAGACAGCATTACGCTCAACTACTTGATTCAAGAACTTCGTCCCCTACTGCTAGGAACGCGCATTGACAAAATACAGCAGCCGGAAAAAGAGGAAATCCATATTCTACTGCGCAGTGCCGGGCAAACCCTGCGCCTTCTTTTAAATGCCGGCAGCACGGGCGCCAGGATTCAGCTCACGAACCAAGTCAAAAAAAATCCTGCCCATCCTCCCATGTTTTGCATGATTTTGCGCAAACATTTGGAGAACGGCAAGATTATTGATATACTTCAGCATGGCCTGGAAAGATTCGTAACCCTTACAATTCAGAATTACAACGAAAGAGGAGACCTGCAGGATTATTATCTTCATTTGGAAATCATGGGCAAACACAGCAATTTGATTTTAGTGGACGCTCAAAGCAACATCATACTGGACGGTATCCGGAGGTATTCCCATATGGTAAGCAGATACAGGGAAGTTCTTCCGGGAAGGGCTTATCTCACTCCTCCGGCTCAAAATAAAATTGACAGCCTGAGAGACGAAAACGAGTTTATGAGCCGGATGATGGAGTATCCCCTGGAAAGAAAAGTAAGCAAAGCTTTGCTCGATTTGTTCAACGGGGTCAGTCCCGAACTGGCTAAGGAAATTGTGATCCGCGCCGGCTTGGATCCGGACGCTGTCCTCGATGACTGCGGCGCAATTGATTTGAGCAGGCTTTATCAAGCCTATAGCTACTTTATCCCCGCCAAAGATATTTCCATTATAAAGCCCGGCCTTTACTACCAACCCGGATCGAAAAAACTGCCTTCGGCTTTTACTTTTATACCCTATGAACAATACGCAGGTTTAGTGTGGCACCCCACAGCCAACCTCAACGAAGCCGTAGACCTTTATTACCACCAGAAAGAGGCCTATAATCGTGCCCAAGCCGAGAGGGGATCCCTGCTTAAAGTTGTACAGGACCAAATCAAACATCTTTACAGGAAATGTGAAATATATGAAGAGACTATGGCCAAGGCCCAAAAGGACTTAATCTGCCAAAAATACGGGGAGCTATTAATGGCCAATCTTTACAGGTTGACCCCCGGTCTGACCGAAATAACCGTCGAAGACTACAACGATCCTGACTTTAAGCCCATAACCATCCCTTTGGATCCCAGCTTGAAAGGAATTGACAATGCCCAACGCTACTACAAGATTTACAACAAAGCCAAAGCCGCCATCAAAAAAACCGAACCTTTAAAACAAGCGGCACTGGAAGAAATAAATTACCTGCAAACCATTGCTTACAGCATCGAGGAGGCTGCCGACGATACGGAGCTCAGCGAAATCTACCAGGAATTGGCGGAACAGGGTTATATCTCCGGCAAGCATAGCAAGTTCAAAGAACAGGGGAAACAACAAAAAGCCAAAAAACAGTCCGCCAAACAAAAAGAGCAAATGTATTCCCAACCCCATCGCTATCTGTCTTCAACGGGTAAAACCATTATCGTGGGCCGCAATAATAAACAAAACGACCGTTTGACTTGGCGGCAGGCCAAGCCGGGCGATCTCTGGCTTCATGTAAAAAAGATTCCCGGCTCCCATGTCATTGTGCCCCTGGAGGAAAATGAAGAGTTCCCTGACGATCAGACCTTGTTGGAAGCCGCGGCTTTAGCCGTACATTTCAGCCAAGCCAGGGGATCCTCCCAAGTGCCGGTGGACTATACCCATGTGCGGCAAATAAAAAAACCCCGGGGAGCAAAACCGGGGATGGTAGTTTACGAGCAAAACTGGTCCCTGCTTATCACTCCGCAGCAAGAAACCATTGAACGCTTGCTGGCTACCGAACAAAGGGGGAATGAAAACCAGGATTAGTTTTTCTTCTCTCGAATTAAAGAAGTAATTATTCTTCTCTCAAAATAAAGATAACTGGCTTTCTCTAAAGAAATCTGTATTCCTCAGGTGCCAACATGGCACTGTTGTTTTTTGCCTCCCTTAAGACTCTGAGCATATTTTCCTTATCCTTATTCAATGTTCCTTTCAAGTAAAGATAATTGGAGGCATGATTGCTTCTAAAAACGCAGTTGGTAAGTTCCATGGGCTCGATCATCATAATCAGCTCATCAACAACTTCCATGGGATTTAATAATTGGAACTGGCCCCTTTCAATTTGGGATTTCAATACGGTATTGTCTTCCACCATCAAGGTTAAGGCCCCCAGATAATGGGGTTGGATGGCATTGACTATTTTAGCCGTTTCCGTGGCATGCTCCCTGGTCAGCTCTTTGCCTCCGATTCCCAAGATTATGGTACAGGACAAAATAAAACCCGCCTCCTGGGCTTTACGGCAGGCCTGGACCATCTCTTCAGGGCTAACCCCTTTTTTTATATTGGCCAATACTTGAGCGCTGCCGCTTTCAATGCCAAGATAGAGCATGGACAAACCTGCCCGGCGAATGAGGGCCAATTCTTCGCTGCTTTTTTCCAGCAGGTCTTTGGGACCGGCATAAGCCGTAACTCTTTCCAGGTAGGGAAATTCCTCAAATAAGATCTGCAAGACCTGGATCAAATCTTGAGTAGGCATACTCAAAACATTGCCGTCCGCCAGGAAAATTCTCCGGGCATGGGGGTAAAGGCTTTTTCCCCATTGAATATGTTGTTTAATCTCCTCCAGAGATTTAACACGATATTTTTTTGTTTTGTACATCGAGCAAAAAGTGCATTGATTGTGCGAACAGCCTATGGTGATCTGTAAAATCAAGCTGTTGGCTTCGCTGGGAGGCCGATACAAAGGTGCTACATACATAGTCTATACTCCTCTTTCTTTAAACCTTGCAAGAGCAATTTATCACTAAAATAATACTAACACTTATGCAATAATCAGGCAAATCTCCTCAATTCAGGTTAACTCCAATAATAAAAGTCCTATTAAAAAAGTATCCCCCATTTAATTGTTGCTCCTGCTACCCGGCTTTTCCCAAGGTATCCCCTGGGCACAGAGAGGACAATTTTCCGGCTCATAAGCCTCGATATTCATTTGCAGCAAACTGTGCAGCAGCAAGCCGTCGAAATCGACTTGACCCCCGCTGCGGTCAACCAAAACCCCAACCCCCACCGGCTCGGCTCCGGCTTCTCGCACAATTTCAATTACTTCCTGAACCGAGCCGCCGGTTGTAATCACGTCTTCCACCACCAGTACCTTTTCCGTTTCTTTAAGCTTAAATCCCCGGCGCAGGGTCATCTTCCCGTTTTGCCTTTCCGCAAAAATTGCTCTAACCCCTAAGGCCCGTCCCACTTCATGGGCTACAATAATCCCTCCCATGGCCGGACCGATTACCGTTTCTATGCCTAAGCCGGCAAACTTCCCGGCCAGTTCCTGGCCCAAAGTGGCCGCAATCCGCGGATATTGCAAAACCTGAGCACATTGCATATACTGAGCGCTATGTTTGCCCGAAGTCAATAAAAAATGTCCCTCTAGAAGAGCATTGGTATCTTTGAATATTTGCAGAATTTGGCTATTTTTTTCTGCATTGCTATTAGACATTACTAACCCGCCTCTCCTTACTCTTAAAATTTAGCTACCCAATAACTATTTTCATAAAATTACAAAACCTGTCCCCAAACTTGTTCAACTAGACCCAAGACTTGTTAAACTAGGGTCCAGGCTTTCTAGTCCCAAAGTCTGTCCAAGGCTTGCCTGGGATCCTCCGCCTTTGTCACCGGCCGGCCTACCACCAGATAAGAACTCCCTGCCCTCAGGGCTTCGCGAGGTGTTAAAACCCGGACCTGATCGTTGTTCTCACTGCCGGCTGGACGGATACCGGGTGTAACCAACAAAAACTCCGGACCGAATTCCCGGCGTAGCATAGGCGCTTCCTGGGCTGAAGCTACCACTCCGTCCAAGCCGGCTTTGTGAGCCAGCTGGGCCAATCTTAAAACCTGCTCTTGAGCGGCGGTCTGCATGCCGATGGCCTGAAGATCCTGGCTGTCCAAACTGGTTAAAACGGTAACCCCAATTATTTTTTTCCCCTGCTTATGGCCTACTTCCGCCGCTCTGGCCATCATTTCATAGCCACCGCTGCAGTGAACGTTGATCATATCCACCCCGGAAGCCGCCAAAACCTTTAAAGTCCTTTCCACCGTAGTGGGAATATCGTGCAGTTTCAGGTCCAAAAAAACGGAGAACCCCATAGTTTTAAAATCATCGATAAGTTTGAGCCCCGTCAAGGCGTAGAGTTCCAGCCCCACTTTAAGCCAACAGCCCGAATTCTGCAGTTTTTTTGCCAAATTCAACGCCTTTTCCCCGGAATCCACATCCAAAGCCACTATTACTTTCCTGTTCAACCGTTCTGTTTCCTCTAAGGAATCCAATTCAGCCATTAAGCTTGCTCCTCCCTTCGACCAGAATAAATATTTCTACAACTTTACTCATCAACGCTTACTATGCAAAATACTCATTTACTTGCAAGCCGAATACTTATTTTCTTACCAAATAAAGGACTTATTTCCTTACCATGTAAACTACTTACTTATAAATTGCTTAATTTATAATTTATGGGCCAAACCCACTATTTCTTTAATGGAGTGATATCCTTCCCGGCGACAGTATTCTTCCAAGCCGCTGATTATTTCCAAAGGTGCCATGGGATTGACAAAATTGGCCGTACCTATGCTCACGGCCGAAGCCCCGGCCAGCATAAATTCCACGGCATCCTGCCAGCTGCTGATGCCGCCCATACCGATAATGGGCAAATCGACGGCTTTATAAACCTGATAAACCATCCTGACTGCCACCGGAAGTATGGCCGGGCCGGAAAGCCCTCCCATGGTGTTGGCCAGGATAGGTTTTTTGGTTTTTATGTCTATGCGCATACCCAAAAGGGTATTAATCATGGATATAATATCCGCTCCCCCGCTGGCCACCGCTTTGGCCATCTCGACTATATCGGTTACGTTGGGTGAGAGCTTGGCTATAAGCGGAAGCCTGGTATGCTTCCTGGTAACCTTCAAAACTTCCTCCGCCCTGCGCGGATCGGTGCCGAAGGCCATCCCGCCCTGTTTTATGTTCGGGCAGGAGATATTTACTTCCAAAGCGGCAATACAGGAATCCTCCGGCAGTGAAGAAGCCATCAGGGCATAGTCGTCGAGTGAGAAGCCGGATATATTGACTATCACGGCCGTCTTGAGTTTTTCCAACTTGGGAAGGTAGCTTTTCAGAAACGCTTCAAGACCGGGGTTTTCCAAACCCACGGAATTCAACATTCCGGAAGGGGTTTCTGCCAGTCTGGGAACAGGGTTTCCTAAACGGGGCAAGGGAGTTATCCCCTTAACCGTAATTGCTCCCAGCAGTGAAGGGTCGTAAAAACGGGCATATTCTTCCCCAAAACCGAAAGTCCCCGAAGCGGTAATTACCGGATTTTTAAGCTTCACTCCCGCTAATTGGGTAGTTAAATCAACCTTCTTCATCCCAGACCACCTCTCTGCCGTCAAACACCGGTCCGTCCTGGCAAACCCTCTTTCTGGCCAGGGCACCGTCCGCCCCTCTTACGGTGCAGACACAGCCCAAGCAAGCCCCGACGCCGCAAGCCATGCGCTCTTCCAGGGATACCTCAATTGGCACCCCTTTCTGCAAACAGATTGCGGTTACCGCCTTGAGCATGCCTTGGGGACCGCAGGCAACCGCTCTTAAAGGAGACCGTTCCTCCCCGGTGGGATCCCAATCTTTCTTGGTCCAAGGATCACCGGGAAATTTTAATGATTGCGTTCCTATAGTATAATTTCTTTCCTGCAAGTAAGACTCCAGTAAAGCGGTAATTAAGCCCTGGCGGCCCATGCTGCCATCCAAGGTGGACACTTCATAATCCACCCCCATTTGCTCCAAGGTTTTAAGACCTACGGCTTGTAGAAACCGGCGGTTTTCCGCGCCCCACAGCAATTTGAGTTTTACCTTGGTCCTGTCCAAAGCCTCAAGCAAAGAGAATAGCGGAAAAATACCGATGCCCCCGGCCAAAAGAAGAAGTTCCCCCCCGCTGGGCATGGTAAAGCCGTTGCCCAAAGGGCCGATAAGGTTTAAAGTTTGCTTTTCCCTTACCCCTGCCAAAAGTTCCGTTCCCCTGCCGGCAACCCGATAATAAAGGGTTATTTCCCCCCGCTGCCGGTTAATGCCGGCAATGCTTATGGGGCGGCGCAAGAGCGGATCCAGAGTGGGACTTACTTTCAAGTGGACAAACTGGCCGGGCCGGGCTGTTTCCGCTACCTTGCCCTTAAGAACAAGTTTATATATTCTTGCTTCGGGATCGAGAAGCTGATTTTGCAATACTGTTTCTTCTCTGATCATTACTCACACCTTAATTTTCATAGATTTAAAAGGCTATTAAACCGGGCAAATTGACTTCCAGCACTTTAAGCCAAGCTTCGGCCGTGTCCAAGCTGGTAAAGCAAGGTATCCCCTGCTCGACGGCAGCCCTGCGGATAGCAAAGCCGTCGCTGGCCGTTTTGCGGCCATGGGTGGTGGTGTTCAAGACACATTGAACCTGACCTTGCCGGATTTTTTCCGGGATTTCCTCCGACCCGGCATGCAGCTTCTCCACGGTCGTAACTTCAATGCCGGCTTGTCTGATCCTTTGGGCCGTGCCTTTTGTGGCCATAATCCGGAAACCCAGTTTATAAAAGCGCTCCACCAGTTTAAGACCCTCTTCTTTATCCCTGTCGGCCAAAGTTGCCAACAGGGTGCCGTGGACCGACATGCGCAAACCCGCAGCCAGTAAAGCTTTATATAGGGCTTTTTGGTACTGGTAGTCGATCCCCATTACCTCCCCGGTAGATTTCATTTCCGGTCCCAGGGAGGGTTCCACCTGCAGCAATTTGGAAAAGGAGAAGACCGGGGCTTTAACGGCCACTTTATCTCCTGCCGGCCAGAGTCCGTTGGGGATACCCAACTCTGTCAAAGACTGGCCCAATATAACCCTGGTAGCGAGATCCACAATCGGCACTCCCGTAGCCTTGCTTAAAAACGGTACCGTGCGGCTGGAGCGGGGATTTACTTCCAAGACATAAATTTGGTCTTGATAGATTACATATTGAATATTCAGCAAGCCTTTGATTCTGAGACTGCGGGCAATGGCCTCGCTCAGCTTGGCAATTTCGGCTTGTTTCTCTTCCCGGATGGTTTGAGGCGGGTAAACGGCAATGGAGTCACCGGAATGAATGCCGGCCCGTTCCAAATGTTCCATAATTCCGGGAATGCAAACCTTCTCCCCGTCCGAGATGGCATCGACTTCCACTTCTTTGCCTACCAAATATTGATCCAGCCAGATTTGCTGCCCGGGAAATTCTTGCAAAGCTTGCGTCAATACTTCCTGCAGCTGGGGTAGATCATAGGCGATTTGCATAGCCCTGCCCCCCAGCACATAGGAAGGACGCACGATTAAAGGATAGCCGATTTCAGCCGCCAGCCTTTCCCCTTCCCGGAGAGTGGATATGCAGCCTCCCCGCGGACGTTTGGCCCCTATAGCCTGCAGGACCTCATCGAAATGGCCCCTATCTTCGGCCCGGTCAATATCTTCCGCCGCAGTCCCCAAGATCTTATATCCTCTGGCTTTCAGCCCCTTGCACAAACCGATGGCTGTTTGCCCGCCGAATTGAACAATTACCCCTTCCGGTTTTTCCTTTTCCAAAACGGCGCAAACATCTTCCAAAGTCAAAGGTTCAAAATACAACCGGTCGGCGGTATCAAAGTCCGTGGAAACCGTTTCCGGGTTGTTGTTAATGATAATGCTCTCAACTCCTGCCCGGCGCAGGGACTTGACAGCGTGCACTGAACAGTAATCAAATTCTATGCCCTGACCGATGCGAATAGGGCCTGAACCCAGGACAACAACCTTTCTGCGCTTTGAAACCTCCCCTTCATCTTCTTCACCGTAACTGGAATAAAAATAGGGGGTGACTGCTTCAAACTCCCCGGCGCAGGTGTCCACCATTTTAAAGGCGGCTTTAAGGCCATGTTGTTGCCTGAAATCATAGATCTCCTGCTCCTTAGCACTCCAAAGCCTGGCGATTTCCACATCGGCATAACCCATGCTCTTGGCTTCCTTTAAGACCGCCAAATCCCAAGGCTGGGCTTGTAACTTTTGAGCCATCAATACTATATTTTTTATTTTTTGCAAAAAGTAAGGATTCCAGTGATTAAGCTTATTGATCTTTTCAATGGTCCAACCGCGGCGCAAAGCCTCGGCTATATAGAAAAGCTGGTTGTCTTCCGGCTTGCGGCATTTAAGCTCAATTTCCCGGTCGCTTAAGGCTTCCAATTCAGGGTTTAAAAGGCCGAAGACCTTGCTTTCCAAAGAACGCACCGCTTTCAACAGGGCCGTTTCCAAATTGCGGCCCAGGGCCATTACTTCTCCCGTGGCTTTCATTTGGGTGCCGATAGTGCGATCGGCATCGGAAAACTTGTCAAAAGGCCAGCGCGGTATTTTGACCACAACATAATCCAAGGTCGGTTCAAAACAGGCCGACGTTTTTCCGGTTACAGCATTGCTCAGCTCGGGCAGAGTATAACCGATAGCAATCTTGGTTGCGATTTTGGCTATGGGGTAGCCCGTTGCTTTGGAAGCAAGGGCGCTGGAGCGGCTTAACCTGGGATTCACTTCAATAACCACGTATTCAAGTTTTTCGGGATGCAAGGCGAACTGGACATTGCAACCGCCTTCTATTCCTAAAGCCCGTACGATTTTAAAGGCCGAACTCTTTAAAGTTTTGATCTCTTGGTGAGTAAGAGTCTGGCAAGGGGCAACCACTATGCTGTCCCCGGTATGAACTCCTACCGGGTCCACGTTTTCCATATGGCAAACTGCAATGCTGTTGCCACGGCTGTCCCGCAGGATTTCAAATTCGATTTCCTTCCAACCGGCCACACTTTTTTCGACTAAAACCTGACCGATCATACTGGCTTTAAGGCCGTTTTGGGCAATTGTTTGAAGCTCCTCGGCGTTATGGGCGATCCCTCCGCCGGTCCCTCCCAAGGTAAAGGCCGGACGGACTATAACCGGATAGCCTATTTCCTGAGCAAAGTCCAAAGCATCCTGCACCTGGGAAACAATGGTGCTGGCGGGGACAGGCTCGCCAATCTCTTGCATAAGGGCTCTGAAACGCTCCCTATCCTCCGCCCGGCCAATACTGTCCAGGGAAGTTCCCAGCAAAGTTACGCCGCAACGTTTAAGAACTCCCGTTTGTGCCAACTGATAGGCAAGATTTAATCCGGTCTGGCCGCCCATTGTCGACAGCAAGCCGTCCGGCCTTTCCCGTTCAATGATTCTCTCCAAGAATTCCAAGGCTAAGGGTTCAATATATATCCTGTCGGCAACCTCCCGGTCGGTCATAATGGTGGCCGGATTGGAATTTATGAGTACGGTTTGTACCCCTTCTTCTTTTAAGGCCCGGCAGGCCTGGGTACCGGCATAATCGAACTCCGCAGCTTGACCGATAATAATCGGTCCGGAACCGATCACCATTACTTTCTGCCAATTTTGTTTAGGCATTATTCCACCCCCCTTTTCACCAGATCATCAAACCAAGCCAAAATCTCCTCTTCTTCTCCTAATCCGGCGCTATTTTGCGGGTGGTATTGTACCGTTAAAATACTGTACTTTTCATGCCACAACCCTTCGATCGTTCCGTCGTTTAGATTGCTGTAGAGAACATGCCAACCCTTACTGCATAGTGTATCTTCCCTAACGGCATAACCATGATTTTGGCTGGTTGTAATGACTCGGCCTGTTTTTCTGTTTTGGACCGGGTAGTTGTCCCCCCTGTGCCCCAGGGGAAGTTTGTAAGTTTCAGCCCCGCCGGCCAAGGCTATAAGCTGATGTCCCAGACCGATTCCCAAGATAGGTAATTTGGAGATTAATGAGCTTATATTGACCGCTATCTCCGGCAACTGTGCCGGGTTGCCCGGACCGTTGCTGATTACCAATCCGCGGGGTTTAACATTTAAAATCTCCTCCGCATCAGTGCCGGGCGGGAAGATATAAAGACTATA
>Ga0134099_1002062_pt1 | contig 17382 bp, 16 predicted proteins | sample 10_taG_2_FD_105482 | JGI IMG/M metagenome (GOLD analysis project Ga0134099, IMG submission 105482) | Switchgrass degrading microbial communities from high solid loading bioreactors in New Hampshire, USA - 10_41_5_180_A2 metaG | ecosystem: Engineered > Bioreactor > Semi-continuous > Anaerobic >...
CCCCCTCGCGGCGATATCCGTTCTGTTCGTGCTCAGTGTTGGCGGGGGTGGAGCGGGGGCCCCCACGCGGCGGTATCCGTTCTGTTCGTGCTCAGTGTTGGCGGGGGTGGAGCGGGGGCCCCCACGCGGCGGTATCCGTTCTGTTCGTGCTGGGTGTTGGCAGAGATGACACGAGGTATGTCCCGGCCGACAACTGTTCTCCTCACTGAAGAGCATCGGTTGGCCCGGAACAGCACTGCCGTATGGGCGTTGACGAGGAAGCTGGGACAGAAGAGCGAGATTGGGGAGACAGACCCGCTCAGGTGACCAACAGCGAGTACGAACAGAACGAATGCGGCCGAGAGAGACTGCCCCACGGCTCTCGACCAACAGCGAGTGCGAACAGAACGAATGCGGCCGAGAGAGACTGCCCCACAGCCCTCGACCAACAGCGAGTACGAACAGAACGAATGCGGCAGAGACAGACTGCCCCGCAGCCTACGACCAACAGCGAATGCGAACAGAACGAATGCGGCAGAGAGAGACTGCCCCACGGCTCTCGACCAACAGCGAGTGCGAACAGAACGAATGCGGCCGAGAGAGACTGCCCCACAGCCTGCGACCAACAGCGAGTACGAACAGACCGAATGCGGCGGAGAGAGACTGCCCCGCAGCCTGCGACCAACAGCGAGTACGAACAGAATGGATACGCCGGGGAGAGATCGCCCCGCCGTCCCCAAACAGCACCGGGGGCTACCCCACGCCGGGGATGGACCGCTCCGGGCCGGCCAGGAGGAGGCAGGATTCGACAGAAAGCGCCACAGAGCCCCGCCAGGTTGCGACCACAAGCGACAGCCTGGCTGGGCTAAGATGTTGGCATAAATCCGGGACTTGCTTCGTACTCTCGCGCTGCGGGACGGGGTAAGCCTGACGGGGGTGGCCTGATGTGCCTGCTCTGCTCGGTGTGCCCGGCCTGCCCGCAGTCCGGCAGGTGCTCCTGTTCATGGTCATCAACCTCGCCCTCGACCTCGCCCTGCTCTGGTTCGCCGCCCGGGTGGCGAGGGTGCGGTACCGCACATGGCGGCTGTGGGTAGCAGCGCTTCTGGGATCTGTGCTCGCACTGGTGCCGATGACCGCGGCCCGACCGATGCCTGCCGCGTGGCCGGTGCTTGCAGAGGCACCGGCGCTCACCCCGGGGCCGGCCGGAAGCTGGCTGCTCTCCGGCGCCGCGGTGGTGGCCGGCAGTGCGCTGCTGGTGCTGCTCCTCATCTGGCCCGGGACCTGGCCGCAGTTTGCGGCCGTGTTCGGCTTTTTCTGGACGGGCCTGATCGCGGCGGGGGGGTTGCTCTTCCTGCTGCAGGAGCGCTACCCGGCGCTGTTCACGGCACCGCCGGCCGCACTGGTGGCAGGCGGGGTGGGTGTGGCGCTGGGCGGCGTGCACCTCCTGTGGCAGGCTCACCGGGAGCGGGCCGAGGTGGATGACATGCTCTACGAGGTCGAGGTCCGCGTCGGGGAGCGGCGGGCGGTCCTGGAGGGGCTCCTGGACTCCGGGAACCTGCTTCGCACGCCCGTCAGCCGCTTACCGGTGGCCGTGGTCGACTGCGAGCGGCTGCGCGACTGCCTGCCGCAGGCCGTGGTGGAGGCCGCAAGGGTCGGTCCGCAGGCGCTGGACCGGCTGCCCGCGGCGTGGCAGGGCCGGTGCCAGCTCGTGCCCTATGCGGCGGTCGGGCGGGGCGACGGGTTGCTGCTGGTGGTGAGGCCCGACGGGCTGTCGGTCCGCCCGAGCAGGCGGGGGGACTGGGTGGCCGTGGAGGGCCAGATCGGCCTGGCGGTGGGCCCACTGGATCCTGAGGGACGGTACGCGGCGCTGCTTCCCGCGGCGATGGCGGCGGAGGCGCAGCAGCCGCGGCCGGGGCAGCAGGCGAGGCACACGCGGCAGGCGTGACGGGCCGAGCATAGGGGGCAGGGGCAGCGACGGCAGCAGGCGCAGGATCACTCCCGAGGGGAGTCCCGTGGAGACACAATCCGGCGAGAGAGGAGAGGAGAGGCCCGATGTACACGTTCGTTAGGAGGCAGTGGCTGGCGCTTCAGGGGGCCCTCTTCCGGGTGTCCGCCCGCGTGATGCGCTGGCTGGCGGCCAAAGGGCTGGTCCGGCCCAGGGCGATCTACTACGTCGGTTCCAGCGAGGCCCTCCCCCCGCCGCTGACGGGCGAGGAGGAGGCCGCGCTGCTTATGCGCCTGACGCAGGGCGACGAGAGTGTCAAGAACACGCTCATCGAGCGCAACCTGCGCCTGGTGGTCTACATCGCCCGCAAGTTCGACAACACGGGCATCTGGGTGGAGGACCTGGTCTCCATCGGCACCATCGGGCTGATCAAGGCGGTCAAGACCTTCGATCCGTCCAAGCGGATCAAGCTGGCCACGTATGCATCAAAGTGTATTGAGAATGAAATCCTGATGTATCTGCGGCGGGCGTCGCGGACCCGGAGCGAGGTGTCCTTCGACGAGCCGCTCAACAAGGACTGGGAGGGCAACGAGCTGCTCCTCTCCGACGTCATGGGCACCGACAGCGACATCACCTACCGGGGCCTGGAGGAGGAGGTCGACCGGCTGCTCCTGCGCAAGGCGATGGCCAAGCTGACGGGCCGGGAGAAGCGGATCATGGAACTGCGGTTCGGGCTCGTCGACGGTCGCGAGCGCACCCAGAAGGAAGTGGCCGACCTCCTGGGGATCTCGCAGAGCTACATCTCCCGGTTGGAAAAGCGTATCTTCAAGCGTTTGAAAAAGGAAATCCTGCGGATGGAATGATGAGACGCCGATTGTTTTACACGATATGTAAGTGCTTCCTGAACACGGAATAGCGGTTCCCGGCCGTGGACATACTCCCACTTGAATGAGGCCGCCGTTCGGCGCCCATGGGGGAGGCATAGTCCCGGCATGATGATCAACAAAGTGGAGATCCCCGGGGTCAACACCGCCAAGCTTCCGGTCCTGACCAACGCCCAGATGCGGGAGCTTTTCGCCCGGATGCACAGCGGTGAAAAGGCAGCCCGCGACCAGTTGATCACAGGAAACCTGCGCCTCGTGCTGAGCGTGATCCAGCGCTTCAACAACCGGGGAGAGTACGTCGACGATCTGTTCCAGGTGGGGTGCATCGGCCTCATGAAGGCCATCGACAACTTCGACCTGGGGCAGAACGTGAAGTTCAGCACCTACGCCGTACCCATGATCATCGGCGAGATCCGCCGCTACCTGCGGGACAACAACCCGATCCGGGTCAGCCGCTCGCTGCGGGACATCGCCTACAAGGCACTGCAGGTGCGCGACGCCCTCGTCAGCCGGCTCTCGCGGGAGCCCACGGTGCAGGAGATCGCCGACGAGCTCAAGCTTCCCCTGGAGGAGATCGTCTACGCCCTGGACTCCATCCAGGAGCCGGTCTCGCTCTTCGAGCCCCTGTACCACGACGGGGGCGACCCCATCTACGTCATGGACCAGGTGAGCGACGAGTCGCAACAGGACGCTCAGTGGCTGGAAGGCATCAGCATCCGCCAGGCCCTGCACCGGCTCAACGAGCGGGAGCGGCTCATCCTGACGCTGCGGTTCTTCGAGGGGAAGACCCAGATGGAGGTCGCCGAGGAGATCGGCATCTCCCAGGCCCAGGTGAGCCGGCTGGAGAAGGCCGCCCTGTCTCACATGCGCAAGTACGTATAGCTGCATAGGGAATGCGCCTCCGGCAGGCCGCGATGTGCCTGCCGGAGGCGCACTTCGTTGGGGGGGTTCAGACATCGTACCGTGTGGACTGGCGTTATCTTGCATGAGACATCACACCGTGTTCACCGGTGCTGTCTTACGTGAGGCATCACACCGTGTTCACCGGTGCTGTCGTGCGTGAGTCATCACACCGTGTTCACGGGTGCTGTCTTGCGTGCGAGATCGCCCGGGCCACGCGGGCGAGGACCCGATCCGTGAAGGCCGGACCCGTCCACCCCATGAACGCCAGGAGGTCCGCCAGCGTGAAGCGCTTGCGGATCAGGTGGGCGTGCTCGAACGCGAACCGGATCTGCTCCTCAGGGATGGCGGGCGAGAGCTCGTCTCCCGTCAGCGCGCACCCCGACGCGGCGAGCGCTTCCGCAATCTGCTCGGGGGTGTAGACCATCTCACGCAGCCGCGGGCGCACCTCGCTGTCCCACGCGGCGCGAAGCTGCGCCCGGCCCTCATCGGCCGCCCGCCAGTTGTGGAGCTTCTGACGGCAATCGTTCCAGCACTCCTGGGCCATCAGGCCGCTGGGGTCCACCTTTCCGAAGACGGCCTCGATGCGCTGCTTCGCCTCGTCGTCCGAAGGGATGGTGGCGTCCGGGAGCTGGTCCGGGTCGAACTCGTTCAGGAACAGGTCCCAGGCGGCGGCGCTCATCAGGGCGGTCACGCCGACCTGCAGCCCGTGCAGGGCCATGGGCCGGCCGTAGTGCTCGGCCGTCATGTCAAGGACGTGGGACTGGACGTGTTCGTAGCCGGACAGGGGCGTCGTCTCGTCCACGATGGCCATCGCCATGCCGGAGAGGAGGAGGGCCTTGGTCAGCACCTCCACGCCGGTGAGATCGCCCTCGGCCGCCGGCCCGGCGTACGGGAGCACCAGGCGGTCGAGATCCTCCATGAGGACGAGCGGGGCTTCGGAGTAGGTCGGCGCCATGCCCGCACGGTTGGCGAGGTACCAGTCGCCGTAGCACACCCACTTCGCCGTCATGTCGCCGATGCCGGCGCGGGTGAGCTCGATGGGAGCGCAGGCCAGCACCCGCAGGTCGCTGACGAGCACGTCAGGGAAGCGGGAGTGGAATGTCCGCTTGACCCCGTCCTTCAGCAGGACGGCGTTGTTGGAGGTGAACGCCGTCACGGTGTTTGCCGTCTGAATCGCGATCCAGGGCGTATGCGTGTTCGCTTCCTGGTCATGCAGGAAGCAGCCGTGCTTGGTCGTGTCGGTAATCGATCCCGATCCCACGCTGACCACGAGGGTACCGGGCGTGATGCGGCCGCGCACCAGTTCCGCGTTCTCCACCGAGGCGTGGACCATCCCGTCGTGGCCAGGGGGGATCGTCAGGACATCGATCGGGATCTTCAGTCCGGAGAGAAGATCCAGAACCAAGGGCTTCAGGCTTTGCGTGCCCCGCCACATCACGACGTCGTCGATCACCAGCAGGATGCGGGACGGGTTGTAGCGAGCGGCCACTTCAGGCAGTTGCAGGAGCACATCGGCGCCGACAAGGCACGCCTCGATCGTGATCGGCGAGAGGCGGTGGGCATCCGGCAACGTCTGCATCTGCCTCCGCAACTGCTGCATGTCGGAAGGATCCATTCTGAAGACAGGCTCTGGTAGCGCTTCCCGTGGCATGGCCTCACTCCCTATCTTGAAACCCTAGGGGCTTGCCGTTGATCCGTTGATGGTTTCCTCCCATCTCCTGCGCCGACGGTGGACAAGAAAACGGAACGTGTCGCACAGGTAATATTCCTTGGAAAGGAGGATCGGGCGGCCCTCGGCGTTGCGGTCCAGCTGCTCGATGAGCATGGCCAGGCGGCCGTCCGGCACCTTCAGCGCCTTGGCGACCCGGCCGGTCAGCTTGGCCGGCCTGAGCTCCGCCACGCCCTCCTCGACTGCCTGGTGGAAGCGGTTGTGCAGCGCCCCGTACAGGGAGCCGGAGAATTGCTGGATGTCCTCGTCTCCGACCACCCACGCCGGGATGTAGTCGCTGGAGAACACGACCGGCCTGTCGTCGGCGGTGCGGACCCGCTCGATCACGTACACCCGGTACCCGGGCTCCACTTCCAGTGCCGACGCGATCTCCTCGGGTGCGGGGACCACCTCGACCTTCTGCTCGGCCAGGCCGGGCGTGTGGCCGGTGGACTCGAGGAGTTGGGTCAGCGCTCGGTTGACCTCCAGCTGGAATGTGATCGGAGGAACGGTGGGGTTGACGAACGTTCCTACTCCGTGCTGACGCCGGATCAGCCCCTGCTCCTCGAGCTTGGTCAAGGCCTCGCGCAGGGTCACCCTGCTGACATTCAGGGATTCTGCCAGCGCGGATTCAGCGGGCAACTGCGAGTTCGGGGGGAACTCACCCCGCCGGATCTTCTCCTCCAGCAACTCCATGACCTGGACGTAACGAGCCTGCCTGATGACTGCCAACTCCTGCACCTCACTACTGTTATTCTGTGCTCCGACGACTGAGTTCTGTCGTCAGACTTCTAAGGTCTTGCAGTGTATTGGCCACGTGTCACGCCGTTTCCTGCCTGCGAGGCAGACGGGAAGCGGCGCCGTCTTGGTTCGCACGCCTGGTGAGGGCAGGAGGACCGGAATAGGTAGGACGTCTAACGTCATGTCGTCTATCCTGTTTGCCTTCCATTCGGCGAAATCCTGCTGCCGCGGAAAAACCGTCCCACTTGACTACCCCATTTGGATATTTGTGTCTATTTGTCGATAGACGTCAGACGTCTAGCAGGAATTTGGCCCCGTCAGGATGAATCAGGTGCACGCGGTCATCCGTTGTGAGTTCCTGCCGTCATCGACCCCGAGTTCCGGTCCGTGTGACTTACTGCTCAGTCGGCATGATGTTTCCCGTCCCACGGCCCGGCCACACCGCAGCACGCGGGACGGGATTGGTACTCAGAACACGCAGGAGAAGGAGGAGTCGCGATGTCTGAGTTCATCTTGATGCTGACCCTGCACGACATGACCGTCCCCAACGCCATGGAACTGTACACAGAGCTCAAGGACACGGACTGCAAGTTCTACGGGTTCAAGGACGTCGGCCAGCCCATCGAGTACCTGAAGAAACTGGCGGAAGCGATGCGGGCCAACAACCACAAGGTGTTCCTGGAAGTCGTGAGCGCCACTGAGGAGGACGAGATCCGGTCGATCAAGGCGGCCGTCGACATCGGCGTCGACTACGTGATCGGCGGCAAGGCGATCGAGAAGGCGAAGGCCCTGCTGGCCGGGACCGGCATCAAGTACTTCCCGTATGTGGGCGAGATCGTCGGCCATCCGTGCAAGCTCAGGGGCACCCTGGAGTCGATCGTGGAAGACGCCAAGCGCGTGGCCGCGATGGGCGTTGACGGCATCAACCTGCTGGCTTACCGCTGGGACGGCGACGTTCCGAAGCTGATGGACGAGATCGTCCGCGCCGTGGACGTGCCGGTGGTCGTGGCCGGCAGCATCGACCGGGTCGAGCGCATCAAGGCGGTTGCCGAGCGCGGGATCTGGGCGTTCACCATCGGCGGCGCCGTGCTGGAGAAGAAGATCGTCCCCGGTTCGCTGACCGATCAGGTCGTCGCGGTCCTGGACGCGGCCGCCGGACCTCTGTCGGTAGGCCGCTGATCCGCGGTCCCCTGTCCGGCTGATCCCGAATTCCTTGGAAGGGGAGATCCCATGCGGTTTTTCCGGGATTACATCTTCGACCTGGACGGCACGGTCTACCTCGGCGAACGGGCCCTGCCCGGCGCGGTGGAGACCATCGCCGAGCTGCGGCGGCGTGGCGCCCGCTGTGTCTTCCTCTCCAACAAGCCGATCGAGTCCGTGGCCAACTACGAGGCCAAGCTCAACCGCCTGGGGATTCCGGTGGAGCCCGGCGACGTGCTCAACTCGTCGGTCGTGATGGCCCGCTACCTGCGGCGTGTGGCGCCCAATGCGCGGGTGTACCTGATCGGCGAGGAGCCGCTGGCAGAGGAACTCGTGCGGGCCGGCATCCGGTTGGTCACCGATCCGCTGGAAACCGACTACGTCGTGGTCTCCTGGGACCGGCAGTTCACGTACCGGAAGCTGGATGACGCCCTGCAGGCCATCCTGCGCGGCGCCCGCTTCGTCGCCACGCACCCCGACCGGGTCTGCCCGGTGGAGGGCGGCGTGGTGGCCGACGCCGCCGGCATGATCGCAGCGGTGGAGGCGGTTACCGGCAAGAAGTGCGAGGAGATCGTCGGCAAGCCTTCACACTGGACCGTGGAAGTGGCCCTGGAGCGCCTGGGGGTTCCCGCTTCCGACGCGATCATGGTGGGAGACCGGCTGGAGACGGACATGCGGATGGGGCGCGCGGCCGGAACGGCCACCGGCCTGGTGCTCACGGGCGTGACGACCCGCGAAATGGTGGCCGAGGCCGCCGACAAGCCGGACTATGTCCTGGAAGGACTGCGTGACCTGCTGGCTTTCGAGTGAACGATGTCGCTGACCGGACGTACTGCGTGAAAATGGACGGAATGGAGAGTTGACAGACTGGCACGAAGCGTCCGGTGAGCTCATGCCACATGACCATTTGGTGCGGACTTCGCACAGTCCGCAGGATTCAGCAATGCCTTGTCGAATCCACCGACAGAGAGGACAGACGTCAGATCTCGGAGGTGGATGTGCATCCCCCAAGGAGGGGCCATTCGTGGGCAGGTACGTGATCGGCTGTGATGTTGGGTCCCAGGGACTCAAAGCGATCGTTGTCGACGAGGAAGGCAACGTCCGGGGATCTGCCAGCCAGAGCTACCCGTTGATCTACCCCCGTCCCACCTGGGCCGAGCAGGACGTCCGCGGCTGGCTCCGCGCCCTGGAAGAGGCCGTGCCCAAGGCACTGGCCGAGGCCGGGGTGGATGGCCGCGAGGTCGTCGCCTTCGGGCTGGACGGGTACGTGGACGGGTTCGTTCCGATCAACGAGGTCGGCGAGCCCCTGCGTCTCTGCTTCCTCTGGTTTGACCGGCGCGCGGTGGCCGAGTGCCAGCTTGTGGCCACCCGCATCACCAAGGAGGAGCTCTTCCGGCTCACGGGTCTGAACCTCGATGCGTCTCACGTGGCCGCCAAGATGCTCTGGTTCAAGCGGAATGAACCGACCCTGTTCGAGCGTACCTACAAGATGCTCATGCCGGCGAGCTACCTGGTCTACGAACTGACCGGGGAGCTGGCGATCGACTGGTCCAACGCAAGCTCGACCATGCTGCTCGACGTTTCGGAGAAACGGTGGTCCGAGCGGCTTCTGCATGCGTTCGAGATTGACGCCGAGTTCCTCCCGCCGCTCAAGGACGCCACGGACGTGGCCGGCGGCCTGAAGCCCGAGTGGGCGAAGAAGCTGGGCCTCACCCCCGGCATCCCGGTGGTCGTGGGCAGCGGCGACGAGCATGCGGCCTGCGTCGGATCGGGCGTCGTGGTCCCGGGGCTGGTCTGCGACGTCGGCGGTACGGCTGAGCCAGTCTGCGGCGTGGTGCACAGGCCCGAGTTTGACGAGACCGGCCTGGTCGAAACCCACTGCCATGCGGATCCCGCCACCTGGCTGCTTGAGAATCCCGGCTTTGTGTCAGGCGCCAACCTGCGCTGGTTCCGCGACAACTTCGGCTCCGTTGAGGTACAGGCAGCAACGACACTGGGGCTTGATGCGTACGACCTGCTGACGCTGGAAGCCAGTTCCGTGCCCGCCGGGTCGGAGGGCCTCATCGTGCTGCCTTGTTTCATGGGCGCGATGACCCCGGAGTGGAACGAACTCGCCCGGGGCACGGTGTACGGCCTCACCATGGGCCACACGCGCGCCCACCTGATCCGCGCCATCCTGGAGGCCTCGGCCTACGGCCTCAGAGACATCACCGACCGCATGGCCGCGATCGGCATGGAGATCAAGGAACTCCGGCTGGTATCGGGTCAGGCCCGGTCCCCGCTGTGGCGCCAGATCAAGGCCAACGTGACGGGCCTGCCTGTGGCTGTCCCTGCCGAGACGGAATCCACCGCGCTCGGCGCCGCCCTCTTCGCCCTGGTGGCGGCAGGCATCTACCGCGACCTGCCCGAGGCGGCCGAGCATGCGGTCCACATCGTCGAGCGGCTGGAGCCTGATGAGAAGGCTCACCGGGAGTACGATAGGACCTACGCGCTGTATCGTGAGCTGTACGACCGGCTCCGCCCGGTGTTCGAGCGGGGTGCGGAACTCCTCGGCAACTGATCCGTCAGGCTGGGTTCCTTGCCGAGGGGGTGATCCTGCACCGGACCCGAGGACGAGCCTTGTCGAGAGACCAGGCATCCGATGCCCTGTTCGTGCGCTGGTTCACCCAATCTGAATCACCCACAACCACGGATCGACCACGGTTAACAGAGGATTGGGAAGGAGCTGGAATGGATGTCTTCTGAGACCAAGCTGGCGCCCGAGACCTCCGAGACCCTCAAGCTCGCCCGAGTCGTTCCCTGGTGGATGCTCATCCCCTGGCTTATCGGCGGGGTCACGGGCGGCGACTTCTTCATGACCAATGAGTTCATCGCGTCGCAGGCCGGCCCGCTCACGCACTGGGGCTACCTCTTCGCAGGGCTCTTTATCGTGGTTATGTCCTTCGTGTACTGGGAGCTGATCTCCACCTACCCGTACACCGGCGGTGAGTACGTCTTCCTCTCCCGTGCACTGGGCAAGTTCCCGGGGTACATCGTCTTCTTCGTGTACGCCTGGAACTTCGTCTTCTGGATCCCGCTGAACATCTCCGTGGCCGGCACCTACCTGTATCACATCCTGGGTGGAGTGGGCGTCCCGGCCTGGGCGTGGAGCCTCGGTCTCGCCATCCTCTTCCACTGGGTGGCGTACAGGGGTATCTACTTCTCCACCGTCGTTCAGGTGGTCATGTCGGTCATCGCCATCCTGGGTATCACCCTTACCTACTTCGTGCCCATGCTGATCGCCCCGAGCAGCTTCCTCGCCCAGGCCGCCGTGCAGCTGCCGCTGTCGGGCGGCATCGGGGGCAACCTGCTCGACATGATGGCCGTGGCCGGCCTGTGTATCACCTTCATGGTGGGCTTCGAGGTCGTGCCGCTGCTGGCCGAGGAGATCAACGCCCCGCCCAAGCAGTTCGGCTTCATCCAGACCACCGGCAGCCTCGGCATGTCGATGGTGCAGGCGCTCTCCGCCCTCGGCTTCATCGCCATCGTTCCGCTGGCCCGGTGGGCCGAGCTCAGCGGCGGCGAGATTCCGATCCCGGTTGCGCTGCATGAGGTGGCGCCGAACCTGTTCCCCGTCTGGCTGGTGAAGGTTCTGCTCGCCACGTGTATGGTCTCGGGCTTCTCGACGATCCTCACGGCCATCACCGGCTTCAGCCGCGGCCTGTACGCGCTGGCCCGGGACTACCGGCTGCCCGAGGTGTTCGCCCGCCTGCATCCGAAGTACAAGTCCCCGGTCGGTGCGATCATCCTGTCGTTCGGCATGGCCCTCCTGGGTTCGTTCCAGCGCTGGGTCGTTGACTACGCGTTCGCGCTGGTCCTGGCCACCATGTTCATGTACATCCTGATCCCGATCGTGCACATCATCCTCCGCAAGAAGGAGCCGGACAAGAAGCGGCCCGTGCACACGCCGTTCTACCCCTGGATCAACATCATCGCCTTCTGCTGGGCCATCTACATGCTCTGGTACCAGGCCCGCACCGTGCCGATCTCCGTCTGGTACTTCCTGGCGGTGGTCCTCGTGATCGGCCTCCTGGTGTACCTCTGGAGCGACAAGCGCCGGACGCAGAAGCTGAAGGAGATGGGGGTCACCGAGCACTACGGCCTGCCAGTGTAAGCACAGGGAGGGGATCGTATGGTCGCACTGATCATCGCGGCGTGCTGGATTCTCACAGCCTTCTGCTGGTTCTGTCTCGCGGTCTTCGCCGTTCCGGTGGCGTTCCCGCAGATCGTCGGGAAGAAGGACGTCAAGTACGAAGAAGAGTAGCCATCTTGGAGGTGCATTCCGTGACCGTGTTACGGAGAGGGTTGATGTCACTTCTGTTGGTTCTCGCTCTGGTCGGCTGCGGCTCCTCCAACTACGCCATCCTCAGCGCAACGGCCTCGCAGGCAGAGGTGGCCAAGGGCGAGACAGTGACCGTCACGGTTGAGGTGGGGAAGACCGAGGGCAGACAGCAGGTCCAGGGCACCGATACGTTGATCGTGTCTGTTGCGGCTCCTCCGGGCATCACGGTCACGCCGGTGGTCAGGTCGTATGAAGAGGAGCAGCCCGACGGCTCCCTGAAGATCGTCATGCGGCCTGGCGGAAACCTCCCCCGGGTGTTCGAGTTCGAGCTGACCGTCGGCCCGGAGGCGGAGGCGGGAGAGCAGACCGTCACCATCCATCTTCAGGCCAACGGCGAGGACACGACCAAGGACCTCACCCTTACGGTGAAGTGAAGGGGGTCGCATCATGAACGAAGCCCAGGTTATTCAGGGCGGCCTGTGGGTACTTCTGTTCCTGGCCTGCCTGAGTCTTTACTGCGTATTCACGGCGCTGGTGATGCGCTACGTAAACCGCAAGGCTCAGTGATGCCGCTTCGGGTGCCCTGGAAGCCCCTTCCGGGGGCTTCCAGGGCACTCCTGCGCGGCTTTCCTGGGAATGTAAAGATATACTGGGAGATGATGCAATGAAGGTGTTCATCGTCTACGCTCACCCTGAGCCCAAGTCGTTCAACGGCGCCCTGAAGGATCTGGCCGTCTCGGAACTGACCCGCCTGGGCCACGAGGTGAAGGTGTCGGATCTGTACGCGATGCGGTTCAACCCGGTGGCTGGCCGGCATGACTTCACGGCGCCCGAGAACCCGGATTGCCTGAGCTACATGGCCGAGCAGCGGCATGCGGCGAAAACCGGGACCTTCGCCCCCGACATCCGGGCCGAGCAGGAGAAGCTGCTCTGGGCCGATTTCGTAATCTTCCAGTTCCCCCTGTGGTGGTTCTCCCTGCCCGCCATCCTCAAGGGCTGGTTCGACCGGGTCATGGCCTCGGGGTTCGCCTACGGCCGGGACGTCGGCAAGTACGAGACCGGCGGCCTCAAGGGGCGCAAGGCGATGCTTTCCGTCACCACCGGCGCCGCCGAGGGCGCCTATACGCGCCACGGCATCGACGGCGACATCCATGAGCAGATTCTGTTCTCCGTCAATCACGGCATCCTGTTCTTCACCGGCCTCCAGCCGGTCCAGCCGTTCATCGCCTACCGCGTGGCCCACGACGAGGAGAGGCGCCGGAAGTACCTGGAGGAATTCAGGAACCGGCTCCACCGGCTGGACGAGCTGCCCCTCATCCCGTACCACCCGAGCACCCATTACGGGCCGGATCATCAGTTGAAGGAGGAGTACCGGTAAGAACAGAACGGGCAACCGCGAGGGGTTGCCCGTTTTCCCTTCCGTCTGAGCCAGAACCCGCCGGTCTCGCCGAACGCCGGCATCCGGAGACCTCCCGCGTCTCTGGTGATCTGCACACGGCGGGAACCAGTGTTTGGAAGTCGGTTGCTGTCTGTTGTCACGGAACACCGCCAGGCCACAGGGGACGGCCAGGTCCGCACACTGCGGCCGCTCAGTCGGGAGACAGGCTGTCGCGGGACACCGCCAGACCGCAGGAGACGGAAGCATCCCTCAGCCGAGCCACCTCGTCCGCCTCAACCAGCGCGATCTGACTCTCGTAGCTGTCGGACTGCGCTTCCGAGCGGGGAACCAGGTAGCCCAGGTAGCCGTTGGCATAGCCCACCACGACGGCCGGACGAGGGAGGGAGCCGAGGATCGCGTTTCCCGTTTCGGCGAACATCTCGCCCGGAATGCCCACCATGACCAGGTCTCCGATGCGGACCGCCTGCACCTCGGCCGGGAGCGAATCGCCCGGCCGTGAGGCGGCCATCACCCGGGCCATGCGGGCCCCCACCAGCTTGATGTCCAGCGATCGCTGGGAGGCGGCGTCCAACCCGGCGGCCCTGCCTGCCGCGGCCGCGCGCGCCGCGGCTTCCTCCGCCGCCTGCAGCACCTCCAAAGGGGGATACCGGCGCAGCCGCAGCGTGATGCGCCGGGAGAGCGATCGGAGCTCGCAGCCCGGGGCCGTCCGGATGCTGCGGTAGATGCCAATCGCCGCGTCGCCCAGCATGCCGCCGATGCGCCTCGCCTCGGGGTCGCCCAGCCCCCGGCGGGTGAATCGGGTGCTCACATCGCCGGACGCCCCGTTGGCGAACAGCCCGACGACACCCGGCACGGCCGCCTCCAGCGCCTGGAGGGCGTACCCCGGGTAGTCGGCGCTGTAGGCGAGCTCGAAGTTGCCCAGCGTGGGATGGCACGCGTAGTGCACGAGGGCGGCGAGGGGCTCCCCGTCCGTCCGGTCCACCCGCAGCACCGTGCATGTGGCGTTCATGGGGCCGGCAGGATCCACCCGGTTGGTCCCGATGCCGCGCACCTCCGACTGCCCGACGCCCAGGCGCACCGGCTGCTCGCGGGCAATGGCCTCTCCCACCGCCGCCAGGACCGCGGCGCGGACGGCGTCGTACAGCGGCCGGTCAAACGGCCCGTCGACGGCCGGGCAGGCACGCAGGAGCCCGGCCGGCCCGCCGTGGGTGTGGGTGGCCCAGAGCATGACCTGGTCGCCGGGAACCCTCAGGCGCTCCTCCAGGTCCGTGCGGATGTCCGCTGCCAGCAGGTGGTCGACCGCCAGCAGGTCCAGACCCGCCAGCACCACGCGCCGGTCCCCGCTCCGCAGCGAGAGGGTCCGCACCCAGAGGGGCGAGTCGACGCGTTCGGCCTTGCCCGGCCGGTCCACCGGGTTCCCGGAGAGCGGTTTGCCCAGCGGGGGCGTGATCTCCAGTCTGGCAACTCCCCCCAACAGCTCAGTCACTCGCGTCACCTCCGAACGAGTCGGACGGGCCGAGCCGCCTGTCCGCAGCAGCTCCGCCTCGTCAGGCCAGCCAGTTGAATGCGGTCAGCACCAGCGAGATGGCGATGAGGAGCAGCACGATGTTGAGGGGAGACCACTTGCGGCGGATCAGCCAGAAGGCGAACAGGGTGAACCCCAGCGGCAGGATGTTGGGCATGATGGAGTCGAGGATCTGCTGGATCCCGATCGTCAGGTCGCCCACCTTCACGACCGCCGGCGTGGTCACGCCCACGAGGCTGGGAACCAGGCTTCCGATCACCATCAGTCCCACGATGGACGCCAGGGTGGTGACCACCTCAAACTGCCCCTTCAGCCTGCTGAGCAGGGCGATGCCCTGGTGATACCCGGCCATCACGCCGTAGTACTTGGCCGAGACCTGCACGATGTTGAAGAGCACCCATGCGAGGATCGGCCCGAGGAAGTTGCCGTTCAGGGCCAACGCAGCGCCCAGCGACAGGCAGATGGGCTGCCACGTCGACCAGATCAGGCTGTCGCCGATGCCGGCCAGCGGCCCCATCAGGCCGGCCTTCATGCCGGCGATCGCCCGGTCGGCCTCGTTGCCGCCCTGCTCCTCCATGGCTGCCGTGAGGCCGAACACGACGGAGCAGACCGTCACCTGGGTGTTGAAGAACTCCAGGTGACGCTTCAGGGCCATCGCGCGTTCCTCTTTGGTGTGGTACAGCCGCCGGATGACCGGCGCCATGACGAACGCGTAGCCCAGGGCCTCCATGCGCTCGAAGTTCAGGGACTCCTGGAACAGGTGCATGCGGGCGAACACCGCCAGCAGATCGCCGCGGGTGAGCTTCCGCTCGGCGGGGGGCGCGGACGCGCGATTCGCTGTCACAGCTGACATTGTGGTTCACCCCCTACTCCGACTGGCCCTGGGAGCCGGACTCCCGAGGGGTGAGCTGGATGTACACGATGCCGATGGCGACGGCCAGGATGCCCACGAGCAGGGTCGGCACCTTGACGATGCTGGCCAGGACGAAGCCGATCGCGAAGAACGGCCAGAGCCGCTTGTTGACCATGAGCGAGAGGAGCAGTCCGAAACCGAGGGCGGGCACGACCTTGCCGGACACCGTGAGCCCGTCGATCACCCACGCGGGGATGCTGTTCAGCAGCCTCTCGACCGGCCCGGCCCCCAGGTACACCGCCAGGAACACCGGCAGGAACCGGCTCAGGGCGTAGACCAGCATTCCGGAGAGGTGGCAGAGCTCGACCGCGCGGATGTCGCCCTGCTCGGCGTAGCGGTCGGCCCGGTGCATCCAGAGGGAAAGCACCGTCATGCTCAGGTTCTGCATCATCTGACCGATCACCGCTGCCGGCAGGCCGACCGCGATTCCGGCCGACACGCCCTGGCCGGTGATGATGGCAAACGCCGTGCCGACGATCGCGCCGGTGATGGTGTCAGGCGGCATCGCGGCGCCGATAGAGACCAGTCCCAACCACATCAGCTGGAGCGTACCGGCTACGGCCAGGCCGGTCGCAGGGTCACCGAGGATCACGCCTGTCAGCGCGCCCGTGATCAGCGGCGCGAAGAGCGAACTCTGAGGTCCCCATAGGTCCCAGATCGCCAGGACGGCCAGGAGCCCCAGAACGATTGCCGCACCTAACATTCGGAGGGTCATCTCCTTTCACCATAAAGAGGTGTGGGAAGACGCGGGAGGTCTCCATGCTGGGTGTAGGGGCTATCTCGTCGCACACACAGGCTCAGACCGGAGGGTGTTCGCTTTGTGACGCGTGGCCCGGGTTGAGGTTGACAGCGCTTGTTCGTGAACCAGTGCATTAGCCTCTTCGCCTCGTGTTGCGGATGGCAGGTCGATTGAGATGGGAACCGACGGATGCAGGTGGAGGTTGCGCTCGGAAGCGGCCTTCGTCTGCGCTGTGGCGATGGAAAGGATCTACGTCGCCTTTTGTCAATTCTCGCGAAACTCCTGTCTGGCGGACGCGAAATGACACCATTGGCGAACCAGAAATGAACGAGATGATAATCGAATGATCACTTCCGCACAACGGCATGAGCGACCGGCTGACGCGAAGATGTCATGGCGCTGAGTAGTTCGCAATGCGGACACGACAACCATCTCCCGGTCCGGCCGGGCTGCCTTTTCGCCTCGTGCCACGGCGCATGAGCTTGTGATCGATCGAACATGTCTGTGCGGTTTGCACCGCACTATGTGCGAAAAAGGCACAGAGTTATGTTAACATGACTAGATTCCGGTTAACCGGTCAACACTCTTCCTGGGAGGGCGGGGGACCCACCCCCGCCGAGGGAGGAGAAACGATGAACCGGAAGCTGATCACCGGCTGGCTCATGATCACGCTGGGCCTGGCCCAGGTCGGCGGCGGGGTGCTGCTGGCCCGGGCCGCCGGCTCCGGGGAGGCGGAGCTGGCCGATGCGAACCTGATACGGATCCATGTGATCGCCCACAGCGACGAGGCCGGGGAGCAGGCCCTGAAGCTGGCGGTGCGCGACGCCGTGCTGGACCGGCTGCGCCCGGCCCTGGTGGGCGCCCGCAGCCGTGCGGAGGCGGAAGCGGCGATCGGCGCCGTGCTGCATGAACTGGAAGAGGCCGCCGGGGAGGTCGTGGCGGCCTGGGGGATGGCCCACCCCGTGCGGGCCGAGCTGGGCACCTTCGCGTTCCCGGGGAAGGGCTATGACGGTCTCTACCTGCCCGCCGGACGGTACCGTGCCCTGCGCATCCTGATCGGGGACGCCGCCGGGGCCAACTTCTGGTGCCTCGTCTACCCGTCCTTCAGCTACACCATCCGCGAGG
>Ga0134099_1002065_pt1 | contig 17372 bp, 14 predicted proteins | sample 10_taG_2_FD_105482 | JGI IMG/M metagenome (GOLD analysis project Ga0134099, IMG submission 105482) | Switchgrass degrading microbial communities from high solid loading bioreactors in New Hampshire, USA - 10_41_5_180_A2 metaG | ecosystem: Engineered > Bioreactor > Semi-continuous > Anaerobic >...
ACTGCCCTTGGCCTGTCGGATGAAGAATTTAGGATTGAAATCTCCAATGCTTTTGATAAATGGTTAGGCGGTAAGAAGCCTGATAGATCTTAGTGCTGTCTGCCAGCGTTTGACGCTTACGGTCCGAACCATTAACCAGGAAAAAGAACAGCAAAAGCGTACTTGATACATATGTGAGAACTATTGATGAATGGCTGGAAGCTGATTTAAAGGCACCAAGGAAGCAAAGACATACAGCCAAAAGAGTATATGCCCGGCTTAAAAAGATGTACAATAACGATTTTACTGTATCTTATCGAACTGTCGCCAGATATGTAGCAGAGAAGAAACAGAAGCTCTATGGAAGTCATGAAGGGTATATCCCACTCCATCATCCAGCCGGGGAGGCACAATTAGACTTTGGAATGGCAGAATTTGTGGAAAACGGCATCCGATATGAAGGCTGCTATGTGGCCATGTCCTTTCCATACAGTAACGGCGGATACATACAGGCTTACAAGGGAACCAACATTGAATGCCTGCTCCAGGGGATGCAAGACATATTCAACCACATGGGACAAGTCCCAACATGCATATGGTTTGATAATGACAAGACCATTGTGAAGAAGATCTTGGCTAACGGAGAACGGGAAGTTACGGATTCATTTAACAGGTTTCGAATGCATTATGGCTTTGAGAGTAACTTCTGTAATCCCGACAGTGGTCATGAAAAGGGGCATGTGGAAAACAAGGTAGGCTATTCGAGACGGAACATGCTTGTTCCGGTACCGGAATTCAAAGACCTTCGAGAGTTCAATGAGAGCCTGCTGACCGAATGTGATGAAGACATGCAGCGGGAGCACTACTCAAAAGACGTGCTCATTGCAACTCTGTTTGAACAAGACAGAAAGGCAATGAAACCTTTACCCAGGGCTGAGTATGAAATCTACCGCCTTGAGAAAGTGAAGTCTGATAAATATGGGAAAGTGAACTTTGACAACAGAAAATACTCTGTCAGTCCTGAACATGCTCAGCGAGAGCTTTTTGTGAAAACCAATGCCTTCACCGTCTGGATTCTTGATGATCAGTATCATGTTATTCAATGGCATAACCGATTATATGGAAGCCAAAAAGAATCTATGAAATGGGAGCCCTATCTGGTTCTCATGGGGAACAGACCCAATGCCATAAAATATACCGGATTTTTTCAGCAACTGCCCCAGACGCTACAAGAATACCTTTCCAACTGTGATTATGAGCAAAAGAAGGCAGCTCTGAGAATGCTGAAGAGAATGGTTGTTAACAGTGAGCTCGAAACTGCGGTAAATGCTTTTAATTTCTGCATTCAAAAAGGTATACGAGATTTAGATAGTATATGGGCTAGTTATTACAGTACAGTCTTCGCAAAAGCTCCCATACCTGACCTTGCTGTGAAAGATGAATTTCCTCGTTTATCATACGGGGTAGATAACTCAATCTACGACAGCCTGCTTGAAAGGGGGTTCCAGCCTCTGCATTTCGCGGACATTTGCTACAATTGGTATAATATCCATCTCCGGGTATTTTCGTATCAATTCATTTAATATATCATATAAATTGTTTTCATAATTATCCAGTATTAATAACTTTTTCGGATTAAATGACGCGATCTGCCTGCAAAGCTCAGACCCTATTGAGCCTCCTCCGCCTGTTACAAGAACAACCTTTCCGCCAAGATACTGGGCAATTTCCTCTAAATTCACCTTAACAGGCGCCCTGCCAAGCAAATCTTCAATATCCACATCCTTTATCTTTTGCAGCGTAATTGTTTCATCAATCAACTGGGACATGGACGGCAGTATTTTTACCTTGCATGACGTTTTCGCGCACTTTTCATAAATATTATTAATAACCGAAGGCTTTGCTGATGGGATTGCGATAATAATCTCATTAATGCTTTTACTGTCAACAACATCAGCAATGTCTTCAATGCCGCCTAAAACAGGTATGCCATTAACTTTCCGGCCTTTTTTTTCATCGCTGTCATCCAGAAACGCAATCGGCTTATATCTCATTTCGGGGTGCAGTTCCATTTCTTTTGCAATCATTACACCAGCATCCCCGGCACCATAAATCAGTACCCGTTTAATATTGTCCATTTTAATTACGCTGCCTAATGCAAGCCTTCTGTATAAGCGATAGACAAAGCGGGAACCGCCAATAAAGAAAACGTCTATCATACCGGTTATAACAAAAATACTGGCTGGAGTAAGACGCCGTATAAACCATACATACGCAAACAAAATGCCATTGGAAATGGCGGACGCAAGAAAAACACTGACCAGTTCATATACCCCGGCATAACGCCACAGGCTGCGGTACAGCCTGAATGGTATAAATATGGCAATTTTTATAATTATTGATATTCCCAGCGCAAGAGGCATTTTTTCAACGAATTCATCCATTATCGATTCAAAAACAAATTCATGACGAATAAGATATGCCAAAAAAAAAGGATACAGCAAGCAATATAATATCTGACAATACAAATAACCCCGACTTAATTCTCTGTCTCATCTTTTTTCCTTCTTTCAATGCATGTATTATGTATGTTCAATGTTATACATTATTACGATGTACATATAAACTAAATGTATTGTTATTTTACCATATTAATTTTAAGAATTAAAGAAGAAGTGCCAGTCTCTATATTCCTGTAGGAATTCTTACTTGCAAAAAACAGCTATTGCATATCTGCTCATTATTGACAGTTACCACACTTATTGATATAATATAAGTATATTTGATACATTGATGTGTCTTAGAAATTATGCATCTACTTAACAATGCAGCGAAAATATTAGCAAATTTGGCGTTATTGAATAGATCATATACGTATGCTGGAAAACTCCTCTATGAAAATAAGGTAGGCACTATTGGTTAAACAGAATAAATAATATTTCGAGCAAATAGCTTTATTTGCAGAAATTGGAGGTTGCTTGTATGAGAGGCAACTGCTTATTTGAAAAACCCACCGATGCTTCCAGTGCTTTTCCAATATCAACAAAAAATAATTTCCCCTTATATGGAGAACCGGAAAAATCATACATTTCCAACCACTACCACAACGAATTAGAGTTCTTTTTCATGAGTCACGGTAGTGCCATTATTACATTAGATGATGTTTCACACTATATTGAGGCCGATCAGTTCATTTTAATACTTCCTGGTACTGCTCATTCAGTACATTCAGTAGATACCAAACCGTTTTTTTATCATTTAGTTAATTTCGATATTAAAATTTTAAAAAACAACGCAAAAAGCATTTCCGACATACTATATTATTCAAAAACCGACAATCGTGTAGCCAATCTTGAATATATAATTAAAAAAGATTCCCAAAGAGGTAAGTTGATTATTGAATTATTTAGAATGCTGGTTGATTTGCTTAAGAAAAAACCTTTCGCTTATGAAGTAGGTGTAATGGGATATCTTGATCTTATAATATTTAACATAATTAACAGTACATCAGTTTACGAAAATGAAAACAAAACAAATACAAACGAGTTGCAGCCTGCACTCGAATACATAGCCAATAACTATATGCACCCTATTTCACTTGACACCCTCGCAAACATTTCTGCTATGAGCAAATACTACTTTATACGACTTTTTAGCAAAACTTTTGGTATGACTCCAATTGAATATATTAATAAGGTTAGAATGGACCGCGCCTGTGACTTGCTTGCAAGCGAAGAAGACATGAGAATTCTTGAAATAGCACTTGCAGTGGGCTTTAATGATCTCTCCTATTTTAACCGTCTATTTAAGCGCATTGTTGGTATCCCGCCCGCAAAGTACAGGCAACATTTACAAAACCAAAAAAGAACACAGCCATTGGTTCTTTTTGGAGAAGCCGCTCAGGCTGTGCCTTTTTATAAGTTTATGCTATAAATTGAAATTATTATACAGCTTTATTCAGTTAATTTTTCTATCCCTAATTCGCAGGCTAAAATATTCAAATCATTAACGACCTCAGTAATTAACTCCACCGATTCCTGAGACTTCTCATAATTATTGTGTTCTATTTCCCCCGGCATAAAAATTCCATCAGAATCCTTTGCCAACCTACATCCTTTAAGTTCAGCAATCCTTGTCTCAACTGCATTGATAAACCTATCTCGGTTTCCAAAAACATCAATATCAATGGCCATAAAAGAATGGGATGGTCCCTCGTTCTCATCTCCTGCCCTGTCGCCGGTAGCTCCCCCAAAGAGTATACCGGAAATAATATCAATAACCAGTGAAAGGCCAAATCCTTTATGCCCACCTATTGGTATTACAGAATGGACATTTGAGACATCTACTGTCTCTACACCATCACTGTCAAATGCCCAACCCGGTGGAATGGTCGTTTCCCCTTGTTTTGCAAGATTAGTTATTTTCCCGAAGGCAACGACACTTTGTGCCATATCCAGGTCAATAGATTTACGTGAACCTGCAGGAATTGATACAGCCAACGGATTATTTCCAATCATGCGTTCAGCACCTCCCCAAGGAGCCATTGTAGGTGAGCCGGTAGATGATACAATTCCTATCATACCTTCCTTTTCAGCCAATTGGGAGTAATATGCTCCAGCTCCGAAATGATTGCTTCCCTTTACTGCAACAAACGAAATCCCGTATTTCCTTGCCTTACAGATTGCTTCTTTCATCGCTTTGTATCCAAGCACCTGCCCGTTGCTGCGCATCCCGTCCCAAACACTTACTGCCCCATATTCCTGTAGTACCTTGTATTCGCATTTATTGCGCATTTTCCCCTTTTGTATAAGTGAAATATAACGGGGAATACATACAACTCCATGAGAACGAACACCACGCCGATCCGCTTCTATCAGCGATGTTGTGATTATTTGTGCTTCATCCGGAGGAACAGAAACGGCAATAAATAATTTGTTACAAAAATCAATTAAGCTATTCAGTCGTACTTTAATTAATCTGTCTGTTGGCATAGGCTAATTTCATCTCCTTTAAAATATTTAACTACAGTATTAATTAATCATAACTTAGTAAAATATTATGTTATACCAGCAAGTTCAAGTTTATCTGCAAAATGGCATGAACAGTAGTGACCAGGACGTATTTCACGATATACTGGAACTGTTGAAGAACATATTTCCTTCGCATAAAGGCAACGTGGATGAAAAGGACAACCTTTGGGGATGTCAACTGGATTAGCGACTTCTCCTTCAAGAATAATCCTCTTCTTACGGCTATTTATATCAGGATCTGGTGCTGCACTTAGTATAGCTTCTGTATAAGGATGGGCAGGATGTTCATATAATTCATCTGTATCGGCAAGCTCTACAATTTTACCCACATACATTACAGCAACCCTGGTGGATATATGCCTCACTACATTAAGCCCATGCGAAATAAATATATATGTGAGGCCTAATTTTTCTTTTAATTCCTGTAGCAGGTTAATAATCTGCGCCTGTACAGAAACATCAAGGGCACTTACCGCTTCGTCGCATATAAGCAATTGTGGACTTAATGCCAATGCGCGTGCTATGACAATACGCTGCCGCTGCCCCCCTGAAAATGCATGTGGATAACGGCGGATATGTTTTGTTTCCAGTCCAACCATTTGTATCAAATACTTTACATATTCTTGCAGTTCTTCACCGCTATATATTCCATTTACTCTAAGAGGTTCTCCTACTATATCTAGAACAGTTTTTCTGGGATTTAGTGAACCAAAAGGATCTTGAAAAACCATTTGCATCATTTTCCTTATGCTTCTAAGTTCTTTTTTGCTCATGGAAAAAATATTAGTCATCTGGCCATTTATGTTCAGTTTTACTTCGCCATCGGTGGGTTCATATGCTCTAAGAATCAGTTTTCCAAGAGTAGTCTTACCACATCCACTTTCGCCCACAAGTCCAAGGACTTCCTCCTTTCTTAATGTGAAAGAAACATCATCAACCGCTTTGAGCACCCTTGGATCTCTGTTACCAAATCCTTTTTTCAAAGGGAAGTACTTCTTCAAATGTTTTACTTCAAGCAATACATCCTGACTTTTAGTTTCCGCTTGCATCACTTCGCACCTCTTTACTTTTTTAGTCATGCTCTTCTTTATTCGGTTTCTCTTTCTTCGCCATATAAAAAACACCTAACAAAATGATTGTCTCCCCGATCAATCATGGCAGGGGCATCAGTATCACATTTTCCTGGCATCATCAAAGGACAGCGAGATGAAAATACACAACTTTTTGGAAGATCTATCGGAATGGGAACCGTACCTTCAATTGATTCAAGCCTTCTCTTAGTTCGTTTTTTTACGAGTGGTATACTTTTCATCAGTCGATCGGTATATGGATGCATGGGGCTACGAAAAACTTGAGAGAGTGTTCCCATTTCAACTATTTTTCCTAAATACATAACTGCAACAGTATCTGCAATATCAGCTATAACGCCCAGATCATGTGTAATATACTGTATACTCATACCAAACTCTTTTTGTAGTGACTTCATCAGTTCCAGAACCTGAGCCTGGATGGTAACATCCAGGGCTGTAGTTGGCTCGTCTGCTATCAGTAAAGACGGATGACAGGACAGCGCTATTGCGATCATTACACGTTGACGAATACCACCTGATAACTGGTGTGGATATTCATAAAAACGCTGGCTCGGATTGCTTATGCCTACCTTGCTAAGCATCTCCAGTGCAATTTCCCTGGCTTCAGCTTTGTTATTTGTCTGGTGAAGTAAAATTGCCTCGATCAATTGGTTACCGACTGTATGTAAAGGTGACAAACTAGTCATAGGTTCCTGGAAAATCATTGAGATTTGGCGTCCTCTGACTTGTCTGATTTCTTTACCCATAGGATTCATAGCGGCCAGATTTTTGGGAGGAGCATCAGCATTGCCCTTTAAATCCCATAACAAGATCTCACCTTTCACAATTCTGCCAGGGTATGGCACTATTTGTAGTATGCTTTGTGAAGCAGCAGTTTTTCCGCACCCGCTTTCACCTATTAATCCAAGAGTCTCACCCGCGTTTATCGAATAACTGATTCCATCTACTGCCTTGAGCACTCCCTCATCAGTAAAAAAGTATGTGTGCAGGTCTTTTACTTCAATCACTTTACTCATACCATCACCAATTTTCAAGATAAACTGCATATAGCTTCAAGTCTTCAGGACGAATCCCTTCAAAATCGATACGGATGCGTATCGGATCTTTTGAACATACAGACATTTGCTTATGCCACCTTACAAGTGTTTTAAAGCCATTTTCGGACAATGGAATGCATTCATTAGAAGAATAACCTTTTATAGTATTGAAATTCTTATCCAATATGGATACACTAATCTTATTGTATTCAGAAATTCCGTCCACGTTTAGAAAAATATTGGCATGTTGGTTTTCCAGATAAATTTCATCAGAGATGACAAAGCACTCTTGTCCCGGCCGCACGAAAGGTTCCAAGTGTCCTAACCTGTCTCTTTTCCATATTGCTGCTCTAACCCCGTCTGAATCAGCTTCAGGCCAAAGTCCAAACCAGAAAATCGTTTCATCTCCAATGTTTTCGCAGCCCTGACCTTGCATTAAAGCGGGAAAATGGGCATGGGCTTTGGTGCCATTCTTCATTTCGCCAGCAAGTACCATAGGGAAATCCGGTATTGGCTCAAAATAATGCAAACCATCATGAGAAACCACCATACCAAGATTCATTGTAATAAGATTTCTGTCATTAGACGGATGCCCTTCCCACATACCGTAAAAACCAACAATTACATTGCCTCTATCCCACAACCCTGCACCAAGATGCACCTGAGATCCATTTACACCGCCATAGTAAGTTGGCTTTGGAGGTATTGATTCGCGGGTAAAACCCATGCAGCCTGCAGGAGTCCAATGAATAAAGTCTGTCGAGCAGTATGTTACAAGGCACCTAGATCCTTTAGGGCTGTAATGTCCTGTAGCTCCCTGTCCATTTACATAATACACACCATTTCTTTTTATTCCTCCGGATTGTTCAAAAAAAACCTTACCGACAGGATTGTTCTCATATTCAGTCCAATGAATTCCATCGGGACTAAAAGCAACACCCATGCATTTATTGTACTTAGGAGATTCAAAATTAAGCTTGAATACCTTGTTTTTATCCTTTTCATCAGGATCGTAAAATACCACACATGACTGAATATGAGCATTAATGGGAAAATCACATAGATTATTATTTTTGCTTCCATTATGCTCGCATAAGCCTAACTCAGGTTTTATCCACACCTTTCCATCCTTACTCTTAGCCAAACATAGTCTTTGATGCCATTTACCGGAGTCATCATTCGCAAGGTACCACATCCAGTATTCATCTTTTACTTTTCTTACTGTACCATAGTATGAAATATTACCTGAATCAACTTCGCCTGGTTTTCCAAGGGGAACAACAGGCTTAGGCCTATAGTCCATGCGCGATGGGAACGAATGCAGCTTTAATCTTACTCCTGTTTGAAATGGGAAAGCATGGGAATCAAATGAAAAAAGTACAATTTCATTTAAATCTGCCTTGTTTTGCAGTGCATGATTTACTCTCATAGCAATATCACCTCATTATTTTATTAACGTTTCATCTGAATAATAATAAAAACTATTGTTCACGCCTCTGTGGTTTGGTAACAACCGGTTTTTTATTCATAAATAAATTACCTAATAGAGTTACTACCAGTAAAGGAATAGTCATTACGATAATAATTGCCGATAAGCTTGACCAATACTGCACAATAACACCAAACAACCATCCAAAAAACATTCCACCCAACAAAGCCGAGATACATACAACAGAAGTTATCCTACCCGAGCATTCCGGGTAAGTATCACAAGCCAAAGCAATAGCAGTTGGATATACTGCCCCGGTTATAACACCAAGAGTAATAATCGAGATTCTCCAAACAATTATCGTGTTATGAAATATGCCTGCAAGCATTGTTACGGTTCCAACAATTCCACTGACAGAAAAATAAAGTGCAGTATTAATCTTCTTGGATAAGTAGCCATATGCGAACCGTCCTACCGCAACGGATACCCAAAAAATTGACATAAGCCAGTTTATTATTTCCACAGTATAGATCATCTTACTGTTCAAGTATGTCGGCATCCATACTAAAAATGATTGATGATGCCCCATGTAAAAAAAACATAAAACGCAAATTAAAATAACCTTTTTATCATGAAAAAATTGTAGAAATCCGGTTTTTTCTGTACAATTATTCACAACAGCGCTTCTGTGGATAATATTCTTTTCTTTGAATATGTATAAACAGAAAGCAAATAAAATGAATAAATTCAAAATTCCTATAATCTCAAAATTATTACCCCAGCTCATTCCTTTGTAAAGTAAAAAGTTTGAGTATATCGGACCAATAAAACATCCAATGCTCATAAATGTAGACACAAGATTTACATACAAGTTCTTCTTCTCGGGATACAGGTCGGCAATATATGCGCAACAAATCATATTGATAATGCTCGAGCTGATACCGCGAACAAAAAATATTATCAACAGAAAAAAATATGAAAAGGACATTGATGTGCAATACAAGGACAAACCCTGCAAGCCAATGCTTATAAGGATAACCTGCAACTTCCCTAATCTTTCGGCAAGCACCCCTCCGATCATTAATGCAGCTACACCACCAATGCTTTTAAATACAGTCAATAAAGCCGCAATAGAAAGCGGTAAGGTATAATGAGCTATAATCTGCGGAAGAAGCACGCCTACTATAGAAGTAGATACTCCAAATAAACCCATAGTAGATAATAGAAGTATTAAGATGACTGTTTTCTGTCCCTTGCTTAACAAAAGATTATTTTGCATATCTTTGTCCTTTTTACTTTAAAATCATATGGTACTGGAAATAATTAACGATAAGGCTTTCCAAAAATCATATAGTACTTCATAGTGATAGGAAAAGCCTTATCAAGAATAAACCTGTTATCCAGCAACTTCCTTCAAAAAACTAATGCAGGCTTCCACCATTCGGGTAAAATTGCTCGCACGCTCCTTATATAAAGCGCCGCCAATATGTGGTAACAGCAAAACATTTTTCATAGTCAACAGTTCCTCTGATACTTTAGGTTCGAACTCATATACTTCAAGAGCAGCGCCGGCAATTTTTTTCTTTTCAAGTGCATCAACCATCGCTTTTTCATCAATGAGTCTACCGCGTGCTGTATTTATTATATAAGCGCTCTCTTTCATCATATCGAATTCCTTTTCACCGATAAAATGCCTGTTCTCATCCAAATCTGAAAGATGTACGGTTATATAATCGGAAACTCTAAAAAATGTATCCTTTTCTGTATAAACAGCACCATATTTTTCTATCTCTTCATTCTTTTTAATATCGTAATAGATAAGATTCATGTCAAAGGCAGCTGCTCTTTTAGCCACCGCCCTACCAATCCTGCCAGCACCAAGTATACCAAGGGTTCTACCATCAAGCCCTTCGCCTAAAAGTAAATGATTGCTTTGCTCGGAATGAGTGAACCTTCCCTCACGAATAAACTCTCCGCACTCCATAAACCTGCGGCCCACCGCAATCATCATTCCAATAACAATATCTGCAACACCCTTAATAATCCACCCATAATTGTCTGGCATTCCTACTATTTTAATATTGCGTTCTTTTGCATATTCTTTATCTATCCTCCATCCGCCCCAATGATCAACGATTAGCTTCAGTTTAGGTGCTGCATCTATAATTTCTTTATCAATAGGATCATTGTATGTAACTAATATATCAACATCTTTAATCCTGGCTATTAGATCTTCCTTTGGTAAAGGGAGCCAGCCCTGGTTGATATCTACTTCAAATTCAGCCTTAAGCTTATCCATGGCCTCCCCCGGAAAACTACGGGTCAAAAAAACTTTCATGTTTTTCACGCCTCTCTCCTTTCTAAAATAAAATGCATTTTTACATTTTATTCAACATACTTCAGGCATTGAGAAACCACAGATTCATATATTTGATTTCTTTCCAACCATAGTGCTCCATCTGAATGAGGTGTAAGTACTACATTTTTCAATTCGGTTAATTCAGGAATCGGGAAAGGATGATTTTCATACTTGTCAAGACCTGCACCAGCAACACGTCCGTCTTTTAATGCCTTAATCAGCTCTTTTTCGTTAATAAGCGAACCCCTGGTGACATTGACAAGATAGACCCCTTTCTTCATCATGTCAAACTGTGGGGCATCCAGCAAATACCCCTGTGTACCGTTAGCCATTACGATAATAAAGTCTGATGTTTTCAACACATCTTCTAAAATCTTGTATTCAGCTCCAAGTGATTCCATCTTATCACTTCTTTCAAGATCCCAGTACTGAACAATAAGATTAAAAGCAACTGCTCTTTTAACCATTTCGTCTCCCGACCAGCGCGTACCACCAAGAATACCCAATGTTTTGCCGTTCAGTCCCACACCAGGCAAGTCACGATTTGCCTGCTCTAACTCCTGAAACTTTCCGGCCCTAACAAAAGCATCTGCTTCCAGTAAACGGCGTGTCACAGCAAGAAGAAGCATCATCGCATGTTCCGCTTCAGAATGATTAATCCACTTTTTCGTAATTGGGCTTGTAAGAACTGTAATTCCTCTTTCTTCGCAAGCTTTTTGATCGATGTTTCTGCCATTACCCCAAAGATCTCCGATTACTTTAAGCCTGTTCGCATTCATGATTACTTCGCGGTCAACCACATCGTCCACTGTTATCAATATATCAACATCCTTGATCTGTTCAATTAAAACTGACTTATCTAATGCCGATAATTGATTGTTACATGTTACATTACATTTTTCTTTAAGTGCGTCAATTGCATTTCCAGTAAAAAAGCGTGTTACTAGGACATTCAATTTGCCTTTCATGATAACCTCCTAAAAATATATGGTATTATTAATTATTAACGGCCGTATGGGTCTGCGGCATCACGCAGTCCATCGCCGATAAAGTTAAACGACAAAACGGTTATGATTACAAAAACACCCGGTATTAACAACCATGGCATTGTTGCAATAGATCTGAAATTCTGAGCGTCTTTAAGCATTACACCCCAGCTTACTGCTGGTGGTTGTAATCCAAGTCCAAGAAAACTTAGAGTGGTCTCTCCTAAAATCATGCCAGGTATACTTAAAGTAAGACTTACTATAATGTAACTCATAAACGAAGGGATTAAATGCGTCGTAATAATATACGCATCTGATGCACCCGCCAACCGTGCGGAGAGTATAAAGTCCTCTTCACGGAGGCTTAAAAACTTTCCGCGGACAACACGTGCAATGTTCGTCCACCCGAAGAATGATAGTATAATGGTAATGGCAAAATATGTCTGTACAGTCGACCAGTCCCTTGGAACTGCGGCAGCCAATCCCATCCACAATGGAATTGTAGGCAGCGACATAAATAAATCCACAACTCGCATGATAAAGTTGTCAATTTTACCACCATAATAACCCGCAATACCACCCAATAAGAGGCCTATAATCATACTTAAGAACACCCCAACCAGCCCTATTGATAACGAAAGTCTGCCTCCATATAATGTTCTGGAAAAAATATCCCGTCCCAGTGAATCGGTTCCAAATAAGAATATATGACCTTCATCCGATCCAAACAGGTGGATATCGGTTTGAAACAAACCAAAAAGTTTATACTCATCACCACGGTGAAAAAACTTAACTCTGATCACATTGCTTGTATCCACCTCATATTCTTTTTCAAAGGTAACCGGATTTCTCGCTGTCTTTATTCCGTATACAAACAATCCCTCAATTTTTCCTGTCTCTTTATTGTACAGGCGCAAAGGCTGAGGCGGCATAGCCGATAACTCCGAAAACCTGGTTGTAGGCTGGTATGGAGAAAAGAAATCACTAAATATGCATAAAATGTATAACAAGACCATTACAAACATGGCTATCATGGCAAGTCGATGCTTTATAAATTTGCGTAATACCAGTTGCTTATGTGTCATTATGGATTTAGCATTGCTGTTTTGTTTCTTTTTAAATATTCTCATCATTTAGAAATCCCCTTAAATCTGATTCTCGGATCTAAGAATGCCAGTAGGATGTCTGACAGAACTGTTCCAACAATTGTGAGTGCACTCAACATTAAAATGAAGCTAGCTGCCAAATACATGTCCTGGTTAAGTAAGGCGTTTAAAAGTAATGGCCCTGTTGTTGGCAAATTTAACACAATTGCAACCACACTCTGACCAGATATTACCGATGGTAAAATCCATCCAACTGTACTGATAATCGGATTTAACGCAACACGGACAGGATATTTTAGCAGTAGCTTTATTTCCTTGACACCCTTTGCTCTCGCTGTTATAACATACTGTTTTTTAATTTCATCCAATAGACCGCTGCGCATTATCCGTATAATTGACGCTGTTCCACTCAGACCAATAATAAGTACGGGAACCCAAATTCTTTCCAGCATATTCACCAGCTTTGCAATAGACCATGGGGCGTCGGCATATTCAGGTGAAAATAATCCCGTTATAGACACCCCTAACTTTGAGTAGCTAAACCACATTGCTATCATTGCCAGCAAAAAGCCTGGAATGGAAACTCCTACAAATCCAAAGAAGGTGAATGTATAATCAAAAAGAGTATTTGGTTTAACTGCAGAGTAAATCCCAATAATAATTGCCACAGTATACGTGAATACCATTGTAGTTACAGCAATAGCAAGTGTTAGACCCAAACGTTCCCAAATTAGTTCACTTACAGGCCGATTATATTGGAATGATCTTCCAAAATCCCCTTTAGTGATGATCTTGGTAATCCAGCTGATATAACGCATAGGTAAAGATTTATCGAGATCGTACATGGCTCTTAGCCTGACAACATCTTCGTCGGTTATCTTCATGCCCTTCATTTCAAGATCATTAATATATCTTGTAACGTAATCTCCCGGCGGCAATTCAATTATTATAAATGTTATGACGGAAACGACGAACAGCAATGGAATCAGAGTTAATAATCTGCGTCCGATATATTGTAACATTTTCAAACCTCCATGGGATTTACTTGCTACTGACCGTCTGCAGTGAGAAGCCTTGCCCGGATTTCTGTAGCAGACGGTCAGTTTTAATACTGGAATTACTTAATGTATGAGTATAGGAGCTTCATGTTGGATACAATCATATAATCATCTTCCACTACGTTACCCATTCGATTTGAATAGATGACAGGAGCTACAACGTCTTCAACTGGGATATACCATATAACTGAATCGTACAGTAATTGTTTTATCTCTTTCCATTTTTTGTCCAAATCCTCAAGATTTCTTGCATTCTTAAGTTCAAAAGTTTTTTCAAATATATCCAGCAGATCACCTGTTGGCTTGTCACCTTCTTGACCTGAAGAATTATAATATGTAAGGTATTTTGAACTGGCACGTATTGGAATTGACCAATCCCACATAACAGGGTTACCTTCACATACCGGTAAATCGCACCACAGCATTCTTACTTGAATTTCATTTGCATTATACTTTTGTGTCCATAGAGATCTATCAATTTCTTTCGGAATCATACGAATTCCAATATCAGCCCAATTCTGCTGAATTATTTCAACAAAATTAGAGAATTCTGTACCAAGCTTTGCGTATTCAAAATCAATTTGAAACGGTTTGCCATCCGGACGTGTCCTATATCCTTCAGCATCTCTGTTGTTCATGCCAATCTGATCGAGCAGTGCATTGGCTTTATCGAGATCCATTTCGCCTGGTACATGGTATGATACCTTACCCTGATCAAGGTACAGATTGCTAAGTATTTCCTTTCGATCAATTGCGTAATTTAAAGCCTGACGGAATTCCCGTTTATTAATGATTTCCATCCAACCTGGATCTGTATCATAACCAAAGTTGAAATTAAAGTATACAGCTGAATGTTGGGGTAACGGTATGGCTCTGTAATTACCATTTTGTTCATTGTCCTTCAGAACTGGAATGTCCAGAGTAGACAACGATTCACGAAGATAATCAACTTCCCCCGCCATTGCTTTCATTGTCAGCATGCTGACATCAGATACCTGTTCAATGCGGATAGTATCGATATAAGGCAGCTGTCTTCCATCTGCATCAACTTCATGATAGTATGGATTACGTTCTGCAATCCAGACATTTACTGACGGATGCTCTGTTATTACGTATGGTGTTAGAACAGGACAACCAATTGGAGCAGTCACAAATTCATTTGGACCATTTGGACCCCACCCGTAAGCAGTGAAATACTTGCCCCAATCCTCAAGCGCATAGCCATTTTTTTCAAGTTCAGCTTTATATTTCGCTTCATCTGCATATTTAATATGGAAATTTTTCAGATAATGAGAAGGGATAAAAAACATAGTGTTGCTACGCCACTCAAGTGAAAGCTGCCACAAAAATAGCATATATGGAGACTCAAAAGTGCATTTAAACGTATAATCATCAATGATATCCAATTTCATAAGCTTTCCGTTAGCTGTCCACATACTGTCTATGGATGGTGTAATGTCAGGATTGTTTATTACATCTTCCCACCAAAAGCGGACATCTTCTGTTGTAACAGGTTCACCATCATATCATTTCAAACCTTTGCGAATGTAGAATATAAACTCGGTATAATCGTCGTTTGTTTCATATTTTTCAATAAGATCGGGCTCCGGGAACTCACTCGTTGTTCCAAGACCTTCGTGCTTTACAACTCTAGCTTTATTCATCCAGCTATATTCGGCACAACTAACGCCCTGGAAAGCAAGTCTTAGCTCTCCGCCATACTTCGCATCGCTGGAACCTAAATCAGACACTCTGGGTTTCTCTGGCAACCTTTCTTCAAGTTTTGGCAACTCTCCTGCCTTCACTCTTGCCGCTAACATCGGAGACTCTTTAATACTTTCTTGTTCACCGGAAACGACTTCAACGCCGCCTGCTGAAGGTTTTTCGGTAGGCTGCACTTCCTGTGATGGTTCTTTTTCAGTGCTACAGCCAACGAGAAGTGAAACTACCATCATAATAGCAACCACTAAACATAGTTTTCTTGTTGAACTGCTCAAATTCCTTTTCATGTAATTTCCCTCCTTTTATTTTTTTATTTGTGTTCATGTTGTTCAGGCAAAAAACGGTTCATTAGTAGGGGCATGAGTATATCCATGCTGTGATATTTTTGTTTCTCGTAATCAGTTTTCTAATTACGATTTCCATAAATCAGAAGTCGATGTAAATTGTAACAACCACCAGCACTCGTTATTTAGAAGTCCGCACGGTGGAGAAATAATCCCCCTCTAAAAGTAACGAGTATTACAGATGGTATCGTCATATTAACTAAATAATACACTGGTTTTCCATGGTTTACTTGGACAATATTGCTGATTATTCTTTTCAAGCTGTTTGACTAATTGGACAATCTTGCACATTTTATTTAATAAAAAAATGTTTTTCATAAACAATCATGGATTCAGGAATGAAATATCTGAACTATCCACTTGGGCAGTTCGCTAATCATTTCTTTACTTTACCCCCTATATTCTCTATAATTATATGGAAAGGTTGGGGATTATGAAAGCTAAAACACAGACTGGCTTAAATGCACTCGTTGCAACAGGTTTAAATATATTTCTTGTTATATTAATGCCTTTTATGTGGTACATCGATGTATCCGGCACAAAAGTTAATTTCTCGATATCCGATGTGCTGCTTATTTTAGTTGGGATTCTTTTACTCTTTAATATAAAGGAACTGTTTATTAATAAAAGGTGGCTCGTCATTGTTTATTTTGCAAGTCTTTTATTTAGCCTTGCATTGTCCCAGTTTGCGGGAAAGTTTAATGATGGTTTTGAACATGTTCCAAACAGCGTAATGCTGTTGGAAATGGTTAAAACCGCTGTTGTTGCAGTGTATTTTACAGGAGCCTTTATATTTGTTAATGAAAATAATTTTAAACTTACTCTGATAACCATGTCTCTCGGCAGTATTCCGGTAATGTTTGTCGGCTTTTATGCATATTTGTACCGCATGCTTGATCGGGATTTTTTTATTGATAAATACGCCCTTGACACATTTCGTTTCAGAGGCACGTTTGAGGATCCAAACCTCTGCGCGTTATATTTTATTTTCTCAATCATTTTTTTAAAATGTTTGTCCAGGACAGTCAGTCTTTCCTTGTCGTAGTTCACATCAGCAGGTAAATAAGGAGTATCGAAGCGTATCATAAACTCCACCTCTTTCTAACTTATCGTAGTGTCAAAAATTCTGATTAGAATTTTGACCTAAACCATTTATTTCACTGGCTTACACCAGTTACTTTCGTATCCCCCCTGAAAAATGGAAAATTTCCAGGGTTTTTTATATTGAACA
>Ga0134099_1002069_pt1 | contig 17359 bp, 15 predicted proteins | sample 10_taG_2_FD_105482 | JGI IMG/M metagenome (GOLD analysis project Ga0134099, IMG submission 105482) | Switchgrass degrading microbial communities from high solid loading bioreactors in New Hampshire, USA - 10_41_5_180_A2 metaG | ecosystem: Engineered > Bioreactor > Semi-continuous > Anaerobic >...
AAGGAACATGATAACACATTATAACATAATTATTGCAAAATGCTTAACAATTTCTTGTTATTTCCTTAAATGTCCGAATATATATCTGCAAAGTTTTTTTCTTTTTTACGATATATCTGTTCGAAATTATCAATGTAAAAGTTTACATCGCTTGAACTATAAATATTTTCATGCTGCGTTTCATTATAAAACAACTTACTCGTAGCACCGGCTCCCAAACCTAAAATAGCTTGTTTTTCTTCTATCATTACAATGTTATAACGGCACTCCTTACCCGGTAGTGAATATCCTATATTTTCCAAATTGCCCACTATATTTTTTTGCCTATAGAGATAGTAGGGCCCATATCCTTCGTTTGCAAGACGTTGTTCAACATAACGCTGTATATTTAACCAATCCTTGTCGTTGGCATGAGTATATTGTTGTTCCCATGCTTTTGAACCCTTTTTTAAAGCCAGAGCATGAACCGTAATATTATCCGGTTTCAACTGTAAAATTCTTTCAGTCGACTGTTTTATTTCGTCCAACCCTTCTCCCGGTAAGCCAAGAATAACGTCCATATTAATTGTCCAGTCAGCAACTGCCCGGGCTTCATAGTATTTCGCTACTATTTCCGCGGCTGTGTGAGTCCGTCCAATAGTTTTTAAGGTCTTATCGTTCATTGACTGGGGATTTATACTAATTCTATTAATCCCGTATTGTACCATTACTTCCATTTTTGATTTGTCTAAAGTGTCCGGTCTACCTGCTTCCACAGTGTATTCAGATCCCGGGATAATACTAATATTCTTTTGAACTGTTTCCAAAAGATTAGCCAGTTGCTCCGCATTTAATACGGTCGGAGTCCCTCCACCGATATAAATTTTGTCCGCTCGCAAATTATATCTTTTCATAAGGTTGCCGATTACCTCAATTTCTTTTTTTAGGGTGTTCAAATAAACAAGAAATAGATTCTTATTGTTATGAGACTCGAGGCTTTGGGACGGAAATGAACAATAAAAACAACGGGATGGGCAAAAAGGTATGCTGATATAAACCGCAACATTATTCTTGTATTGGTTCTCTTTTTTTAGAGTATTCTTTTGGGTTTCAACAACATCCCAAAGCAACTGTATTTTTTCATCAGATACCATATATAATTCTTTTAGTATTTTTCTTTGACTAACTTTAGGAATTTCTAGTTGTTGCATACGAAAAACCAGTTTCCCAGGTCTAACTCCCGTTAGAATACCCCACGGAACACTTTTACCGGTCAAATTTTGCAAAAATAAATAAATCGCTCTTTTTACTTGGATCTGATATAGTGTCTCTTTACCGGGCAAAGTAAAATCCCGTTCAAAATCCAAAAACAAATCATATTCTTTAGCAAGCAACAGCTTGTTTTTTTTATAATAACGTAAATGAAACGAAGTAAGTTCCGGACCAAGCTCAATTTTTAGAATTTCTGAAAAAAAATCGTTCCTTCCCGGTTCACTAAATCTTACAGTTTTGCCCGGTAAAAAAGCTGGTATTATTGCACCGCAGTTTTTAAGCACTTTAGCATCAATACTACTGCTTTCAATATAAATAAAATTCTCAGCCATTAGATCGCTCCAATGATGAAAGGATTCATTCTTTTTTCCTTACCGATAGTCGTCATTGCTTCGTGGCCAGGAAATACTTGGGTATCGTCATTTAAAACTAATAATCTTTCTTTTATACTTTGCAACAACTGTGACATACTGCCCCCAGGAAAATCCGTTCTTCCAATTGACCCGGCAAAAAGAGTATCCCCGCTGAAAAGCCCTTGCTCCGTAAGCAAACAAATACTGCCTGGAGTATGACCTGGTGTATGCAACACTTGCACTTCTAGCTCACCGATCATAACTTTTTCATTATCCTCAAGCAAAATGTCAGCAGGCGACAACGAAATATCCATGCCCATAAATCTCGATAAATTTTTTTCGGGATTTGTAAGCATTTCTGCATCCTTTTTGTGAATGGCAACCTTTGCCTTCAACTCTTTTCGCAGAAACTCAACTGCCCCAATATGGTCAAAATGTCCATGGGTAAGGATTATTAGCGAAATATCCATTCTATTCTCTTTAACTGCGTTTAATATCGTTTTACTCCCAGCTCCCGGATCCACAATAAATGCATTATTGGTCTTCTCGCAGGACACTAAATAACAGTTAGCCCCCATTCCGGGAGTAACAATTCTTTTTATCATTTTTTCACCTCATTAAAAATTCTTTTTGCTATCTAAAAGAAGTGTTACAGGACCATCATTTATAAGCTCAACTTCCATTTTAGCCTGAAATTGCCCGGTTTCAACTTTGACACCGCTTGCTCTTAACGTTGCAACCAGTTTGTCAAACAAAGATTTAGCCATATCGGGAGGAGCTGCATCCGAAAAACTGGGACGTTTACCCTTACGACAGTCACCATGTAATGTAAACTGAGAAACTACTAATAAGTCACCGCCAACATCAACCAAAGACAAGTTCATTTTACCATGCTCGTCTTCAAAAATCCTTAAACCCAGCAGCTTATCTGCCAGCCAGGATACATCATTATCATTATCATTATGCTCAATTCCAACCAAAGCCAAAATGCCTTTATTAATCTGCCCGATGCCTTCAGCATTTACCCTCACAGAAGCTCTACTAACTCTCTGGACTACACAACGCATTAATTTGAACCTCCGCTTTGTATTCTTTTAACGGCGGTAATATCTTTAATCCGGCGTACTCTTTGTAAGACGAATTTCAAATGTTCCAAATTTCTGGCTTCGATTTTTAATTGAACCCTTGCCATTCTGTTTTTAGCTACTCGCGCATTTATTTCCAAAACATGAGTTCTGGTTTCCATTATAGCATTCATTATATCAGCAACCAAACGCGGTCTATCTATTCCGACAATCTCAACATCTACCGGGTAAACGGAATCAACATTGTCTTCCCACTCAACTTCAATTAAGCGTTCCTGTTTATCTATTGCCATATTTGTGAGTTCTTTGCAATCTTTGCGATGAACCGATAATCCTCTACCTTTGGTAATGAACCCTATAATCTCGTCCCCCGGCAGAGGATTACAACAACGGGAAAAACGGATCAATATATTGTCTATTCCTTTAACGCGAACTCCGTTTGACGATTTTGTTACCCTTTTCTGTTCAGTAGGGCTTACATATGGGATATCCTCTATTTCGTCTTTTAGAATTTCGTCTTTCAAACGAGCCAAAGCTTTTTTGAAAGTTATTGCCCCATCACCGAGGGCGGCATAAAAGTCATCAATGCTGTTTAAATTAAACAGTTTGGCCAATTTGGTAATATTTTCTGCCTTTAAGGATATACTAGGGTCCAGTCCAAGTTTCCGTGCTTCTCTTTCAAGTCCTTCCTTCCCTCTGAAAATATTCTTTTCTCTTTCTTCTTTTTTGAACCACTGTCTAATCTTGTTTCTGGCTTGTGAAGTTTTTACTATACAGACCCAATCTCTGCTTGGTCCAGATGGTGTTTTTGTGGTCAATATTTCGACGATGTCACCGTTTTGAAGCTTAGTGTCAAGTGGGACAATGCGACCATTTATCTTTGCACCTATACAGCTATGTCCCACATCGGTATGGACGCGATAAGCAAAATCAATCGGGCAAGACCCGGCGGGAAGTTCAATGACATCCCCTTTAGGCGTAAACACGAAAACCGTATCATCAAAAAGGTCTACCCTTAACGATTCCATAAATTCTCCGGCATCCCGGGATTCTTGCTGCCATTCCAATAATTGGCGCAACCATGAAAGCTTTTGTTCGAAATTTGTATTCTCGACTTGCTTGCCCTCTTTATATTTCCAGTGAGCTGCAATGCCATACTCAGCCGTCCTATGCATTTCCCATGTTCTAATTTGTATTTCAAAAGGTTCACCGTGATTGCCTATCAAAGTAGTATGCAAGGACTGGTACATATTTGGTTTAGGCATTGCAATATAATCTTTGAACCTTCCGGGAATAGGTTTCCAAAGGGTATGGATTATTCCCAAGGCTCCGTAACAATCGTTTACTGTATCTACAATTACTCTGATAGCAGTCAAGTCGTAGATCTCACTGAGGCTTTTATTTTGAGTAACCATTTTTTTATAAATGCTGTAGAAATGCTTTGGCCTTCCAGCTATATCAGCCTTTATACCTGCTTCTTTTAACTTTGCGGACAATTGCTCAATAACCGATCTAATCTGTTCTTCTCGTTCTTTTCTCTTAAAAGCTATTCTTTCAACTAAGTCATAATATTCTTGAGGATTCAGATACCTAAAAGCCAAATCTTCCAATTCCCATTTGATTCTGAATATTCCAAGTCTATTGGCCAATGGAGCGTATATCTCTAAAGTCTCCTGGGCAATTTCTTTTTGTTTTTTCTCGGATTGATAGGTTAATGTTCTCATATTATGCAATCTATCGGCTAATTTAATTAAAACTACTCTAATGTCCTTAGCCATTGCTAAAAACATTTTGCGGAGATTTTCCACTTGTGCTTCCATCTTATTCTTATAGGGTATTTTACCCAGTTTCGTGACGCCGTCTACTAAATTTGCAACCTCTTCGCCAAACTCATTTTTTATATTAGCCAAGGTTTTATTAGTGTCTTCAGCAACATCATGTAATAAGGCAGCGATAATTGTAGACTCATCCATTTCAAGTTCAGCCAATATATACGCTACTTCAATCGGATGATGGATATATTCCTCACCGGAATTACGCAATTGCCCTCGGTGTGCTTCATAGGCAAAATTGTAAGCTTTAAGGATATTGTCTACGTTGTATTGTGTATTATTCGATTTCAATTTGTCTATTAATTGTTCTATTTCCATAATACACCTCATTTTTGACTTAAAACCCTAAAGCGTAAAGATAGCTGTAAATCCGTCTTTTTAATGATGTTTAGCCTTACAATGAAAGGCCCAGTCCCGGATAGCCAGGTCACAATACCTAGCTCTTCAAATATTTTAATCATATGTAGCAGATTATGATCAGTTAAATCAGGCTCCAATTTTAAAACATTTTCTTTATTGGCTTTCTTTTTAAGTAATTTATAAAGCTCAACCAAAATATCCCTGTTCATAAATATATCTTCTGCATCTTTTAAGCAAGGTTTATCGTTAAGGAAACCAAGTTGTTCTTCCTCTTCTGCACAAGCTATTTCCGCAAGGCTAACGGAGCAAGATTCGCGGTAATCTATTATATTTGCTTGTAGTTTTTGTTCTCCCTGAAATTCATTAAGTTCTAATGTATATAGTATATCAATTTTTTTTATTTGTTTAAGTTTTTCAAACTCTTTCCCCTTTTTAAAGGCAACAGCTTCAATTTCAAAATTTTTATTTTCTAAAAAGAGTTTTAAATGTTCATTATCTTTACCCATTGTAAAAACATTTTTGATAGAAAACCCTTCGGTCATTAAAACAGGAGCCGGATTACAAGGCCCAAAAGGCGCCATTTGTTCCAGTTCAGATTGAAGTTTAAAATTAATCTCTTCTATTGGTAAAACATAATCTACGAGATACTTCTTTTGAAACAATACTCCGCTTTCTTTATAACTTTTAATCAAGCCTTCTCGAAACAATTGAATATTTTTTATTGGAATAGTAAAACCTGCAGCATGTCTATGCCCCCCATATTTGGTAAGCAACGGCGCCTGCTTGGTCAATTCTTCGAGCACATGATAATTTGCAATGCCCCTTGCGGAACCTTTACCAAGATCCTTTTCTTCAGCTATTAAAAAAACCGGACGTTGGTAGCGCTCAACCAGCCTTGAAGCAACAATTCCAATTACTCCATGATTCCAATCAGGTGATGATAGCACTATTACTTCAGGTATAGAACCTGAAGACAGCATGTTTTCAGCATCTTTAAGAGTCTCCGCTTCTGTCATTTGCCTTTGGCGATTCTCGTTCGTCAATTGTTTGGCCAGTTGAAGGGCTTGTTCATAGTTTTCTTCCAGTAAAAGGTTCAAGGCCAAATTGGCGGTATCCATTCTACCAGCAGCATTGATTCTAGGTGCAACATAATAAGAAATATGATAACTTCTAATTTCTTTCCCTTCAAGCCCACATTCTACTAAAAGCGCTCTGAGTCCCACATGTTTGGTCTCAGACATTAATTCTAAACCGTACTTAACGAGAATACGGTTTTCTCCGACAAGAGGAACTATATCGGCAATCGTACCCAAAGCAACATAATCCAAATAATCAATCTCAGCATCTAAACCTTCGGGATAATCAAAATGTTTATATAACGCCTGAACTAATTTAAATACTACCCCTACTCCAGCTAATTCTTTAAACGGATAACCAGAATCCTTTACCTTGGGATTTAAAATACCCAATGCGTTAGGCAATTCGGATAATGGTTCGTGATGGTCGGTTATTATAGTGTCAATTTGATATGTTGAGGCAAGTGCAACCTCTTCAATCGAAGTAATGCCACAGTCAATCGTGACAATCAGTTTTACATCATTATTAGCGGCTTTTATTATTACTTCTTCATGTAAACCATAACCTTCATCCCTGGTCGGAATATAAACAACCACTTTAAATCCAAATCTTTTTAAAACTTTGTATAATAATGAAGTTCCACTTATCCCATCCACATCATAATCGCCATATAAAAGGATTTTTTCACCTTTTTTTAGGGCTTCATCCAGCCTATTCACTATATTTTCCATATCTTTAAAATAAAAAGGTGAATGTAAATCAAATAACGAAGGCCGCAGGAAATCTAAAACGTCGTTCAATGTAGTATAGCCTCTATTAAAAAGGATATTAACAGTGCATGGAGATAAATCAATTTCATTTTGCTTTGTGATATTTTTAAATCCTTGTGAGAAACTCCACTTAACAATCATTTTGATTCCTCTGCATATTTATTATTTTGCGCTTATTTGCTAATCATCTGCTGATCTTTGTTATCAAATTGTTCTTTATTAACTTCATCGTTAGTTTTTTTAATCAAATCGGTTTGTGTTTCCTTTATTTTTTCTTCAACCGAATTGTTACTCTTTATAGGATTGAGCTTAGACTTTATTTCCCTTTTTCCAATTTTATATTTTAATTCTCGCCATAATGCTAAGAAAAACATCAATAAAGCTCCGGCAAAAACCGAACAAAAAATAACAATCACTAGGGGTAAATCCGTTGACCAAAACAAAAAATCTATAGGAACTACAATTGCGTTTTGAATTGCAAATATTACGATAATCAGAGCCAAAACTATAGAAATTAATAAAACAAACATAATTATCCCTCACTTTTTACAGAACAAGATTTGTTCAGTATAGTATATTTCCTATAATAATCCATCCTGTTGAAAAAATAAACTTAAAAATTAATTGAATAAATACGGTTTTAGGAATGTTGCTAATGCTAAAAAACAGCGGCAATCCTATCAAAACAGCCCACAAAACAATCCCGGGAATTAATGGTATGACTATTAATGAACCAAGCAGCAAAGCAGAAGAGCCGGCTGTTATATTTAGCAATCTAACATCTCCGTTTCGCCGGTCAAAAAAACGGTTTAATACCACACCTAAAATACAAAATAAGATAATAAAAATCTGCCAATACCAAAAGTTCGAAGCGGTATTGTTTATAAAATTTATACCGGATAATATTAACGCAGAAAAAAGCATTCCTTTATACCGAGCAAAAAGCGAAACCCCAAAAGCTACAAGTAGGAAAAACTCTAGTATTAGGTATTCCAAAAACAATTTTTTCACCTAATCAATATCATAATAGTATATTATAGTATTTCCTGTAAGACTTGGAATAATTAATAAATTTATTTTAAATAAAAACTGCCTGTTTAGGCAGTTTTAGTCTTTATCTATACATCTTTTGCCGGTCTTGGTCCCCGACAAATGGCTATCTTACCTGTTCTAACTATTTCTACAATGCCGTAATCTTTTAGTAATTCACAAATCGCTTCTATTTTAGTATCTTCGCCTGTTATTTCAATTATCATAGTTTCTTTATTTACGTCAACTATATGAGCTCTAAATATTTCCACTATATTGATAACTTCCGCTCTTTTATTGGGAGGAGCTTTTACCTTAATCAGTGCCAACTCGCGGTGAATCCTGTCTTTTCCTGTAAGATCAATAATTTTGATTACGTCGATTAATTTTGATAGCTGATTTACAACTTGCTCCAATTCGTATTCGTCATCGGCTTCTACTTCAATTGTTATTCTGGTCATATCAGGCTCTTCGGTATAACCGGCTGCTATACTTTCAATGTTAAAAGCCCGTCTGCTTATTAAGCCCGAAATATGAGTCAATACTCCGGGTTTATTCTCAACAAGAACTGCTAACGTATATTTCATTTTTTAACCTCCCATTATCATCTGATCTAACCGTGCACCAGCCGGCACCATCGGCAACACATTCTCATCATTTGGAATACATACTTCTACAAGAAACGGCCCTTCTGAGTTCAGCGCGTATTCTAATACCTTTTGTATTTCATTTTTATTTTCTAACCTAATAGCGGGCACACCCATAGCTTCAGATAATTTGATAAAATCGGTTTTCGTCTTAAAAACGGAATGGGCATAATGGCCGTTGTAAAAAGCTCTTTGCCATTGAGCAACCATACCCAGAACCCCGTTGTTCAGAATAATGACTTTAACAGGGAGGTTGAGATCTGCTATAGTCATTAATTCTTGGCAGTTCATCATAAAACCGCCGTCTCCACAAATACAGATCACTTTTTCTCCAGGAGCTCCGACCTGAGCACCAAGAGCAGCCGGAAGACCATAACCCATAGTTCCTAATCCCCCTGAAGTTAAGAATGATCTGGGTTTTTGGAATTCGAAGAATTGAGCGGTCCACATTTGATGTTGCCCAACATCTGTGACTATAATAGCATCGCCTTTCGTTATTTTGCTAATTGTTTCTATTACCTGCTGGGGTAAAATCTTAGGTGATTTTTTATTATAAACAAGAGGTTTTTCTTCTTTCCATGCCTTTAACTGATTAAGCCAAGGCTTAAATTGTTGATGCCATACCGCACTGGGTCTTTGTTTTATTTTTTCCAAAAAGGTATTTAGTGACCATCTTAGATCAGCCACGACTCGAATATGGGTTCTGACATTTTTATTAATTTCAGCGGCATCGATATCAAAATGAATTATTTTAGCTTTAGGCGCAAATTCGTCCAACAAACCGGTTACTCTGTCATCAAATCTAACCCCAAATCCTATTAGCAAATCTGTTTCCGTAGTGGACATATTGCCTGCATAAGTGCCATGCATCCCTATCATTCCAAAATAGTTCGGATCATTATGGGGAATGCAGCCAAACCCCATCAAACTGGAAACAATAGGAACGCCGGTATAAGCGGCTATTTCTCTCATAATAGTAGAAGAATTAGAAAGGTTAATACCGCCTCCGACAAAGAACAGCGGTTTTTGAGCATTGCATAGCTCAGAAATAACAGCGTCAATAGAAGTTTCATCACCTTCGAAAACTGGTTTGTAGCCCCTAAGGTTTACTGTTTCGGGATATTCAAAATCAATTTCAGCGGCAAAGACATTTTTAGGTATATCAATCAAGACCGGTCCCGGTCGACCTGTTCTCGCAATATAGAAGGCCTCTTTGAAAACCCTGGGTAAATCTTTCGCATCTTTAACCAGATAATTGTGCTTGGTTATAGGAGTTGTTATTCCGGTAATGTCCGCCTCCTGGAAAGAGTCTCTGCCTATAAGAGAAACCGCAACCTGACCTGTAATTGCTACAAGGGGTATGGAATCCATGTAAGCCGTAGCAATGCCGGTAATCAGATTTGTAGCACCAGGCCCGGAAGTTGCGATACATACTCCAACTTTCCCTGTAGTTCGCGCATAACCATCAGCAGCGTGAACTGCTCCCTGTTCGTGTCTGGGTAATATATGCGGAAAATTGGCCAAATACAACTCGTCATAGAGAGTCAATACCGCACCGCCAGGATAACCGAAAACAACTTCTACATTTTCGCGCTTCAAACATTCCAGCACAGCTTGTGCTCCATTCATTTTCATATACTGAACTAACACTCCTCTCGAATTTTAATACCTATTATAGTACAGATAAAAAATAAATGCACTATATTAATGTATAAAAATTTTAAATAGAGTTTCACCCTTTTAAACCTTGAAAAGGAAATCTCTAAAGAACTTAAATTTCATATGTTTTATTTATCTCGGCTAATTCGATATTGCCATTAAAGTACTTTGAGGCTTCGGTCGCCAAATCAAAAATACTACCGATATGGGGAAAATGTGTAAGCAGGAGGGTTTTAACATTGGCTTCTTGAGCCAGTCTAGCCGTTTGTCTAGAAGTCATATGTCCTTTAAACAAACCTTCCTCGTCTTCAAAAAGACTAGTTTCACAAACAAGGAGATCTGCTCCGGTACAAAAATTATAAAAATCTGACTCAAATCCCATATCCCCTGTATAAACAAGGACTTTGTTTCCATATTTAAACTTCATTGCCAAGTTATATTCGTCGTGAATTGTTTGTCTAAAAGATACCTTTAAACCGTCTAAATCAAGTATGATATTTGGGTTTATCTCAAATCCTTTCGTATAATCCTGATACGTTAGTTTTGAAAATAATGAACTTTGATTGTTGGCATATATAGAAAGTGGACTGCTTCGCCTTTTAAAACCCATAGCGATTCTTGTCGCATATAATAAACACCCCAAATCAGCTATATGGTCATAATGAAAATGGGTAATAAACACTGCATCCAGTTTTTCACTGCTGATATGCTTAAATAAATTAGCCAAGACACCGCTACCGCAGTCAAGTAGTATCTTATGGTTACCGGTATCCAAAAGATATCCAGAAGTCGCTTCTCCTGCTTTAGGGTAAGCACCCCAACGACCTAAAACAGTTAGTTTCATTTTGGCCTCCTCGTCAACCAGATTTTTATCATATTCTTTTAAGAAATTTTTATTTGTTATTTATGTAAATAAGGATCTCAGAAATTCCCAAGATCCTTATTCAAGATTTTTTAAATCTTGATTTATTATATCTTTATTAGGTTTTAAAAATAAAATGAATAATATTATGACTCCAGGGTCTTTTTGTCCCCAGTCCGTCCACCAAATCTTATTTTATATTCAACAACTAATTGGCTGGCAACAAATATAGAAGAATAGGTACCGGCAAGGACTCCTATCAACATGGCAAGAGCAAAAATCTTTGTTGAATCCCCACCCAAAATCAATATAGCAAGTAAAGCTATAATTACCGTTCCCCCGGTTTTAATAGATCTACCCATTGTTTGCCAGATTGATTTGTCTACCATATCTTCATAACTGTCTCTTTTCTTCATTTTCTTTTCATTTTCCCTTATTCTGTCGAGGATTACAACAGTGTCGTTAATTGAGTAACCAAATATAGTCAAGACGGCTGCAATAAAGTTAGCGTCTATCTCCCATTGGAAAATAGAAAAGAGCCCTAAAATAACAAAGACATCGTGGAATAAAGTTATTATTCCGGAAAAAGCGTAGATAAACTTAAAGCGGATAGTTATATAAAGCAATATTAAAATAGAAGCTACAGCTACAGCTTTGATCGCGTTGCTCTTTAACTCGGCACCGATCGCCGGACCGACCAAAGATTCTTCAAGATTAGCCCTGTCAAAAGAACCGACTTCTTTTTCAATGGCACCAAGTAAGGCGTCACGCTGCTCATCTTCAAGCACGTCCGTTCTGATCAATACTTCGTCCCCGTTACTAGATAGCTGTACTTGCCCTGAGAGCCCTACGGAGTCTAAAGCATTAGTTATCTGGGTCAGAGTGACCTGTTGTTCAAACCTAATATTGAACATTGAGCCACCTTTATAATCAATACCTAGATTAAGTCCTTTAAATGCAAGGGAAATTATCCCGGGAATCAGGATTAGTAACGAAATAGCAAACCATATATATCTTTTCTTTACGACATTAAAATAAAACCTGTATTGCTTTTTAATCTCTTCATAAGTTAACCCGCCTTCAGCCGGTATGGTACTTTTCGGAGGCGTATGTTCGTTTGGATTCACTCTAAGCTTTTTGTCTTTCATTTTAACCAACCTCCTTTACGCCAAATAGGGCTTTGTTCATTCGTGGATTAATACCGACTATCCAGCGCATAATCCAACGTGTAAATGTTATTGAGGTAAATAGGCTTACAAGAATACCAATCATTAGGGTAATAGCAAACCCCTTTATTGAAGACGAGCCTAACAAGAAAAGGGCCGCAGCGGCAAAAAGTGTAGTTAAATTAGAATCAAAAACAGTAATAAACGCTCTGCTAAAACCGGCATCAACTGCCGCCCTTAAAGATTTTCCTAATTTTAATTCTTCTTTTATCCTCTCAAAGACAATAATGTTTAGGTCAAGTGTCATTCCCAATGACAAGACAAAACCCGCAATGCCAGGCAGAGTTAATACTGTTCCAATACCATACAGAACCCAAAGGACAATTACGGAAAAAAGTATTAGAGCAAAATCAGCCACCAGTCCGGGCAGACGGTATAAAAATAACATAAACAGAAAAATAAATATTAACGCAACTAAACAAGCATTTAAGCTCTTGTTCAAAGATTCTTGGCCTAATAGAGCTCCGACTTGATATTTTTCCACTATACTCATACTCACCGGCAATGCTCCGGAACGAAGGAGCATGGCATAATTGGCTGCTTCTTCAAGGGAAGAGTAGCCTTCGATTTGACCCTGACCGTTAACAATCGGAGACCGGACAACAGGATTTTGAATCATTTGTTCATCCAGATAAATAGCTAGGTTTTTACCGAGCATATCTGTGGTTATTTTGGCAAATTCATTAGCACCTTCAGGAGTGAATGTTATATGCACTACATAGTTAGGCCTTCCCGAAGAATTATCAACGGCAGCTCTTGCATCTTTTAACTTTGAGCCGTCCAATAATATATTTCCCTCGGAATCTCTGAAAGTTAATTTTGCAGTTGTTTTTAAGAGCTCTACAGCCTCATCCGGATTATCTATTCCGGCAAGTTCAACAATGATGCGCTTCTTCTGGTAATCTACTTGAATATAGGGTTCAGATACCCCAAGAGCATTCACCCGTTGTTCAATAATAGCTCTGGCTTTATCCATATCATCATTGGTGATAGTAGAACTGTCTTTTCCCGGTTCAGCTTGTAAAACCAAATGCACACCGCCACGCAAATCCAGCCCAAGGGGTATTCCACTTTCCGGATTCGAAAGAGGTTCAACGGATAAAAAGACAACGGCTATAACCAATATTACTGTGATTAACAGCTTAATAATATTTCCCCGTTTCATTTTTGTTCCTCCTTAAAAGCAAATGGAACCATCCATATAAAAGTAATTATATCCCTGTCCAACTTTAAGTGTCAATGTCACATATTTCAATTCGACTATGAACAAGTTTTTAAACTAGTATTTAACATTTTAGACTAAAACTAAAAAGCAAGTCTTCTCTGACTTGCTTAATGGAGCGATTTTTAAAATGCTTCTACTTAATCCGCTTCATTGTATTTGTTTTCTTCATCGACATCGTCATTTTTGTCTGCCTTAACCTTTTTACTCTTTTTCCCTTTTCCACTGTCCTGATCTTCTTTATAGTCCCTGTTTTCGATGGATTGTACAGCTTGTCTTAAAAACTCTATTTCAACACCATCAGCAACTTTTATCATAACGGTATCTTCGTTTATCTTAGTTATAGTGCCATGTATACCGCCGATAGTTATTACTTTGTCTTTAACCCTTAGGCTATCTAGCATTTCTCTGCGAGCTTTTTGTTGTTTATTTTGTGGTCTAATAATGATAAAGTAGATGATTGCAAAGAAAACAACTAACCAAATAAGCATGTTCATTAAGCTTTGATCCATAGGTTTAAAATCCTCCTTTATTAATAACTAATAAATTAAAAACGATTTAGATGGTTAAGCTTGCCAAAAATGATTATAACATTTATGCTCTTTAAAATCAGCAATTAAAATGTATTTTCTTAATTTTCATAACCATAGGTCGCAAAAAAGGTATTTTTATACTCCAACAGTCTGTTTTCCAAAATAGCTTGCCTAATCTCAGCCATTAGATTAGACATAAAGTGCAAATTATGCATAGTCATCAACCTAAGTCCCAATATTTCATTTGCTTTGAGAAGATGTCTTATATAAGCTCTGGTAAAATTCCGGCAAGTATAACAGTTACATGATGGATCAAGCGGTGAAAAATCAGCGGCAAATTCAGCATTTCTAATAACCAGTTTTCCATAACGGGTCATTGCAGTCCCGTTTCTGGCTATTCTGGTTGGTAAAACGCAATCAAACATGTCTATACCTCTTATTACCCCTTCTATTATGGCATCAGGAGAACCGACACCCATCAAGTATTTTGGCTTTTCGTCCGGTAACAAAGGTACTGTATAATCTAGCATTTCATACATAATCTCTTTGGGTTCACCAACACTGAGTCCGCCAATCGCATAACCCGGTAAATCAAATTCTACTATTTCTAACGCACTTTGTCTACGCAGATCTTCAAACATGCCCCCTTGAACTATACCGAATAAAGCTTGTTTATCACTCGAGTTAAAAACTTTAATACACCTTTCCAACCAGCGCGTAGTTCTCTCGGCAGATTTTTTGGCGTAATCATAGGTACACGGATAAGGCGTGCATTCGTCAAAGGCCATAATAATGTCAGCACCAAGAGCGGTTTGAACTTCTATAGCCTTTTCCGGACTTAAAAATTGTTTCGAACCGTCCAGATGAGACCTGAATTCTACTCCTTCCTCTGTAATTTTACGTAAATCACCCAAACTAAAAACTTGAAATCCCCCGCTGTCTGTTAAAATTGCGCCATCCCAATTCATAAATTTGTGCAACCCGCCGGCTTGTTTTATCAATTCATGACCCGGCCTAAGAAAAAGGTGATAAGTGTTACTTAAAATTATCCTTGCTCCAATCTGTTTTAGTTCGTCCGGACTCATGGTTTTAACAGTGGCCTGTGTGCCTACAGGCATAAATACAGGCGTATCAATGACTCCATGAGGAGTATGCAGTTTCCCTAACCGAGCCTTCGTCCTGGTATCTCTAGCTATTATTTCCAATTTTACCGCTGCCAAATCATAGCCTCCTCTGTTTAAGCCAAAGCTTTGTTTATTGAATTAACATTGCATCCCCAAAACTATAAAAACGATATTTTTCTTTGATCGCACAATCATAGGCTTTAAGAATTAATTCTCTTCCTGCAAAAGCACTTACCAACATAATTAGGGTCGATCTCGGAAAGTGGAAATTGGTAATGAGAGCATCTATTATTTTAAATTTATAACCCGGATAAATAAAAATATCGGTCCACCCTTCCATTGGCACTATTCTATTTTCGGAACTCAAGTTTGCTACCGATTCCAATGTTCTGACAACTGTCGTGCCGACTGCGATAATTCTTCTTCCTTCAGTTTTAGCGCGATTAATTTTTTCAGCTGTTTCTTGATCGATAGAAAAGTATTCCGAATGCATTTGGTGATCCTCAATATTTTCGGTTTTTACAGGTCTAAAAGTTCCTAACCCTATATGCAAAATAATACTTAATATATCAACTCCATGGCTCCTGATCTTATTTAACAATTCTTCAGTGAAATGCAGACCGGCAGTAGGAGCAGCAGCAGAGCCGCTTTCTCGAGCATAAACAGTTTGATATCTTTCCTTATCCTTAAGCTTAGAAGTAATATATGGCGGAAGTGGCATTTCACCGAGCTTGTCTAAAACTTGTTCAAACAAACCGGCGTATTCAAATTGCATTATGCGATTACCATTGACCAAAACATCTTTCAATTCGCCTATCAAAAGACCATCGCCAAATATAACTTTCTGACCGACTTTTAACCGTTTAGCCGGCCTTACTAATATTTCCCACACATCTTGACTTAATCTCTTTAAAAGTAAAACCTCTATACGGGCCTTAGTTCGTTCTTTTTGTCCTATAATTCTGGCAGGCAATACTTTGGTCTTGTTTAATACCAAAACATCACCGGGCTTGAGAAATTCCACAAGTCTGTTAAAGCGAGAATGAACGATCTTTTGGGTGTTTCTATCTATTACCATCAGCCTAGATGAATCCCTTGGTTCAACCGGGGTCTGGGCTATTAACTCCTTGGGAAGCTCAAAATCAAAATCTTCTAATTTCATTGGTCTTTTCTCCTTTGAAGTCTTTAACCGTAGTCTAAGTTATTCTTTCGCGATAACTGAATTTTTGTAATAATAATATAATATCTGTTCATAGGAATAACCCTGTTTTGCCATGTTATAAGCCCCCCACTGAGACATGCCCACTCCGTGTCCCCATCCTCTTCCATTAAAGACAAAAACGCCAAAATTTCTAGGCCTTTTAGCCAAATCCCCGCCGGAATTCGTAAAAAGCGCTAAGGCAGGCCCATAAGTATTAACGTTTTTATATATTATTTCATTGGTTTTAAACGGCAAATGATATTCGCTTCTTAAATCTTTAGGCACTATGTAATCGACTGAAAACAATCTGCCTAAAAACGATTGAGCAGTTAACTGTCTGTTATAAGGATAGAATTTTTGTACAAAATCCCCACCTGAAACTGTTTTTTGATTGTTTAGCCAATCCGTTAGTATTACTTCGTAAACCCTTCCGGATTTGTATTTTTTTAAGTCAACACTTCTTACCGGCGCTAAATCAAAGCTTTGGCCAAGGATATCGGCTGCAATAATAAATCTCCATTTATCGATAAATCCACCTGTACCATCGGTAAATGGGTCTGGCTCTGAAGTATAATGAGGGTCGTGATTACGCCATACATTCTGGGTCTCTTCCGAATAACCACCGTTATGGGAAGAATAAAAAATCGAAATAGGTTCCCTAGTATAAACATCCACCAGAATTTCTCCTGTTGTTGCCTCGACCGCTTTACTGGCTTCCCCTTCCACAGTCTTTCCTAAATAAGCTTGATGAATATTAGGAGAATCAGTGATTTTTTTACTAGGCCCCATGTTCTTTATTAAATATGTTCTGGCTGCAACTGCTTGAGCCTTTAAAGCTTCAAATCCTTGTTCAGCCCAAGCATTGCTCATCTCAATAGGAACCACGCCTTTTAAATATTCTTCTTGATCCAGGCTGTTTATAAGTTTCCAATACCTATTATTTTTAACAACTGTTAGGTTCCCTCTGTAACTTAACCACTCCTTTTGTGGTTCTCTAATTCGAAATACCCCATCATTCAAAGTATTCATTACTATATTGGGTTTATCAACAATCCACAATTTTCCTTCTTTCGTTAAAAAACTTACCAGGCTGCTTTGCCCTATAATAAACCTTTCGCCCGTTTTGAG
>Ga0134099_1002086_pt1 | contig 17286 bp, 16 predicted proteins | sample 10_taG_2_FD_105482 | JGI IMG/M metagenome (GOLD analysis project Ga0134099, IMG submission 105482) | Switchgrass degrading microbial communities from high solid loading bioreactors in New Hampshire, USA - 10_41_5_180_A2 metaG | ecosystem: Engineered > Bioreactor > Semi-continuous > Anaerobic >...
CCCGACAGCCGCAGACAAACGAATACGAACTGCTGCTCGAGCGCCATGTATCGCCGGAGCATACCTTGCTCAACCTGCAGGCGGCCGATGTGCTCCGGGAGGCGGGTTACCAGGTCAATCTGACCCCGCCGGAGATTACCCTGCCAGATGGCGGCTTATTCCGTCCCGATCTAGCGATTGTTGATGACCAGGGGGCGACGCATTTCGTGGAAGTGGAGCGCGATGTGGACAAAAACCTCGAGCAGCGCCAGGCGAAATGGAGAAATTTTTATCAAGCCAGCGGTGGAAGGATGTTCGTGATTTGTGACAATCGATCTTGTATGAGGAATATCCGTAATGAGATCAACTATTGTTTAGGGAATAGGTCGTTGGTTGTTTCACTGACGAACCTGGCGGATTTACAGGCTGGAAAGCGCGCTAGGGGGGATAGTATTTGGCTTGAAGCGCGTAAGCGTGGGTAACTCTGTGGTAATAAAATTATGGGCTGGCTAACTTTTGGCTCACCTGCCAAGCGGGGCTGGCGAGACACCTTTGCCAACCATAACCATTTCAGGCAAAGCGCGCCGCGTACCCTCCGAGCGAAGCGAGGTCAGGTGCAGCCGGTGTTGGGCTGTTTGTCTATATTGTTAAGGTATTTCTGTGGTTTGAACAGTATCAATTTCAAATCCAATAACCCAATATGGCCCTTGGCAATTCGGTGGCAAGTTCTGGAGTAATTGCTCGTCAGGATGTGTAGTTTCACCTCCACTAACACGAACTGTATCGCCGAAGCGCAGTACAATTTCACTGATGTTTCCTCTTTCAATACCTGAAATTATCTTGACCTCATCTCCTTCAATCGTTGCTGAAACATCTGGAGTCCAGACAATCGCATAATCAACAGCGTTTTCCCTATCTCGTATACGAATACATCCATCAACATTTATTAACTCTCCTATTACTTCAGCAGTCCAGGCTGTAACGACTACCTCTTGGGTGGGTGTGGTAGCAGTAATAGTAACTTCGGGTATTTTTTTTCCACATGCTGCAAGAGATATTAATAGACTAAAAACGATCACCAAAATTATTAATCGTATTCTCGACAAGCAGCGCGTACTCAAAGAGAAATTATATAACATATACTTCACTCCTTGCTGTTGAAAAAAGTTTGTTGTGTGTTCGGTTACTTAATGGCAATCGGCAGAAATACACGGTATGCTAATGTCAGCCCCAAGATGTCATGAATTATATCTACTGGGCCATAAATAGCACAAGGAGTACCGTCACCCAATTCACAACTATAAATTGTAGTTCCATAGGCCATATCCGACAAGAACCATGGACCACCGCTGTCTCCTCCTTCCACTGTCACATCGTCTACCCGGACGTTAGTTCCATTGACATATACTTCGGCGATGAGTCCACACTCTCGCCCCGTTGTTTTTCCATACTTGCAAACGAAGTCTCCAACTACTTGACTTTCTCGGAACTTTTCGTCAAGGATAGCTCGTCCGCCTAGTCCGTCCTCTATCCTGCCGACAACATTGAATGCATGGTCGCCTCTATGCCATTGAATGTCATAATCACCTCCAGTAGTACCCGCTTTAAAGGGGAGTAACACGCCATTATAATATTGCTGATTACTACAGTGCCCCGCTGTTGTTATACCTGCAGTTCCTTCATTGTCAACTACAGAGAATCCGCTCGTACAAGTCGTTAACGCAAGTCCACCATAGATATCTGTGACTTCATTTCCAATCTCATTAACTTTGATTATATGGGTATGTTCAGGCAACACAATATTCGAATCCCGAAAAAAGGTGGACACTTCTGCTGTATCGAGCACGTACACCTCTACTCTATTCTCCTTCACGTTGATACCCGTCCTAAAAGGAAAGTTTGATTGATTCATAATTTGAGTGGCTTGTAATTGTTCCAATTTGAGCTCTTCAAGGTTTATGTCCGCCATTCGCACCTCAACCAAATTATACAATGGTGTGTTTTGTATGTACGACTTGATAGTCGCACTACCATTGCTTGTAAATCGGGCAATTACCCGATATTCAGGCTCATGTTGAATCCATAACCCTGCAAACGTAGTGTTTTCGTTTGTTACCAAATTGGCATTTAGTTCCTCTACGATGCCTTGAAGTGTTAATCTCCTCGTAGCTTCATCAATACTAACGCCATACATAGAGGAATACGTTTCAGCATCTGCAAGCATTGCTTTCTTAATCTCTACACTTTCATTATCAGGTGGAGTGTTCCATATAGATACAGGTGGTGGATATGGAAATGATTGACTTGGCAAGGAAGGTGGAGGATATGGGTCTAGTTCCAATGCATTATTAGCCGATTCTGGTGATGGGTACGGTACTTGTTCCGCTGCCACAGAGAACCAACTCTGAGGAAACAGAGAAGAACCAGCTACCAACACAACCAATAGCAAAATAAACAGAGATACTCGCAGTGAGTCTTTCATTTTTTCGTCTCCTTCTTGCGATAATGAGCGTGGATACAACAGCCCAACTATTAATTATGCGGAATCGTCCTTTTCCTTCCGAACTTCGTCTTAGACGGAAACCTTATATTCCTCCAAATCGTTGACTTTTGCGGAATTCCCCCGTATATTTCAATTATCATTCCTCTGGCGCCGAATTTCCTTTCTTGCTAATATTGTAGTAATTTTCTCTCCATTGTCATCGTCGTCTAATCGTATGGCAGCTCAAGCTTTGCCCCCACCCAGAAAGCTCCTCGATCAGGTGCGGGATACCCTGCGGCGGAAACATTATTCCTTACGCACCGAACAGGCATACGTGGATTGGATCAAGCGGTTTATCCTCTTCCATGACAAACGCCACCCCAATGAAATGGGCAGCGCAGAAATCGAAGCCTTCCTCACCCATCTGGCGGTGGATGAAGATGTGGCTGCCTCCACCCAGAATCAAGCTTACAGTGCGTTATTGTTCCTCTTTCGGGAGGTTTTGCAGAAAGAGTTCTCTTTTCCCCCACAAGCTCTGCGCGCTAAAAAGCCTAAGCGCCTGCCGACTGTCTTGACCAGGGATGAGGTACAGCAGGTTTTTGCCCATCTATCCGGCTTGTATCTGTTGATGGCGCGCCTGCTCTACGGCTCCGGCTTGCGCTTGATGGAGTGTCTCCGCCTGCGGGTGAAGGATATTGATTTTCATTACCGCACGATCACCGTGCGGGATGCAAAAGGCGAGCAAGATCGGATCACCATCCTCCCTGAAAGCCTGATCGAGCCGCTTCAAGACCATTTACGAATAGTCAAACGGACCCATGAGGAAGATCTGGCAAAAGGCTATGGCGCAGTCTACCTGCCCTATGCTCTTGAGCGGAAGTATCCCCATGCTAACAAGGAATGGGGCTGGCAATATGTCTTTCCAGCCCATCGCCTCTCGGTAGATCCGCGTAACGGCATAGTCCGCCGTCATCATCTGGATGAAAGCGGCTTACAGAAAGCGATCCGCCAGGCAGCGCGCCTTGCCGGGATCTCAAAGCCGGTCAGCCCGCATACCTTGCGCCACTGTTTTGCCACCCATTTGCTTGAGGCGCATTATGACATCCGCACCGTGCAGGAGTTGCTGGGTCACAAAGACGTGAGGACCACCATGGTTTACACCCATGTCCTGCAACGGGGCGGCTTAGCCGTGCGCAGCCCGCTGGATGAATAAGAAATATTTTCAATAATGCTGCCAAAATAGCGTGGTTCAAACCCCCTGGTATAAACCCCGAACACACCAGGTATAAACCGGGGTAACGGCTTAAGGAGGGATTGAACCAGTCTGGTAATTTTTACTGTGTTAAATCGGACGAACGTTGTTGACAATTGGTTGTAAAATTGATTTTTAGAGTTACCGATGATCCGTTCAGTTTTTTCTGCCCTTGGAATATTCGTCCGTTTGCTCCTGGCGCTTGTCCTGATCGCCGGGCTGGTTTTTGTTGCCTTCGTGGCGTACCGAGGCTCCCAGCCCATGCAGCTTGCCAGCGCGGACGGCATGACCTACTGGCAGTTCGTGCGTGAACGGATCGGCGCTATTCGCGATCTTCCAGCGAAGTGCCAGCAGATGCACTTCACCAGCTTTGCAATCGCGGTGCCGCTTTACCCGGCTTTGTACACCTACGTCGGCATCTACCCGGAGAGCTATCTCGCCAGGCATACGCAGCCGGATCCGTCGATCCCCAAGGATATCGGCTGGGTCGACGCGCCCGACGTCTGGTGGCGGCTGGTGGGGGATGTCTCCTGGGAAGCCTGGGTCACCCAACACCTGCCCACGGTCATGCCCGAGTGCAATCTGCCGGCACCATCCCTGTCTGCTGTTAGCAAACCTTAACCCAAACAAGGGTTGACAAATGGGCGAAATAGTGTAAACTAATAATCACAACGAAATAGGCCAGTTTTCGAAACGTTTGCCCTTCTGCCCTCGTGCGGGATGGCAAGGCCAGGGAGACTGAAGTAGTCTTTCTGGTAATCGTTGGTCGACCAATGCGCCACACGTGGCATTCGCTTGGGAGCGGATGCAGCGGTGGCGTTTTTTGTTTTCTAGCAAGACTGGAGGTGGCATCGTGAACGAAATCGTCATACCAAAGCGCTATATCATCCTCGGTCTGGTTTTGATTGGCCTGGTCGCGGCGGCGATCTGGTTCGCCCCGCAGCTCTACGGCGGTTCTCTGGCGCAGGCTGGTGAGGCTGTCACAACCACTTCTCCATCGGTTGACCAATCGGAAGCCGGGGATGCCGCAGCCAGGGATGCTGCTCTTGCCGGCGCCAGAGCATTTTACACAGTGGATTACGCAGCGGGCCAACAGCAGTGGCTGGATCGGTTGTGTTCAGTGAGCACCCAGGCCGGCTGTATCGTCTACCAGAATGTCATCGTTCCCAACTTGTGGAGCCAGCTCGAAGAGGGGAAGACCATTACCACCGTGGAAGTCTCCGCCCAGGGAAAAGTCCAGGAGCAGGTCGCCAGCACCCGCGATAATGCCCCCATGCAGATCTGGCGCTTGAATATGCAGCTCTCATCACCCTGGCCGATGCAGAAAGAACCCATCACGGATTTTCCCGCCCTGGCCCTGGTGATCAAAGAAAGTGGGACCTGGAAATTCGAGCGCTTTCTGACCGAAGAAGAGCTCCAGGCATTTTCGACAGACGGAGGCCAGCCGTGAAGACCATCCGTTTTCTCCTCCTGATTTCTTTCCTTGCCGCTCTGGTTGTGCCTACTCAGGCTGCCCAGGCGGACGAAGGCGACTCACCCTGGGGTGATTTTCTTAACCCGGATGGTTCGATTGCCTGGGACCAGCTGACCGACCTCGGGACGGTATCCGAGCCGGCGGATTGGATGGACATCACGCTGCCAGGTGGTCTGGTGATCGATCTGGACGCCACCTATCACCGCTACCAGACCCCCACTGGCAACATCGTCGTGCTGCCCTCGCCTGCCACACTCTTCTTTATGGCTTTGCATCCGGTCGAGAGCGGCTTGACCAATGCCGAAAGCATGCTGGGGAATGGCGCTTCGGTCCTGGCAATGCTGGTTGGGCCTTCCTTGACCTCGGACCAGCTCGCCCAGTTGGTGTCGCAGGGCTATACCGATCCGGCAGAGTTCTTCCAGGCGGTGATCGACGGTCGAGAGGACATCTGGTCGATTATCAACCGAAATTTCTTTTTCGAAATCATGATCATGTCTTTCGATAGCGGCTTCCTCGTCAACGCCTTATTACTATACCTCAATGGCGTTGCCGATTGCGAAAGTATTCCCGGCGGCTGCGCCGGGTTACTGGCTGATTGTGAGGATGGCAATTGCCTGCCTGAGACCCCCATCTGCCCCGCGCCGACCATCACCCAGGCGCCTGCCACCCTTACAATCCAGAAGATCGCCCCAGAGAACCCGTTGGTGGTTGGCCAGGATCCAGAAAAACGCGGTGCAGATATCCAGGCTCAGGCGAGCATTCCCCCTGTGATCTTCACCTGGTACGAGCAGATCCAGGATCCGCCCACCTGTGAATCCACCAATGCCGGCAATGGAGGCGGTTGTCCCGGTCCTGGAAGCCGCTATGACAACAACTGGGACCCGTCGATGGAGAACAATTCGGGTTATGAGGTTGTCGATGGCGAGATCCATTGCATTGAGCACGTGGAAGTGTTGCCAGAAGCAATCACCGAAGTGCAAGCCAACGCCCAGCTCAGCCCGGAAAGCCGCTATTGGATTTTGAACGACCTGGCGAGCAAGTATTACGAAGCCTACATCCACCAGCCGCGCTTCAACCTGGTGCCGGAGATGGCTCAAATGAGCGACGGCTGCGGCGGAAACGGCGTCTGTACAGCCGAAACCCAGGTGCTCAACGTGCCCTTTGCCGATCCGGGCACCTTCAACTTGAGAATGTGGGTGTACACAGCCGGGACGTTCTTCAACTGGAACGGCGTATCCATCCCCATCACACAGCCCAGGGTGCTCTTCACCGAGGACGCCATGCAGGTTTACGTCACCCTGGTCACCTTACTCCCGGCAGGCGCTCCATGAACGAGCTGGACCGCATCGGCTTATTGCTGACCGATTTGCCGGTGTACCTGGCTAACGGAGCACTGGTCATCCTGTACTGGCTTATTGCCCATATGCCTGCCCTGACCAGCCTGGTATGCGCCTTGCTGATGGCATGGCTGCCGGATGCTGAAATCCAGCAGCGCGCCGGTTTTCGGCCGCGTCGCAGTGAGCGCGGTTCCGCCGGCGACTCGAGTGGGAAGATGCCGCGCACAGCCCAGGTGATGACGGGCATGGTGCTGGCTGCCTGGATCATCGCCCAGTGGGACATGGGAGCGCCTGTGCCCTGGATCGGCGCAGCCATGTGGGTGGCTGGGCTAGCGGCTATCCTGGCATTATCAGCCCAGCGTTTCAACCTGTTGTGGTACGTCAAGGCCGGTATCGCCATGTATGCACTGGCGGTCATCGGCAGCCGCATTTACCTGGGATACACCGCTGGCTTGACCCCGGAGCAGTGGGCTACGCTGATTGGTTCTTCCGAGAGTGCCGCGGTGGTGATTGCCAACACCCGCAGCAACGTGACCACCATTCTGCTTTGGGCTTTGTGGTTGATCGTCCCCCTCGGTTATTTTTCGATGTTGGTTCAACAGATCTTTATCAATCCTATGTCCATGGTCAACCCGCTGGCCGGCGCGCAGGATTTGCTGCACGCCTTGCGAGTACGGGATTCGCGTTGACCCTTTATTTTGTTTTGTAGAGCGCCACATGCCAGGAACGGAAATCCTTATCCCTTTTGAACCGTTTCCGCTCCCAGGATGTGTTGCTCTGCGCAGCCTTCGGGCTTTCAAAGGCAACACCAACGTCGGCCGGAAAACCGAACGTTGGAAACCAATCCCCACACGTTGGCTTTTTTTACTTACACGGAGGATTTTATGGACCCTTACACGATTGGAAGACTGGCTCTACCGGTGGTGATCGGCATCATGGCTGTGGCTGCTATCCTGACACTGGCGATGGGCATCTTCACGGCAGTGAAGACCATGACCAGCGTTCAGCGTTTCTTCCAGCAGATGGAAGAGATACGGCGACCTGCGGTCACGATCAACTTCTTCGGCGGCAGACGAACTTCCAAACCTCCCATGCGGGCGAAGGAATGATCAATAACTGGACACGATCAGGCGTGGCATGGGTACGCCTGAACTTCCTCCAGGTGAGATTGTGGCTTGATATCTGTGGGCGTTCACCCTCAGATGTGAACTCATAATCCAAAGATTGCCAGCTAAGGACATGAACGAATCATCATTCCTCCACTCTATTAGAAAGGTCAGCGACTGGCTGCCGAACTGGTCCGGCTGGATAAATCCGCCTCGTAACGGGAAACCAGCAATTCCCGCCGACCTGGAGGTGGAGAAATCTGGTGTGTGTTTTATCGATGGACAGGATGAGTTGGACTATCTCTGCTACCGGCTGCGGGAGATCGAGGGCGGGCGAGAGTACGCCGGTTTCCGGGTTGTGCGTCTGTTGCAGTTAAGTTTCTTGCCCCTGGAAGCACGCTCTGACCCTGGGCTGCTGCAGAAGATGCGCACCGTCTTGCGCGGGTTGTATGGGTCACAGGTCAGTTTTCTCTATCTCGCCGCCGGCATCTTCAATCACCAACAAGCTCCGGTTGGGATTATCCAGTGCTACGGCGTCTCAGCTTTCGCCAATACCCTGGATGAGGCTTGCGCCCGGTCAAAGCGCAGCCTGGCAGCGCTAAAAGCCGCCATGGGCGGGACGTATCGCCAGATCCGGCTCGACCATTTGAATGTACGTCTGGCTGAATGGATCTTCCTGAGTTTCAATGATATGAAACACGTACTTGTGACAGTAGGGCATACCGATCCACGCGAGAATGCACGTGGAGGCAGCAGTGCGTTATTGCATAACCCGCTTACCGAGGCCGGCCCGACTGCCCAACAATATACCCTTCAACAAAACGAAATCCTGTTTCGTGGCATGAGCGACCTGAAAGAAGAATTTCTGTTCCTGGTGCTCACTTCGCCGGTGCAGCTAGCGGATATCACCGAAATGCTCACCGGCCTGGCAGAGAACACCTCCACCTGGGCAGCCTGGCAGAGCGGGGTGCGCGGGGTTTCGTTTGGCGTCAGCCTGCCGGCATTGCTCTCCGGATTGATGGCGCAGTCAGCCACGCAGGGATACAGCACCAGCGAGGGGGAAGCTCACAGTGAGGGCCAGGCGCACACAGATAGTCAGGCGCATACGGAAGGGCAAGCTCATACTGAGGGGGTTGCAAATACTCAGGGCTGGTCGCACGTCGAAACAGACGCGGAGTCGCGATCGTTTGGTATCGCTCATTCCCAGGGTCAATCGCATACCGAAGGCCGGGCCGTCACCGAAGGGACAGCGGTAACGGAGAGCAGTGGTCACGTCAGCAGCCGCAGCTCCGGCAGCAGCCATGTGGACAGCTTTAACTGGGGGCTGCGCGGCGGCATCCAGCCGGCCGGAGTAGGCATTGGTGGTAATGTCGGCTGGGGATCGGCGGATGGCGTCTCCAGCATGGCTTCAGAGAGCGACATGCAAGGCCATTCTGAGACAGAGAGCCATGCTGAAACGGAAAGCCAGGCAGATACCGTCAGCCAGGGTACTGTGGTCAGTGAAGTATTGACGACCACCCACGCTGAGTCGAATGGTGTCTTTGGCAGCCACACCCGTTCCCAGTCGGATACAGTCAGTCAGGCGGACACGACCGGGCAGGCGGATACGAGGAGCTCTGCCGACAGCCAGATGCAATCCAAGACCGCCGGTCAAGCGCTGGGTAGAGGCGTATCGGCCGGGCTGGTGGTGGGCATCGCGCCTTCTCTATCAGCCTCGAACAGTTACCAGTGGCAGTTCGATCCGGCTATCCTGGTGACCCAGATCTTGCGTCAACAGCAGAACCTGCTCAATCTGGCCAGCAAAGAAGGAGCGTACTACACCGACGTTTACGCCATGGCGCGCACCGAGCAGGGCAAGCAAGCCTTGATGGGTTTGATACCGGAATCATTTCATGGGACAGCAGACGTGATTACAGGGGTGCAGACGCGTGACTTAACCCTCGAAGAGAGCGACTACATCGGTCTGCATGCACGCGCCTTCACCCCATCGACACGTGTGGAAACCATCCCGGAAGTCATTAGCGGTTACATGGACTCCACCCTGCTGACCATGCTGCAACTGGCAGCCTACACTGCTCCCGGGATGTTCGAGCAGGGCACTGAGCTGACGGTCCAAGAATCCACGCCTGATTTTGCCTTCAGGCCTGGTATGGCTGGAGATGTGATTATCGGCTGGCAGTGGAGCAGCGAGACCGGGCAGTTGACTCACACGCCGCTGCGCCTGAGTTTTGACCGCCATTTCCATACCGCTTTCTGCGGGGATACCGGCTTTGGAAAGAGCGTAGCCGCTGAACGGCTAGCTTACGAAACCACGCGCCAGTGGCACTTCCGCAGCGTGGTGCTGGATTTTGGTCAGGGTTGGCGACGTGCTCTGAACTGGTCCGGTTTGGATGGACGAGTGGATATTCGCCAGCTTTATCCAGGCGCTCTGCGACCGCTGCGCTGGAACATCTTAAAAGTCCCCCAGCGATTGTACCCTGGCCGCTATCGCACGCTGGTAAGCGAGCTCTTCGCCAACGCCGGGCGCATGGGACCACGTCAGCTAGGCTTCCTGCGACGCGCTCTCACCCAGGTCTACACCAATCTGGGCATCCTGACCACCGACCCAGAAGTGATTAACCACCAGACCTGGGGGCGCTTGCAGGACAGCGTTGAAATCGCCGTCATCCAGGAGTGGCGAGATTACAACCGGGTCTCTGGGTCGGTGTCTGTTGGGCATCCCATTTCTGACCTGCACCCAGGCGAATTGCAGAGCCTGGCAGTCTGGCGCAGCCAGCGAGCCGATGTGCGCATGTGGGTGGAACGACTGAAGAATTTCTACGCTATGCTGCCCAAAGGCGACCAGGCCAGCCGAGCCAGTTTGGAAGGTGTCTTGCTGCGCGTGGAGCAGTTCGCCGAAGGCCAGATGGCCTGGCAATACGGAGCCGGAGCAGAAAGCGTCCCGGTAGAAGATTTAGGGTTGCTGGGACCAGCGGAAGATCCCTGGGGACTTGTGATCGTTGAGGGCGGCGCGGAGATGGACGAATATCCTAAAGCCGCCTTGTTGGCGCTGCTCTCCAGCGTGCTGTATTTCGACAGTGTCGTTCGCCGGCGAGAAAGCCTGGCCGGGGCAAAATTCCCGCCCATGCAGATATTCTTCGAGGAAGCTAACAAAGTCCTGACCGGCGTAAGCGGCGCAGCAGCTGACCAGAACGTCTCCGCAGGCAGCGCTGAGCAAGTCAGCGAAGTATTCCAGACTTTCTGGAGGGATGGCCGCAAATATCAGATCTTCCTGCATTTGATCGCCCAGACGGTCAGCGCCCTGCCGGCAGGTATTTTGTCATCCTGTAACAATGGCTTTTTCTTCCAGACAAAATTTCCCCACGACCGTGACCTGATCATGGCGCACATCGGGCGCAGCGAGAAGGGCGTGGTCAACACTGAATACAAGCGCTACCTGGCGCGCATCCCAAAGCGCATGTCCATCGCAAAACTGGGTTACAGCGAGGATGTGGCCGAGTTGGAACCGATGCTGGTGAGTCCTTTGATGGTGCCTGGCAGCGAGCCATCCGACCAGGAGATCCTGGCGAGGCTTGGGCCTTATTAGATAAATAACCACAAGGAGGTTGCTCAAATGGAAAAACGACGTTCCCCCTGGATTGCAATCATTTTAGCCGTGGTTATCGGCTTGATGGTGATCGTGCTACTCAACGGCGTGATCCGGCCAACAACCGTCGTGGTGGCTAAAGTAGCCATTGCCCCCGGGACCCGCCTGACGGCAGATTTGCTCGAGCTGCGCACCATCCCGGCGCAAGCTAAGCCGAGAGACGCCTTTGAGAGGATCGAAGACCTGCAGGATAAGGTGCTTGCGGTGGGTCGTGCGTCTGGTGATTACATCGTCGCCTCCGCCCTGGGCGAAACCGCCCAGGCTGGCATCCCGGCTAACTTGCCAGCCGATCACCTGGCTGTGGCCGTCAAGGTGGATCTGGCTACCGGGATCGCCGGACTGTTGCGGGAAGGTCAGACGGTCACCCTGATCGGAATGCTCTCCCCGGATGTACTGCAAAGCGTCGTATCTGCCCCGATACCGATTAACTCATCTTTTCTAGCGGAGCCAACCGCAGAAGCCATCGTTGCCGGACTGCCCACCCCGACCCCCACGCCTACCCCGACTCCTGCCCCGCCAATGGCTCCGCTGGCGCGCATTGCCATAAGTGGCTTGAAGGTGCTGATGGTGCCGCAGTCGTTCCGCTATGAGGAGTTGCCTGGCGGTTCCACCCAGGAGCAGCTATTCGCCAGCGCCCGTACCGTATCGGCAGCCCAGGAGGGCAACGTGATCGTCCTGGATGTCCCCGCTACCCCAATCGAGATCGTACCTGGATTGCCGGTCAACCCCACCACGCTGATCGTCGCCTTGAGCAAGTACGGCAGCCTGTATCTGACCCTGGAGCCTGCCAATGGTTTTCAAGCGCCGGATATCCTGACCCTCAACCTGGCAGACCTGTACGATGCCATGAATCAAGATCGTGGAGGCAAGTGAGGCCATGGACAAAATGCCGATTGCCGAGCAAAAGGTGACCGTTATGCTGGCTGGACCTGGTCATGAGACGGTTTTCTACCAGATGCAGCCGCCTTTTCTCTCGGACACACGTTTCGTGATCAGCACACATGCCACGCAGTGGAGCAACTTTGAACAAAGCCTGAGCCAGATGCGCCCTGACCTGGTTGTGGTTCAAGTTGAGGTTGCCCCCGGCCCCGATGCGCTGATTCAGGTGCTGGCGGAAATCCAGGTGTGGCGCGGTGTCGCAATACTGATCTTGCCGGCCGCTATCCGTGAGTTGCGAGCGCAGTTCGAGAACGCTGCCATCGTGCGCGGGGTTTATATTGCTCCTGTGAATTGGGGCGAGATCGCCCAGGCCGGCTACGCCGCTGTCATTACCGAACGCGCTAAGGCAGCTGCAACAGCGCCGATGCAGCAAGCCTATCTCTCGCGCTCCGCCGGAGCAATACTTGGCACGCGGGTTGTGGCGTTTGTCTCAGCCACCGGAGGCACAGGCCGCTCTACCATCGCCGAAAGCCTGGCTTACGAATTGAGCGTGCGCATGAATGTGCGCTCGCTGCTGATGTCTTTCGACCTGCCCCCAACTGCCGCCCCGCACTTCAAACTGCGCTACGTCCCCAGCGCCATGGAGTATTTTGCCCGCCCAGGAGATGGTTTTGGGGCGTCGATCCAGTCCCGCGAAGGCATGGATGTGCTTTTGGCTCCAGAGAACTCAGTGGATTACCAGAAAGCGGCTGAGTATTCGATCTCTCACAAAACCGAAGCCGACAGCATCTACTCCCTGGTGATGGCCTCCTGGACGCGTAACTACGCCGCCGTGCTGCTCGACCTTCCAGCGGGAGAACAGCCCTGGAGCATGCAAGGGATCGCCGCAGCTAACACCGCGGTAATTGTCACCCGCTGCACACTGGCGGATATGACCGCTGCCCGCCACACCCTGATCTTGCTCCTCGAGCGCCTGATTGGCGAGCACCGCATCCCACGCGAATCAATCTGCCTGGTGCTCAACCAGATGACGGAAAACTCGATGATCTCGGTGCGCGGCTTTTACGATGAGCTGGTAGGTGGATACGGCTGGGCGCCGCCGGTTGCTGCCGTCATTCCCTACACCCCGGCGATCAGCCACGCGCAGGATCAACAAGTGCCGGCTGTCACGCGGGTCGAGGAACTGGCTAAAGGCATCCATAACCTGGCAGAGTTCCTTTTCCCCGGCGCAGTCACATCGATCCTGGACAACCGAAATGGGCGTGGTCATAAAAGCAAGCTGCGCATCCCTCGTTTCCGATTCACGTAACGCACTGAGGAGTAGCTAGCATGTTCAACGATGGTAACGGCAATGGAAAGGGATTGGCAGGCCTGTATGACCTCGGCCAGAGCACCAGTCGCCCGGTCGATGAAGCCTTGAGAGAAGTGGTTGCCAACGAAGTGATCGACCAGATCAACCGGGAGTTCCCGGTGGAAACCTTGCGTTCGCCTTCCGATGCTGACCGTCAGCGCATTCAAGAACGTATCAATTCCCTGGTAGGGGTGGCATTCAGGCGCAATAACACCTATTCCGGCTACCAGACCGACAGCGCCCTGGCGGCTGAATTAGGGCGGCGCTTGATGGGCTTGGGTTTTCTGGATCTGCTTTTGCCGCCGGCGCGCACCGACCTGTCAGAAATCTGCATCTACTCCAGCGGTCTTGTGCAGGTGATGAAGAAGAACTCCGTCCGCTGGGAGACGCTGCCTGAACTGAAGCCTGATCCCGGCGAGATCAACCGGGTGCTGGATCGTATCCTGGGTCCGCAAAACAAGAGCCTGAACGAAGCCAATCCCACGGTCAATGCCAAGCTTCCCGCCACGCCTCACAATCCCGGCGGCGGGCGAGTCAAGGCGCTGCATCCGGTCATCGCCCCACCTGGGCGCAATCCGAGCATCAACATCCGCTTGTTCGAGCAAAAGCCAGTCCTGCCGGAGTGGATCCTGGATCGCCAGACGATGAGCGCCGAAATGATGGATCTGCTGCAAAAGGCTATCGAACAGGGCTACCGCATCCTGATCACCGGCGGGACGCGCACCGGCAAGACCACCCTGCTCTCTGCGCTGTGCAATTTTCTGCCCTCGGCCTGGCGCATCGTCAAGATCGAAGATCCAGAGGAGATCTGGATCGACCGGCCCACGGTGCAGAGCATCGAAGCCCGCCCATCTGCGCTCGGCACCGAGATCGAACCCTATACGCTGGCGAATGGTGTGGATGACGCCCTACGCATGTCGCCCGACTACCTCATCCTGGGCGAGGTGCGGGATGGGCATGCCGGGCTGAGCTTGTTCCGGGCGATGATGACCGGGCACTCCGGAGCCTGCACCTTCCACGCTGACAACCCGCGCGAAGCTGTACGCCGGCTGACCACTGTACTGGGAGCGGACGCTGGCGTTAGCCCTTCGGACGCCTTGCAGTTGATCGCCGAGGCGATTGACCTGCTGGTGCAGATCGGCATTCGAGATGAGGTGCGCCGGGTGACAGTGATCGCCAATGTCGCCAAGGAACTCAAGAACGGTGACATCCGCTTTGAGCCAATCTATCGCCTGGACGACCAATTGCCAGAAAGCCAGCCGAGTTGGGTGAAGGTAGGCGATTTGCGTCCGCGCATCCTGGCGGAAACCAGTCTGTAGGAGGTGAATTTACGATGATTACCCTGGTAGGTATTCTGGTCGGTCTTTTGATTTATGTTCTCTTTGCGCCGCGTCGCGTCCGGCGCGGCGAGGCCAGCCAGCGGATTGCTGAGCTGTATTCACTCGAAACGGCGCGTTCCTTGAGTGAGTTGAAGCCGGGATCGTTGGAGTATAAGCTGCTCGCTGCCGGAGTGCGCATGCAGCCAGTCACCTTCCGGCTGCTCACTATTGCGATTGCGGTGGCTGCAGGGGTAGTAACCTGGCCCTTTCTGCCCGGTTTGCCTGTCTTGATCATCGGCGTCGTCGCAGGATATTTGCCGTACGCCTGGCTGGATGACCGGGTCAAAAGCCGCGGCAGGGAAATAGATCGTTTACTTCCGGTTGCAGTAGGGAGGATCACGGCTGGTCTGCTAGCGGGAAGTTCGGTCCCTGAGGTTCTGCAGAAGACTGGCGAGTCATTGGAAGTAGAAGGGCCTAACCCGTTGACTGCGGAGCTCATGTTGACCGCCGCAGAATTGCGCAGCAAAGAACGCCAGCAAGCATTGCGCGGTCTGGCTGCTCGTTCGCCTTCTACCTCGCTCTCCAATCTGGCTTACCTGCTGGATGGTTACAGCGAAGCCGGCGGTAGTAAGTATGCTGAAGTCTTGCAGCAGATCTCTCAGCGCATTCAGCAAATCCTGGTGGCGCGCAACCGGGCCGTCGCCAAGGCCGGTGATGCGCTGCTCTCGGCGCGGATCATCCCGGTCGTCCTGCTGATCGTCTTCCTGTTTCTTACCCGCGATCCGCTCATCCAGGAATCGCTCCTCTCCCTGCCCGTTCAGATGGTAATCTCGGCCGGAATTGGGATGATGGTGTTGGGCTATCTGCTGATTCGTTCCATTGTATCGGAGGCTGTATGACGATTATTTACCTGCTTGGACTTGCGACCGCATCATTGCTGATCGTCATATGGGTCGAGTTTGTGCCCAGCCTTCCATCTGGTAGAGCGGCGCGCTACCTTCGGGAAAGCGACCAGCCGGCAGATCCCGAGCTGCCCGGATGGCGGAAGTGGCTGGCCTGGCTGGATCGCCCCACGGCGCGTTGGGCTCCCGGCTCGATCCTCAGGCGTACCAAAGCCGACTTATATTTTGCCCAACTGGCCGGGAAGTGGCATGGCTGGGACGAAGTCCAGTTCACTTCGCTTAGGGTAGCTCTGGCTTTGGGCGCGCTCATTTTTGGATTGTTGATCTACGACGACCTGGTTCCCAGCGCAATTGCAAGCTTGTTGGGATGGCAGGTTCCCGTGGTGCTATTGGGCGGCATCGCTCGCCGGGTTCGCCGGCGCTTCCAGGCACAACTACCGGAATTCATCCAGCTCGTGTCAGCACAGATGGCTGCCGGCGTCTCCTTGGAAGAAGCTCTGCGGCGTACAGCCCAGATGGATAGTCTGGCAGCACAGTGGATGCGCCACGTGCTGCAGATGTCTCAGGGACGCGTCATCTTCACCCAATTACAGAAGGAAGCTCAGGCTTCAAATATGCCGGATCTGATCGGGCTGGCGGTGCAGTTGGAATTCGTCCGCTTGGGCACCGCCCAGCAAGAGCTGATGGCGCAGATGGCCAATCGCATCGCTGCAGAATATACCGGCGGAGCAGAACAGCGCGCCGAGCGAGTAGGCGCGGAGCTGGTCATTCCTATGGTGATTTTCTACTTCCTGCCCTTCATTGCCGTCATCCTGGCTTTGATCGGCTGGCCGATATTGGCAACATTGTAAAGGATTGTGAGGGTATGCCAATGACGATACCAGAATATTTCGCGGCGCGTGCGGTAGCGATTGCAGGTTCCACCTTTGCCTTGGGGCTTACCCTGGGCTGGTTCCTGGCGATCCTGCATTTCGGCGGTTCATCCGGCTCATCAAACCAGCGAGATCATGACGAGGATTGAGCAAATGAAGGACCGCCTGGGGCTGGCTTTCTTCACCTTCGCGGCAGTTGTTTCGGCGCTGGCAGCCTGGGAACAGCCGACCGTCCTTGCCTGGCTGGCGGCATTGCACAACGCCATCCTGGCTGCGCTCTACGCCCGCCGTAAGCCAGCCACCAGTTACGACCATCGTGGCTTATGGTTGGGGATTCTGGCTGCTGTGCTGCCGCTGGCTGCTCCCTATCCGGCCGAAATGCCTGTGCCAGTCTTAATCATCGGTTTGCTGGGGTACGGGTTGGTGCTCTGGTCTTTGCTCGCCTTGGGGCGCAGCTTTGGCATTGCGCCCGCTGACCGCGGTCTGGTCACTCGGGGACCTTATCGTTATATCCGCCATCCCATGTACCTGGGAGAGCTGATCTTGCGGGCTGCTTTGGTCATCTCTTCGCCTCAACCGCTGCTTGCTACAGCCTTATTGGTTGTGCTGGTGATTATCCAGGTGATCCGTGCAATTCGGGAAGAGCGCATCATCAACGCCTATAGCACTTATGCCAGCTGGGTGCGA
>Ga0134099_1002092_pt1 | contig 17271 bp, 19 predicted proteins | sample 10_taG_2_FD_105482 | JGI IMG/M metagenome (GOLD analysis project Ga0134099, IMG submission 105482) | Switchgrass degrading microbial communities from high solid loading bioreactors in New Hampshire, USA - 10_41_5_180_A2 metaG | ecosystem: Engineered > Bioreactor > Semi-continuous > Anaerobic >...
CTAGTTTGTATTCCAAACGTTTTTATTACTAGCGCTTCTTTTGAACCGTCCAAAAGAAAAACAGTATCTCCGGTAATAATTGCTTTAATAAGCTTGTCTACATCTGAAGTCCTTGTTATATCATTTGATACCAGTACCTGGTTTTGAATGGTGCCTATTACGTCGCCGGAATCTTTAAGCATGGTGTTTTGTACAACAGGTTGTATTATATTGTCATTTATTATCTCATTTTTTACCATACCGTCAATAAACAGAATACAGCATTTTATTTCCGTAAACTTCTGGTTTTCAAAAAATCTCATTACAAATGTGTCATCATTTTTAAATATTTCATTGAATAATTTTTTATTAGATTCCAGCGACTTACTTAAGGTATATTCAGGTGACCTTGTCTGTTGCTTTTTATTTTCCGTATCTTTTGCTGCCTTTTTCCTGAAAAACATAGCATCACCTAAAGCCATGAATTCTTGATACTTTAGATATGTTATGCACTTTATAGAATTATATTCAAAGCAGCAATTAATTACTTAAAAATTACTCCCCGGCATTTTTAACCTGCTTTTTAAAAATTATGTCCTCTCCGAAATCCAGAACCTTTCCTGTATACATCTCGTAGATATCCTTAACTATTACCTTTATAGCGGCATATGCAGGAATTACAAGTATCATACCGATAATGCCATACAATGAGCTTGCCACCATCAACAGAAGGATAACTGTAACCGGATGTACAGATAATCTCTTACCCATAATATGAGGTGATATTAAATTGTTATCTATGGTTTGAACTACCTGCATGACTATAAAAACCTTAATGGCCATAATCGGATCATATGTGAGGCTTAGAAGTACAGCAGGAAGTATTCCTATCCATGGACCAAAAAATGGTATGATACAAGTTATCATTGCAAATATGGCAAGTACCAATGCATATTTAAGCTTAATTATCATATACCCTGTAAACATCATAATCCCTATGGCTAATGCTACTGTCATTTGTCCAAGTATATAGGATGAGAGTGTGCCGTTAACATCCAGCACTATCTTTTTTATTCTTTCCTCATATTTATCGGGTGCTAATTTTACCAAGCCTTTAACAAACTTTTCTCCGTCTCTCAAAAGATAAAACAAAATAAACGGAACTATAAAAACTATTGTACCTATATTGGTAACTTTACCTGCTATCCCGAGTATCGAACCGGTAAACCCCTGTGCGAGATTCTGCAGAAATTTTACAAGCTTCTCCTGAATTTCAACGCTGTCAAAGTATCTAAACCATGGCTGACCGGTTATTTGTTCTGATATTTTTTTAACAAATTGAATATTGTTTGGAAGTTCTTTTATCAACTGATTAAATTGATGAACTATAATCGAACCCATATACGTGCCAATAGTACCAATAAATGTAATGATTATTACATATGAAATGAGTATCGCAAATGTTCTTGGCAATTTTATCCGTTCAAGCTGTTTAACAAGAGGGTTTACGATAAAATAAAGCAAACCCGTAACTATCAGCGGTGTTAATACAGTCATAAACAGTTTCCTGAAAGGTGCAATAAAAAAATCTACCTGGCCAAGCATGAAAATAATCAAAAGAACTAAAAATGTACCTGTGGCGTATTTAAAAAATTTATTATTAAACCACATAAAAGCAGTCACCTTTTCCTATAAGTGTATATAAACAATAATTTCATATTATCAGAGTATTAATATATTTTCAATAAAAGTACCTTTTAATTCTTTAGAATGCCAGTATAAAATCAATCTGATAATTTTTGACTCATATATAAAACACGAATTCAGATAAAAATATCATATGGAGGTGATATGTTTAATGAAAAAAATTTTTCTAAGCTCTTGTACTGCTATTATTTGCGTATCCGCATGTATACTTGCAATAAGCGGATGTGCAACTACAAGACAGTCTCCTAATAACAACAGAAATGGGGTCACGGTTGTTCCACAGGGTTTTATAAATCCCAGAGACAACACTCCTGATATGCTTGACCTTAATCCTCGAACAACCGGTCGAGATAACCGGGCAACTGACATGTTTCCGGGAGTTGATAGAAATGACACAGCAACCCCTACAGTTGACCTTTATGACCGTGAAAAATCTGAAAAAATAAAATCACAACTGGAAAAAATGCAAGAAATTAAAAGCCCGAATGTAATAGTAACAGGAAACACCGCAATCATTGGGTGCAAGCCCAGCAATGCAGAAACGGATGTAAGCGGGGCAAAAAATGCGGTAATAAATAAAGTTAAGCAAATAGATCCCAGTATAAATAATGTCCTTGTCAGCACATCGGAAGATATACTGACAAGGATCGGAACCATAGTTAACAATTTAACCGGCAATCGCCCTGCAAATGACATCAACGACCAGCTCGCTAAACTCATGCAGGATATAATGCCGGCAGCAAGGTAATAAATGTGCGCTTGTCAACGCATTAAAAACAGGTCATTTTCATGACCTGTTTCTTTATTTTTGTCGCACTCTGTATAAGTTTGCACTTTGCTTGTTGATATTTCTCCCGTTGATGATTTATGCTTAGCTTTAAACTATTAACCATCCATCTTAACTTTCAACCCTGAACATAAATTATTATTTCTAATTTCAATTTCAACTATGAACAATTAACTTACAACTAATAATTCTTAACTTTTAATTATTAGTATCATTCATATCTTAACGCTTCTATAGGATCGAGCTTTGAAGCGCGTGCCGCAGGATAAAGCCCTGCAATAACGGAAATCAGAATTGCAAATGCCAACCCACCTAAAGTAAGCCATATCGGCATAGAGAAGATGTCAACTGCCGAATTCCCTTGGCTTTTGAGGTATTGATTAAGCGCAAATCCAAGCAATTTTGTCGTCATCCATCCGAGTATTACTCCAATAACGCCACCAACAAATCCAAGGGTTCCTGATTCCATTAGAAATATTCTTCTAATAGTATTTTTTGATGCACCTATAGCTTTCATTATACCGATGGATCTTGTTCTTTCATATATAGCCATAATCATAGTATTTATAACACCAAGTGATGCAACAAACAGGACAACCAGTCCTCCTACAGCAAGCAGACCTTCAAAAATATTGAACATTTTGTTCACTTCGTCTACTACCGATTGATATGTTTGAACGGTGAAGTCCATTTTACTAATCTCATCTGCAATTTTTTTAACATCATCAAGGGATTTAGCTTGTACAACTAAATTATCTGGCCCCTTTTCTTTATAGTATGAAGGATTTGAATTATAATATCCCTGTATGGCAGCTGCCATTTCAATAGGCATAATGATACTGTCAGCATAATCAGAAAATTCTTCACTTACTACCCCCACTATCACAGCCTTGCCGGTAAATGGCGTCACAGCAGGCGCGCCAGGAAATTGAGAAATTTCACAGTTTATAACTATCTCCTGTCCTAAGACTGCATTGTAGTCATTGAAGCCCATTGCCTTAAGATATTTTTCACCTACTACCACTGCATTAATATCGCCTTTTTGCAGATTCCTTCCTGCAATAATTGGCTGTATGCTGTTATCATTTTTTTCAACACGAACTTTTTCTATTTCAGCCTTTGTAAAAACAGAATAGTTCAAATCAAAACCCATACCCTTATTAGCATATGACTTTTTGCCATTAAGCTGCGTGTAAGTTATCCTTGTACTTATAACGGACTGAATATCATCCACTTCTGCTATACCTTTAATTTTCAGGATATCTTCCTCCGTTATTTTTTTATAACTGTTGGCTTTTTCTTCCTCAGCCTTTTTGAGATCTTCTTCCGTCAAGTTTACATTAACTGTTTTCATTTGCCTATAGGGCATTACATAAATTTGTGTGACAGATGTCTGCTGCTTAATTTCTTTAATTACCATGTCCTTCAAACCTACACCTAAGCCTACCATTGAAACAATAAGCATAGTTCCTATGGCTATTGCAAAGGAAGTTAAAAATGTACGCAGTTTTCTTTTTCTTAAATTAGTAAAAGAGATTTTTATATTATCCCAAATTTTCATTTGCAACTACCCCCTCAATAAGCCCGTCTCTAAGCTTGATTATTCTGTCCGCATACTGCGCATCTTCCATGTTATGGGTAACCATTATAATAGTATACCCCTTGTTTTTATTCAGATCTCTCAGTAAACTCATTATGCTGGCTCTGGTCTTTGAGTCCAGGTTTCCTGTGGGTTCATCAGCTAACAGTATCTCAGGTTCGTTAACTATTGCCCTTGCAATGCTGACCCTTTGGCGTTCACCGCCTGACATCTCTGTAGGTTTATGTTTTCCCCTCTTATCAAGGCTAACCAGTTTCAATGCTTCATTAGCTATCCTTTTTCTTTTTCTTTCCCCAACCCCTGCAAACATCAAAGGCATTGCTACATTTTCAGCCGCCGTATAAGAAGGTTCAAGATTAAAGGATTGAAAAACAAAACCTACTTTTTTATTCCTGTATTTTGCCATATCATTATCCTTAAGTTTGCCTATATCACACCCGTCAACATAAATGCTGCCTTCTGTAGGCCTATCCAGACCTCCTATCATATTCATCAATGTAGATTTTCCTGAACCGGAATGACCAACAATTGATATAAATTCCCCTTTTTTTATCGAAAGGCTTACCCCGTCAAGCGCTGCAACTTTCTCTTTTCCCATATGATATATCTTGTATACATTCTTTATTTCAATCATTTTCGATCCTCCTATTTACATAACATTCTTAAAGCATTTACTGCATATTTCCTTAATCAGAGTAAGTGCTCCGTAACAGAATTAACTTCCGGAAGCGGAGCACAGCAACTAAAGAAATTTTTAAGCATAACAGATTTTCCTATATTAAAAGATTAAATCCTGTTCTGCTTAAATATCAATCCGTTTCTCTATTAGAAAAGATGTTGAGATAAATAATATAAAAGGCAATATCAGACTGAAAATTGAAGCTGCAATATTTAAAGATACTTCACCTATAGTATCAATTTGTATGTTCTGTGTTACTATATGTGTATTAAAATTATTAAAATTAAGTTTGATAATCTGAGGGAAAGCCTTTTCAAGTAAACCTATTGTAAATCCAATCAATATGGAAAGACCGATAAATACACAAAATGATGCTGCTTTGCCAAGTTTTCTTCTTTTAGAAAAACTTCTTACCGATACCAAAGAAAAATACACCATTAGTATGAATATAATCAAAAATAAAATCATCATGAAAAGTGTGAATAGTATAAATCTGTAGTTTTCTGCCAGCAACTTAAACATCAGACTTATATCACTTTTACTTATATGTACATGCGGAACTATTTGCAGAGCAAAGAAAATTACGTTTAAGATTGAGAATTCAACTATTTCTATAAATGATGCCAGTAGTTTTGCTCCAAGTATGCTGTATCCGCTTTTTGGCAATGTAAAGGTTAAATATCCCGTCTCGGAATAAAGGTCTTTTTCAAGTCTTGTTATAGCCCCCACTATAACAACAATCATTGCTGCAAAACCCAGCATCATGGAAAATGCCAAATTGATCCCTTCTTCATATTTATATGCTCTGAAAACATTGCAGTCAAGAAAAATGAATAAATTAAGCATAGCAAGTATAATTCCTGTACCTCCAAGAAAAACAAGCTTTCCTCTCAATTCATATTTTAAAAGCCTAAGCATCCTGAAACACCTCCCTATATAGCTCGTCTATGGATTTACCTTTTTCTATTCTCAACTCTTCAGCATTACCCTTTAATATAAACTCACCCTGCGAAATAAACACTACTTCGTCAAACAATCTTTCTATGTCTCTGACCAGATGTGTCGAAATGATCATTGAACTGTCTTCATTGAAATTGTCAAGAATCGCATCAATTATTTTTTCCCTGGCAACGGGATCCACCCCTCCGAGAGGTTCATCAAGTATATATAGCTTTGCTTTTCTAGAAAGAACCAATGTAAGATGAAGTTTCTCAAGCATACCTTTTGAAAGGGATGTAACCTTGCTATTCTCATCAAGATTCATAAATTCCAACAACTTTTTTGCTTTTTTCACATCAAAGTCATCATAGAATTCATCGAAAAACACTATTGCATCTCTTATTTTCATCCATCTGTAAAGGTAATTCACATCAGGAAGATATGATACTACAGGCTTAGTATTTAACCCCGGGACAAGGCCGTCTATATATATTTCTCCTGAAGTTGGCCTTAATAGGCCTGCACATATCTTCATAAGTGTGGTTTTCCCACTGCCGTTCGGTCCTAAAAGTCCTAGTATCTTGCCTTTTTCAAGCTCAATGCTTACTCCTTTGAGAGCCTTTTTTGTCATATAACTTTTTGTTAGATTTTCAGTTTTAAATATTATTACCATTAGCCTTACCTCCTTTAAAGTAGTCATTGACTGCCTTTATAATTTCCTCGCTTGTGAATCCAAGGTTAGTCATTCCATCAATAAAAGTTTTTATTACATTCATGGACATCTCTACTTTTAAAGAATTAATAATATTTTTATCTTCAGTAATAAATGTACCCGTTCCTCTTTGTGTATAGGTTATACCTTCTCTTTCCAGTTCCTGATATACTCTTTGTATGGTATTTGGATTTACCTTAAAATTTTCAGCCATTTCCCTTACAGAAGTCAATTTTTCTCCCCCCTTCAGTTTTCCTGTGACTATATCGAGCTTTATCTTGTCCATTATCTGGATGTATATCGGTATTCTTCCATCGAATTCCAATGTCATACTTTACATTCACCTCCGTATGTGTGTCTTAGTGAACTATCTAAATAGTACACTAAAACACACATACTGTCAATACATTTTTTTATTTTTTTCCAATCAAATTTTTCTATCAATAAATGGTGAAATTATAATTAGATTTTATTCATGATAGTTAATTAACAAGCTTCTTGACGTTGCAATTATAATTCTCTGACAAAATCAACCTGCACAGCAAATAATGCTTCCAAATTCATTATATTTAAATCAACAGCATTGAATATTTAATTGTAAATGTTATTTATTTTGAAATTTAAATTGATTTTTAAACATAAATTACTAGAATATAATCCGCATAAATTCAAATAATATAATTGTCCGCAAGGATAATTTGTTCAAGATGGGGGAGATGCTTTATGGCACGAAACAAAAAGTTAGTACCTGAAGCTTCAAACGCACTTGAAAAAATGAAATACGAGATAGCAAGTGAGCAGGGTATATCACTTAACAACGGCTATAATGGTGATATAACTGCAAGAGATGCGGGCAGAATCGGCGGAAACATGGTTAAGAAAATGATCGAGTTTGCAGAAAGCAATTTGAAAAACAGTAGGTAGCTTTTATTGAATAATGATCAAAAAGGGTTTCCTTTTGTGGAAACCCTTTTTTGTAAATATAGTCTTTTGCATTATTATAATTTAACTTGTTGTGCTTGTTGGTTTTGTTCAAGGTTTCTTCCATAAAACAACCAGCACACAGATTAATTAATACATTTACTAATGCTTTATGCATCAACTGCTTCTGCCATGACCTTGCCCACACTTTCATTTATTAAAAGATTTGCTCTGGTATCATATGATGTAGGCGTTTTATTTATAATTACCAGCTTGTTGCCACTATAGTAGCCAACCATAGATGCAGCTGGGTATACCGAAAGAGACGTACCTGCTACTATCATCATGTCCGCTTCGGTAATAGATTGCACAGCCCTGTTAAGAACATCCATATCAAGGCTCTCTTCATAAAGAACTACATCCGGTTTCACTATACTGCCGCATTCGTCACACAGAGGTATTACCTCCTTACTGTCCATTACATAATCAAGATCGAATTTTTTACCGCATTTCATACAATAGTTTCTATATATAGAGCCATGCAGTTCCAAAACATTGGTGCTCCCTGCAGCCTGGTGCAAGCCGTCGATATTCTGCGTTACGACTGCTTTAAGCTTTCCCTGCTGTTCAAGTTTATAAAGGGCAATATGTGCAGCATTGGGTTTTGCATCCCTATGAACTATTTTCTTTTTATAATACTCAAAAAATTCTTTTGTATGTGTTATAAAAAAGCTATGGCTCAGCATTACCTCAGGAGGATATGAAAAGCCTGAATCAGTATTGTATAATCCATGTGCAGACCTGAAATCAGGTATCCCACTTTCTGTGGATACCCCGGCCCCTCCGAAGAATACTATGCTTTTGCTGTCTGAAATCATCTTTTTTAATTTGTAGATATCAGTATTCATATTTACTTACCTCCACACCGTTTATAAATCTAATTTACCGCGGTTCATAACCCCACGGCTATGAAAAACCGGCTATACCGCAGTCGGCCAATCATAATCCCCGTTCTGTGTTTGTATAATTTTCATTATTTAACATGGACAGTTTAATATAGATCTGTAACCTGTTTATTATCTTTGTTTGTTCAAAGCAGCAAAGCATTATCGCATTTTCCCCGCTCTGTACTCCGCCAACAGCAGATCCACCATGCGTCCGTAACTTTCAACGCCGTCACTTTGGCGGTTTGCTTTCAGATATGTGTCATTTATACTTGATGATATATCTTCAACCGGGCCTTCATACTCGCTCCAAAAGTCGCTTATTGCCCGAAGGTCCCTTACCACACCCGGACTGTATTCCGCCCTTAGCTGCTTATATTTTTCAGGCGCATGTTCATACAGAGCATTGCCTGCATATATCAGCGCAAGCAGGGCCCCGGAATATTTAAAATCATCGTCCGGGTGGTATGAGCAGGTAAGATACGCAATATAATTTGCTTCATCTTCCCTTGCAAAACCCCTTTGATGAGCCATTTCATGGCAAATCGTACTTGGTATGTCGCAGTCGGCCATATCCATGTTAACATTGGGTTCTGCCGTAAAAACCGAATATATGCCCGAAGTACCTGTGTAAGACATAGCAAATGAACAGACAACACCTTTAGGCCTTCCGTATTTCCCTGAAAGCACAGGATAGTCACGGGAAGCTTCGATATATCCCTTTCCCGCCCTTTCTAACGCACTCCTGCGCCCGCCATCAATTTTCATAAAACCGTTCAGGTCTTCATCTAACGTAGTTCTCAGATTATTGCAACGCTCAGCCAGAATAAAACACACTTCTTCAAGTTCATCAATTGAGGAAGGTTTTACCTCCAGCCCTGAAAGTTCCGCAAATGTCAATCTGTTATAATTCAGTCCCCACAGAAAAACAAAAAGAAAATAAATTATGCTGACGGTTATTGCAATTCGCCTTATAGCAGTTAACACCGCTGCCTTTCTTCCCTCTTTTTGCGCAATGATTTTCCGGAAAAAGAGAATTATTCTGCAGAGTATAAAAATCAGCAAAAAAATCACTAAAGCTTCGCCTAAAGAAAAAGGAAACACTCCTGCTATATGGCTTAATACCTGTGCAATAAATTTAAATATATGCCGTGAATAAACTTTTTCAACCCATTCGTTCATTCGGGATGTACCGTAAAACAACAGTAAACCTGCAGGTAAAAATAATACCGGCCACCAGCTTTTCAAATCCGGGCTTATCCTAATCATGCCTTTATTAATTTTCCAATTTTTCAAACATCCTGACCCCTTTAACCAAAATTATTCTATATAAAACGGCATCTAATAAAAGCAGGATTACTATAACAGAAGCTGAAAACACACCAAACTTCAAATTGAAATAAATCTGTGCAAGTAAAGCTATTCCTCCAAAAGCTGACCCCAGCAGCATATTATAAAGCAAGTTAAAATTCTGTTTTACCGCCCTTTGTTCATTATCCCAGTTTAGCTTGGGATTAGCGAGGTCCATCATTATTCCGGTAATAGCATTAAATAACGCTCCTAATAGTCCAGCCACAACCGTAACCAGTATTATAACCGGCGGAACCCTTAAAACTGCAATTGCTACTATCACCACCATCAGCAGCCCTATCATTGATACAGCTACTCCCGAAAACACCTTTGCTAAAATTTGGTCCTTATACCTTACAGGCAGGTATTTGCATACAAAAAGGTTTTGTCCTTCTCTTGAAATAGCTGTTGAAGTAACACCATTTGATGAAACCAAAAACATAATAAAAGTAAAACCTATTGCTGCAATAAGCCCGTAATTTTGTGAGCCTGATATGAATTTTCTTGCTTCATCCAATGTTTTTGTAAAATTTGATTCTGCAAGCATAACTACCAATAACATCAAAGGCCAAATGAAATTCATCAATATACAATTTATAAAATATACAGGGGTTCTTATCAGAAGCTTTAATTCTTTGACTATATAAGCTTTCATAACTGAACTTTTGGCAACATTTTTACTTAAGTCCCTGCCGGTCATTTTCTTTCTCTTTGCTGTATTCCCTGATAGATTAAGGACACCTTTAAAATATAAAGCATTACCCGCCAGAATGAAAATAGCAAATGCAGCAACACTTATAACCAAGAACACAGCCATACTTATCAAGCCGGAAAGTTCTGAGCTGTGGGCTAAAGCATCAGCGCCCCACCTTATTCCGGGAAAAATTTTAGAGGCTATGCTTGTAAATGAACTATCTGCAATATTATAAATTTTTTCAGGATTTAAAGTGTCTTGATTAAACCTCTGAAAGAAAGCATTAAGCCCGGCACCGATAAACACAGCAATAATTCCGCTTATCATCCTGAACCTGTCTTTATTTTTAAATAACCCGGAAAACCTCATCAATATCATTATAATCAAAGATGCAAACACTAGCGGTATTACAGGCAATGTCAGGAAAATTATAAGAGCATATATGTAAAAAGGTAATCCTGCCGAACTCTTTATTCCAAATGATATAAATACGGGAAGCAAAACAACAAGTTCTGTTAAATACTCATATACAGCCACTTGAATAAATTTTGACGTCAGAATTTCCGTCGGGCGCAGAGGGAGAGGAAGGAGATACTCAACATCGCTTGAGAAATAAAAACTATTTAAAACATAGAATATGCCAAAGAAAAAAATCACAATCGCACTGACAGCCAGAGCAAGAGCTGTAAGCACGGCCTCCTGATTGATCAGCTTCATTATGTCATAAGCCTCACTAAAAAAGAATCCAATACCTATGGCAATAGGCAGGAAAGAAAAAAACAATATAAACGCAAATAATGCTATAGTTACTTTTTTCTTCTTGCTGATCTCGCCGCTGCCGCTTTTAAAAAATATTTTTATTAAAGTTATCGTATTATTCATTTTCAGTCAACTCCAGGAACATTTTTTCCAAAGACTCATTTTTCTTAAAGTGCTCTCGCATCTGTTCAAGCTTGCCGCAAAATAATATTTTCCCTTTATTTATTATTGCAACCCTGTCGCATATCTTTTCCGCCACTTCAAGCACATGAGTTGAAAAGAAAACCGTTTTATTGCTGTCAGCATGCTCTCTCATCATTTCCTTGAGGGTGAAAGATGATTTGGGGTCAAGTCCCGTCATCGGTTCGTCCAGTATCCATACGGGAGGATTATGTACAAGTACCCCCATAATAACTATTTTTTGCCTCATACCGTGGGAGTAGCTTTGGATTTGGTCTCCAAGCGCACCTGTCATTTCAAATCTTTCTGCCAGCATTTCGATTCTGTTCTTTCTTTCCTTTGTGCTGATATTATAAATATCAGCCATGAAGTTCAGATACTCTATACCTTTCAATCTTAAAAACATATTAGGTGTATCAGGCACAAATCCAAACTGCCTTTTTGCATCGAGCGTATCGGCAGCTATATCTTTTCCGTTAATCCGGATAGTACCTGAATCAGGTGTAAGAATTCCTGTTATCATTTTTATAGTGGTGGTTTTGCCGGCACCATTTGGCCCAAGAAATCCAAATATCTCGCCGTCCTCAATGTTCAGGCTGATATTATCCACTGCCTTTAATGTACCGTTAAAAGTTTTACTTACTCCGCTTATTTCTATCATATAAAACCCTCTTTCTTGTATATTGCATACATAATAAATATAGAACAAGTTTTTATTGTGTCATTTTTTCCCACTCGCTTATAAGCTTGTAATACAGTTCTCTGGTTTTTGCTTCATCACTGAAATTTATTATAAGGTACTTCCCGTTAACTTTAACATATACAAAGGGACCTGCTTTTGTATTCACAGAAAGCACGCATTCTCCCAGTTCCTCAAGTTCAAATTCTCCTTTAATTTTATCCTTAAGGGTTATACCTCTTATCTCATTTATAACTTCAGGTATTTCATCTTTGATTTTAATGCTGCTGATATCTTCAAAAAAATACTCGCCCCCATATGCACCTTTTATCTCGAAGGAACGGTCATTAATTACTATCACTGTTTCTTTATGCGCAGATATTGATATATAAAGCAGGATTCCGCTAATAACGATAAGTGCTAATATTATAATACTTGCTAAAATATACTTCATGTAAGGATATCGTTTAAGGCTGTTATCCACAAAAGCACCTCCTTTAAGGCGGGCAAGCGGTTCACTTGCCAGAGGCAAGATATTTATTTATATCAATTAAACATTTTTATTATATCATAAACATTACTTATATACTCATCAATTTCCTTATTACCGAACGCATATAACAAAAAGGACTGTTTTAAAAACAGCCCTGTTTTATGCGGTTAAATTATTATTGTTTTGCTATAACAAGCGATTTTGCGGCAAGATCATGCATTGCCTGTTTGTTTTCAGTAAATATTGCAAGGAAGAATCCGATAAGTGTAAGTGCTGATATCAATTTAAAGAAATTTCTTTTTAAGCTTGCACCCAAAGTCAGATGTGTACCGCTCATATCTGTAACCATAATCTTCATGATGAGCTTTCCTACAGTTGCCTGTAACTTAATAACTTCAAAAACAGTATTATAAACTACGAAAAGCAAATAGCACAAAATGAAACCTTTAAAGCCACCTGCTACAAATTTGAATATTAAAAACATCGGCAAAGCAAGTATAGCCCCATCAATTAACATTGCAGCAGCACGCTTAATAAAACTTGCCTTAAATTCTGTGCTGACCCATCTGTCCTTTATATTCGCCCCACACTGAAGGCAGGTTGTAAGCCCTTCCATGATTTTATATCCACATCTTGGACAATCCATTTTCATACCCCCTTATTACTTTCTATTAACTTCTTATATAAACCCTATAATGTTTAATGATAACATTGATAAGAAGCAAAATGCAACAATAAAAAAATCCTTTAATTCCATATACAACATTCTTGTTCATTTATTAATGATAAAATTATAACGAAAATCGCACTTTTTCAGGATTTATTTAATACTCACTCATATCGGTAAAACGCTTCATTTTCTACAATGGTTATTACCTTTTCCTCATCACCGCAATAATACAATTTTCCTAATTCTCCTACTTCCTCCAGGCCTATATACCATAAGCCGTCTATTTTGTAATAGTATCTCTCTACGTATGAAATTCCTATCGGATAAACGTTACCCTGACTGTCAAAGAAATTCGGGCCTATTTAAACAAAGATGTACCCACTTTTATCTTGTTTTCATTCTCTACTTTCTTTTATCTCTGCAGCAAAATCATTAAATATGGAAGGATATTCTTCATCTTTTAAAGCTCTGGCTACTGTACGTGTCATTTCATACTTTTAATAGGTCTTGTATAGTCGTAACCATAATAGAATTCTGAGTTATTGAATAAGCCATTTATCTGGGCAGTTGCTGCGTATTTTGTAGCCCAGCCCAGCCATCCCGGCTCAGAATCAAGCTTTGGTAGTTCATATCCCTTTGCCACTACTACCATTTTAAGAATTCCTGAACTGTTATAGTGTTGTTTGGTTTAAAGTTTCCGCCCGGATATCTGCTTATTACGTTTTTATCTGAAAGATACTCAATAGCTTTTTGCGCCCAATGTCCGTTTATATCTTTATGCTTTGCCGCAATTACCTGTTTTGATGGCATTACCATCATCAACATTGCTGCAGCTAATATATTGATAACATCTTGACTGCTTTATTTGACTTATTATATAAATGTCTCAATGCCTTATTATACAAATAACCTCCAAGCTTTATTTATCATTTAATCTTATCTTAAATTGCAAGATAGATTATTACATGCATCTGATATAATTCGTATGGCAAAGAATGTGTAAAGGAATACCGCACACAATTTATTTCAAGGGCATGAAATTAGCATTTATAGATTTATTTTACAGTCACATTCTACAATAATTGTAAATACGTATCAAGTGCCTTTTTAAATGACATTATATTACTTAATACTACAGAAAATTATGCAAACAAAAACGCTTTACCATATAAAATTTGTAAAGCGTTTTAATAAAATTTCGTCTATTTGTTAACTAAATACTCTATGCTATTATTTTGCGTGATAAACTATCAGCTTTTACAATTAGTTGATTTAATTATTTATTTTCAAGCATTTCATCAAGTCTTTTTCTTATCTCGTCTATAAATTCTCCGGTATTTACTACGGTCTTTTCAGCAAGTTCGGAAAGGGGAGCAAGGTCCTTTGTCATAACGCCTTCTTCGATAGTCCTGATAGATGCCTTTTCAAGGGTTTCTGCAAATCTCACAAGCTCACTGTTATTGTCGAGCTCTCCGCGCTTTTTAAGCGCTCCTGTCCATGCAAAAAGTGTAGCCATACAGTTGGTGGAAGTTTCTTCACCTTTAAGATGCCTGTAATAATGCCTTGTAACTGTTCCGTGAGCAGCTTCATATTCATAATAGCCTTCAGGAGAAACGAGCACTGAAGTCATCATCGCAAGGCTGCCGAAGGCAGTTGCTACCATGTCTGACATTACATCGCCGTCATAATTCTTACAAGCCCATACAAATCCGCCTTCAGATTTCATAACCTGGGCTACCGCATCGTCAATAAGCCTGTATACATATTGAATATTTGCGGCTTCAAATTTTTCTTTATACTCATTGTCGTATATTTCCTGGAATATATCTTTAAAAGTATGATCATAAGTTTTTGAAATAGTGTCTTTAGTTCCAAACCATAAATCCTGTTTCTGATCCAGCGCATAATTGAAACAAGCTCTGGCAAAGCTTTTTATTGACTTGTCAGTATTATGCATTCCGAGTATTACCCCGGCTTCTTTGAAATCATGTATAGTTCTTCTTATAACTTCACCGTTTTCCATTGTGAAAACAATTTCTGCTTTGCCCGCTCCCGGCACACGATATTCAACATCCTTGTATATATCACCATATGCATGCCTTGCTATTGTTATAGGTTTCTTCCACGACTTAACAGATGGCTTAATGCTGTCTACTATTATAGGAGCTCTGAATACTGTCCCATCAAGTATAGCTCTTATGGTTCCGTTCGGGCTCTTCCACATTTGTGAGAGGTTATATTCCTCAACCCTTTGCGCGTTAGGAGTAATAGTAGCACATTTAACCCCTACTCCATATTTTTTGATGGCATTCGCAGAATCAATTGTAACCTGATCCGCTGTTCTTTCCCTGTTTTCCAACCCAAGGTCATAATACTCAGTATTCAGCTCAATATAAGGTGTCAGAAGTTTTTCTTTTATCATTCTCCAAATAATTCTGGTCATCTCATCCCCGTCTATTTCTACCAGTGGGACATTCATTTTAATTTTATCCGCCATGTTACTCTCCTTCACATTTATTTTAAATTTTTTATATACAAAATTAATGTTAATCAGCATTATAAAACCAGGTTTAACTCTCAAATCAGTTTAATTAGTTTTAAAATCCGAATCCCATGCAAGCTATATTTTAAAATAAATTCCGTTTATATTCAAGATATTAGTATATTGTTAAAAAAATTGATTTATTGATTACTATACAACATGTTTATTTTTACAGTTTAATCTATTATTCTGGTTAGCTTTGTTCCAGGAAACCGAGTTGCGATGCCAAGGGCCTGCAAATTCAACTGCTACGAATTCAAACTCGCAGAATAATTTTGAATCTATATTTGTGCGCCGTAACAGAATTCGTTTATAGTAGCGTAGCACAACAGTTAAGGAAATGCATTTTTAACATATATGAAAAGCTGGAGATTAGTTATGTAAAAAGCACCATGTAATTATTCTACTCAAACAGTGAATTTGCTTAACTTAAGCTCGGATTAACAGGTGATATAAGCCTCTTCACAAGGTTTCTCCCACAAAGCAACTAGCACAATATATTGACTTACAAATTATAAATAAGCAACATCTGTTGAAGCACTTAACGTCAGCAAATACATAATATAAAATTACTTTTTAATTGATGCATTTAGATACTGTACAATTTCAACAATATATTGTAATATAATTTTAAATAAAGATGGGTATATATATAAACTATCTTTATATTTTTTTCATTATTACAATTATTTATGTAAATTAAATTAATACTAACGGAGATTTGTTAATGAATGCATTTGATATGAAAATAGGAACTCAATTGGATTTAGACATAATTAACAGCATGGGAATCAAGATCGGGCAAACATATATAAGCCAACTGCTTAACATTGAGGATGCTCAGAATATTTCAATAGCATGTCCTATTCATGAAGCTAATTTTGCATTTATACCTATATCGTCTAATGTAAGGATTACATTTCTGGATGAAAAATTTGGATTATTATGCTTTACCGGCAAAATCACCGGTAGACATAAAGACGGCAACATAATCACGCTCAATGTTAATATAACCGGCGATTTTGAAAAAATTCAAAGAAGAGAATTCTTCCGGCTTGATTGCATTTTAAATGTTATGTATCGTGTTATCGAAAATCCTGATGAAAATATGCCTGAAAAGCAGAACATTAAGGATAAGCCAGGAGGCGTTGGTACCGAACATCCGAAGGTCAAATTCAAAAAAGCCACAACAAAAAACATAAGCGGCAATGGCATTTGCATCATAACCTCCGAAAAAATAGAAAAAAATTCTGTGGTGGAAATTATACTAAACTTGCATAAAGACCTTTCAATACATGCTGTATGTACTGTAGTAAGAAGAAATTTATTGCAAAACAGGCGTTCACATTATGAAGTTGGTTTGCAATTTACTAATATTGACGATAAATCAAAAAATACGCTTATAAAATATATATTTGAAGAACAAAGAAAAATAATACGCAGAACGCTTCCTGACAAACAGTAACAGCAAAAAACTGCAGGTAATTGTGTATTACCTGCAGTTTTTTTAAAAGCTAAGCGGAAATTATTCTTCCTCTAATTCATATTCCTCTTCCATAATCCTTTTAAATTCTTCAAACACATCATTAAGTTCGTCTTCATCTTCTATTGTAATGAATTGGTCCTCTCCGTTTTC
>Ga0134099_1002105_pt1 | contig 17182 bp, 14 predicted proteins | sample 10_taG_2_FD_105482 | JGI IMG/M metagenome (GOLD analysis project Ga0134099, IMG submission 105482) | Switchgrass degrading microbial communities from high solid loading bioreactors in New Hampshire, USA - 10_41_5_180_A2 metaG | ecosystem: Engineered > Bioreactor > Semi-continuous > Anaerobic >...
CTGATATATAATATTACTCACAAGAGACTCCTCCTTGGTATTTTGTTTGTTTTTGGTGATCAATATTTTACCATAAAAGAGGGGTCTCTTGCTTTTTTTAACCTAAAACAATTTTACACTAAGGATAAACGGACAGGCTGGGGAGTGTCGCCGCACCGCTTTCAGCAGATCCTCGGGAGCAACTCGCCCCGGGGCATCATTATTTTTCTGCCTGTTCCGTATTCTGTCACAGCATACACATTGCCGCTGCCCTTTCTGACCTCTCCTATTATCGCAGCATTTTTCCCGTCATCAGATGAGCGCATGGACATAAGTACATTATCTGCGCAACTGCCAGGTACGGATAAAAGCATGATACCCTCATTGGCTATGTACAGGGGATCCATGCCCAGTATCTCACATGCCGCCGATACATCAGGGCGCACCGGCAATGAGTTTTCGAATATCACAATATCGGTATCCCCGGTGACCCATTCGCAGAGAGTCGCCGCCACACCGCCGCGTGTAGGATCACGCATGGCGTTGACCACGCATCCGCTTTGCAGTACTCTGTCCGCAAGCGCAGCAAGTGGAGCCACATCGCTTTCTATCGGAGGTGTGAAACCCATGTTTTCTCTCGCAGCCATTATCGCCATCCCGTGCGATGCCATGTATCCGCTTATTATGATCTTGTCTCCTGCCTCTATTTTTTGGGCAAGCGGCGGTCTTTCATCTGAAAACACCCCTATGCCCGCCGTATTTATAAATATGCCGTCCACGCCGCCCCCTTCAACCACCTTCGTGTCTCCTGTCACGACGTACACACCGGCTTGCCTTGCTGTCTTTGCAATAGATTCGACGATCCGGGCAAGCGTCTCCATATCAAACCCTGCTTCGATTATCATTCCTACAGATATATATCTGGGGCGTGCACCGCTGACAGCAAGGTCGTTGACAGTACCACAGACACACAGCTTTCCGATATCGCCGCCCGGGAAAAACAGCGGCTTTATTACGTAGCTGTCCGTGGTCATTGCGATCTTTTCACCGGCATTGCATACGGCAGAATCCGTAAGGGGGCTCAGCATATCATTTGAAAACGCAGGCAAAAAGACCTCCTGCACCAGTTCCCTGTATGCCTGGCCTCCCGAACCATGGGCCAGCGTTATTTTTTTCTCCATTATAAAATCACCTGCCTTGAAAACGGTAAAGGGACACTCCTCCGCGACGAAGTATTCCTTTATGGACGAGGAATGTCCCTAAAGGGGTATTCCACTATGGTTGAGGAATGTCACGCTGTGTTACCATACCTTAGATACGCAGCGCAGCTTCCTTCTGAGGATACCATGCATGGCCCCAGCGGCCTGTCCGGCGTGCACTTCCGTCCGAAGTTCGCACAGTCAGCCGGTATGCTTTTGCCGCACAGGATTTTTGCACAAATGCAGCCCTCTGCTTCTTTGACGCCATCGTCCTCCATGATGCGGTCTGTCCCGATATCGAACCTGTGCGCAGCATTGAAATCTTTATATACCTTTCTTATCCCAAGCCCGCTTCCCTTTATCTCTCCAAGGCCCCGCCACAAGGCATCGCAAGGTTCAAATATCTTGTGAATCAGCGCCATGGCTTCTTTGTTCCCGTCCCTGGTGACTGCCCGCGGGTACATATTCACACATTTTATCTCGCCATTATGCAGCATATGTAAAATGCGAAGAAGTGCCGCCATAATGTCATACGCTTCAAAACCTGCCACGACCGCGGGCAGCTTAAGCTCATCCGCCACGAAACAGAAAGCCTCGGAGCCGGTTATCGTCGACACATGTCCCGGACACATCAGCGCATCTATGCCGCTGCCATTTCCAAGGAGCTGCCTGATGGCCTGCGGCATTGTCTTGTGGGCACTCAATACGCTGAGGTTCCGTATGCCGCATTCATCCGCAGCCTCGATCAATGCTGCAGTCTGAGGCACAGTGGTTTCAAACCCGATCCCGAAATATACCACCTGTCTGTCCGGGTTATCCCGTGCGATTTGCAAAGCATCCATGGCCGAGGTTACACCACGGACATCCCTGCCGCTTTCATAGAGGGAATAGAGGCTCCTGTCACCGTACGGAACACGCATCATGTCACCGAAGCAGGCAAATATAACATCTTCCTGTTCCGCCAGGGAAAGTGTCGCGGCAATATCTCTCTGGTCCGTCACGCACACTGGGCAGCCGGGACCTGATACCAGCCTGATATTTTCAGGCAGAAGTTCCTGTATCCCATACTTGCGTATATTTGCAGTGTGCGTCCCGCACACCTCCATGACAGTGACCTGCCCCAGTTCCCCGGCAAGCTCATCTATGCGCTTTTTGATATCCTTTATGCTATACTTCTTCTGCATCTGTAAAACCCATCGTTTCTTCAATCAGTTTTTCCAGTTCGTCTCCGTCGTCCCTGTCAAGTATCTGTATTATGAACCCGGCATGCACAAGAACACGGTCACCCGCCTTTGCACCACTGAACAGACGCGTGCTTGCCTGTTTTGAAACGCCGCCGTAATCGACCAGTGCGTATCCGTCTTTTATCTGCTTTATCGTTCCGGGTACTGCCAGACACATTATTACCACCTCACATTTACCGCATCTTAAGGCTTTATCCCATCCTCAATAATGACAGCCATAGACCTCTTCTCCTGCCTCTTTCATTACGCTCCGCATCATTGACTTTTGCCTTTCATTTCTTTTTTCTGGCATCATGCCTCTATAACTCATATTCTGACTCTTGCCCGTCACTTCGCACCTCACTGCATCTCATCTGTGTCTCTCATTACTTCTGTCCCTCGTCTCTCACTGCCTTCCGCTAAGCAAAGATGCAGCTGCAGCCTGGCCGTACGATATCCCGCCGTCGTTTGCAGGCACTTTTTCGTTTGAGTAAACGATAAACCCGTGTTTTTCAAGTTTATTTATCCCATTGCCCAATATATACGCATTCTGGAACACGCCGCCCGATAATGCGACCATGTTGCAGCCATATTGCTTTTTTGCCAAAGAAGCCGCATCGACAAGCAGCTGCACCATTGCACGGTGGAATCTTGCCGATATTTTACCGGCACTGCATCCGCTCCTTACATCACGCACTATATCACGTATCATCTGCCTCCAGTCGAATATCACCATATCAGAATCCCATATGATATCTATACCATAGCTTCCGTCGGCAGAATCATCTATAGCCTGTTCAAATTCGACCGCAGCCTGGCCTTCATATGTTATATGCGTCCTGATCCCTGCAAGGACAGCAACAGCGTCAAACAGCCGTCCGGCGCCCGACGTCGGCGGCGAATTGATATTGCGTTCATATGCGCGAAGCAGCAGTTCAGCCTTATCACCATATCCAGCAAAATGCTCCAGCGCCGCATCCCTTCCGCAGGCAATATACACCATTGCCAGCGCCATGCGCCACGGCTCACGGATAGCAGCTTCTCCGCCAGGGAGAGGGGCATAAAGCATATGCCCGATCCGTTCACTTGCCCCGGTATTCCCCCACAGGGCTTCGCATCCCCACAATGCACCGTCCTTTCCGTATCCTGTGCCGTCAAGTATAAGGCCGATCGCATTGTCTTCAATATCATGCTCCGCCATTACAGACGCAAAATGCGCATGATGATGCTGTATTTCATATACAGGGAGCACTTCCCTGAAACGGTCGGCATACCTGGTGGAAACATAATCCGGATGCATGTCACATGCAATAATGTCCGGCTTCGCCTCAAATATCCTCATATATGACTGTATCTCCGATTCATAGGCACGGATTGTGTCCATATCGTCCAGGTCGCCTATGTGGCCGCTCAAAAATGCATCTTCACCTTTTGCCAGGCAAAAAGTATTTTTTTGCTGTGATCCTAAAGCCAATATAACACCCTTGTTCCTTTTCAGTCTTAAAGGCTCGGGCGCGTAACCGCGTGCGCGCCTTATCATACGCACCTTGCCTGAAACGACCATGCAGACGCTGTCATCCATCCTGCGGAAGATCTTCCTGTTGTGCGTCAATACCGCATCTGCAATGCCAAACAGCTTGTCCATGGCCTCATGGTCATCATATATCATGGGACGGTCGGATATGTTTGCGCTTGTCATTACCAGCGCATCGAAGCTTTCCATCAGTATGCAATGCAAAGGCGTATACGGAAGCATGACTCCCAGCCGGTTGTTATTAGGCGCCGTATCTTCTGCGATCGTGCAGCCTTTTTTCTTTTTCAGCAGTACGATCGGCTTTCTGGCACAGGTCAGTACAGCCTCTTCCGTCTCGTCTGCCTCGCAATAACGCCTGACTGTGTCCATATCTCGCATCATCATGGCAAATGGCTTATCATAGCGGATCTTGTTTTTTCTGAGCCTGGCAACAGCGTCTTCATTTTCAGCATCACATGCAAGATGATATCCGCCGATCCCTTTGACGGCAACGATCCCGCCTTTTTTTATGCATTCGCTGAACAGCTCATATGGATCCCCCTGCTTTATCTCCCCGGCAGCATAAATGCTGAGTCTTGGTCCGCACACCGGACAGGCGTTGGGCTGCGCATGGAACCGCCTGTCGTAGGGATCCTCATATTCACGCCGGCAGTCCGGGCACTGAATAAACTCAGCCATTGTCGTATTTTTACGGTCGTATGGTATGTCGCGAATTATCGTAAAACGCGGTCCGCAATTGGTACAATTGGTAAAAGCGTAACGGTACCGCCTGTTGCTTTTGTCCCCGATGTCCGCCCTGCAGGCGTCACAGATCCCTATATCCGGCGATATCAGGGCATTTCTCACACCGCAACTGCTTTCCATAATGACAAAGTCCGGATCGCCCCGCAGTTGCCGTTGCTGTACCTCAATACTCTCTATATATGCCAGGGCGGGAGGGTGATGCTTCAATTCATCTAAATAATTTTCACAGGCCGCTTCCTCCCCTTCTATCTCGGCATATACGCCTTCGGAGGTGTTTTTCACATATCCGCGGACCGAAAGCGATTTTGCCAGCCGGAACATGAACGGCCTGAATCCGACTCCCTGTACTATACCCCTGATCGTCAGCGAATAACGAACCATATGCCTCATACGCCCTTCTTGCGCCTGGCCTGGTCGATAATATAATCAACCAGTTGATCCGCCATATAAACCCCGTCTTTCTTCGCCGTTTCGAAAATAATTGCTCTGGGATTTATCCCGGTGACATATCGTTTCATCACATCTATATCCACATCGACATAGGGTGCCAGGTCAGTCTTTGTAATCACAACCGTATCCGCATTCAAAAATGCGGTCGGGTATTTTGCCGGTTTATCCTCGCCCTCCGCAGCACTCAAAACCACCATACGCATGTCCTCGCCCAGGTCGAACGATGCCGGGCAGACCAGGTTGCCGACATTTTCTATTATCCCAAATTACGAAAGTGCAGCGATTTGATAGCTAAAATCCACACACGTGGAAGTAAATGTAAAATATGGAATCCAAATCTATAATTTCAGGTGGTTGAAGGTATACTTTCCCCCTCCCCACCTTTGCGGGCTTTTTAATTTCCAGTATTCAGTTCCTGTCTCTCAATCAATCATGCGCACACTTTGAATCATTTTCCGGAATGCCCATTTGTGGGCATATGTCTCACAAATGTTCAATGAGACCCTCCGGCTGTGAGACGTCAGCACGCCGGCCGAATAAATAAACTCTCTTCGAAACCGCCTGATGGTATAGGACTTGAACGCAGCCGGGCAATGGTCCTTTTTAAAGATCTCGAATAAATTGTACGCCAGTAATTTAATCAGAAGATCCATATGATTTGCCCCGAAAGAATCTGTTGGAATCTTGTCCATCGAAAAACCATATTTAGACTCTTTGATATAGTTTCCCAGACAGGCTCTCTGATTGTAAAATCTCCAAATATCCATATGTTCCCAGTCCATCGTTGTCACAATGGCTTCATAATCCCAGAGAAAATCAAACAATTGAAGCTGGTCTTCCTCATACTTGTCAGCTTTTCGGATGACCGCAACTCTTCTTGGCTTTTCCCAGGAAGTTGCTTGGTAGTAGACTGTTTTTCCCTCTATAACAATCAGCTCATCATCAACATACCGGATCCACGGAGAATTGTCGTTTTCAACATACTTTTTCAATCTTGATGTCCATTTCAGTTTGCCGGCGTAGTTAATCTTCTGCTGCTCCCAATAACTGTAAAACTTCTCTCCGCCAAATCCCTTGTCAAAACGGGCGTACCGGATAAGGTACTGAGCGGAAAGCAATCGATAGGTTTCCTCGGCAAATTCAATTACGTTGTCAGCTGAATGGACGTTTCCCGGTCTTAGCACACCGTTTAAGCAAAGATGGGATTTTCCTTCAAAAACGAGAAGGGGGTGGTAGCTTTTTCTGCCCGGCTTATGGGGGTTCACCCCGATTTTCGCTCCCTCCTGGTTTCCATAAACCGTTTCACACTTGAATCAAAGTCAAGAATGAGATCGGAATCCAGCCATGGTTCGATGATGTCCATCACCCGTTCTTTGAATTCTATGGCAGCATCCTCGATTTTCTCCAACCTTAATAGATCCTTGCTTAAAAGCGTATAATGCGGGCATTTTCCTCCTAAGAAAGCACGAATCAAAGGGTCATTCTGGAGTGATTGAAAATGAAACATACGGGAGCAATCTGCCATCCAGCCCGCAATCAGATATACAAATATTTTACTTAGAGGAAATTTGGCATTGTCTTTCTTTAAGCAATCAAACCCCCGGAAAGTCTGCTGGATTTTCATCCGTTCCAGAAATTGCAGAAATGGGAGGATGCCACTAAATTTTGTACTATTCTTTAAATTGAATTCATATTTAATTCTTGAGACAGGAATGATATAATTCACCTTAAAGGTGCCCCCTTTCTTGGTTATTGTTTTTTTCTCAAAATCAATTATACCAAAGGATGGGGCACTTTTTTATTTTAAATTACTATTTTACTTTCGTAATCTGGGATTATTATAAGGTCAAGTGAATCAAGATCCAGCTTGCGCAGCTGCTTTTCTATCATCTCTGAATCCAGGTGGCATCCGCCGTCCGTATTGATCTGCAGTGCAGGAATACCGGTTTTTTCTATGCGAATCGCGTCATTTTGCGTAGCGAGATCGCCTTCTATCACTGCCGTGCGCAGACAGACACCCAGTTTGGGCAGTATGTTCTCCAGGAGGGTGGTTTTGCCGGCGCCGGGCGAGCCCATCATATTTATTGCATAAATGCCATGTGATTTGAATTTCTCCCTGTTTTCCTCCGCCTTTCGGTTATTCAGGGAATATATGTCCTGATTGATCTCCAGTTTTGCCATGCTCTCAGTCCTCGTATTCTATGCTTTCCACGTAAATCTCTTCACCGCTTATTATTCTGAAACCGTTGCTTTTACATACCGGGCAGATGATCGGGAACCCGTCGGCCTGATACTCGGAACCGCAGTCGATGCAGCGTGCCATTGCAGGCATGGTTTTTATATCAAGCTCCGCACCCTGCATGATCCCGTCCTGCGTCATTGCTTCAAACGCGAATGAAAGTGCATCCGGCAGTACATTAGCAAGCTTTCCCACAGATATTACCACACGGTTTATCCTCTTAACATTATTTTTTTCAGCAGCCTGCTCCACGGTTGCGAGCAGATTTCTCATGAGTGCCGTTTCGTGCATCTCCGCCTCCGCCGGAACATAATCCGGATTACAATATTGATTATTATATCACTCTTACTCTCGTTTTCAACAAGGCTGGAGATACACCCACCGTCAGAAATCGATCGTATTTATTGCATAACAGGAATGGACCAAAACCGGGAATTCTCGCTTGCGGAAGCAAATCAACAGGTGCCCGCCGGCAAAACGGCAAATGCGGCCTGTATATGGAAACATCATTCTTTCTGTTTTATTATCCGCTTCCGTTCTCCCTGGAAATGATGCCAGGAACACATGAAAGCAAACCGTTTTCCCCAAAAAAGAACAAGAATCCGTGAAAAGAGTTATTTTCACGGATTCTTGTGTAGGTGAGTCATCGGAGATTCGAACTCCGGACACCTAAATGTAAGTCTTTATCTCTTCACGCATATCACGGAAAATACAGAAAACTCAGTTATTGAACTTCGACTTCCGCATAAAAGCCTCTTGACTTTCCATCCACATGTAAATCTGAAGTTATCTCAAAATTCGTATACAAGCGAATATCATCAGACGAAGCCCCAACCATGATATCCATATCTCCAGCTTCCACTTTCCATTTCATTTCTGAGTCAAGGAAAGAAAACTGGCTTATCTTACTTTTGAATGTAACCGTTTTTTTCTCGCCCGGCTTTAATGAAATTCTCCTGAATCCGGCTAATTCCTTTACAGGCCGTAACATACTCGCACATTTATCACTGATATACAGCTGAACGATCTCATCCCCAGCCATACTGCCGGTATTTTTTACATCTACGGAAACCTCAATCGTGTCGGTAGGTTTGAATTCTGTCCTATTCAACCTTAGATTGGTGTATTCAAAGGTCGTATAGGATAATCCATACCCGAAACAGTATCTTGGTGTATGCGGAAGATCAACATAGCTGTGAAATGCGGTTTGTGTTCCCACATCATATCCGGCACCGTTTTCATGGTTATAAAATACAGGTATTTGCCCTGCATTGTAAGCGACAGATACGGGCAGTTTCCCTCCAGGGTTATAATCGCCAAAGATTACGGAAGTTATTGCCTTTGCACCAAATTCAGCCGGGCTCCAGGCCTCTATGATGGCATTGAGATAACGGTCTGCAGCATCGCTGGATATAGGCCTTCCGTCAAAATGTATTCCGATGGCAGGCTTTCCAATCTTATATAGCTTCTCAATGAACTTTTCCTGGCATTCCGGCAGGTTTATACTGGCCGAATCTATACCTTCCCCTGTCGTGCTTGAATCTCCCCAGCCATATTTCCCTCCAAGAGTCAGGATCACTACATCCGCTTTCCTGGCAACTTCCAGTGCCTCTTCATGCTTTGTATCGTCATTTCCAACGAACGGATATCCGTAAGAGTACATGATCTCTGCCCCAGGACATTCTTCTTTCAACTGCTCCAGCAAGCTTTTAATATTTGGATAGTATTTCCTTACGATCTCTTCCAACTTTGGATTCTCTATAGCCACATTGCTTCCGGGGTAGGTAACACGTTTTCCATCAGCAGTATGGCATCCATCTTCGGGTTTGGAAACACATTCGATGTCTACGCCTGCCATAGTATTTGCAGCCCCGGCTATGACTTCCGCCATGCCGATCAGCGAGTATCCGCCGAACAACGCACGCACTGAAGCCGCATGATGCCCTATTACTGCAATTTTTTTCACATTCCGTTTTAACGGGAGAACACCATCATTTTTTAAAAGGACAAGTGATTGCTGAGCTATTTTCAGACTTAACTCTTTGCTTTCTGTACCGGAAAATACTTCAGTAATTTTATCAGGCTCTGCCGGATATGGATTTTCAAAAAGGCCCAGTGCAAATTTAGCTGTCAGGATGCGCAATACCGAACGGTCTAATACAGTTTCATCCATTTCACCATTTCTGATCATTTCCAGCAGGCCTTCGTTATAGCATACCTTTGATGGCAATTCTACATCTATGCCCGCCTCCAATGCCCTTTTCCCGGCTTCCAGTTCATTTTTGCATATCTTATGCCGATTCACCAGCTCAGAAACAGAGACGTAATCCGACACGGTAAATCCGGTAAATCCCATTTCACCCCTCAAAAGGTCAGTCAATATTTTTTTTGACCCCGCAACAGGCTCCCCGTTCAATGAACTATAGCAATTCATCACTGACATAAGCCTTCCCTGGGTAATAGCTGCCTGAAAAGGCTTTGCAAATATTTCCCTCAATGGTCTGTCAGGTATGTCGCATGTCGCAGCATGGATCCCGCCTTGAGAATTCATATAGCCCAAAAAGTGTTTGGCGGTCGCAACAACTCCTGCCGTCAGATCCCCGTTATTCTGCATTCCCTGAACATATGCGGTTCCCATCGCAGATGCCAGGGTGGGATCTTCACCGTAGCTCTCCCCCTGGCGGCCGAAACGCGGATCCCTGGATACGTCCAAAACCGGTGCAAACACTTGTGTGATGCCAACAGCTCTATACTGATTCCTGATTATACCGGCCATTTTTTTCTGCAACTCCGGATCCCATGTAGAAGCCTGTCCGATCCCGGACGGAAAACTGGTTGCGCGAGGTATCATTCCTCCGGTAAGAGCTTCCGTATGAAAAATAGCCGGAATATGGTGCTCGCTGAGCGCCATAATTTCTTCCTGGACTTCTCTCAGCAATTTCGCGATACTTTCCTTTGAATCCATTATTATACATGCTGTAAGGCATGCTACTTCACCGACGCCATGCGGGTAGTCGTCCTTCAGTTTTCCCTCTGACCATCTGGACAGGTCGAATCCCTGTATCTGGCCAAGTTTTTCTTCCAGGCTCATGCGGGAAAGCAAGTCCTCAGCCCGTTCTCCCGGGGATAGTGTTGGATCCTGGTATTTGAATTTTGTCTTTGGCATTTTCTTACCCCCTCAGTAAGTTATCCTGTCATGACAATTTAAAATCAGCCTTTTACCGCACCCAAAGATATGCCTTTTACAAAGTACTTCTGAACAAAGGGATATACTATCAAAATCGGAAGGATTCCGATTACTGCAATTGCCATACGTACTGAAGCCTTTGGTATTGAATTTGCGATATTGCTGAGATTGATATTTGTATTTGCATTCTTCGACAGGTATTCAATATTTCTCATCATATTTGCCAGCAATTGCTGTACGCTGAACAACTTTGCATTTGTTATGTAGTACAGCCCATTCATCCAGTCGTTCCAGTATGCAAGCCCGATGAAAAGTCCTATTGTGGCGACGATCGGCTTTGCCATCGGAAATACGATTTTCCAAACGATCTGATATTCGCTTGCTCCATCTATAAAAGCCGATTCGGTCAAGGCCTGAGGTATATTATTCTGCAGGTAGCTCCTGATAAGAATTACATTAAAGGCGTTCATCAGTAAGCTAGGTATGATAAGCGCGAAAATGGTATTTTTTATGTGGAAAATCTGCGTATACATGAAGTATGTCGGAACAAGCCCGCCATTAAAGAGCATGGTGATAATCAGAAATACAGAAAAGAATTTTTTGCCCGGAAAACGGGGCTTTGACAAAGCATATGCATACAGTACCGATATCATAAGGCCAATGGTTGTTCCAACTGCGGTTACAATCACCGTTATTAGATATGCATTGAATATCTGGTCTTTTTCCTTGTAAATGTAATTATAGGCATCCAGACTCCAGTGCTTCGGGAAAAAAGAATACCCGTATAATGTAATATCCGTATCTTTCGTAAACGAAGCGATAATAAGCAGAATGAACGGCAAAACAGTTGAAACGGATACAACTGTCATGATAGCATTGGCAAGAATCTGAAAACCCCGGTCGCCTTTTTTAGCCAATTTCATCGCCCCTTAAAATAAAGTATTCTCACTGCTGTACCTTTTCGTGATCCAGTTTGCAATAATGACGAGGATGAACCCGACAAACGACTGATAGACACCTGCAGCGGAGGACATGCCGATGTTTCCCAAAGTCATAAGTCCTCTGTAGACATAAGTATCAATGGTATTTGTAACATCAATCAGAGCGCCGGAATTCATCGGCACCTGGTAAAACAAACCGAAATCCGAATAGAATATTCTTCCTATACTTAAAAGCACCATTGTAATAATTGTCGGTTTTATCAAAGGCAAAGTAATATACCGGATCTCCTTCATCTTGGAAATACCGTCTATGGAAGCTGCCTCATATAATTCGGGATCGATTCCTAAAATGGACGCCAGATAAATGACCGAGTTATACCCTGCTCCCTTCCAGCTATTAATGAATATGAGAATAAATGGCCAGTATTTTGGTTCGTTATACCATGATATTTTTTCTATATGCAGAACTTTCAGCACTCCGTTTATAAAACCTGTATCTCCGGCAAGAAAAGCATAGGCAAGATAGCTTACGATAACCATGGAAATCATAAAAGGGAGCATAATCACAGTTTGGTATACCCGCACACATATTTTGCTGCGGATCTCACTGAGCAGGATGGCAATAGTTACCGAAACAATCAGGCCGACAACTATAAATGCCGCATTGTATCCGATTGTATTCCTTGTAATACGGAAGGCGTCCGGTGTCGTGAATAAATATTTGAAATTGGCAAAACCGACCCAGTCGCTCTTCAGTAAACCCTTTGCAAAGTTCATATTTTTAAAGGCAATAATTATGCCAAACATAGGCAAGTAGTTATTCACCAGGAGGTACAGAAACCCCGGCAAAAGCATGATATACAGCGGAATATACTTCTTGATCGTTTTCATAGAACCATGCTTCCTATTATTTTTTTTGGATTTCATTTGCCAGACAAACAGAACATCAGCCAACTTCTTCGGAAGATACCGTACTGCATGAGCAGTGACGGTATCTTCCGTGTTGTTGTCCCTGCCAGTATCAAATGCAGCAGGACATTAACGGATCAACTGCCCTGTTACTTCCGGGCGGCAAGAAATTCATTGACCTGTTGCTGTCCTTCATCTATAATCTTTTGAATTCCAGCATTGCTCAGCTCTTTGTTGAATGCAGCAACTGATTCGTCAGGATCTGCGTATCCGGATTCAATAACTGCGCGGTATTTGGTGATTACATTATTTACTGCCGCAATTTCGTTCTGCACATTAGTAATATTATAAACGAACCCATACAATGGCGATTTAATAGCCTGCGAGTTGAAAGTAAGGTAATTCTGCCAGTGCGACGGAGAGTTGGTTTCCCAGATGTATGATATGGAGGCATTGCCTGTCAGCCAGGTTTCCATATTCCAGCCTATTGAAGTACCGTCCTTTCCTTCCGGATATCCAATGATTCCATTTCCCTCGTCCTTTACAACATAGTCCTTCCCTTTAATACCGTACGCATAGGTATTCTGTACGTCTTTGTCCGAATAAAGCATATTTAGAAAAGCGACAGCTTTTTCAGGATTCTTGCAGGCCGTCGGGATCATATACTGTGCAAAATTGATATTGCCTGTTGCTGAAACAGCATCTGTGATTGGGATCGTCATCATCTCTCTGCCGGAATTATTCGTTTCCTGGTCTATAATTCCAGGGTGGATCTGTCCGATAAATCCGAATGTGTTTCCTGCTCTAATCATATCCTGCCTGGTTTCAGTATTAGTCGTTACATCAGGAACGAAATATCCTTTTTTGTTCCAATCATAAGCCATTTTGGCCAGATCCATGTATTCAGGTGTGGAATAAATACTGAGGACCTCAATATTATCCTGATTTTTGTTCGCATAAACTGCAACCCCGGTATCATTCTGGATGGTATCAAAGATGCCGGTATTCACATATTGGAGCGCGCCCATCCCCGTTTCGGCATTTGTCAGCAGGTACATATCCGGGTACAGTTCGTGAACTTTTTTCAAAACATTCTCCACATCGCTCCATGTTTTTACAGTAACTGCATCAATGCCTGTCTGTTCAAATATGTCTTTCCTGCAGACAAGCCCTGCTCTGTAGGCATACTCATGGAATGTAGGAAATCCATAAAGCTCTCCATCGACTTTACATGCATCCAGGTAATTTCCGAACTGGCTGCAGATATCGGGGGCATATTCCTGAGCAAGCTGTGTTATAGCCTGTATCTGGCCGTTTTTTGCAAATGTTGTGGTGCTGGAGAAAGTGAAAGTTATGTCAGACTTTTCACCACTGGAGAGGATCAGGTTAAGCTGGTCTGCATAAGATCCCCATTCTATAATATTGATCTTTACTGTCGCATCGATTTTATCTTTTATGAGATCGTTTATGGTACTTTCAACTTCTGTCAAACTTGCCGGATTTGCGTTTGGACCTGGCACATACAAATCCAGTTCCACTGGATTGCCGTCTTTCAAAACGGAGCCAGCTCGGTTTTCAGCGGTGTCAGAACCCTCCGTCTCAGTCGATCCTGCAGCCTTCGATGTACCGGATGATCCGGTATTATCAGCATATGTGCCGCATGCTGTAAAGAGTATTGCAAAGACCAGGAGAACAGACAATAATGAAACAATTCTAAGTTCCTTTCTCATAATTATCCTCCTATAGTTTTATTTGAAAAGCGATGAGGATGGTACCAACCCAAGATAAACATAACACTCTTTGCGATCCTCTCTCAACAATACAACCGACTATTTTTATAACAAAACCGACATGTCAGGTATGTTTGTCATTTCGATACTCCAGGGGTGTAAGGCCTGTAAATCTTCTGAATATTTTTGAGAAATATGCCGGAGAATTATAACCGGTCCTGGCAGCTATTTCGCTGATTGAAATATCTGTTTCTGCCAACATTCTCTTTGCCATTGTTATCCTGTAATATTGGATATATTCCATCAGGGAATAGCCTGTTTCTTTCTTAAAGATCCTGTTCAGATAGTCTTCATTTAAATGGACCAGAGATTCGATATCCTTTCTGCTGATTGTCTCGTTATAGTGCTGCTCCAAATAATTTTGCACAATATCGACCGCAGATTTTTCTTTTATGCTCCTCGTATCCAGCCCTCTCAATCGGCTTACCACGTTATTTACCTGTTCCTCGATCGACTTTTCCGAGTCAATCCTGTTAACCAGATATTCGCCATATTGTCTATATCTCTCCTTAACCGCATCCTTCTTAATTTTAGCGACGGCTTCCCTGAGTACTTCTGTCAGGTCTGAAAATATAACGGGTTTCAGCAAAAACTTATACACGCCGATCGAGATGGCACTTTGTGCATAATTGAAATCCGGATATCCGGTCAGAATGATATTGAGAATGTGCGGGTATTTAGTTTTAACCCATTCCAAAAAATGCAGCCCATTTTCCAGCGGCATCTCAATATCGCAGATAATTAAATCTATCGAATTTTGTTCAACTATTTTTTTTGCTTCAAAAGCGTTATAAGCGGAGAAAACCTGATCGATCCCTACTGCATTCCAGTCTATAGTCTTTACCAGAATATTAATGACTGTAATTTCATCATCCACAAGAAGTATTTTCATTTTTTCCTCCACCTTTCGCATCATTTACCGGAATCAGTATTCTGACCGTTGTATTTTCATTATTGCTTTCTATAAAAACCTGGGCGTTATTCCCGTAAATCAACCTGAGTCTCTGCTTTACATTTACGATACCGATATGCTTGCCGTCTTCTGAAATATTATCATCTGCGTTCAATTTCTCCAGCAGATCCTTAGGAAATCCCAGGCCATTATCCGTAATACTCAGCACTAATATATCATTTTCCTGCTTTATATCTACAAACACATTAAGAACCGGCACATAAGTCACATTATGTTTAATGCTGTTTTCGACAAAAGTCTGCAAAATCAACGGAGGGACTAATACTTCATTTGTGTCTGTGGCTAATTCAATATTGAATTTAATGCGATCCGGATACCGCATCTTTTGTATTTCAACATAATTTTTTACACATTCTATTTCTCTGTCCAAAGTGACAAATGTATTTTTATTGCTTAAAAGATATCTGAAATAATTGGACGTAAAAATGCAAATCTGCTGTATGCTGCTAAAATCTCCCACTTCTGCAAACCCGTAAATCAGATTCAGAATATTCGTATAAAAATGCGGTTGAATCTGTACTCTCAAATAACTTCTTTGAATCTCCTGCTTCTCTAATATAGATTCATATATGTCGATTTTTAAGTCGGTAATCTGTTCAGCCATAACATTAAACGTTTTATAAAGGGTATTTATCTCATTGCTTGATAAGTTCTCCTCCAATCTTACATCCATATTACCCCTGCTGAATTCTTCCATTGCTTTTTTTAACTGATTAAGCGGATTTAAAACAATTTTCATTTGAACCCGCATATTTACTAAAACTATTAAAATACCAACAATAAGAAAGCTGATTAATACTAAAACAAACAGGGTTTTGTCACTATACAGCGATTTTTCAGAGGCATTGATGCATATTTTATAGTTAGCTAATTCCAACTCTTCATAAAAAACAGAAGAAGATGAAGTATCAAATACTATATCATCATTCAGCTGATATACGACATTGTTGTTATGATCAACCAATGCTGCTACATCAACGGTCGACTTATCCTGTATCAAATACTGCAATATGTTTTTACAATCGATCACAGCTCCAATATAACCTGTCTGTATATGGTATATTTTTATTAAATAAACTTTATTTTCAGTTCTTAATAAATCCCACATTTTATTATTTCTTATGTAGTTGTCGGTAATATACTCTCTTATTTCTTTTTCCAAAATGGTCCGATCCGTATAGCTTCCAAAATGATAAGATGACCTGATATAAATGTTCCTGTCGGGTATATAAATAAATGTCCCAAATTGATCATTGATCCGGGCTATTTCGTCAAGCTTTTTTGCAAGTAATACTCTGCTTGTTTCAAAGACTAAGCCTTCACTCAGGTAGCAGATATTATTAAAATCATTATCAGATTTGGAACTCGCCAACGTTACTAAGGAATTGTTCATAACGCTAAACTTGCTGTCCCAATATTCGCTATATAATTTCAATGAATTCTGGTATGTACTTTTAGCCTTTTTCTGGTATGCTTCCAGAACATAAAAATTTGAAATCTCCATAAATAAAATGATTGCCAACAAGGTGGCCAGCATTGATGCCAAAACCTTAACATTTAATGATTTTGTAAAATCAAATCGTTTCAGAAACAGGAATTCCAAGGATTATCACTCCTTAATTATTTTCGAATTATCACCTGTTTTCTCATTAAATTCCCATCATCTTTAAATACTGGACAGATGCGGTATCTATGTACAATTAGTGGATATAAGTCAAACCCATATATACTGGTTAATTCTAATAACCCTCTACATAATACAATTATAAATACATTTAGTATACATAACAACTTTCCAATAATTAAGGCCTACCTTTTTCTCCCGGTTTGCTAAATACTCCATGCCATATCCATACATCTAATCATAGCATTTCAACTCAGATTCATTTTACGGTCGCGTCAACTTGTTTTAGGTTTTGTGTTACTGTTTGCCCCTCCTTTTAGGCCAAGGATCATATAGCAAATCCATTATCTCGTATCGATCTAAGTGTCCGTGTCAGCAGAGTTACTTTTC
>Ga0134099_1002107_pt1 | contig 17173 bp, 15 predicted proteins | sample 10_taG_2_FD_105482 | JGI IMG/M metagenome (GOLD analysis project Ga0134099, IMG submission 105482) | Switchgrass degrading microbial communities from high solid loading bioreactors in New Hampshire, USA - 10_41_5_180_A2 metaG | ecosystem: Engineered > Bioreactor > Semi-continuous > Anaerobic >...
CGCAGGGGCATGCCTATTACGTGCAGTAGCAGCGCACGCTCCGAACCGGTACGCGCACCGGGAGACGCGCGCATGGCCCACAGGTGGGCCGCGGAGACACGTGTCCGGCTGGTGCGGCAGGAACCGGCGTCACGCGTCCTTCACGCCCAGCTCCTCCGGCGTGATCGAGATCCGCTCGGCGCCGCCGGGCGTCACCAGGAACGTGGACTCTACCCCGACCGCCCCGTGGCCGGGGAAGAAGAACTTGGGTTCCACGGCGATCACGTTCCCGGCCTCCAGCGGCGTGGTCTGCCGCGGGGCCAGGATGGGCCACTCGTCCAGCTCCAGCCCTACGCCGTGGCCGACGAAGCGCATCCGGTTCTCGCCGTAGCCCATGAAGTGCTCCTCCAGCCCCGCCTGGCGGGCGAAGGCCACGCACCGCTCCCAGAGTTGCTCGCCGGTGGTTCCGGGGCGCGCCTCCTGCGCGACCATGTCCAGGATCTCCCGGCAGACCCGGTAGGCCCGCTCCAGCGTCGGGTGCAGCCGCCCGATGACCATGGTGCGGGTCTGGTCGTGCACGTAACCGTCGACCACGGTCGGGTAGTCCACGCAGACCGGCTCGTCCCGCCGGATGACGCGCCGGCCGGCGCCGTACGGGGCCGCGGGGGTGAGCCCCTCGCCGCCGAAGGGGGTGTCGGCGAAGGAGAACGCCAGGGCCGACTCGCCCGCCAGCACCATCATGGCGGGCGACTCGAAGGCGTTGTGGGCGTGCCAGCGGATCATCCCCTGGGCGCCGGTCAGCCGCTGGGCGGTCTCACCTACCACCGAGAGTTCCAGCTCGGTCATTCCCTCCCGCAGGCCGGCGAAGAGCGCCCGGTAGGTCTCGTCAGCCGCCCCGGCGGAAGCCCGGATGCGCTCCACCTCCCACGGCGACTTCACTGCGCGGAGCTGGCGGAGGACCGGCCCCACGTCCACGGCCTCCACGCCGGGCAGGTTGCGCCGGTACAGCTCGAAGTGGGCGACCGGCATCCGGTCCAGTTCCATCCCGATCCGCCGGGCTCCGCTCAGGTGTTCCGGCAGGGCGCGCAGGCTGGTGAGCGGCTGGATGTCGTCGAGGGCCGACTCGCACTGGGCCCGGGCCAGCACCCGTCGCACCAGATAGCGCGGCCGTCCGTCTGCCGGCACCCAGAGGTGGCCCTGCTGGGCGGAGCCCGTGAAGTAGATCAGCGATGTGGTGCTGTGCAGCAGGGCCCCTTCCAGCGCGAGCTCGCGCAGCCTGGCCTGCAAGCGGCCGATGCGGTGCTCCAGTTCGGGGCGGGGCGTCAGCAACATCCGAATTCCTCTCCTTTGCCGGTATTTCTGTTCAATTATGACGACGGCCGCCGCCCTGGGGCGACGGGCAGCCTGGCTGCATACGCTGGACCAGACGCAGCCGTGTTCCGCGCCGAAAAGGAGGTGGCCCATGCTTCTGGAGATTATCAGCGAGGCGGTCGTCGGGCGGGCTGAGCATACCCTGTCCTGGACCCACACCATGCCTGCCGGTGGAGCGGTGCAAGTCCTGGGGGTGCGGCCCGGCCAGGTGGTGCCCGCGCTGCGCCTGGAGGGGGATGCCCCGCAGGTCGAGCTGACCGTCGATGTCGATCTCTGGTATCTCGGTCCGGATGGCACGCGCGTGGCCCACACGCAGTGCCAGACGGTGCAGCCGGTTCCGGTGGCGGTGCGGGGGAACCTGCTGAACGATCCCTCGTACGAGGTGCAGATCGTCGGCAACGCGCGTACCACCGGGGTGCGGGTGGAGGAAGACCAGATCCACGTGGACCTGGCTGTCACTGTGGAGGTGGAGGCCAGGGCCCTCACCCGCTACTGGGTGCGGGCGGAGGACCACGTGCCCGCACGCTGACCACATACCTGCTCACGGCCCGCGGCCTCAGGCCGCGGGCTTCGCTTGTCGATGAGGCGTGGGGCTCAGGGTCGCCCCGCAGTTGCCTGGGCTCCGCCGGGTTTTCACTTCGTTTCCGGGGCTCAAGTCAAAACCCGGCGGATGCAAGCCGGGGAGTCTGCCCAGGACCCCGCAGGCGCCCGCCCCCCTCCGGCCGCGGACCGGTGCAGTTACGTAAACCTCGCCCGGCTCCGCTGCATACGGTGGAAGGAGGAAAGGCAGGGATGGATGTGAGGGCCCTGGTTCTCTGCGCCGGCCGCGGCACCCGGCTGCGGCCCCTGACCCACACCTGGGCGAAGGCATCACTTCCCGTTGCCGGGCGACCTCTCTGGCAGCACATCTTCGCCTACCTGGCAGCGCACGGGTTCGACGAGATCGGGGTGGTCGTGAGCCCCGGGCAGGAGGCGCTGGCCCAAGACGTTCAGCGTTGGTCTCCGCAGCGGGTCAGCGTCATCGTGCAGGAGGAGCCCGGAGGCATTGCCCACGCAGTGGCCGCGGCCCGCCCCTTCCTGGAAGATGAGCCCTTTCTCCTCTACCTGGGCGACAACCTGACCAACGAGGACCTGAGTCCCGCCCTGCGCCTGTTCCGCACAGAGGCTCCGGCGGCGCTGCTCACCCTGCAGCGGGTGGCTGACCCGCGGGCGTTCGGCGTGGCGGCGCTGGAAGGCCACCGGGTGACCGCCGTGGTGGAGAAGCCGGCGGTCCCGCCGTCCGACCTGGCCATCGCGGGCATCTACGTCTTTTCCCCCGAGGTTCATGAAGCGATCGCCGGCCTCACCCCCTCGGCCCGGGGCGAGCTGGAGATCACGGACGCGATCGCCCGGCTCATCGCCGGCGGCCGCACCGTGCTCGGCCACGAGCTCACCGGCTGGTGGGTGGACGCCGGCAGCTCCGCCGGCCTGCTTGCGGCCAACGCCCGGCTGCTGGACGCGGTGGTTCCCGGTGTCGACCCGACGGCCGTCCTGGAGGACGTGGACATCGCAGGGCCCGTGGTTATCGGCCCGCGCACGGTGCTGCGCCGGGTGCGGCTGCGGGGGCCGCTGTTCATCGGCGCCGAGTGCCGCCTGACCGAAAGCGAGATCGGGCCGTCAACCAGCATCGGCCACGGCGCGGCGCTGGACGGCGTGCGGGTGTGGAACTCCATTCTGCTCCCCGGCTCCCGGTTGGCGGGGCCGGGGCTGTGTCTCGCCGACTCGGTGGTGGGCGCCGGCGCGTCCGTCTCGTCCCGGCCGGCGGAGTACGCCACCGTGGTGGTGGGCGACGACGTCCACCTGGCCATTCCGCCGCGACCGCGGTAAATCAGGGAGGTGAGCCGGTGAAGAACAGTCCCGTCATCATCTACGTTCCCGCGGGCGCCGGCGTCTACGTGCCCGCCTCGAGCAGCGTGCAGATCATCGGCTCCGGGGGCGACGAAGCGCTTCCGCAGGCGGAGCTCGCCGGCCGTCGGGACCCGGACGAGAGCGGCGACGCCTCCGGCGAGCGCTCCGGCGAGAGCGGCGACGTCCCCCGGAAGCGCCCCGCCGAGCGTAAGGGCGACAGGCCGCGGCTGCGCCCGGTGGTGCGTCAGGGCGCCGCACGGTCGGGATCGCCGGCCCGGCGTTGGGTACCCCCGGCCCGGGAGGAACAGTCCTTCCCCGACCTTACGGTGCCGCCCGAGATCCAGGCGCTCGCCGAGCGGGCGGCGAAGGCGTGGGACATGAAGGTCAGCGGCTGGACCGTCGCCGCGACGAAGCCCGAGAAGGGCTGGGGCGCCATCTGGCGGATCGAGACCAACCGGGGGCCCCGCTCGCTGAAGCTGCTGCACCGCCCCTTTGAGCGGAACCTCTTCTCCATCGGCGCGCAGGACTACCTGGTCAAGCGGAAGGCCCGGGTGGCCCCGCTGGTGCCGGCCCGCGACGGGCTGCTCTACACCGTCGTGGACGGACGCATGTTCATCGTGACGGAGTGGATCGAGGGCCTCCACCCGGCCCCGAAGGACACGCCGGACGGCGCGGCCCTGCTCTGCAACGGCCTGGCCGAGTTCCACCGGAAATCGCAGGGCTACCAGCCCCCGCCGGGAGCGGCCCACTCCAGCCGGCTCCACCGCTGGCCGCGGGTCTATCGGAAGCTGCGGAACAAGCTGGACTGGTTCGAGCACCTCGCCCGCGCCTACCGCGACATGCCGGCCAGCCCGGTGCTGCTGGAAGTGCTGCCGCGCTTCAAGGCGCAGGCGGACGAGGCCATCCGGATGCTGGAGGCCTCGGCCTACCAGAAGCTCGTCGCCCGGGGCGACCAGGCCTGGGGCCTGGCGCACCAGGACTACGGGTGGTCCAACGGGCAGGTGGGGCCCGACGGCAAGATCTGGATCATCGACCTGGACGGCGTGGCCTTCGACCTCGCCTTCCGCGACCTCCGGAAGCTGATCACCGGCACCATGGACGACCGGGGCGACTGGGACCTCACCTGGATGAAGGCGATGATCAAGGCCTACCACGAGGTGAATCCCATCGAGCCCGAGGCCATGCAGGTGATGCTCATCGACATGTTCCTGCCCAACGAGTTCTACAAGCTGGTCAAGGACGTGCTCTACGACCCCAACATGCTGGACGGCGCCCTGGTCGCCGCCCTACAGCGGCTCCTGATCACCGACGAGCGCAAGCAGCAGGCGCTCCGGGAGCTGGGCCTGAAGCGGAGGAGGTGACCCGCCCCGTGCGCAGCCTGATGATCTGCACCGAGAAGCTGCCCGTACCTCCGGTGCGGGGCGGGGCAATCCAGACCTATATCCAGGCCGTGGCGCCCCGCCTTGCGCGCCACCACCAGGTGGTGGTGCTGGGCGTGACCGACCCCCAGCTTCCCGACCGGGAGGTCCGGGACGGCGTGGAGTACTGGCGTGTGCCGGGCGGTCCGTTCCCGCAGTATCAGCAGCGGGTGCTGAGGGTCCTGAGCAAGGTCGGGAGCACGTTCGACGTCATCCACCTGTTCAACCGGCCGCGGCTGCTCGCCCAGGCCGCGCGCGTCCTGCCGGAGAGCCGGCTGATCCTCAGCCTGCACAACGAGATGTTCCGGCCCGAGAAGATCAGCCCCGAGGAGGCCCGGGAGGCCATCGCCGCGGCCGAGCGCATCGTCACCGTGAGCGACTTCATCGGTCAGGGCGTCGAGGCGCTCTACCCCGAGGCCAAGGGCAAGTGGCAGACCATCTACTCCGGGGTCGACCTGAACCGGTTCTTGCCCATCTGGACCCCCGAGGCCCGCCGCATCCGGCAGCGGCTCCGGTCCGAGCACGGCCTGGGGCGCGGCCCGGTGCTGCTCTACGTGGGGCGGCTCTCGCCCAAGAAGGGCGCCGACATCCTCGTGCGGGCGATGGGGCCCATCGCCCGGCGCTACCCCGAGGCCAGCCTGGTGCTGGTGGGCAGCAAGTGGTACGGCGAGGACCGCATCAGCGACTACGTGGCCTACGTCCGGGCCCTGGCCGCCCGGGCGCCGCTGAAGGTCCACACCACCGGGTACGTGCCGGCCGACCAGGTCCACGAGTGGTTCGCCGCCGGCGACGTGTTCATCTGCGCCTCCCAGTGGGAGGAGCCGCTGGCCCGGGTGCACTACGAGGCCATGGCCGCGGGGCTGCCGATCGTCACCACGGCCCGGGGCGGCAACCCCGAAGTGGTCCGGGGGCTGGGCAACGGCCTGGTGGTGGAGAAGCCCGAGAGCCCCGAGGCCTTCGCCCAGGCGATCCTGAAGCTGCTGAGCGACTCCGAGGCGCGCGTGCGGATAAGCCGGCGGGGCCGGGAGCTGGCCGAGGCGCACTTCAGCTGGGACCGGGTGGCGTCGGAGATCCGTGCCGTGTGGGAGCGGCGGTAGGCATGCGCATCGCGCTGGTCTGCACGGAGAAGCTGCCGGTGCCCCCGGTCCGGGGCGGGGCGATCCAGACCTATATCGACGGCGTGCTGCCCTTCCTGGCGGCCCGGCACGCCGTCACGGTGGTGGGCCGGTCCGACCCGGCGCTGCCCCCGGAGGAGGAGGCGGGCGGCGCCCGTTTCGTGCGGGTGGAGGCCGGGGACGGCCCGGAGGCTTACGCCGGCCGGGCGGCGGCCTTCCTGGCGAGGGAGCGCTGGGACGTGGTTGAGGTTTTCAACCGCCCCGCCTTCGTCGAGCGCATCGCCCGGGCGGCCCCCGGCGCCCGGCTCGTCCTGTCGCTGCACAACGCCATGCTCGCCCCGGACCGCGTCAGTCCGGGGCGGGCGCGGCGGGCCCTCGCACTGCTCGACGGCGTGGTGACCATCAGCGACTTCATCCGGCGGACCGCCGTTGAGCACTTCCCCGAGTTCGCCGGCAAGTTCCGCACCATCTACTCCGGGGTCGACCTCGACCGCTTCCGGCCGGGCCCGGGCCCTGCGTCCGAGGCGCTCCGGGCGGAGCTGGGAATCGGGGAGCGCCCGGTGGTCCTCTCGGTGGGCCGGCTCTCGCCGAAGAAGGGCATCCACGTGCTCCTTGAGGCGATGGAGCTTGTGGCCGGGACCCACCCCGAGGCGGTGCTGGTCCAGGTGGGGTCTCGCTGGTACGGGCGGGACGACCACGACGATTACGTAAAGGCCGTGGTGCGGCAGGCCGCCCGGCTGGGCGACTGCGTGCGCATGGTGGGCTACGTGCCCTACCGGGAGGTGGACGCGTACTTCCGGCTGGCCGACATCTTCGTCTGCGCGTCGCAGTGGGAGGAGCCGCTCGCCCGGGTGCACTACGAGGCCATGGCCTGCGGGCTGCCCATCGTGACCACCGACCGGGGCGGCAACGCCGAGGTGGTGGCGGAGGGGCGTAGCGCGCTCCTGGTGCGGCCCCACGACAGGCCGGAGGCGTTCGCGGCGGCCATCTGCACCCTGCTGGACGACCCGGCGCTCAGGCGGCGGATGGGCGAGGAGAACCGCCGGATGGCGGAGGCCCGGTTCGGCTGGGCCCGGGTGGCGACCGAACTGCTGGCGGTACTGGAGGGATGAGGCGTGGCGCGCTTTCTCGTGACCGGAGCGGCGGGGTTCATCGGATCGCACCTGGTGGAGTCGCTCAGGGCCGACGGCCATGACGTGGTGGGGGTCGACCGGTGGCCCGGGGCGGACGTGACGGGTGACCTGCTCACGATGCATCTGGCGCCGCTGCTGGACGGTACCGAGTACGTGGTGCACCTGGCGGGGCAGCCCGGCGTCCGGGAGAGCTGGAGCCGGTTTCCCGCCTACCTCTCGGGCAACCTGGAGACCACCCAGCGGCTCCTCGAGGCCCTGCGCGGGCGGCCCCTGAAGAAGTTCGTCCTCGCCTCCACGTCCTCGGTCTACGGCGACGCCCCCATGCCGGCCCGGGAGGACGGGCCGGCCCTGCCGGTCTCCCCCTACGGCCTCACCAAGCTGGCGGCCGAGCAGCTGTGCGAGCTGTACGGCCGCACCGCGGGCATCCCGTGGGTGGCGCTGCGCTACTTCACCGTCTACGGCCCCCGCCAGCGGCCGGACATGGCTTTCCGGCGCTGGCTGACCGCGGCGCTGAACGGGACGCCCATCCAGGTCTACGGCGACGGCAGCCAGATCCGGGACTTCACCTACGTGGGCGACGCGGTGACGGCGACCAAGCGGGCCGCCCTCAACCCGGTGGTGGGCCTCCCCATCAACGTGGGCGGGGGCAGCGCCGTGTCGGTCCGCAAAGCGATCCGAATCATCGCCGCCCTCACCGGCCGCCCGATCCGGATCGAGTACCTGCCTCCGGCCGCGGGCGACATGCGGGAGACCCGGGCCGACACCGAGCGGCTGTGGCGGGAGGTGGGCTTCCTGCCCTCCACCCCGCTGGAGGAGGGCCTGTGGCAGCAGTACAAGTGGCTCCTGGAGCAGCGGGCGTGAGCCGGACACGCCCGCTGCTCGTTCCGGCGCAGCGGCGGCACCGCCGCTGCGGTGGGGAGCAGATCGGGGCCGGGCCGCATAGGTTGATACGAGAACCTAGTCCTGAGGAGGATGGCCCTTGTCCAGCATTCGGCTGCAGGAGATCATGACCCGTGCCGTCGTGGGCCGGTGCGACCGCCGGGTCGTCTGGACGCACACGGCGCCCGCCGACGGCGCAGACTGTGTGCTCGGGGTCCACGTGAGCAGCCCGGAACTGACCGTGGAACAGGATGCCGCCGGGCATCAGGTGCACCTCTCGGCTGTCTGCGAGGTCTGGTGCAGCGCAGGCGATGAGACCCGGGTGGAGCGCATCGTCTGTACACACACGGAGCCCGCCAACGTGCCCCTGGTGGCCCGGGTCGTCGGGGAGACCGAGACCACCGGCCGCTTGCTGCGGGGCGCGCGCTGCCTGGAGGCGGAGGTGCGCGAGGGGCTGTTTCACCTGACGCTGGAGATGCACATCGCCCTGGAGGCGGTGGGCGTGGCCCGGCTGTGGGTGAAGGCCTTCGACCTCCTGGAGGACGCGGCGGAGTACGAGTCCATGGACTCGGACACCAGCGACGACTCCTCCCAGAGCCAGGAGGAAGTGAACGCCGAGTGGGAGCCGGAGCCCGAGTTCGAGCCGTGGGCCGAGCAGGAGGAAGCGGAGGATCCCGTCGCGGGCCTGGAGACGGAAGCGGAGACGGAGGCCGGAATCGAGTTCGACCTGGAAACCGAAGCGGAGACTGCACCCGACACCGGAGCGGAGACGGCCCCGGAGGCCGAGAAGGCAGAACCCGCGGCGGAGCCCGAGGCGAGGCCGGAGGCCGGCGTCCGGTACCGGCCGGACATGGCCGCTGTGGCCTCCGTGCCCGAGCGGGACCCCCGCCGCAGGAGCACCGCCGTCGCGCGCTTCCGGGGACCGACCCACGCCCGCATCTCCATCGTCCAGTAGAACGTAATGGGGCTACCCCGGCGGGGCAGCCCCTTTGCTGTGAGAGCGGCGGCCCTCAGAGAGCCGCCAGCTCCTGCAGCAGCAGGGCCCTCCGGTCGACGGCCCAGCGGCGGAGCCGGTCGACCTCCCGGGTGAAGTCGGCCTGCCGCAGGTAGGGGTCCCGCTCCCGCCAGGGCTCCACCTCTCGGCTCAGCCGGTCGATGATCGGCAGCACGGCGTCCGGGGCGAGGGGGCCGTCCAGGGCCCGGAGGAAGGCCTGGCGGAAGCGGCGCCGCCCTTCCGGGAGCGCGAAGAGCCGGTACGAGAGCTTGTTCCACCCGGTCACGGGCACCCGGTCCAGCCGGGCCGGCCGCCCGTGGATGTCGATGCCCCAGGTGGCGTCGTAGTCCCACGGGATGATGCGGAAACGCTGCTCCTCCGGCTCCAGGTAGAGGGCGTAGTTGTGCACGAACCCGTCGCGGTTGCCCACGAAGACGGCGCCGATCACCCAGTGCAGGTAGCGGTCGAGGTCGAACCACCGGGTGACTACTTGCATGAGCGAGGCGTCGTCGGCCAGGTTCAGGGCGAGCAGCATCTGCCGGATGGGCTCCGGGTCCGCCCCTTCCACCGCGAGGTAGCCCCGATCCAGGGGCTCCTTCAGGGTTCGGGTGAAGGGGCTGATCAGCCCGAAGTTCGCGTTGCGGTTGGTGGCGTAGAAGATGGGGCCGGGCGCCCAGCCCCGCCGACGGCAGAAGTCGCGGTCCACGGATTCCAGCGCGACATACAGCCCCGCCGGCTCGCCGCTCACCGTCGGCAGGACGTGCCGCCACCGGGGCGCGTCCACCCCCAGCAGCGGGAACAGCGTGTACGAGAGCGCCGAGCGCAGCAGGGTGGGGTCCACGAAGTCGGCGTTCAGGTGGATGCGGCGCACGGTGTGGCCGGCCGGGGGCTCGTCGGGCAGGGGGGCCGCGCGCAGGGTGACTTGCAGAGACCGCTTGGGGAACTTGCGGGAGTGTGCCCCGCGGATGCGCACGGAGACCGGCAGGCCGGCACCCCCGTTCCAGCGGAGCGCGCCGGTCAGGCTGCCCTCCGCGAGTCGCGGCCAGGGGTCCGGCCCGAGCTCGAGATCGCAGAAATCCATCGGTTCACACCCTTCGCAGGACTTCCGCCAGGTGACGTAACGCGGCGGGCTGGCATAGGATGGAACGTCAGGTCGCAGCAGGACCGTATGACTACGGTGGAGGGATGCGAACATGGCTCAGTCCGGGAACCTGATGGAACGTCTGCTGAACCTGGTGGAGGAAGAGAAGCGGGATATGGAATCACTCTATGCGGAAGAGCCGGTTCGGGCGCACCTGCTGCAGACGACCGGTGAATAGGGCGACGACGACGGCAGCGGCTCCGGCGACGGGTCGGGCTCCGGCTCGGGCGACGGGTCCGGCGCGGACGACGCCGACGCGGCCGGCGCTGAGGCCGACGGTGACGGCTCCGGCGGCGACGACGGCGGCTCCGGTGACGAGGGCGACGCCGACGGGTCCGGTGATGACGCCGGCGCTGACGGCGACGATGGCGGCTCCGGCGACGAGGCCGATGGGGACGATGATGGCGGTTCCGGCGGCGATGCCGACGGAGATGACGACGGCACCGGCGACGAGTTCGGTGCCCAGGCCGACGCCGGCGGTTCCGGCGAGGATGCCGATGCTGACGGCGACGGGTCCGGCGACGAGGCCGATGCCGAGGGCGACGACGGCGGGTCCGGGGACGAGGTCGGCGGCGAAGACGACGCCGAGGGTAATGAGTAGTTCAGGGGAATAGTAAAGGGGCTGTCCTGCGGGTCATCTGCGATGACTGCCGGGCAGCCCCATTTCATCTTCGCGGGCCCCGAGCGGGCCGGACCGCCCCGGCACTGATCCGCCGAGCCGGCGGGCGCCGGCGGGGAGGCGACCCGCTGCGGCCTGCGTCCCTTCAGCGTCCGCCTCCCCGCCCCACGCCGCGGTAACGCAGCCCGGAGGCCGCCATGGCCCCGGGATCGAAGAGGTTCCGGGCGTCGACGACGAGATCCCCGGCCAGGACCCCCCGGATCTGCTCGGGCGGCACGGCCGCGTACTCCGGCCACTCCGTCAGGACCAGCAGGGCGTCCGCCCCTCGTGCCGCGGCCAAGGGGTCGTCGACCAGTTCCAGCCCGGCAGGCAGGCCCGTCTGCCCGCCTGCAGCCGGCGACCCGCCTGCGGCCAGGGCAGCCGCAAAGGTGTGGCGGGCCTGGGGATCGTGCGCCGTCACACGGGCCCCCTCCGCCAGCAGCGCCGGGATGATGGCCAGGGCCGGGGACTCCCGCACGTCGTCCGTGCCGGCCTTGAAGGCCAGGCCCCAGACGGCGATGCGGCGCCCGGCCACGGGCCCCAGCTTCGCCAGCACCCGCTCCCGCTGCCGCAGGTTCGCCCGGCGGGCGGCCGGCAGCACATCCAGTCGCACCCGCCGGCGGCGGGCGGTGTGGAGCAGGCCCGCCAGGTCCTTCGGCAGGCACGAGCCCCCGTACCCGGGGCCGGGGGCCAGGAAATGGGGGCCGATGCGCCGGTCCAGTCCGACGCCCTTCAGCACGGCCGGGCCGTCGGCGCCCAGCCGGTCGGCCAGGGCCGCAATCTCGTTGGCGAACGAGAGCCTCACCGCCAGGAAGGCGTTGCTGGCGTACTTGATCAGCTCGGCCTCCTCCCAGCCCGTGATCACCAGCGGCGCCTCGATGCCCCGGTAGAGATCGGCGACCCGCCGGGCCGCCTCGGCCGACTCGGCCCCGACCACGATGCGGTCGGGATGGAAGAAGTCGTGGATGGCGGTCCCCTCCCGGAGGAACTCGGGGTTGGAGACCACGGTAAAGCCCGGGCCCAACCGGCTCTGCGCACGGCGGTTGGTGCCCGGCGGAACGGTCGATTTGAGCACGACGGTCAGGGGCTGGGCCGGCCGGTTCTTCCGCAGGTCGGCCAGGAGCCTCCACAGCGCCCGCAGGTCCGGGGCACCGGAGGCGGACTGCGGGGTGCCGACGCAGACGATCAGGATCTCCGCCTGCCGCACGGCCTCATCCAACGCCGCCGTTACCGTCAGGGAGCGGTCCAGGTGGCGCCGCAGCAGCTCATCCATCCCGGGTTCGTAGAAGGGGCATTCGCCCCGCTGCAGTCGGGCCACGCGCTGACCATCGATCTCCAGGAGCACGACCTCGTGTCCCAGTTCGCAGAGGCAGGCCGCTGTGGTCAGCCCCACATAGCCTGCTCCGGCCACGGCGATGGGCAAGGATCTTCCCCCCGGTGAAGATGATGTTTCATCTTATGGCGAAGGAGTTCACGCGGCCTTGGCGAACCTGTGCTTCATGCTCAGCCTGAGGCCGAGCCACACGCACACTGGAGGTTAAACCGGTTGAAACACTTCGACGGCTACATCTTTGACCTGGACGGCACCCTCTACCTGGGCGACCACGCCATCCCCGGGGCCCCGGAGACCCTGGCCGAGCTGCGCCGGCGGGGCGCGCGGATCGCCTTCCTGTCCAACAAGCCCATCGAGCCGGCCGCCAGCTACGCGGCCAAGCTGAACCGCCTGGGCATCCAGGCGGCGGTGGAGGAGGTGCTCAACTCGTCGATCGTGATGGCCCGCTACCTGAGCCGGGTGTCGCCCGGCTGCCGGGTCTACCTGATCGGCGAGGAGCCGCTGGCCGAGGAACTCAGGAAGCGGGGCATCCGGCTGGTGACCGACCCGCTGGCGTGTGAGTACGTCGTGGTCTCCTGGGACCGGCAGTTCACGTACCAGAAGCTGAACGACGCCCTTCAGGCCATTCGCAACGGCGCCCGGTTCATCGCCACCCACCCCGATCGCACCTGCCCGGTGCCCGGCGGCGAGGTGGCCGACGCCGGCGGGATGATCGGCGCGGTGGAGGGCGTGACCGGGAAGAAGGTGGAGCTGGTCACCGGCAAGCCGTCGCCCATCACGGTACAGGAGGCGATGGGCGTGCTGGGGCTCACCCCCGACCGGTGCATCATGGTCGGTGACCGGCTGGAGACGGACATGCGCATGGGGCGGGAGGCCGGCATGGCCACGGCCCTGGTGCTGACCGGCATCACCCGCCGTGAGCAGGTGGAGAGCTCGCCCTGGAAGCCGGACTACGTGCTGGAGAGCGTGCGCGGGCTGGTGGGATGACGGCGACGAAGGGAACAGGACAGGAAACCCCGCGGGGGCCGGTACGGCCGCACGCGGGGCTTTTTTCTCCGGTTACGGCGCCGCGTCCTCGACCACTTCCACCGTCCACAGCTCGGCGGGGAAGGTGAACAGCACGTCGCCGCCGTCCCACACGATCCGCACCCGGGTGTCGCCGTTGAACGCGGCGATGATCTCGTCCCGCTGGCTGAAGTCCGCGAAGTCGAACTCGGTGAGCAGCCCCATCGCGGGTTGCTCGGGCGTCAGGTCGACGTCCCACATCCCGGGGTCCAGGTTGGTGCCCAGCAGGGCCCTGGGGGTGATGCGGAAGACCTCCTCCGGCAGCCACACCGCGGCGTGGACGTTCTCCAGCGTCTCGTCGGCGAGGGAGGTTACCATGATCTTCACGGCGGCGATCCCTGCCGTCGGCGCCCCGGGGTTGCCCAGGATCCGGAGGGCCGGCTCCACCGCGAAGGGCACCTCGTCCAGCGTCTGCGGCTCCATTCCCGGGGGGATGTCCGCGGGGATCAGCGACGTCACTTCCACGGGCTCCGGGGCCGGCGCGCCGGCGCACCCCGCCAGCAGGGCGGCCGCCAGCAGGATGGCGGGCAGAGCCGCCTCTGGCCACCGTCGGTTCATCGGGGACCCTCCTCGTTCCGGAGTGCTGAGAACAGTTTGACGGAAGGCGGTCCCTGCGTCAACCAGGCGATCCCTCCTGGCGTTCCCGGGTCCCTGTGCCCGCCGCAGCCCACCGCACCCCGCAGAAGCTTGACCCATCGCTTTTCCGTGGCACGGGAGCAGCCCTCCCTCATATACTTTATCCCAACCGTTGACAGGAGGCGGGCGTGAGGAGAGAGGAGGGTACCCGTGAATCTGAAGGAGCGGCTGGAGCAGCACAGGGCGGAGGAGCAGCGCCTGGCCTGGGAAGGCACCTTCCTGGAGTATTTTGACATCGTCAAGCGCAACCCCGCAGTGGCCGACCTGGCCCACGCGCGGGTTTACAACATGATCATGTCGGCCGGTGTGGAGAAGACCGAGGACGGCCAGAGGATCTACAAGTTCTTCGCCGACGAGATCTTCGGGCTGGAGAAGCCGCTGGAGCAGCTGGTGGAGTACTTCCGCTCGGCGGCGAAGCGGCTGGAGGTGCGAAAGCGCATCCTGCTGCTCATGGGGCCGGTGGGCGGCGGCAAGTCCACCATCGTCTCGCTGCTGAAGCGGGGCCTGGAGCGCTGGTCCCGCACGGAGGAAGGGGCGATCTACGCCATCAAGGGCTGCCCGATGCACGAGGAGCCCCTGCACCTGATCCCGCACGAGCTAAGGGAAGAGATCCGCAAGGAGTACGGCATCTACATCGAGGGTGACCTCTGCCCGGCGTGTCGGCAGATGGTGAAAGACAAGTACGACGGGCGGGTCGAGGACGTGATCGTGCAGCGCATCGCCTTCTCGGAGAAGAACCGGGTGGGCATCGGCACGTTCACCCCGTCCGATCCCAAGAGTCAGGACATATCCGAGTTGACCGGTTCCGTGGACCTCTCGACCATCGGGCAGTACGGCACCGAGTCCGACCCCCGGGCCTACCGGTTCGACGGTGAACTGAACGTGGCCAACCGGGGCCTGATGGAGTTCATCGAGATGCTGAAGTGCGACGAGAAGTTCCTCTACGGCCTGCTGACGCTCAGCCAGGAGCAGTCCATCAAGACCGGCCGCTTCGCCATGATCTACGCCGACGAGGTCATCGTCAGCCACACCAACGAGAACGAGTTCAACGCCTTTGTAAGCAATAAGAAGAATGAAGCGCTAAAGGATCGCATGATTCTGGTGCGTGTGCCGTACAACCTGAAGGTCAACGACGAGGTGAAGATCTACGAGAAGCTCATCAACGACTCCGGCCTGAAGGGCATCCACATCGCCCCGCACACCCTGCGCATCGCCTCGCTGTTCGCCATCCTGACCCGGCTGGAGCCCTCGAAGAAGGCCGGCCTCAGCCTGATCAAGAAGGTGAAGCTGTACAACGGCGAGTCGGTGGAGGGTTTCACCCAGAAGGATATCCGCGAGCTGCAGGAAGAGGCGCCGCGCGAGGGCATGGTGGGCATCTCGCCCCGCTACATCATCAACCGGCTCTCCAGCGCGCTGGTGCGGGAGGGCGTCACCTGCATCAACCCGCTGGATGCCCTGCGGGCGCTGAAGGACGGCTTCGAGCAGCACACCGGCATCACCCGGGAGGACAAGGAGAAGTACCTGAACTTCATCTACGAGGCCCGCAAGGAATACGACGAGCTGGCCCGCACCGAGATCCAGCGCGCCTTCATCTACGCCTTCGAGGAGACGGCCCGGTCGGTGTTCAACAACTACCTGGACAACGTCGAAGCGTACGTGAACAAGCAGAAGATCCTGGATCCGATCACGGAGGAAGAGGTCGACCCCGACGAGAAGCTGATGCGCTCGATCGAGGAGCAGATCGGCGTGACCGAGAACGCCAAGAAGGCGTTCCGCGAGGAGATCATGATCCGCATCTCCACCCTTGCCCGGAAGGGGCAGAAGTTCGACTATACGAGCCACGAGCGGCTGAAGGAGGCCATCGAGAAGAAGCTGTTCGCGGACATGAAGAACGTGGTGAAGATCACCACGTCGACCCGCACGCCGGACCCGGAGCAGCAGAAGCGGATCAACGAGGTCGTGCAGCGGCTGATCGACGACCACGGGTACTGCGAGATCTGCGCGAACGAGCTGATCCGGTACGTGGGCACGCTGCTGAGCAGGTGAGAAAAAGGCGTAACCCCCGGCGCGACGGACGCGCCGGGGGCGTTCCTTCCCGCCGGGCCGCCCGCACACGGCGTGAACCATCGGTGCACCTTCCGAGTCAATGAGAGTGACGGACGAACCGGGACCCAAGGGGGGAGGAACCGTGGCCGGGAAGGTGACCGGCCGCATCGGCGGCGTATGGGTCGGCAACGACATCCACGTGTCCTACGAGCACGGAGCCCTTACAGGCCGCTTCGGCGGCGCCTGGATCGGCAAGGACGTGGCGCTCGAGTTTGACGGCACGGTCCTGCGCGGGCGCTGGGGAGGCTCATTCGATGGCAAGGATCTCCATTTCGTCATCAGCGGCAACGAGGGCACGGGCCGCATGGGCGGCGGGGTCGTCGGCTGGGACATCACGCTGTCGCAGTTCGGCAGCCAGATCACCGGACGGATCGGCGGCGCCGTCAGCGGCGCGGACCTGCGCCTGACGGCCGAGCGGGGGCGGCTCACGGGCCGGATCGGTGGCGACGTCTTCGGGAAGGACTGCGACCTGGAAGTCGACGGCGTGCCCTTCCTGGTCGCGGCCGCCCTGGCGGCGATGGTGTACTACCAGATGGAGTTGGATAGGGCCGACGCGGCCGCGGGTTCCTGAGAGACCACTGCACCCCTATGCGCGGATCGTGCGCATGGGGGTGTTGTTCGTATGCCCATCCGCCATAACCGTGTAACGGACCCGCCGGACCAAAGGATCGACAGGGGGCATCCAAGATGTTGAAGGCCTTGATCATCGGCGCGGGAATCGGCGGATTGGCGGCGGCGGTGGCCCTGCAACGCGCAGGCCTGGCCGTCAGAGTGTTTGAGCGTTCGCCCGCTGTACGGGAAGCCGGCGCCGGCCTGTCGCTGTGGCCGAATGCGCTGCGTGCGCTCGGCAAGCTCGGTCTCACCCACTCCCTGAACGCGATCGTTCTGCGCGGGGGCGGCGAGATCCGCACCGCGCAAGAGGAGGTGCTCTCCCGCTTCTCCGAGGCCGACCTTGCCGCCCGGTACGGCGACGCGGTCGCCTACGTCCACCGGGCCGAGCTACTGGCCATGCTCTACGAAGCGGCAGGGGGATCCGCGGTGGTGCGGACAGCCAGCCACTGCGTCGGGGTCGAACAGGACGGGGACGGCGTGCTCGCCCGGTTCGAGTCGGGCAGCACAGAACGGGGCGACCTGCTGATCGGGGCCGACGGCATCCACTCGGTGGTGCGCCGGACCCTCTTCGGCCCGGAACCTCTGCGGTACGCCGGATACACCGCCTGGCGCGGCGTGGCCGCGTTCCCGTGCGACCAGATCATGGACCGCACCGGCGAACTGTGGGGCCGGGGCTCCCGGTTTGGCATCGTCCCGCTGAAGGGAGACCGGGTCTACTGGTTCGCCACCGACAACGCCCCTCGTGACCGGCCGGACGCCCCGGGCGGGCGCAGGCAGGAGCTTCTGACGATCTTCGGAGACTATCCCGGCTACGTGGCCGCCCTCATCGAGGCGACGCCGGAGGAG
>Ga0134099_1002108_pt1 | contig 17171 bp, 11 predicted proteins | sample 10_taG_2_FD_105482 | JGI IMG/M metagenome (GOLD analysis project Ga0134099, IMG submission 105482) | Switchgrass degrading microbial communities from high solid loading bioreactors in New Hampshire, USA - 10_41_5_180_A2 metaG | ecosystem: Engineered > Bioreactor > Semi-continuous > Anaerobic >...
ACAGGAAGCCGGAATAGAGGGTGTGTATCCCCTTGAGAGGCAGGCCGGGGTTGATATTGTTAGGATACGCAGAGAATACCCTGGATTTCTTTTGATGGGCGGATATGACAAGATGGTCATGTCAAAGAGCGAAAAAGAGATGAGGGCTGAGTTTGAAAGGCTGTTGCCTGTTATGAAGTCGGGTGGGTATATCCCTTCGGTGGATCACCAGACCCCTCCTGAAGTTTCACTTGATAATTACAGAATGTACATCACATTGTTTAGGGAGTATGCGGAAAGGGCTGTTCGAGAGAATACTTGAAATATACTCAATAAGAATGCTTATATAAAGGTATTTTATTGCATATTGGAAGGTGGTTGCATTCTATCAATGGGTTTGAAACATATGCTCAATTCCTTTAAATTTTGGATTGATCTGCAATGATAGCAAAAGATTGATCATGTATAATCTTTTAAGTTCAAGTTTGAGCAAGACATAAAGTATACAAGCCTATTTGAGTAAATCCAAGTTATCTATGCGACTTTGCAAATGTATAGGGAAATTAGAGTTTGAGAAGTATTTTTATAGGTACAGTGGAAAATATTTTTAGGGTGACACTTACAAACTATATCCTGGTATCATGGCTTGTCTCATATTTATAAGGTGAACTATCGCAAACGACGGATAATTCAGGTGATACACCTAAAGTTTCTATTTTGGTGAAAGTATCGATCAGGCAGTAGGGTAAGAACTGTTGAATAATTCATTAGATGTAAAATCCGGGAGCTTGTATCTTATAGCGCGATCGATTTAAGTATTTTTTTATGGAAGGCAGGCCACAGTAGCCAAAGGGAATAGTAACCAATGTTAGGAGCTTTTTGGAATTGAAGTCGAAAAAATCAAAGATCAGACAATCTTTTTGTACCTTTTTAGCTCTACTTATGATAAAATGTTCATGAAGGTCGAGCGTTATCAAAAAAGAGCGTATTATGTCCTGCCAATTTTTGGAGGGGTAGATGAAGTTGGGGCATAGTGGTTTTATTATAGAGAGCGGATTATCCAGGCTGAAGGTATAGAGATCAGAGATAGCTTTACGGAGTTGAATAAGTTTGTTTTTCCTTTATAATTTTGATTTTTTAACAAGGACAATGAATGTGCAAAAGAGTAACAATGAAGCTAAAAAGCTAATCCCTGAAGCATGCCAAGAGTGGAGTTCCTGGACTTTTCGATAGTATACATATATAATATAATTAATTTGGAGGGGATTATATGAAAAAAATATGTGTAGTTGGTAGTTTAAATATGGATTTAGTAGTAACTGTTGATAGGTTCCCTCAACCTGGAGAGACCATTACTGGCAGGGAATTCGCCACATATCCTGGAGGAAAAGGTGGTAACCAGGCTGTAGCTCTGGGAAGGCTGGGTGCAGACGTGCTAATGATAGGAAAGTTGGGAAATGATCTTTTCGGAGAACAGTATCTGGTGAACTTGAAAGAGAATAGCATCGTTTTAGATGGAGTAAAGGTAGAGGAAGGCGTATCATCCGGCATTGCTGTGATAGAAGTGGACAGCACCGGCGAAAACCATATTGTTATCGTTCCAGGGGCCAATGGGAAAGTAGATAGAGCTTTTATTGAGGGAAATTGGCCTCTTATGGAACAACGGGATATTTTTTTATTTCAACTGGAAATACCCATAGATACTGTATTGTATGCCATGGAAAAGCTCAAAAAGGCTGGAAAAACCATCATTCTAGATCCTGCTCCTGCCAGAATACTGCCTGATGAGATTTTTCTGAATGTTGATTATATTACCCCTAATGAAACTGAAATGGAAACCCTAACAGGGATAAGGATAAAGGATGTTGATGACTTAAAAGAGGCTGGCCACTGGCTTATTAAAAAAGGGGTGAAAAATGTTATTGCTAAAGCTGGTAAGAAAGGAGCATATCTGATAACTAGCGATGATTTTGTTCATGTTCCCGGCTTTAGTGTGAAAGCAGTTGATACCACCGCTGCTGGGGATTCTTTTAATGCAGGATTTGCATTTGCGTTGGCTCAAGGCAAAGAGATAATAGAGAGTATTCGGTTTGCTAATGCTGTAGGAGCCATATCTACTACTGCTAAAGGAGCCCAGTCTGCCATGCCTTCCTTGAAGCAGGTGGAAGCCTTTATAGGTCAGCAGATGAGATAGAGCTCGTTATATATCATACCGGTAAATATGCTTTTTATATACATATATCCAGAAAGCTGTTTGCCTTAAAGGGTGTGTCTTTATGTACAAAATACTGATAGTGGATGATGAAACGCTGGAGCGGGAAGGTATAAGGGAGCTTTTGGCGTGTACTGAATTGAATATAGAAGTGGTGGGAGAGGCTTGCAACGGGAAAAAGGCATTGGAAATGGCACAGCAGATAAAACCAGATATTGTTGTTACAGACATAAGAATGCCAGGAATTAGCGGAATTGAGCTGGCAGTGCATTTAAAAAAGCAGTTTCCTGATATCAAAATTATTTTTGTCACTGGATATCAGGATTTTGAGTATGCAAAGAGTGCTATTTCTCTAGGTGTATGTGGATATGTGCTTAAACCCATTGATAAGGAAGAACTTTTTACAGTTATAAAGAAAGCGATAGATGAGTTTGAGTATGAGCAGCATAACAAAGAAGAAAAACAAACGCTAACTCGACAGGTCGAGGAAAGTCTTCCACTTTTACAGCAGCAGTTTGTAAGAAATTTGCTATTGGGCTCCGGTAATTTAGATGATGGGTTGTTGACACGGTTAAAAGAATTCAGAATTTCTTTTGACGTGAATACCCATCATGTGGCTGTAATAAGCCTGGATAATTACCGTATTTATGAAAAGAAGTTATCGGCCGAGCAAAAATTGAAATTAACTCAGTCAATCTTATATCGTTTCAACGATATTGCAGGCAGTTGTTTATGTAGTGTAGTAGTGCAAATGGAAGACAACCTCTTCGCTTGCCTTATTCCTCACACTGAAAAATATACGAAACAGACTATGGAAGCTGCTTTAGTAGGAGTAATTAAAAGTATTGAGTTAAATTATGGGATAACTGCAACCATCGGGATAAGCGAGAATGCGTCCTCAAGCAGACAATTGCACCAACTGTATCAGCAAGCTTTGGCAGCGACGAGGCATAAATGGTATATGGGCCCCGGAAAGGTGATCTGGGCAAATGGATTACCCGATGTGCCGCAGGATATTGGTATGGAACAAGAGGTAGAATTAAGATATGCAGATCTTCAGGCAGGCATTATGAGATTTGTTCTATCAGGAGATGAGCATGGAATAGGCGAATATTTGGAGCAATATTTTGATAATTTACCAGCGAGAGTAAAGAATTCTCAAAAACTTATTCAGAATTTGTGCTTGAGAATTTTGGAGGTTGGTGAACGATTGCTGGCTGAAAAGAACGAATGCCTGTCTGATGTATTTGGGGATCGTGTAGCAATGCTGGAAGAACTTCTCTCGTTTGAAACTTTTATAGATGTTAAATCATGGATTATTTCTAAGATGAAGGAACTTACCGTGTATATGCATGTGAGAAGTACTGATAGAAATAGCCGTGTTGTTAAAAAGATTATTGATATTATCAATAACCGGTATTTTGAGGAGCTTACTGTAGAATTGCTTTCACAAGAGGTATATCTTTCTCCGAATTATATCAGGAGAATTTTTAAAAATGAAACTGGTCAGACTATCCTAGAATACCTTACACAGGTTCGGATGAAAAAAGCCGCTGAAATGATGAGAGACCCATCATTGAAGATATCCGATATTTGCCGGAAGGTGGGCTATGGAAGCGTCTCCTATTTTGGACAGATATTCAAGCAGTACTTTGGCGTCTCGCCAAAAGAGTACATGGAATCGGTGAAGGAACTATGAATAAATTCATAAAATCTAGAAAAATACTTTGTAAAATACGAAGTTTAATCAAGCATTGGGAGGAAAACACAAAGATTAAAAAGAAGCTGGCGGTTTCCTATTTTGCTCTTGTGTCACTAGCAATCTTGTCGATTACGTTTCTTTCTTATATAAGAATTAACACCGTGCTTTTGGCGCTAGCAAAGGAAAATGCACGTTACTCGATTCTTCAGTTGGAAGAAAATATAGAAAACAGGCTGGGACTGTATGAGGAAATATCGAAAAGCGTGTTTTTTAATAAGGAATTGATAGACCTGATAACAAAGAGATACAGCAGAAGGCTGGAAGCATATGATGCTTTTGTGAAAGGAAGATCTATATTGGACACTTTAAAGGTCGTGGACTCCAATATCAGTCGAATATCGGTCCAGCTTTTTAATAGCAGCTTTTTGTCCGATGGAGAATATTTTATACTGGCAGACGAAAAAAACACGACATCATTATTTGATGAAATGATGCATACCAATACTGGAAAACTATGGACAAGTACATATAAAAATTGGAAGAAAAAAGATGTAATTGCACTTTATACGCTTTTATATGAATTTAAGATGGGTTTTCACGTTGCTGGCATTTTGCAGATCGAGATACCTCAAAAGATTATCCATGAATATATTGAAGCAGAATCCAATAATAAAGACATCTATATTCTGCACTCAAATGGACATGTAATTACGGCAAGCGACAAGACAATTATTGGGGATAACCTGGTTAACCTCCCCTACATTAAAAGAGTGTTTAAAAATGATAGTGGCGAGTTTGTTTTCAATGTCAATGGACATGAATCTCTGATTGTTTACAACACTATGTATAATCGGTGGAAGATTGTATATGTTATTCCTTTAAAAAATCTGATGAAGGATACATCCAAATTAAATTACTTTATCCTCCTAATATGTTTGATAACAATTGCTGGTCTATGGGTGCTGACCCGTTTGTTGGCAGGAAAACTAACACAACGGTTGAATTTACTGGCTGAGGGCGTTCGAAAGGTTGGAGAAGGCAACTATAAGAATAAGATAAACCTTACCGGTAGTGATGAGGTGGGACAACTTGCTCTTTTGTATAATCAGATGACTGAAAAACTAGAATATATGTTTGAAGAAGTATATGAAGCCAATATTAAGAGAAAGCAAGCCGAACTATGGGCCCTTCAGGCGCAGATCAACCCTCATTTTTTATACAATTCGCTTTCCTCTTTGGGGTGGCTTGCGTTAAAGCGGGGCGTTCCTGAACTGAGGAATGCTGCTATGGATTTGGCTAAGTTTTATCGCTTTTCCCTTAGCCGTGGGACTGACATTATAACGCTTCATCAGGAGATTGAGCATATCAAAACATATGTAAGAATTCAGAGGATGCGTTTTGGGGATAAAGTACACGTTTCTTATAACATTGAGGAATGCTTATACGATTACAAAATTATGAAGCTTACCTTACAGCCATTGGTGGAAAATTGCTACAATCATGCCATGAGGGAAGATGAATCCGTATTGAATATAGAAATTAAAGGATATGTTGAAGGCAATCATGTAGTGTTAGAAGTAATTGATGACGGTGTTGGAATGAGTGAAGAACAAATCATTAACATTCTCGCTGGTAGTAGAAATAAGTACGAGGATTGGAAGGGATATGGCATTATGAATGTAGACGAGAGGATAAAACTCCATTTTGGGCCGGAGTATGGAATAAGTTTAAATAGCGTGCCCGGTATGGGTACAATAGTTAGAATATTACTTCCATTTCAACAAGATGTTTGAATTGTCTCTTCAATTGTGTTGAATTACGATAGGAATGATAAATTTCTTATATTGTTTTTTGACTATTTGTGGCCTATAATGAGAACAGAGTTGATTAAGCTTTTGGGGGAGAAATCAATGAAATTGGAGAAAAAAGGGGAAATTCAGTCAGGAAGAGCTACAAATAGTCAAATATGGGGTACTTTGTATAGACAACGATATCTACTACTGATGTCGGTCCCATTTATAATTTGGATTTTTATTTTCTGCTTTGGGCCTATGTATGGGTGGCTAATGGCGTTTCAAAATTATGATCCTAATAAAGGGGTTTGGAAGAGTGAATGGGTAGGATTCCGCCATTTTATATCGTTTTTCCAGAATCCTGAAGCGTTAAGAGCTGTAAGAAATACAGTAGCCATTAGTGGTTTAAATATTATAGCGGGAAATATTTTTCCGTTGATATTGGCTTTAATGCTTAATGAAGTGAATAATATCCTGTTTAAACGGACTGTTCAAACGATATCTTACCTACCTCATTTTGTATCATATGTGGTTATTGCAAATATATTCCTTACCATTCTTGGATTGCAGGGACCTGTAAATGAGATTCTGATGAAACTAGGTTTGACCAAACAGCCAATCAAGTTCTGGTGGAATAAACATATATTCTGGTACATGGTGACTGCAGTTAATGTGTGGAAAGAAGTTGGATGGGGAGCAATAATATATCTTGCAGCAATAGCAGGCGTAGATCAAGAACTATATGAAGCAGCAACTGTTGATGGTTGTGGTAGATTTAGGAAGATTTGGTATGTTACTATTCCAGCTATCTTACCTACAGTAATTGTGCTCTGGATTTTAAGCCTGGGAGATATCTTTAATGCAGGTTTCGATGCATCCTATTTGTTGGGGAATCCTGCGACACGGGATACCTCAGATGTCATTGCTACCTATGTTTATCGATATGGTATAAATATGGGGATGTATTCTTTTACTACTGCTGTCAGTTTGATGCAAATTTTCATAGGTTTCATTCTCGTATTCATATCAAACACGCTAGCTAAAAAATTTACTGATTATTCATTGTGGTAGAAGGAGGAGGCTAAATGAAAAAAAGTTTGGGAGAGAAAATTTTTGATTGGGTAAATGGTGTACTGTTGACTGTTATTGCTGCTTCCATGATATATCCATTTATATATATATTAGCCATATCGTTGAACGAGGCAGCTGACAGCAATAAAGGAGGGATCTTTTTTCTACCCCGAAAGTTTACCTTGGACAGCTACAGAATTGTTTTTGAAAATAGTGATCTTTTGAATGCTGCTTTGGTAAGCGTGAGTAGAACTGTTATAGGAACTGTACTAACTGTTTTATGTTCTGCCATGTTTGCCTATGTATTTACAAAACCTGAATATATAATCTACAAACCTATGAAGGTTATCTTTTTTGTGGCAATGTTTTTGGGTGGAGGGGGGCTGATTCCGGTCTATATGTTATACCGGTCTCTAGGCCTTTTAAATAGCTTTGCCGTTTACATTGTACCCTATCTTGTGAATCTGTGGTTTGTTATACTATTCAGAACCTATTATATGCAGCTACCAAAGGCTCTAGAAGAAGCCGCATTGATAGATGGTGCAAACGAGCTGAGAATCTTTTTTACGATTATACTTCCATTGTCTACCCCTATGATTGCTACAATTGCTTTATTTGCAGCTGTGGATCAATGGAATTCCTGGCGTGACACTTTGTTTTTTGCATTTAAGGAATCGCTCAAAACCCTTCAATTTGTAATGATGGAAATCATGCAGAAGGCCGAAGCTAGAACGATGATCACCAGAGCTGCAATAAAGATGCAGAGGATTGGACAGGTACGGACCGCAGACCCAGTATCTGTTAGAATGGCTATCACAATTGTTACAACTGTCCCTATTGTATGCGTTTATCCTTTTCTTCAGAAATATTTCATCAAAGGAATGCTAGTAGGTTCCATGAAGGGATAAGGGATAACCTGGTATGCCCTTCATGTTGATAGCCTGTTAAACATTGTATTTTAGGAGGGATGTAAATGAAAAGGAAGTTTAGAATGCTTATTGTAGTTATACTCACAGCTACCTTATTGCTTTCGTTATTGTCAGGGTGTGGAGGCAAGACAGGAAGTGAATCAGTTAATCAGGAACAAAGTTCAAATGAACAGCAGGGAGGAGACTCTACCTCAGGTACGGAAAGTATTCCTTCAATTGCTGAGGATGCCAAGAATCCAATGACTTTTTCAATTTTTGTAGGCGGAACAAATCCTATGAAGGGCGATGCACCGATTCTGGCAGAAATGGCTAAGAGGACGGGTGTATCATTTGACATTCGTGGAAGCGGGGGACAGGACAGCGAAATGTTGAGCATTATGCTTGCAAGTAAAGATTATACTGATATTGTCATGCTTCCGAGAGATAATTTGTTCTACAGATATTTAAGTTCTGGCGATTTAATTGATTTAAAGCCATTGCTTCAGAAGTATGCTCCTACGGTTTATAAGCTATACAGTCTTCCTGAAAATGGTAGTCTCATTGATCGGTTTTCAGATGAAGAAGGGAAGCTATATTATTTAACTCAGGATGTAGAACTCTTAAGGGAAGGAGAAGAACCGGTTGAAGATCTAGAGGCTCCCGATTATGAACAGGTGTGGCTCCCATGGCATAGAGTTTTGTATGTTCTGTATCCAGAAGTTGAAGAGGTATACGGCAAAAAAATTACCAACTTGGATGAATTGTATGATGCGTTGGTAGCATACAAGGAAAAGTATCCAGACAATGATCACTATGCCATGTCTATGAGCAGCACGATGGGAGGGCATATGATTTGGGCAGCCCTGTCCATGTATGGGTACAAGGTATTGAGCCACGGCATATATGGAGGGGTATATGCAACAAAAGACGGGCAGAATTATATGTATGTTTTCAAAGCGCCAGAACTTTTAGAATTTTTTAAATTTCTGAACAAGTTGTACAGGGAAGGGCTCATGGATCCCGAAGGACCTATCCAAACGCATGATCAGTTTCAGCAGAAGATGAACAGCGGAAAGGTCTTTTCCATGATTGGAAACTGGGACGTGATCTATACAGCAAACGATAATTTGTTACAAGATGAGACTACCAAAGACAAAATTTATATCCCGCAGAAGCTAATGGCACCTGGAGTGACACAGCATTGGCAGTATAACTATGCATATACAGGGAATAACGCTATGGTTGTTACAAATAAGTGTCCGGATCCTGCGCGGTTGTTTAGATTCTTTGAGTGGTTATACAGCGATGAAGGTCTAGTGTTGAATGGCTGGGGAATTGAAGGGGAAGACTATATCATCAATAGCGAAGGCAAACGCGATATCAGCCCAGAGATAGACCAAAAAATGCAGGCGGATCCGGAATATGGATGGAAGCGTGGTTTACAATTTTTCCAAAACGTTATTAATATTCCCGCTTATACTTCTGATGGACAGGGTGCTAATAACTGGATGGCTCCTTATTATGAATCGGATGAAGGGAAAGATCCACGTGATTTGAAAGTTAGGCAGTCACCCCTGAATTGGCATAATGACTGGGTAGGTACTTTTTACAAGGACTATGATGAGGTCGATATTTATGTTGAGGCAGAATCTCCAGAGGCGATGGCGCTAGCACAGGCGCAAGCCTTGATCGATGATGCTGTTTCCAAGATGGTATTGGCGGAGTCCGAAGAGGAAGTAGAGCAGATCTATCAAGAGACCCTTCAACAGATGGAAACAAACGGGATAGTGCTGTGGGAGAAATATATTAATGAGACAATTGCTTCCAGAAGGGCAGAGAAAAATCAGTGATATACTGTGTCATGGCCTGATGAGGGTTACTAATAAAGCCGGGAAGGTATTCCCGGCTTTATATGTTACCTTAAATAGGAGGTTTTGGTTATGGAAAAAGGTATTTACAAAAGATTCATGGTATTTGCGCTGGTAACCGTGATGATGTTTACTGCCATGCCATTTAGCGTTATTGCAAAAGCGGCTGAACGTGACGAAACTCCTTGGTGGCATAAGCTAAACGGAGCAAGAATGTTCTTCTTTAACGATCCAGGAATGGCTGCTGCGGGTGTGCAGAACACCTTTGCGGAAATTGAGAAACAAATTCCAGAACTGTATGCCAAAGGATATAGAATCATCAGCTTGTATGGCTTTTATGAGAGTGATCCAGGAGATTACTCAATGTCACCCAATAATACATACAGCGGTCTTGCACCAATCGACTATTATGCCCCCGAATCCAGTGCAGGTACAATGGAAGAATTTGAGTCCATGGTCGCGAAGGCTCATGAATATGGTATGAAGGTCATGGCATGGATCAACCTAGGGTATTCGTACGAAAAGCATGATTACTGGATTAAAGCGCAGGAGGATAAACGCGACGGAATTGATAGCCCCGAAGCACGATCATTCTTTTGGTCTGATACCGACCTGGGTGGAGACAGCGGTTGGGATTGGGAGGAAAGTAAAATTGCACCAGGATGGTACTATAAAAAAGTATGGCATCACCCTGCTTATAATTGGGCGAGTCCTGACTGGCAAAACGAAGTTAAAAAAATACTAAAGTTCTGGCATGACAAAGGCATAGATGGGTGGATTCTTGACAACGGATCAGGTCTTGAACAAAACAACAATGCAACAGCTGAGATTATAAAAGAATGTATCGGAGATGTTTGTGCAGAGGCAGGTGTACTGGTCATCTCCGAGGGCGATCATACAGATCCTGCTCAGGCATTGGAGAGGAATTTTTCAGGAGTCTATGATAATATTGGCAACTCGTCAACCCATGATAGCTTTAATATTGCGACGCAATGCATAAACCGGGGGAGAACCGATCAAATAATAGGTAATAAGGGTTCAACATACATGACCATAGAAGAGCACCTTGCCCAGAAGGGCGATATTATGAGAGCGAACGGTGGGATTACCTTCTCATACGATCCAGAATCAGGTATAGATGATTCGTTGAGACCTCTTGAAATAGCGCTGGCGACCTCGCTGGGCGTTATATACGAGATGTATTTTAGTAGGGATTGGGATGTTGAAGGTGAAATGGGTGGTCCTCCAAGGGATTATGCAAATACAGCAGAGATGGAAAACGTGTTAAGAGCTGTCAACTCTACTCCAGCATTGGAACCTGGGGGTTCTAGAATGAACCTTCCGAATGACAAAGCCCCAACAGTTTATTCGTTCGTAAAAACCAGCATGGATGGCAAGAAAAAAGCCTTATGTATCTTTAACTTTGCTAATGAAAACAGCACTGTAACAATAGACCTGACTGGCAGTGGCATTTCCACTAATCAGACGCCGATTAATTTAATAACAAACGAAGATTATGAAACACCTATTACATCCAATAATTACACTGTGACCTTGAGTCCGCGCAGTTTCCTGCTGTTAAGTGTAGAATCTGATGTACCAGAAAAGGCGAGCATAACTCCCGAAAAGGTAGAATTCGACAAGAACCCCAACAATCCTAATTATGCGGATATAAGAGTTATCCTTTCACCCGGAAGCTATACTCTCTCTTCTATTCGCTGTGGTACAAGCATACTTCAAGAGGGAACGGACTACGTTGTGAATGAGAGCACGTATACCATAAAGAAGGAATATCTTGCTACATTGGGTGTGGGTACACAGACCATTACATTCGACATGAGTAGCGGGAACGACCCTGTGCTTACGGTAACGATAAGCGACACATCACAAACTAAGCATGCGATATTGGAGGCGTTTGCAACCTTCGACGGTAATGGAAATCGGTTTGCCAGGATAGATGCGGATTCAAACAAATTCCTGAGACTGTTATACGACGGCCAAGTAATTGACCCTGATAATTACACCGTTGAAGCTGACGGCAGTAGCACTATTGTTACCTTGAAGGAAAGTTATCTTAAAACCTTCGCTAACGGTACATACAACTTCCGTGCCGAGTTTACAGACGGCTATGCCGACTTGACCATAACGGTTGCACGGATTTCCAACCCCAAAACCAACGATGCAGCAAATATAATTTTATGGTACATTATGCTAGCAACCTCCGTGATTGGTACTTTCTGTATGTCTGTGTGGTATAAGCGACGGTAATTCAAGGTATAATAAAAAGGAAAATTGAATAGTTCTGGAACACAAAACAGTGTAACACGATTAGCATATAGTGATATTATCATCGATTTCCTCGATGCTGAGGAATTCCCAGCAGCGGGTATTCATATGCACCAGGGATGGGCGATGACCATACAGTGAAAGTGTACTGTAGGCCTTGTAATTGAATTTACCAAATATGACCAGATTCTAACCTTGACTACATGTACATATGAGTTCGAGGACGCTCGTTTAGTGGTTCATGCTAGAAGAATCAGGGATTAAAAAATATTTTTAAGATAGGATTATTGCGGTTTTTTCCAGAGTTATTGAGCCGCCGCATTTTTCAAGATCGGAAATAAAATCAAACCTGTCTGCAAAAGTAGCATGATTACAATCGGGATTTTCATAAAACATCTTTCTGTTACGGATAATGAACACTTATTAGATTATCACTAACTATCCAGTACATTCATTTGTATACATTTATTTAATAAGATACCTAACGTTATCTAGAATGTGTCGAATTGTGATATAAATGATAAATTTCTTATATTGTTTCTAACATATGTGTAACTTATAATTAACTTTGAAAGGCAATAATTGATTAAGTTTATAGGTGATAAATCGATGAAAAAATAAGTAGATCCAAATTAAAAACAACCAAGAAGAGTCGGATATGGAAGATGGCCTATGACCAATGATATCTTATATTGATAGCTGTTTCATTTTTAATATGGGTTTTTATATTCAGCAACGATATGATTGCTTCTCGAAGGCCAAGAAAAAGCAGGGGGATGGCGGGGGGGAGAAAAATGTATCAAGAGAGAATGATGCGCTGGAACATCAGGGAACAATGGTGGGAGCATTGCTCAGGAATTATGAGGTTTATGCCGAAGGTAAATGGCCAAACACTTAGAGATGTCATAAAGTGTCTCGAAAAGGTAAAGGAATGGGGATTTGATGCTATAGAAATATTTGCGCCTTACTACGGCGGTAATGAGTATGGAGGGCTAGATGTTTACAATTATTGCTCAATTGACCCGCAAAAGGATGTCAAAGTTGGCATTGACAGCCCGGAGTCCGATGGTTTTTATGGAGTGATACTGGCATAGAAGAGTAGGGAAATTAAAGTGTTAAAGAAAGCGCAGATTTTTACCGCCTGATGGGTATGGCATATATTTAATAAATACCTAATTATTGTAAATGGTGTATATTACATATTAAAAGGAGAGGTGTAATAAGTAATGGGAAGAATACCTGAAAATTATATTGAGAAGGTTTATGCAGGATTGCTGGGTAAAATTATTGGGGTTCGGCATGGTGCACCGGTGGAGGGATGGAGTTATGAAAGATTGGAAAAGGTGTATGGGGAGATTGATGGTTATTTGGTGGATTACCGGGAATTTGCAGCTGACGATGACACTAATGGACCTATGTTTTTGATAAGAGCTCTGGAGGATTATACCTATACTTCGGACATTACAGCCGAGCAAATTGGACTTACCTTGCTAAATTATGCCCCTTATGAACATGGTTTCTTCTGGTGGGGAGGCTATGGAAAAGGTACAGAGCATACTGCCTATCTAAACCTCCGTAACGGTATCATGGCACCACGCTCAGGATCGGTAGAGCAGAACGGTGCAGCCGTGGCTGAACAGATTGGTGGTCAGATTTTTATTGATGCTTGGGGGTTGGTAGTCCCCGGTAATCCAAAGTTGGCAGCGGAATATGCCGAGAAGGCGGCTAGTGTAACCCATGGAGGAAATGGGGTATATGGCGGAATGTTTATCGCTGCTTGCATTAGCGCTGCCTTTGTAGAGCAGGACATCGAGAAGATTATTGAGGCGGCACTATCCACCATTCCCCAAGATTGTGAATATGCTCGGATGAGCCGGGATGTTATGGCCTTTTACAAAAAACACCCCGACAACTGGAGGGATTGCTTCAGGTTCGTAAAGAACAATTACGGATATGACCGTTACCCAGGAGTATGCCATATTATTCCTAATTCGGCTGCTATTATTCTTTCACTGTTGTACAGTGAAGGCGATTTCTCTAAAGCTATCAATATCTGCAATATGTGTGGTTGGGATACTGACTGCAATGTAGGCAATGTAGGAACGATTATGGGTGTAAGAAATGGCTTGGAGGGAATAGACTATAATAAGTGGAGAAAACCCATCAATGATTTTCTGGCCTGCTCCAGCGTTGTGGGTAGCTTAAATATTGTAGATATTCCTAGGGCTGCAGCCTATATTGCCAATTTAGCTTACAAGATAGCGGGGGAGAAATGCCCTGATAGATGGCGCGATATTTTGGAAGGGAAGGCCGCAAAATTCCATTTTGAGTTTCCCGGTTCTACCCACGCCTTTAGGGTTGATTCGGACGTTGACGGGGTTTTGGAATATGACATACGCCAGACTGTGGAGGAAGCCCATAGTGGAAATGGCGCTTTGAAGGTTATTGCAAAACCTTTAGCTGGTGGAAATGAACTTCGTATCTTCCACAAAACCTATTATAGACCTAAGGACTTTCACGATAGCCGATACGATCCTAGTTTCTCACCTATCCTGTATCCTGGTCAGACGCTGAAGGGTTGTGTTAAGGTTCCTAAAGAGACCGGGTTTGGGGTTCTGGCATGCTTATATGTGAAGGATGGCAATTCTGGGAGCTATGTAGAGGGTCCAAAATTAGAGCTGGTTCCCGGTGAATGGAGCGAATTAAGCTTTGATATTCCGAGCATGGAAGGGGCTTGTCTGGAAGAGGCAGGAGTTAAGCTGATTCCCAAGAGCGGCTGGAATTCCACCTTAGTAGTCTATCTGGACGATTTCGATTTTGTCGGTTCTCCGGAATACACGATTGATTTTACCAAGGAAAGGATGGAAGTGTGGCACGGACTACATCAGGAAGTCAGCCAGTTTACTTATCTTAAGGGAATTTGGAATCTTGAGGAAGGTGAGCTGAGCGGTAGCTGCTGCGATTTTGGCGAAGCCTATACTGGAGCTCATGACTGGAAGGATTATACCTATGAGGTTACATTAATTCCTAAAGTAGGTGACTACCATCGGATCAATTTTAGGGTACAGGGAGCTATTCGATCCTATGCAGTAGGATTGGCGCCAGAAAATAAACTTGTTCTCTATAAGAACGAAAATGGATATAGGGTTTTAGTAGAAAAGGATTTCTTGTGGGAACATGGAAAGGAATATACTTTGAAGGTGGAAGTAAAAGGCCCTGACATTAAGGTGTTTGTCAATGGAAAAGAGATGATTGCCTTTACGGATAAAGAATCACCCTACTTGACGGGGCAGGTAGGTATGTCCGTCTTCAAGGGTAGTCATTGTCATTTCAAGAATGTCATTATAGGGAGGGTAATCTGAAGCTAAATATGTGGAGAAAAAAATATTGAGTTCGACCCTTTGCTAATTTTTTGTATGACGGTGTGAGATTCTACTCTGCTGCCAAAGGTACCGAGTTTGTATATGGGAGACTATAACCTTCGTAAATTGCTGTCTGTCATATAGAACGAAGAGATTAACCGGCTGCATCTGCGGATACAAAATGAGGGGGAAACGTGATGGACGTAACAAGAAAAATATTGATTCAAAACAATTATTTGTGTTTCCCGGTTAATAATGGGGCACCAAAGCGGTTAGTAAGATGTGCTGTTGATTACGAAAATTTTAGAGAATTCGAAATAGAATTGGCTGAAGGAGAACCGGATTTTTGGGTTTTTATTGATGTGAGAAAGTTCATAGGACGACAGCTTAGTATTACTATCTACAACACAGAGAACAAAGACATTTTAGATAGTATTGAACAGGAGAATGACATTAAGGGGGCGGATAATTTATACCGGGAGAAATATCGCCCTCAGTTCCATTATTCTGCCAAACGGGGATGGATAAATGACCCTAATGGCCTTGTATATTACAAAGGTGAATATCATCTCTTCTATCAACATAACCCATATGGGTGTAAATGGGGGAACATGCATTGGGGGCATGCTGTGAGTAGAGACCTGGTACACTGGAGCGAGCTAGAGGATGCATTGTATCCTGATGAGATGGGTACAATGTTCTCTGGCTCTGGAGTAGTTGATACCAATAATACCTGTGGACTCAAGTGTGGTACAGAAGATCCTATAATACTCTTTTATACAGCTGCCGGGGGAACATCTGTGCAATCAGATGGACGGTACTTTACACAGTGTATTGCTTACAGTAATGATAGGGGACGTACTTGGACTAAATACCAAGGGAATCCGGTTATTGGAACCATAAAAAAATATAACCGTGATCCAAAGGTGGTTTGGCATGAAGACTCCCAGCAGTGGATTATGGCTTTATATCTTGAAAATCAAGAATATGCATTATTTGCCTCTCGAAATCTTATAAATTGGAGCGAGGTTGGACGTTACCAGATTGAGGGAACTGGAGAGTGTCCTGATTTATTTGAACTTCCGGTAGATGGCAACCTGAAAAATAAAAAGTGGGTTTTTTGGAGTGCTAATGGAAGTTATTTAATTGGAACTTTTGATGGTCGCAATTTTACTGAGGAGTATAGAGTTATTACTGGCAGTTCAATTGAAACAGGATACAGCTATGCTGCCCAGACTTGGAACAACATTCCCAAAGATGATGGCCGAGTCATTCAAATATCATGGGCTACCATTGATATACCAGATATGCCTTTCAATGGGTGTATGACCTTCCCCTGTGAGTTAACTCTTCGAACCACTGATGAAGGTATACGCCTTTTCACTAATCCTGTACGGGAGATTGAAAAGCTCTATGGGCATAGGTATCTATGGGAGTCTCAAATGCTTAAAGAGGATACCAGCCTATTCATTGATGTTGATAGCGAGCTTTTGGATATACGCGGTGAATTTGATTTGGGTTCAGCCAAAAGAATAATAATGAATATACATGGTGTACAATTGATTTATGACGTGAAAGAACAGAGGCTTTCTTGTATGGGCAAATGTGCTTCTTTGAAACCGCAGCAGCGAAGGATCCATTTACGTGTATTAGTGGATCGTGCAATCATCGAAATCTTTGGAAATGAGGGAATAGTATACATGCCTGTTGGAGCTATTGATCAAGATAAAAATAAGCCTTTGGAATTCCTTGCCGAAGGTGGAGAGGCAATGCTGGTTTCGTTAAATATTTCGATAATAAATAGTATTTGGGTATAATAATGTGACATATATGTGTATTTTTTTATTAATGTTTATCTAATAAAATAAATAACTCAGACTTCGCACATAAAAAATGAGCTCTGAACCTTGAAAAATCAACATTTTTCGGCATAAAAATATAGAAACATCCTCTCTTTTATGGTATAATTGTGTGTGGTTAAAAAATACAA
>Ga0134099_1002109_pt1 | contig 17165 bp, 19 predicted proteins | sample 10_taG_2_FD_105482 | JGI IMG/M metagenome (GOLD analysis project Ga0134099, IMG submission 105482) | Switchgrass degrading microbial communities from high solid loading bioreactors in New Hampshire, USA - 10_41_5_180_A2 metaG | ecosystem: Engineered > Bioreactor > Semi-continuous > Anaerobic >...
CGTCGGCAAATAGGTTATCTCATCCATTATCCACGCTTCCAGCATCATAAATAATGAAAAATTCATCAAGATCAACTGCAGCACCATCTCGCCGTCACTGCTGGAATCCGAGCTGTTCGGCTACGAGCCGGGAGCTTTCACCGGCGCCCTGTCCAAAGGGAAGGCCGGATTGTTTGAAGTGGCCGGCAAGGGCACGCTGCTCCTTGACGAAATCGGAGACATGCCCATCGACCTTCAGGCAAAGCTGCTGCGGGTGCTGCAAAATCATGAATTTTACCGGGTCGGAGGCGTGGAGCCCATCACCTCGCATGCCAGGATCATCGCATCCACGAATAGAGACCTGGAAAAGATGGTCGAGCAGGGCAAGTTCAGGGAAGACCTGTTTTACCGCTTAAATGTGATTTCCATACACATTCCCCCTCTGCGGGAAAGGAAAGAGGATATAAGGCCTCTGCTGCTGCATTTCCTGTACATTTTCAACAAGAAATACGGGACGAACAAGCAGTTTTCTGAGGAGCTCATCGAAGTCCTTGAAAATTACCACTGGCCCGGCAACATCCGCGAGCTGCAGAACGTGGTGGAGCGGCTCATAGTCCTGTGCATTGAAGAATACCTTCAGCCCGGGCATTTGTACAGCAAGTACAGGCTGGGTAAACCGACCTCTTCATCGTCGGAAGATGCAATCCAGGTCAATAAGCTGATTCCTTTGAAGGATGCCGTAAACGAGGTGGAAAACCTTCTCGTGAAGAAGGCCATGTCAATCTGCAAAAGCACCAGAAAGGCGGCGGAGCTTCTGGGCGTCAGCCAGTCTACCATCATGCGAAAGCTGAAGGAAAACAATATTAAGGCTATCGATTAGGATTGCCGCGGAAGGAAAAATTTTATCTTTAATAAAAAAACAGGGCTCTGCACAAAAAAACTATAGCGCAGGGCTTTTTTTCTGCTATAATGTTTTTTATATCATAAACAAGGCAGGTGAAATATAATGTCAAATTACAGGATGGCAGAGGCCAACAGCAGAATCATCCCACTGGAGGATAAGATATTCGGAATCAGCCAGAAGGCGAAGGAAATGGCGGCCCGGGAAGGCGCCGACAAGGTCGTCAACGCGACCATAGGCTCATTGCTTGACGACAACGGCAAGCTTGTCGTCCTGTCCTCCGTTGTGGAAGTTCTGAAAAACCTGACTCCCGTCGATTATGCGGATTACGCCCCCATTGCGGGAACACCCGACTTTTTAAAGGCGATCAAGAAGGCGATCTTCGGAAGCTATGTTCCGAAGGGATATACGGAGGCGCTGGCCACTCCCGGCGGGACGGGCGCCATCAGAAACACAATTCAGAATTATTCAAAACGCGGTGATCAGGTCCTGACCTCGGACTGGTACTGGAGCCCTTACAGCACCATTGCCCAGGAAATCGAGAGAACGATCACGACTTATACCCTGTTTGACGACGCGGGCAATTTCAACGCTGCGTCCTTTGAAAGCAAGGTGAAGGAACTCCTTTCCAAACAGGACGGCCTTGTCATCATCCTGAACACCCCAGCCCACAATCCGACGGGTTACAGCTTTACTCTGGATGATTGGCAGAAAATAATAGCGATTGTGAAAGACGCGGTGGGCGAGAAGAAAATTACGCTCCTGGTGGATGTGGCCTATTTGGATTTTGCCGGAGACGAGGAGGAATACCGGAAATTCTTCCCGCTTCTTGACGATCTGCCCGCCAATATCCTGGTGGTGATCGCGGCCAGCATGTCAAAAACCTGCACCATGTACGGAATGCGGTGCGGGGCCATGATCTGTCTGACCCCCGACAAGGAAATCGCCGATGAGTTTAAAACGGTCTGCGCGTTCTCCTGCAGGGGAACCTGGTCCAACTGCAACCGGGCGGCTATGGCGGCCCTTGCAAACATCTATGCGGATGAAGCGCTTTTGGCGAAGGTGAAGGAGGAAAGACGGCAATACAGCGAAATGCTGGTGAGACGGGGCAAGACCTTTGCGAAATCCGCCGAAGAAACCGGTTTGAAGATCGTTCCCTTCGACGCGGGCTTTTTCGCGACCGTTCCCTGCGAGAATGCGGAGCAGGTCGGCCTTGAACTGCAGAAGGAAGGGATCTTTACGGTTCCCATCGGAAAGGGAATTCGGGTTTCCATTGCTTCCATCTCCGAAGAGCGGTGCAGAATGCTGCCGCCGGCCATTCTCAGGGCGATAAAGAAAGTGAACGGATGAAAGGGAATTGAATGAGCAGATTAGACGAGCTGTTGAAGCAGGAAGAACTGGAAATCGGGGTCTCGAAAATCATTGATTTCCTTAACAGGAAGCCGGAACAGACAAACGGAATGATGCGGCCGAAACTGGCGGCATGCAGTGAAACGGACCGGTCAATCACACTGGAATTCCCGGTGCAGGAGTGGCAGCTCAATTCGGAAAATGTGATGCACGGCGGCATCATAGCGACGGCTTTTGATATAGCTCTGGGAGTATTGGCCCATTATCTGAATCATAACCTGCTCACGGTAACCGTGAATATTTCCATAAATTATTTGAAGCCGGTCCCGGCGGCCGATTCCCTGCTGGTAACGGCGAAGGCGACGTCCCTGGGGAAAAGAATCATTACCCTGTCCGCGGAGGGCCGCTTAAAGAGCAGCGGCCAGCTTACGAACACCGCCATAGGGACCTTTGCCATCGTAAAGTCTGAATCCTCGCCAAGCGATAATTGATATCATGCCGGAAACGCCTTTCGTTTGGGAGAAATTAGCGATACGAAACATAAGCGGGAGAAAAAATCTCCCGCTTATCCTTTTTCACGACCTTGCTTTGGATGAACCAGGCGGCCTTCCCCGGCATAATATGGAATCGAAACGATTTGTGAGGGAGGCCGCTGAACATGTTGAAAAATATGGCCGATTGGTTTATCGGCGGATTGTACATAGTCTTCATCATCGGCATTATCCTGTATGCCTATTACGAAATCCGTATCAAATTAAGGAAATAAGACCCGTGCCTTGCAGTAATTGATCTTCCTTCCTGCCGCAAGGAACTTATCCTCATATTCCGTGGTCACGTTTTTGGCTTCCAGTTGGGTGCCGTGCAGGTCCTCCGTTACCTCTTCCAGGCGGAAACCGCCGTTTTCCAGTTCCTCCAACGCATAGGAGAACAGACTGCTGTCGTCGGTCTTGAATTCGATGCAGCAGCCCTTTTTCAATATTTTCCGGTAACCGGAGACGTACCTCGTGTGGACCAGCCTGCGCTTGGCATGACGGCCTTTGGGCCAGGGGTCGCTGAAGTTCAGGTAAATGCCGGACAGCTCTTCTTCGCCGAAATACTCCTCTGCGTCTCTTATGTATTCCTTTACAAAAACGATATTGTCAAGCCCCTTCTGCTCGGCTTTTTCCAGCGCCCTTAAGAGAACGCTTCCCCTGCCCTCGAAGGCGACGTAATTCCGGTTGGGATTCCGCTCCGCAAGGGTCAAGATGAATTTTCCCTTGCCGCAGCCGAATTCCGCAAATATTTCGTTCCTATTCCCGAAAATCTCATGCCAGCGGCCTTTTGCAGACTTCGGGTCCCCCATCAGATATCGCTGATGCTCCGCAAGCCTTGCTTCTTCGTTCTTTACTTTTCTGTATCGCATTTATGTCTCTTCCTTGTCTTATGTGCGCTTGAGCTTCCCGGCCGGCGTGCCGGGAGCCTTCCTTTTTCTTTTTCTTCGGCGGCTTTGCACGCTTCATCCCGGCCGGCGTGCCGGGAGCCTTCCTGCTATCTATATCCTAATATGCCTACTCGAATATTTCAACGGTGTCGCCGATTTCAGCCCTGTCCCAGAGCCAGCGGATATCGTCGTCATCCACGGCGATGCAGCCTGCGGTCCAGTCCCTGGAGGTGCCCATGCCGTGAATCCCGATCTTTCCGCCCAGCGCGGTTTCCCAGCAGGGTCTTTTTCCGCTCTCGATGGACGTCCTGATCCGGTCATATTCCTCCTGCGAAATGAGTCCCTCCGCAAGCCCTCTTGCGGCATCCTGGACGTTGGGATAGCTGATTCCGAGAAACAGCGTATATTTGCTCTTTGGATTTTTCGTGCATATGTAATACTTTCCCTCCGGCGTCCTGCCGTCGCCGTCCCTCAGCTTTTTCCCCACCGGGGAAAAGCCCAGGGCGATTCTCATGGTGCGCTCAAGGACGCCGTCATTCCAGAATTCGAGTCTTCTTTCGCCCTTATAAACCTTAATTGTCTTCATATATCCCCCCTACTCGATAACAATGACCACCACATCGCCCGGCGTATACCAATCGTAAATGAATTTTGCGTGGGAGGTATAATTCCTCACGCATTTGTGGGACAGCGGCACGGTTCCCAGAGTCTGAGAGTATTCGACTTTACCGGGATCGATGCGGTTTCCGTCGGCGTCGTACTTGTAATTGACCGGCACGCCGTGCACATAGGCGCCTCCGGAAAACCTGATGGCATAGGGAGCATATCCCTGGATATTCGTCGTCCCGTCCTCATAATAATAGAACCGTTCGCGCTTTTCTATAGCGTAATAAAAGCCCAGCGGAGTCGGCTGGTGGTACTTGCCCTTCTTGCCGGTGGTGGCCAGGGTATAGGAAATAATCTTCCAATCCGGACCAATCTTTTCGAACACGACTTCGTTCTGATTCGCCCGGTCGATGACGATCGCCTTGTTTACCGCAAATACCGCGGCGGGAGAGGCCACATACTTATTCGGAACGTAATAGACCGTTTCGTCATTGATCAGGGAAACTCCGGTGTATTGGGAACCGGAAGACCGCACCCTGACAAGGGTTCCGTCGCTCAGATAACGGAATTCGCTCAAGTCCGACAGGCTCGGATATCCCGGCGCACTCTGACTCCTCCTGCCGCCGTAGGGATCCACTTCCCCTCCGCGGTACAGAGGGGCATATCCTTTCAGATTATGGTAATTACTGATGAAGGTCAGCGGCCCGGATTCCCGCGCTTTTTCCGCATCCAAAACCGCCCGGTACATTTTATCGAACTGGAATTTCCGCATCGTTACCGAATCGGCGCTGACAAAGCCGAAAAGCCGGCTGTCCTTTTCCTGCCATGTCACATGGTGCCATCGCCCGCTTTCATTGGTTACGGTCTCGATGTAGTTCAGTTTTTCGTTTTTGGGCGCGACCTTAAGCACCGCCTCCGTTGCGGACGGGCCTTTTCGGATCGCCGCCGGTTCTGTCTCTACCAGGAGATAGGTGTAAGTCAGGGGATACCTGTCATACTTTAATTCAAAGGCAACTTCCGGCAGCGCAATTTCTTCCGTCACGTCGGAAGGCCCGTTCCCGGCGCCCGGTCTCCCGGATTCCCCGCTGCTGTCCAAAAGTTCCGGTTTTAGGGAATCCACCTCGCCTGCGGATGCCTGCACCGCATCCCCATCGCCTGGAAGCGCGTCGGAACCCGGTGTTTCTGATCCCCCGACAGCGGGATTTCCTCCGTTTGCCTCCGCGACGGCGCCGCCTGCTTCGGGCCCGATAATCAGGATCAGCAGCAGTATGGAAAACAACGCCATAACCAGAACGATCAGTCGTTGGTTTTTCTGCATGGGCTCCCCCTTCTGTCCTGTAATTCTAATTACAGTATATGAAAATAAGAGCCGCATTAGTGCAGCTCAAAGATCTTTTTATATTTCTGCAGCATTCTAAGCAGCGGATATCCGAGTCCATAGCAGGCGATCAATTCCCCCGCGGCCACCCAGAGCATGCATGCATAAAGCGGCAGCGGCACCTCATAGGCAAAATAAAGCATGCTTCCGATTATAACGCCGTTGGCGACGACGGGAGGCAACGGAACCAGCAGGGGTCTCTTCCTGAGGCAATAGGAGCATACCGCCGCGATCAGCGTCGCGCCGCTTCCGAACACCATGTCCATCAGACCGTAGGGTCCCAGCATATTGGAAACAAGGCAACCGACAAACAGTCCGGGTATGGCGGCGGGAGTGAAAAAGGGCAGCACGGTGAGCGCCTCGGATACTCTCACCTGCATGACCCCGTAGCTGAACGGCATCAGTACGATGGTTAAAACCGCATAGACCGCTGCAATAATGGCAGCCTGAATTAAAAATTTCGTGTTTCTCATAGTCATCCTTTCATCCGGTCACAACAGCATTTTATATATTCCCTGCCCCTGAAGAATCACCGCGAAGAGGTAAATTGCGGTGAATGCGAGGGCGACGGCGTCTTTCTTTTTTAGCTTAATTCCGTTCATCCTGGTCCTGTGGCTTCCGCCCCGGTAACAGCGGGCTTCCATGGCCATAGCCAGGTCCTGGGCGATCCGGAAGGCGCTGATAAACAAAGGCACCAGCAGCGGGATCAGGCTCTTTGCCCGTTTCATGATATTTCCGCTTTCAAAGTCCGCTCCTCTTGCCATCTGCGCCTTCATGATCTTATCCGTCTCCTCAAGAAGCGTCGGGATAAAGCGCAGCGCAATCGTCATCATCATCGCCAGTTCGTGGGCTGGGATCCCGATTTTCTGCCCGGGGCTTAAAAGCTTTTCGATCCCGTCGGTCAGGTTGATGGGTTTCGTGACGAGGGTGAGGAGAGAAGAACCGATAATGAGAAGAACCAGCCTCGTCCCCATGAAAAGCGCGTTGCGGAATCCTTCCCTGGTAATCGTAAGAAAACCGATCTCTATGAGCGGCGTGCCCTTTGTCATAAACATGTTGATGGTAAAGGTAAAGACAATGATCAGGAAAATCGGCTTTAAGCCCCTCAGCATAAAGCTTGGAGGAACCTTGGACACACCGACGATCAGTCCGAGGGTTGCGAGAATGATCAGATATCCCCAAAAATCCTGGATCAGGAAAAGGGAGATGATGTAGACGAAGGTCCAGATGATCTTGACCCTTGCGTCAAGCTGATGGATCCAGGAATTTCCCGGATAGTACTGCCCTAAGGTAATGTCGCGAATCATATCATTATTCTTCCAATCGGTTTCAATTATCTGTCTTTGCGGCGGTCAAAAGGCGGTACAATTCCTCCTCCGCCTCCTCAATGGTCAGTATGTCGGCTGAGACCGGGACTCCGGCCGCCCTCAGATCCCTCATCATCTGGGCCGGCGGCGGCAGCGCCAATCCGAGGGATTCGAGCAGTTCCGCCTGCCGGAACACCTCAGAAGGGGTCCCTGTCAGGATCAGCCTCCCCCTGTCCATTACGAGCACCTTGTCTGAAAGCCTGGCGATATCGCCCATGTTGTGGGAGACCAGGATGATGCTGTTCTTGCTGGTTTCATGAATCCGCACGATCATATCGAGGACGTCCGCATGTGCTTTCGGATCCAGTCCCGCGGTCGGCTCGTCGAGAATCAGAAGCTCCGGCTGCATGGCAAGGACTCCGGCAATGGCGACTCTTCTCTTCTGGCCGCCCGATAGCTCAAAGGGAGACCGGTCCGCGATTTCCTCATAGTCAAGCCCTACCAGCCTGATGGCCTCCTCCGCCCTTTTCTCCGCCTCTTCCTGGGCCAACCCGAGGTTCAGCGGTCCGAAGGCGACGTCTTTCCGGACGGTTTCTTCAAAGAGCTGGTATTCCGGGTACTGGAACACCAGGCCGATTTTGCGCCGGATGTCGCTCATCTTCACATCCTTTCCCGTGATGTCGACCCCGTCGACGAGGATCTTTCCGGACTTCGGCTTCAGCAGGCCGTTCAGGTGCTGGATCAGAGTCGATTTTCCGGAACCGGTGTGCCCGATGATCCCGACGAACTCCCCTTCGCCGATCTCGAAGCTGACGTCCGTCAACGCCACCGATTCATAAGGGGTTCCCTCGCTGTATATATGTGTCAGATTCTTTACTTCAACCTGCATGCGATATAATCCACCATTTCTTCCGTACTGATTATGTTTTCCGGGATCTCCAGTCCCCGTTTCCGGAGCCTGTGGGCAAGCTCCACGGCAAAGGGCACGTCAAGACCGACCGCCCTGATCTCCTCCCTATGGCGGAACACTTCCGCCGGCGTTCCGTCCAAAACCACTCTGCCTTCATCCAGGATGACGACCCGGTCGGCTTTCGCCGCCTCCTCCATGAAATGGGTGATCAGGAGAATGGTGATGCCTTCCCGGTGGAGCTTCCCGATGATCTCCATGACCTCTTTTCTTCCCTGGGGATCCAGCATGGCGGTGGGCTCGTCCAAAACGATGCATTCCGGACGCATGGCGATGACGCCGGCGATGGCAATCCTCTGTTTCTGTCCTCCGGACAATAAATGGGGGGCTTTTTTCCGTTGCTCGTACATGTTGACGGAAAGAAGGGATTCGTCGACCCTTTTTCTGATTTCATCCGGCGGAACGCCCAGATTTTCCGGGCCGAAGGCCACATCGTCCTCTACGACGGCGGAAACAAGCTGATTGTCGGGATTCTGAAACACCATCCCGACACATTGGCGGATCTCCCAAAGCTTTTCCGGATCCGCCGTATTGAGGCCCTTTACGTAAACAGCCCCGCTGCTGGGGAGCAGCAAGGCGTTAATGTTTTTTGCCAGTGTGGATTTCCCCGATCCGTTTCTGCCGATGATGGCGGTGAAGCTGCCCCTCCGGAGCTTAAGGCTCACATGGTTGACCGCGCGGACAGGTTCCAGACGGTCTTCCTTTTTATATTCAGATACCAGATCGTCGATTTCTATGATAACATCCATTTATTGAAAAACTCTCTTTCCCGATTCCGTTACCAGCCAGTCGCAGGTATCGAAGAACAACTTGCTGGAAATTTTGTCGTTATAGTCCATTGTGTAACCGATGCTGTTCAGATATGTAAAATACTCTTTCAAAACCCAGCCTGTCGTGGAATCCGGATTTTTATTGATAAAAGCGGCGTAAACGGTCCTGGCTTCGTCTGAAAAAGCATGGGATTTATAGTCAAATATCGGCGTCCCCGTCGTTCCCATGACGATGGTGTTGATATAGTTGCCGTAAAGCCAGGTGAGATCGTCCTTGATCAGGATGTATTCCTTGTTTTCCCGGATGAATTGTTCCAATTCATAGGTCCTTTGAACCAGGTCCTCCCAACCAAGCTGCAGGACCGCGTCGACAGCCACAGGCGATTCCTGCTCCCGTTCCATGATCTGATAGTATTCCAGCAATACCGGATCAAGATACCTCTGATATTTCTTTATCCATTCGGTGTAATTGATTCCCTCATGGTCGAATCCGAGGATATAATGCTCAAGCTTGTACACCATGGCGTTGGCATAGGCCTTATCAATGCTTGGAAGATATTTGTCAAGGTAGGCGATAGCTTCTTTTACGGTCTCCTCTGAGGCCGGCTGATCCAATATTTCCAAAAAATCCTCCTGGACTTTTTCCGGTTCCGGTCCGCAACCCGACAATGCGCCGATTACGAATAGTATAACCAATATGAATGCCAAGAACCTCTTCATGCCGTTCAATTTTCTCCCTTCTTGAAACCGCCTTGCCCAAATGGTCAGCCGAGCCGCCCTTGGACGAAAGCTGCGCCTCTTCCTGAATATATGATGGGTTCATTCTAACACATAAAAGGCCTCAATTCAACCGATGCAATAAAAAACGGCGGTGCTTTGAAAGCAGTCCGCCGTAGTTTTTATGCTTTTCTTTTATATTTGTCAAAGACCTCGCTCAATTTCATATCCTTATGCTTGAGGATATCCTCTTTCATTGCATCTTCTTTTTCACAGATCCCGCTTGCGATTTCGTATACCTGTTTCGCGACATGCTTGGGAATCACGACGACGCCGTCCATATCCCCGAACACGATATCGAAGGGATCAACCCATACGTCGCCGACCTGTATGGGGCAGTTATACTCGAGCCACATCACCCTGCCTCCCCCGGCAACCGGAGACGCCGACCTCCCGAATACGTGCAGCGAAAGAGGCTGCAGCCGTTCAAGATCCCTGACCTGCCCCTCGGTAACCGCTCCCACCGCGCCTCTCGCCGCGGAAAACGTGCCGAGGACGTCGCCCATCACCGTCAGCTTTTGGCCTCGTTCCGTGCCGAACATCAGCACATATCCCGGCTTGATGTTGTCATAGTATTCCACGTCAATATTCTCTTTAACCGTTTCCTGAACCATGCCCGTTATATTTACACCCTTCAGCGTATAGGCGATTCCGCACATACGCCCCTTTTCGGGAAAGTAAGGCTTGATGTCGGAATTCATCGTACATCCGCGGTAGCCGAGCTGGTCCAGCGCATCGGAACAGCTTGCGGTTCCTCCCGAGAGTTCCTTGATCTTTGCGCACAGCTCCAGAAGTTCCTGTTTCTCCTCCTCGGTGATTTCCCTTATCGTCACATCGCGATATAAACTTTTCATATCAGTATCTCCTTGGTTTCAATGCTCAAAGAGGCTACCATGCACTCATGGGGAAGCCATAGCAAGCCTCTTTGAGAGATTGGGGAATATGTAAATAAAAGATTTTTTCGATTCTGTTCCGCTTCTTTGGTTTTACGGAAACCAAGCAGTGCTGCGGCAGGTTTCAGCGAGGATGAGACGGTTTACGCCTCATCCTCGCGGCAGATATTCTTGGAGAGTCCCAGTATCCATTAAGCGGTTTTGCAATATGCTTTAGTTCGCGCTGTTCGCCTTATCGCAGGCCGCTACAAACGCCTCGAATACTTCGGGATTCATGCCGTCGGTGTTCTTAACCATTTCCCAGATTTCAGAGGTCTTTTCCTTCAGAATCGCGACGTCTTCTGCCGGCCATGTATAAATTTCGCAACCGGCGTCAAGGATCTTCTGCCGATAGTCATTGTAGAAGAAGTCCGACGCTTCCTGACCTTTCTCGCGAGCATATTCCATTGCGTCGTCAAGGATTTCCCTGAGATCGGAGGGCAGGCTGTCATAGAAGTTCTTGTTTACGATGTAGGAGTTGACAGCCAGGATATGGCAATCCTCGGAGAAATACTTGTTAACTTCATGGATGGCATAGTAATAAGCGATGTCATAAGCGTTTTCCTGGCCCTCCACTACGCCCTGCTGCAAGGCCGTATAGAGCTCGCTGGCCGCTAACGGAGTCGGATTTGCGCCTAACGCTTTCCAAAGTCCGATATGGACCGGGTTTTCCATTACCCGGATCTTGAAGTTTTTGAAATCTTCGGGTTTCGTGATCTTATGAGAGCTGGATGTGTTGCGGAAGCCGCCGTTGATTAAGAACATATGCTTCAGGCCGGCTTTCTCGTATTCTTTACCGAGCACTTCAAGCAGATTATCGTCGGTAACCATGAGCCCGCCGGCTTCGATGCTGTTTACTGCAAACGGGCAGTCAAAGATCGAAGCGCTGGGGACGAAATTGGCCTGTACCGCCGAGCTGCAACCCATCATGGTGATGGTGCCGGCCTGTACCGCCTCGATAACTTCACGGTCAAGACCCAGCTGGCCGTCGGGATAGATTTCCACAACCATGCGGCCTCCGGATTCCTTTTCCACATATTCCTTGATAGCTTCGGCAACGGCATCGTGCACGGAGGCTCCTTTTGCATTGGCATGGGAGAAGATGATCTTGTAGACCTGATCATTGCCTGCCTCTGCTGCTCCGTCCGAGGATGGCGCCTCTTTGCCCCCTCCGCATCCGGTCAGAGCAAAGACCAGAAGAAAAGTCAATACCAATGCTGTAATTTTGAGATGCTTTTTCATGTTAACTCTCCTCTCATTCTCTTTAAGCTTTTAACTCTCTATGCTTTTAATGTTAAACGGCTGACAAGGCCGGATAACAACAAGCCGGTATAATGTTTTGCGGGTTCCTATAGAACAAGCGCCAGACTTAACCAGGGAACGAACGCCACGATCAAGGCTGCTATGACGAACATGAAGAGATACGGAAGCACAGCCTTCGCCAATTCAATGAACTTGACATTCCCCGGCAAGGAAGTTGCGACATAGAGATTGACTCCGACGGGCGGCGCGAAAAAGCCGACCGTTAATGTGACGATGATGAGCACCCCCATGTGAACCGGGTGGATATCAAGCATGACAGCCATGCGGTTGAAAATCGGCGCCAAGACCAGGATCAGCGGCAGTTCGTCCATTACCGCGCCCAGTATCAGCAGCAGTCCCATCATGAGCAGTATGGTAGGAACCTTGCTGTCGAAGGCATTGGCAAGGAAATCCGCTATTACATCCTGTCCTCTCATAAAGGTGAGGACTTTTCCGAACATTACGGCGGTTGCAACGATGTAAAGCATCGGCGCGATGGAAGCGGCGGATGATTTCAGTATTTCGTATACATCGCTGAATTTAAGGCTCTTATACGCAAACACGCAGGCCAGCAAAGCATACACTACCGAAACGACAGCGGCTTCCGTAGGCGTCACAAACCCTCCGTAGATTCCTCCCAGGATAAAGACCGGAGCCAGCAGCGCCCAGAAGCTCTCTTTGAAAACATTCCAGAATCCCCGGGCCCTGAGATTGCGTACATGCTCGTCGATTCTCTCACGGTCTTCTCCCTTTCGTTTGCAGTAAAAGTAAGCATATACCATCAGGAAGAAGGCGCAGACGCAGCCCGGCAGGATGCCGCCGAGGAACATGTCGCCGACTGATACGCCGGTGGAATTCCCATATATGATGAAGGGAATGCTCGGAGGGATAATGATTCCCAGACCGCCGGCCACCGTCACCGTCGCCACCGAGAACCTGCGGTCGTAACCCATCTCCAGCAGGATCGGCACCGTCATGGATCCAACCGCGACAACCGTAGCGGGAGACGAACCCGAGAGCATGCCGTAGAACAGACAGGTTACAATCACCGCGCAGGGCATACCTGCCGCCCTGTTGCCGATAAAGTACATGAAAAAATCAAACAGCTTCTTTGACATGCCGCCCCTTGTCATGATTGCGCCGGAAAGCGTAAACATGGGGATCGCCAGCAAAACGAAAGAATCCAACGGGACGAACATGGACTGAAAGATAAAGCTATGGTCTACCGGAATGCTGGGGTCAATCAGCAGGATCAGCAGCGCAGCCCCTCCTATGGCTACACCGATCGGAACACCGGCAAAGAGCAGAGCAAAGAAAATCAGAAATATCAGTACCAGTGAATTCATAATTCTCCATCCTTTCTGGATTTATGCGGTCAAATAACCTTACCGTTATTCGTCTAATGATTGTCCGGCAAAGCCTTTTCCTTCGCCTTATCCATTATAAGCACGACATATTTTTGGACCACGCGGATCATGGTAAGGATGAAGCCGAGTTCCACCGCAAAGTATACAAACTGCATCGGAATGCGCATAGCGGGGCTTAGCTGAGTCTGATGGACCAGCTGCTGCAATTTTATAACTCCTCCGTAAGCCAGAACCAAACTGAAGATAAAGATGCTCACGTCGCCGATCAATTTGTGCAGCTTTTCAAACTTCGGGAAAAATGAAGGGATCAAGTCTACAGAGAGATGGGTATCGTGTCGCACACAATAGGACACTCCGAAATATACGAAATAGATGAACAAATAGCGAGCCATCTCTTCCGGCCAAGATAATGAGGAATTGAACACATATCTCATCACGCACTGCAGGAACATGACCAGTGCAATAGCCCCCATCAATATGGACATAAAGAATACCTCAAAGTTTTCATCCAACCATTTTAAAGCCTTTTTCAAGGATAGTTCCTCCTTTTTTATCAAGCATACCGGTCCAACACGGTTTCCTTCAAATGCAGCAAGCTGGTTTGCAGGTTGAGAAGATCATTGCCCATGGTCAGCATCCGCACCCCGCGGTCAATCAGGGCTTTCGCGGTCTCGTAGGATGGAGGAACGGCGGGCACCATCAGGCATTGCCCCCTGCTCCGGGTCTTCTCAAGCAGGATATCAAAAGCCGCGTTGACTTCCGGATGATCCAGCTTGTAGAACTGGCGGATATTCTTGGAAAGGGCGAAATCCGCAGGCCCGAAGCTGGCGCCGTCCACTCCCGGCACGGAGAGGATCTCGTCGATGTTGTCAATGAATTCAAAGTCTTCCGCCATGGGCAGCACGAATTGATCCCTGTTGCTGCCTTCGATATAGGCCGTGCTGTCATAACCGATGCTTCCGTAACGGGCGCTGTGCACCCCCGCATCATATCCCCTGCGTCCCAAGGGCGGGAATTTGGCTCCCCTTACGCAAAGCTCCATGTCCTCCCTGGTCTTCACATGGGGGATGATAACGCCTTCGGCGCCCATTTCAAGCGCTTTTCTTATCTCCACCTCATCGGGGGCCGTTACGCGGACCAGGGCGCTGATTCCGGCATTTTCCGCCGCCAGAATCAATTCTCTCAGTCCGGTTACCTCGATGGGAGAATGCTCCGCGTCGATAAAGAGGTAGTCAAAGCCGTAATGCGCGGCAATTTCGACAATCGGCACCGAATGGCTGTAGAAAGCCAGTCCGAATACAGGACGTTTCTTCATCAAATTCTTTAATCCAATCATCGTCATTTCCTTTCCAGCTCGCCCCGCCACGAGGCAAGGCGCAAATTTATGCTAATTTAATTTCAGCCTTCCTTCTGGGCTGCCAGTGAGAATCCCTTATTGTAGAACAACACGTCGGGCGCTGTTGCGAATTGGGCGAGATAGGACGGCGCCACGCTGAGCACCACGCGGCCTGCCATATCCCGGAATTCATCGCTTGAGAGCATCCTGCTCGTCAATGCATACATATCCTCTCCGGCAAGTGAACAGATTATGAGCCGGGTGTCGGGAAGATTGGCGGCCTTGAGATGCCGCAGAGCCTCCCGGGCCTCGTCCAGGCCGTCGTTGATTCCGTCGGAATTCCATTCACGGTACTGCAGGATCCATTTCGCTCTCTTTTTGATTTCAAAGAGGCTGAGATCCGCGTCCTTGGGCGATAAGTAGTAATTCTTCAGCATGTAGTCCCGGATCTCGGCAAGATACCGTTCGTCGCCCGTCGCTTCATAGCACTTCAGCTTATTGTCAAACACCTCGTTGGCCCAATACCTGTTGCGGACAAAGCAGTTGATGTAGCTTGGCCTTGCCTGCAGAGCCAGGGGCACCTGATAGGACTCGAACATCAGAGTAAAGTTGACCCGGTATCCGTGCCTGTGAAGCATCAATGCGATCTGGTGGCTCCGAAACGCGCTGTTCACGGTGACCTCGTCGTAGCGGTTTTCAAGCTCACCCGCCACCAGGCTGCCGATATTGTCAACCGTCAGCGGACCCAGATGGGGCACCTTTACGACAAGGCAGTATTTGGGAATCAGGCTTTCGAAGGTCTCGACCTCTTTGAGGATCTCCTCATCCGAGGCGAAAGGATTGTTCAGCTCGATGCTGATGTCCGCGGAGGATCCCATGATGCGGACGATCTCCGAAATAACCTCGGCACGGGTCTTGAATTTGTTCCCCACATTCTCTGCGGGGTTTGAAAGAAATCGGTCGTAAATGATCACGGGGTTTGTCGTGATATTGGCAATCAGATCCTTTACGGTCTCGATCTCGTAAGGATTTGCACAGTCGGCTGAAAACAGAAGCTTGGTCGGACGAGGCTCGCCGTTTTCGCCGTATGCGATGTCCCGCACCAGATCGGCCTCAAGCAGGCCGTCCTCAAGCAGGGTGTATTCTATGCGGAATCCCGCGGGAGTCTTCTTTTCCGGGGTCTTGAAGGTATCGAGCACATCCCGGAAGCGCCCGCTGACTCCGAGATATTTTACCTTGCCCCTTAAATTGAGGTATTCCGCAAAAGAGATGCTTTTGTCAAATACGCGATCCACATAGCCCTTGTCGGAATCCCGCGGAACCGCACCGTCGTTGAATAACGTCGAAATCTTGCATTTGATTTGTTCGTTGATCGTCATTTTGCTGCCTCCTATGTAGTCGTGATCGACTTAAAACGGTTTCGGGGTAATCGCGTAATACGGATTCTTCCCGTTGAAATAGTTGACGATATCGGTGGCGGTATTCAAACCGACCCGTTCAAAGGCTTCATAGGATTCCGCGGCAGTATGCGGCGTGCAGATGATGTTTTCAAGCGTCAAAAGCGGGTTGTCGGTCGGAACCGGCTCCACGTTGTACACGTCGACGGCCGCTCCTGCAATGACTCCGTTCTTCAAAGCCTGGTAAAGATCCTCCTCGTTTACCAGGGGTCCGCGAGAGGTATTGATGAAAATGGAGGAGGGCTTCATCTTCTTGAATTTCTCCATGTTCATGAAGCCGCGGGTCTCCGGAAGGTTCGGCAGATGACAGCTCACCACGTCGCAGGTCGTAAGCAGCTCCTCAAGCTCTGCGCGCCTCACGTTAAGCTCGCGGGCTTTCTCTTCATTCCAGTTGATGTCATAGGCAAGCAGTTCCACTTCAAATCCGGAAAGCCGCTTGGCCGTCTTTTGGGCGATATCACCGAAACCGAGCAGTCCCACGCGCTTGCCGTCAAGATCCGTTCCCATCATTCTGACCCATTTCCCTTCCCGGGTCGTGCGGTCAAACATGGGGATCCGTTTGTATAACGCAAGGATGAGCCCTACAGCCATATTCGCGACAGCCGCGCCGTTTAAACCGCGGGCGATGGAGACCGTAATCCCGAATTCCTTGCAGGCCTCCACGTCGATATTGTCATAGCCGACTCCGAAACGGCTGATTATTTTCAAATTCTTCGCTTTGCTTAAGATTTCCCTGTCCCAGACCTCATTTCCCGAGCTGATACCGCAGATCTCGGAAATATATTCCAGCTGTTCCTCTCTGGTTAACGGTCTTTGATGGGGATTCTCAATCACTTCGAATCCGTTGTCCTCCAGCAGTTTCCGGCCTTTCGCGCAGTTTTGGCTGAAGTTTGTCGCGCCTACCAGCACCTTCTTTTTCATGTCTTTCTCCTCCGATCTTGCAAATTCATAGAAATGGGGCATTTTCGCCTCAACGCCGGGCGCTCCCGGCCCGAACGCGCCATGCTATAAAGCTCAACCGTTTATTAAAGTTTAATTACAATTGCAGTCTAACACCATAACGAATAATTGTCAACAATTATATTATAATGTTGACTCTTGTTAATTTATTCAACAGAAACGTGGATATGTTATCATTATTTCTATTTTGTAACCGGCTGAAAATTGCAAAAAAAACGCAGCGAAGAAACTTCCGGTTCAATGTCAATTGTTGGGGTTGATCCTGTAAAACTTAATTAATGTATAACTTTCCGATGGGTAGAGAAATCTACCCATCGATTTTTACTTGCCAGACCCCGCACAGATCGATTCAGGGC
>Ga0134099_1002115_pt1 | contig 17124 bp, 20 predicted proteins | sample 10_taG_2_FD_105482 | JGI IMG/M metagenome (GOLD analysis project Ga0134099, IMG submission 105482) | Switchgrass degrading microbial communities from high solid loading bioreactors in New Hampshire, USA - 10_41_5_180_A2 metaG | ecosystem: Engineered > Bioreactor > Semi-continuous > Anaerobic >...
CAACTGGAAACCGCAATGGAAGCAAAAACAGCCCTGTAGGGCTGTCAGGTGGCTCACTTTTGGATGATCAAAGTGGCTCCCAATCTCTTGATCAAACACAGCCATGTTACAGAAGGCTCGCACCCAGCAGAAAACGCAGGAGTTCCAGGCCAAGTACGAAGCACGGCCGATGGTCGAGCGGGCAAACGCCGAACTGAAGCAACACGGCCTTAGAAAGGCTCGCTACCGTGGCCGGGTCAAGCTGGATCTGCAGGCGCTGTGGATAGCGTCGGTGCTAAACCTCAAGCGACTCTTCAAATGGCTCCAGACGGAGCCTGGAGCCCCTGCGCGCCTTTTGACGGCTCTTGGCCAGTAAAGGGCCCAATACCAGACTCGAAACGAGGCGACTCGGGGGCCGCATTGCCAACCATTCCCTTTTTATGAGGCTCGAAAAGCCTCATGGCCCCTACGAGGCCATTCCTCGAAGGGCCAATGAACCACACTCCTAGGCGGACGGAAGGAATCACGCCGGCGTTGACCAACGCGTAAGCACGCCAGGGTTTGATGCCGAGCATCTTGGCGGCTTCCGGTACTGAAACCATGATGGGTTCTGTCGGCCGGATAATCGCTGGGAGATCCCGAGTAGGTGTAAATCCCCCAGGGACGGTCACGTCCACAGTCTGGTCCATCCGCTGAGCTAGGTCAGGGCCGGGGTTGCACCTGTCGCTCTGGCGGATCCGCCTCTCCTCCTCCAGTTCTTCCGGCGCCATCGACTGGCTCATGAGCCAGTCCAGCACGGCCAGTACTCTGGTAACGCTCGGTCGGTTGATGCATCGGGACTCAGTAGGCTCTGGTCTGAAGGGTTTCTTCACTCTGTTCATCTCCCTCGAGAATCAAATCGGGTAGGGGGCGTCCCCTACCCGATTGGGTACCATCTACGTGCGCTTAGCACAATCAGCCTCACCGAGCACCGCTCACCGGCCGAACCTGGATGGCCAGACTCCTGCGAACCTGCTTACGCCGCTCAACCTCGGCGAGCAGCTCCGCAACGTCCTCGGCGGTGTGCGTTGCCAGGTACTCCGACCATATTTCCGCCAGCAGGCGGGTGAACCGTTGTGTAGCAGGCGCCGCCGGGTCCATCCGGTACTGACCTCCGACCAGTGCAGCCACCTCCTCACCCAACCGACTAGTACTACTCCGTGACTTTTTGGTGAACTCTCGAAAGGAATTCCAGCAGATGCCGCGAAAGGGTATGCATGAAGTATGCGGAGTTGGAAGCTGTACGTGATCGGCTGGAAGAGTTCCTGGCTCAGGTGTTGTTTCCCGCTCTGAATCGACACCAGCAGCGGCATTGGGGAGGTGCCTTCGTTCGCGGTTTCCTCTTAGATGGGGATCGCAAATCCGCTGGTGCGTTGGCAGAGCGGCTACCCGATGGAAATGAACAAGCCATGCAGCAGTTCCTCACCGATAGTGTCTGGGACTTTCGTGAGGTGCGCCGTCGGCTTGCGCAGCAGATGGAGCCGTTGTTACCCGCCGAGGCTGCTGTATGGGTTCACGATGATACTGGCTTTCCGAAAAAGGGGAAGCACTCGGTTGGTGTGGCCCGGCAATACTCAGGGACCCTGGGCAAGGTCGGCAATTGCCAGGTCGGCGTCAGCATGCACCTGGCTACTCCAGCCGGAAGCCTACCTTTGGACTGGGAGTTGTACCTCCCGGAGGAGTGGACCGAGGACCCAGAACGTTGCCGGAATGCTGGTATCCCCGAGGGGGTCACCTATCGGGCGAAATGGCAACTGGCGCTGGACCTGACGGATCGGGTTCTGTCTTGGAAACTTCAGCCTCAGATTGTTGTAGCGGATGCTGCCTATGGCTCTGTGGCTGAGTACCGGGATGGACTGGTTGATCGCCAGCTCAAGTACGTGGTCGGCATCCGGTCGAACGTGGGTGTCTGGGTAGGCGAGGTGCCGGCCACTCCCCCGCAGAATACCGGCAAGGGTCGTCCCCATACTCGTCATGACTACGGTGAGAACAAGCCGCCAACAGTTCTGGAAGTAGCGAAATCCTTGCCGCAGGAGTGCTGGCAAGATGTGACCTGGGACCAGGGAAGCAAGGGACCACTTCGCTCCCGGTTTGCCGCACTTCGTATCCATACCTCCCACGGCTATCACGAGGGCAAACCCCCACGTCCAGAGGAATGGCTCATCATTGAATGGCCGAAGGACGAAGAAGAACCGACGGACTTCTGGCTATCGAACTTATCGGAGGAGACCTGCCTGCGGGACCTGGTACGCCTGGGGAAGATGCGCTGGCATATCGAGCAGGACTACCAGCAACTCAAGGACGAGCTGGGATTAGACCATTTCGAGGGCCGCAAGTGGATCGGTTGGCATCGCCATGTGACCCTTACAACCGTTGCGTTCGCCTTTCTGCTCCTGGAGCAACTCCGGGAGCAAAAAGGGGGCTTCAATTGACGTTGCCTCAGGTCCGACGGATGATCCAAAAACTCTTGGCGACATGGACCGGGGTCTGTATCGTCTGTGGCCATCGCGTGTGCCCCAGGCGCCAGTGTTCCGGATTCAGCTAACGGAGTAGTACTAGAAGTTCGTCCAGGTTCCTGTACTCCTGTGTTCCTGTATGTACCGATTCCTTCGTACCTGGACCACGGCGATAGTTCACCGCTTATCCGCGCGCCAGTTCTGCTGGTGTCGCCCCGGGCGCCGCCTGATCCCGGTCGGTCCACGGCGGCCCGGCTCTGCCGCCGCGCCCTCGGCGCCGGCATCATCTACGACCGTGCCGGATAGCATGTGCGCCAGGTGCGGAAGGAGGTTGAGGGCGCCTGCCCCATCGCCGTAGGTTTCCTCCAGCGCCCGGGCGATGCACCACGCCCGCAATAGATCCCAAGGGATCCGGATGCTCCCGTTGCTGATGCGGAACGCGGGGATCACCCGCGCCTCGACCAGCTCGTAGCACCGGTTGACTCCGATCTGCAGCTCTGCCGCCGCTTGGTCGACCGTCAACGCCATGGGTACCTCAGGAAGATAGCGAACCTTGGGCACCGGGGATCATCTCCTTGGTGGATGATCGAAGCCCTGTCCAGACTGAGAAGGGTCGGAACCCAGTTCCGCCCCCTGGCCGGAGTTCAGCAGGTTGCGGCCATCAACGGCCCCCTCCTCTACGGGCTGGTGCTCGATGGCCACAAGCCCGAGATCCGCGAGTTCAAACCGACCCAGGCGTATGGCAGATAAGTTCAGTTCAACCGAGCCCATCAAGGCGAGTCTTCCGGTTGTGGCGTTGGCCCGGGTGTCCCATCGAGGTACTCCCACAGGGCCTTTTTGCTGACCCGCCAGGACCTGATGAACCGGTTCGGCCCGTTGCCGCCCACGGCCCGGATTGCGCCCTGCTTGAGCAGGGAGTAGACGGTGTTCCGGCTGTAGCCCAGGAACTCCACCAGGACGTCCACGGTCAGGATCTCGGGCAGGTCTTCTAGCCGTCTGTTGCCTGGTCTGGGCACTGTCGTTCATCTCCTCAGCTCGGACCTGATCGGCCGTCGCTCTGTACTCGGTAAGTTCCTGCCTGCCTCTCCTCTTGGGCCATGCGGCATGTCGCACACCCGCCCCCCTATGCGAGAAGTCGCATGGGGGGTATGCGAACGTCCGCATAGGGGCTGTGCGAATCCTCGCATACCCGCCTATGCGGTTTTCGCACCCGAAGTAATACAACCTGAACAACATCAAAGAAGGGGGACAAAAGAAGGAGTCTCGCCCCGGCCGGAACTCCTAAGGCGGAGTCCTAGCTCTCGAAGCGCTTTTCCACTCCGGTGCTTAGCTGGAACGCGGGCGACCCAGGCCGGGCTCCAGCTTCTTTTGATCAGGCGGGCCGGCAAGACCTACCATCCCGATAAAGGGGTGGGGCTCTGGTGGCTATGGGAGGAGGTACTCCCTTTCGCCGTGGGTCTCCAGGTGTCCAATAGCAGCCTTGATGGCTTCGAGGTTGCGCGGCCCCTTTTCGTGGCCTACGTGGTCCAAGATGATCTGCATGTACTCATCCGCTACCAACTCGTTTTCGTTCGGATCTAGCTGCTTCATGGTCTTGAATACGGAGATTAACCCACACCGATCCAACTCCTGAATGACCCTCTTCAACTGTATCGCTACCACGCGCCAGGGAAGACCCATGCGATACCCAACGTTATCCTCATCGTAGGTGTCGCCAGATGGCTCGTACCCAATAACCTCCCAACCTTCCTGGATCCGGTCGTTAACCTGGCTGTCGTCCCACAACGTGTCGACCTTTGCGTATCCCACGTCATACGCACCTCCTCTTCGGTGGAATGGTTCTTACACCCCGCTGTTCGAGAATTGCGGAGAAAACGCCTTCTTGCGCTGACTCCGCAAGCGAGGATGTGGCTTTCCGTAGAGACGAAGAGTCCCGCCTTCTCCAGAAGTGCAGGGCGCGATCGCTACATCGCCAAAGTCTGCAGCATGGGGATGAGGACGTTTCGTACCAGTGGCTCCAGAGTCTGAATCCCTTGGAGGAGCGCCACTAAAGCCTGCACCCGCTGAGGCCAATCTGAAGAACGCTCCTTGGCCAACTCCTCCGCGATTCTGCGGCACGCCTCGACAAGCTCACGCTGGTCCTCATGGAGCTTGGCGATACTCTCGGCCAGCTGCGCCACGATCTTCTCATCAGTAGAGACTACTGCCACGTACCCGCCGGCGCCAATGGTATGCCCCTTCAAAAGCAGCGTGCCAAGTCCATTCGGGGCCAAATAAAAGGCATCCGATTCCTCCAGCTTGATGGTGCGCATCATTCCCCGTGCCCGCAGTTCCCGAGCCGTCTCTCGGAGGCGTTGAAGAGTCCATCCAGGCAGGTAGCGGTTCAGCAGCGTCTGCGCACCGACAGGATTATCGTGCTCCCTATCGAAGTTCACGACGGCGTTGAGAAGTTGGCGCTCATCGTCCGTCAAGTGCGGATTCAGCTGACACATGCCGCATCGCTCCTTTCAGCCCCAGATCCTCATTAGCCGCCAGTCCGGCGGCTCGGTGTGTGGTCTGATCAGCTCAAACACGCCGCCGCCCTGAACCTGCTCCCGCTAGGCCGTGACCGGTGCCTCCTGCTCCAACCAGCGGCCGGTCTCCTCCCAACTGTCGCGGATGGCCTCCAAGCGGTACTGGGAGCCGCGCCAGATGAAGGAGGAGGGCACCAGGCCATCAGAGTTGGACACGGCCGTCACCTGAATCGGTTGGTTGATCAAGCGACTCACGGCAGTGGTCACCTCACCGCGATGCTACCATACCGGTGCCACTGCGTCACTAAGACAGCGATGCCGCTGGCCACCCGGGTCTCTGGCACGGCCTCGCTACGGAGTGGTCAGCTCGCGAAGGAGGCGATTCGTGCTTCTTGTTAAGGCCGGCTGAACAGGCGACCACATAGCCGGTCGAAACTTCCCCCACTCCGATGTAGGGATTCGCTGTCGCAGTTCAGTGGGGCGGGGGAGCTTTCATCCGGCCGTGCGGTTGATCTGACGACCGGCCGAGGTTGTGCAAGCGCAAGGCTGTTGTCGACAGCCACCCGAGGATGAACCGCTGGAAGGCCGCCTCGGCCCGAACCTCCCGCCACCCGTAGGGCCGAAACAGCACCCAAAGCACGGTCTGGACATTTCCGTCATAGGTGACCTGGAGGCGGTAGAGGTGGGCCGCTCCCCGCTCGCGGTGACTGCAGGTGATACCGCAACAGGCATCCGGTCTGCGGCCCGGGCCAGGCCGCTTCTTAGCCATTCGGCCATCGCATTGGACTACGCTAGGGTGATCGGTTGGAATCGGGGTTGGAGTTCAGGCTAGCCCATTCCGCAGATCGGCCCAGTGGCTCGGAAACGGCGATCCTCACCACCGCCGCCGAAAGGGGAATGATGCCCCGGTTCAACCGCCGGACCGACATCATACACACATGTTCGGCGGACAGCAGTTTGGGTTCGTAGATCGGAATCTCACCCGTCTTTCCCGCCGGTAGAACCTCGTTTTCGATTCGCTCAGGTCTCACTCTCACCCCGAACTCTCACTCTCACCCCCCAAGAGGGGGGTGAGTGAGAGTAAGAGTGGGGTGACTCCCATGAGAGCAATGTGAGAGTTAGGTGAGAGTGAGAGCTAACCGACCGTTATCGGTAAGCGTATAACCCTTGCCCTCTCCGTTCGGGGCCACGTACCCCATATCCTGCAGCTGCCTAATTACCCGGTAGAAGCTGCTTTCGGGGATGCTGCTCTGCGCTTGCCACTCGCTTGCGGTGCACGCATCAGACAGCCGGGCGAGAGTTTCCAAGGCCCTCCGTTGTTGCTTGGTGAGATCTCCCTGTCTCCTCGTTTTTCCATCAGTCAAAGTCACAACGCAGGAGTTACCGTGCTGCTTCAGCCGCAGGTATAGGGCAGGGGCGGTGGCAGGGGCGTCCTTTACCTTGTCCACCTCCAGGCGAATTGCACCGTGTCTTACCTGAAGGGAGAGCATCACGTCTGCGGCTGCCCGCAGCGCGCTAGACCCCCGCTCAGTAGTGCCTTTCTTTCCGGTGTGGTGAACGATCAGTACTGCGGCGCCTGTGCTCTTGCGCACCTGCTCAAGACCTTCCACAAGCTGCCCCACGTCTCGGGAGCTGTTCTCGTCGCCACCCACCATGCATCGGGCCATGGTGTCAAAGATCACCAGACTAGGACGGGAAGGTAGCTCTAGTTCGAGGTCTTGGATGAATCTCTTGATCTCCCTCCCATCCATGAGGTGTATCGGCTCTCTGCAGAACTGCAGCTTATCCTTGTCCACGCTCCCCACTCCTCGGGCCTGCAACCAGGCATCCACTCGCTGCGGCAGCCCGGCAGATCCCTCGGCCGACACATATACCACCGGTCCGGACTTAGTTGCAAACCCCGCCCACCGGGTACCGGTCGCTATGCTCAACCCCATGTCGAGGGCCACAAAGCTTTTTCCGGACCCGCTGGGCCCGTAGAGAACCGCTAGGCCCCCTACCGGCAGATACTGGTCAATCAGCCATGTAAGTGGGGGCAGTGCAAGCAGCTCGTCCACGCTCAGCAGCCGCCTCCCCGATACGGCTGAGACTTGGTTTCTCGTGGCTGTGGTTAACGTGCATTTGCGAGGTCCATTCATGATCGTTTCACAGCCCCCTTGTGAGAACCTTCAAGACATTGCTGCGGGCACCTATGCCCGCAGCCCCGTCTTTATGCAGTCACTTTCCGATCAGGCCACTTCCCGTTCTCGATCTCCCCGGCCAGCCGCTCCACCGCGCGCCTGGCCACGTACAGCCGGCCTCGATCACGCACGGCCGGCAGGATACCTGCCCGCACCCACTCATACCCTCGGTTGCGGGGAATGCCTAGAGCTTCAGCTGCCTCGGGAACGCTCAGCAGCAGCTTCTGCATCATCGTCCACCTCCTCGAATAACCAGTCCACGTCCTTGACCCCCAGAGCCTCGGCAATTCGCCGGCGCCAGCCCGGGAACGCAGGCCGTAATCCGAGCTCGATGGCAGAGATGTCGGCCGGGCTGATCCCAGTCAACTGGCAGAGTTGGATTTGGGTGAGGCCCCGACGCTGCCGAACCATCCTGAGCCGAATCATTCTGTCCCTCCTTGTCACACCGCGTTGCCTGCGGTATAATTCTGTCTAACGACATAGTATCCGTTGGTTGACGTGAAAAGCAACGGTGTATTATCGTTAGTCTTACCGTGACAGGAGGGCGTCAAGATGGGGTCCATCCCAGGGCAGAAGACGCATCGGCTGAGTTGGCCTGTGCCCAGTGACTGTCGAGTTGAGAACGGCAGGTTGGTCGTTATCCCTCCCGATGTGCGGTGGTATGACCCCTTTGATCGCACAGAGTTACCAGGCGAGATCGCCAAACTGAAGCCGGGTGACACAAAGGCTCTGCGTGAATTCGTCCTCCGGTACGGTAAGTTCGGGTATACCTCAGTGATGAGTGCAGTTCAGGACTATCAACCCAACCCAGATGTAAATGCACTGTTCGATAGATCAGAGCCCCTCGATTGGATATGGGCACACGCCAACGGCGTTCGTCTGGTACTGGAAGGAATAAGGATCCTCATAGAACGCGATGAGGGCAAGGCCGTAAAGTATCTTGCCGGCCTGTTACACCCTTATCTGAATCCGTTGCCACCATCTATCGATGTCCCACAAGTGTGCGGTGCAGCACCGCAAGGTGAAGACATGCCTTATGCAGTTTATGAAGCCCCCATCGGAGAAAGGGACGAAGCAAAGCAGCAACGGTGGATCTTGCACGCTCCCCGGGTAAGTCCACTTGCGACGGTTGGGTACATGGTGTGCGACATTCTGACACCCAACTTGGCTTTAATCCGTCGTGCGGTCGACTATGACCCAGAAGCCAGTTCAATCCGGTCAACCTTCGTCTATGACTGCTTGATCCAGGCTGTGTACCAGCAACTGCTGGAGACCGCCGAGGGCGGCAGGATCGCGGAGTGCGCCGAATGTCACGCGCTCTTCATCCAGACGGACGCTAGGCAACACTTCTGCCCACCCCGTTTCAAGGAAAGGGAAAGCCGGTGCGCGCTGCGCTACCGGCAAAGGGAGTGGAGACAACGGCGAATGCGGGAAGGAGGCTCCAAGAATGGCGAAACGTAGCGCGCTGAAGAACGCCAACGGTCAGGGAACCGTCTACAAGCGCACGAGGAACGGCAAGACGCTCTATTACGCCGAACTGACGACCGGTTATGGCGCTGACGGCAAGCCGATTCGCCACCGGTCCGCCGGCTTCACCACCAGGCGCGAGGCCGAGGACTGGCTCACCAGGAAGAAGCAGGACCGCAACGACGGAAACCTGCCCGAGCCTACCCGGCAGACGCTGGGCGCCTTCATGCGAGAGTGGATCGAGACGACGGCCGTCCACGAGGTCAGCCCCAGCACGCTACAGCTCTACCGCAACATGCTTAACTGGTACATCGACCCGCAGCTCGGCAAGGTCGAACTGCGCAAGTTGCGGCCCCAGCTGATTCAGGCGATGTATCACCGGCTGATCGAGGCCGGCAAGAGCCCCCGCACTGTGCAACTCGTCCATGCGGTGCTCCGGCGGGGCCTCTCGCAGGCCACCGACTGGGACCTCCTGGCCAAGAATCCGGTAGAGCAGGTCAGGCCGCCGAAGGCAGAGGCGCCGGAGATCCGGGCCCTGGGGCCGGCGGAGATCGTCCGCTTCATCGAGGCCGCCAAGTCGGACCGACTGCACGCTCTCTTCATCCTGGCAGCCACCACCGGCCTTCGTCGTGGGGAGCTCCTGGGGCTTCGCTGGCAGGACGTCGACCTAAAGGCCGGCACCATCAACGTCGTTCAGACGCAGAAGAAGATCGGCGAAACCATCACCTTCGGCCCCACCAAGACCAAGGCGTCGCAGCGCCTGGTGGTTCTGCCCGACATCGCCCTCGAAGCCCTCAACCGCTGGCGACTCGAGCAGGCAGAGGAGCGGCTGGCCCTCGGCGAAGCCTGGGCACACCCGGAGTTGGTGTTCACCACGGCCATCGGGACCCCGGTTCACCCTAAGAACATGCTGGACCGCAACTTCAAGCGGGTCCTCGAGGCCGCCGGCCTGCCCCGGATCCGGTTCCATGACCTGCGGCACAGCGCAGCCACGCTCATGCTCGCCCAGGGCGTCAGCCCGAAAGTGCTCCAGGAGGTCCTGGGACACAGTCAGATTCAGGTAACCCTGAACATCTATGCGCACGTGCTGCGAGAACAAAAGAAAGAAGCCGCCCAGAAAGTCAACGACTTCCTGAAAGCGGCTCAGTCACAGGCTCGTTAGAGCCCACAACCCCCAAGAAAAACAAGACCAGCCTCCGGCCGCGGGATAAGTCCGTGCGGCCGTTGGTGTGCGTCCGTTACCGACCAGCTACCCCGCAGGGTATCTCCGGCCGGTCAGGTTGCGGGGCCGATCGGAAGCCGGTTACCGACCGGTTACCGACCGAGCCCCATTCGGTGTTCGGGCGAACACCTCAAACCCTTGTGGCAGTTGGTGGTCGCTGAGGGACTCGAACCCCCGACCCCATGCGTGTAAAGCACGTGCTCTACCAACTGAGCTAAGCGACCGATATGCAAGCAAGCAGTATTTTAGCATGGCGCCAAAGCAGTGTCCAGTGCGCCGTCGCTGCCAATATAGATGAAGACCGAACGCTTCTTCACGCGTTGATCACCCAGTAGACGGTCGCATCGCGGATTCGCTGAACAGAGCTTTCACTTCGCCCGCCAGCCAAATCATAGCCCGTGGTACGCCGACAAGATCAAGCTCCCTCATCCCCCTCCCGTCTCCACCCACAGCCGGTCTGTTCCCACTCCCCGCACCGCGGTGCCGGCCACCGTCAAGGCCGCCGGCACACCGGAGTCCCTGCCGTGGCCGGGCACCGGCAGCGTGACATGCCGAAGCCCGTCAGCCCCCCGCACCAGGCAGCGCAGGCCTCTGAGGCAGGGTGCGGCGTCCAGCACCCAACGCACCGGCTCCTGCAGCGCATGCCAGCGTCCCGCGGCCGCCGTCGGCGACAGGGGAACCTCCACGCCGCCGGGCAGCGTGCGCCACACCCGCAGCTCCGCCTGCATCCCCACGGCGGCCAGGCCGATCAGGACATCGGCGCCGCCGGGCAGTTCCACCCGCACCGCCGAGCGAGCAGAACGCAGCGAGGCCCCGCTCCCCGCGCCATACGGTTCGCCGCACACCTCCAGCGCAGCCCTTCCGCCCGCGCGGCGACTGCGGACCCGCATGGCCGTCCAGAGCCCCGGGTCTGCCATCCCCGCGCCCGCCATTCTCACATCCACCCGGACCCGCCGCCACGGTTCCGCAGGCCCAGGCGCGTCCTCGCGGGGGAAGAGCAGCTCGTCCAACTCCACCGTCGCCACCGCCTGCCCCACCACCTGCGCCATCCGGTACCAGGCGCCCCCGATCTCCCGATGGACCGTCCGCAGCGCCGTCAGCCCGACCCCGAGCAGCATCGCCGCACGCGCATCCGCACCCGACCCCACCCGGGTCAGCCGCTCCACCTGCGCCACCGGCTCCAGCCCGTCTCCCACGCAGAGCCCGGCAATCTCCATCAGGGCGCTGAAGGGGACCTCCCGGCAGGTCCAGCGGCCCCGGCCCGACCGGTCCGCCCAGGCCACGTCCAGCGCCACCAGGCCCGAGATCAGGGCGAGCCCGTCGCAGACCACCTCCGCCTTCAGCCGGGCGACCGCCGCGTCCACCCGGCGCACGGCCGCCGGCTCAGCCAGTCTCGCCGAGCCGGCCGGCGGCACCCGAGAAGCGTCCCGACCGCTCGCGTACGCACCGGCCGCCGGGTCCGTGCGACCGCCGGGCGCCCCCGGCTCGCCCCGGCACACCGCCGCCACGTGCAGCCACCCCTCTACCCGGCCGCCCGGTCCCACCCGCAGGTCCAGCCCCTCCACCGCCGCACGGGCCCGCCAGGTGAGGGAGGGATTCAGGTCGACGGCCAGGCGGCGGCAGAAGGAGACGGCGCGCACAAGGCGCGCCGACGGCGTCTCCAGCGCCAGCACGGCGCGGCCCCGGAGCAGCAGGAAACCGGGCTGGACGGACGGAATGCAGAACAGCTCAACCCGCGCGCCCGTCACCGCCTCGACGCCCCAGGCGGTGAGCCGAAAGGGCAGGCGGAACCGGTCCGCGAGCCGCTCCCGCCCCGCCCGGGCGGGCACGGTTGCCAGCGACAGCAGGAGCGTCTCCCCGTCCGCCTGGCAGCCCGCCAGCCGGAGGCGGCGGCCCGGGGGCAGGTCGGTGTGGAGCCGGCCCCGGTGCACCCCCACGGGGCCCGAGGGGGCGCCGTGCCGCACCACCACCCGCACCAGGCCGCCGAGGCCGGCCGGCGAGGCGGCGGGGGCGGGGCGGACCGGGCTCAGCGACACGCTGAGCGCCGCGGCCGGCCTGTCCAGGCGTGCGCGGTAGAAGAGCACCTGTCCCACCTCAGGGCACCTATACGCCCCGCCGCCGCGCGCTAGAACCGGATTTCATCATTCATCCTGGAGAGGAAAAAGAAGGAAGAAAGTCGAACTAGTCTCCGTCCCAAACCCGACAACCGAGGTGAACCCGATGGAGCCGTTCGCGGAACACCTCTACCAGCGCCTGGCCGAGGGGCTCCTGCTGGCGGAGTGCCCCCGGCTGGAAGAAGCCTACGTCCTCTCCCTCTACGTCGATTTCGACGACGGCCCCCACCGCATGAAGCTCTGGCTCTACTACAACACCCCCTGGCACCTGCGGCAGTCCATCAGCCAGGGCGAGGCGCCCGGCGAGGCCCGGTGGTACTTCGCCCTGTGGGAGCCGGAGTTCATCACCGCCGTGGGGCTGAGCGCCGAGGAGTGCGACCGGATGGCCGATGCCGTGAGCCACCGGCTGCTGGCCCGGTGGCTCGCCCGGCGGGGGCTCTACCGCAGCCCGGAGCAGCTCGCCGTCCTCGTGGAGGACCCGGCCCGGTACGACGCCTGGGAAAGCGCCGCCCGCCGGGCGCTGCTGGATCTGGTGATCCAGGTGGCCCGGCGGCTGCACGACTCGGGGGTGATCCTGAGCCGGTTCGGCCGGGTGATCCCCTTGCTGGTGCACCAGTGGGAGTACGACCACTGGTGCCTGGAGGCCACCCGCAGGGTCAACCCGCCGGGGCTGGTCGCGGAGTTCGAACGCTGGTGGTGGCTGGAGTGGTCCTGCGGGTAGACGCACGCGCCGGGGGAGGCGCCCCTCCATGGGGCGCCTCCCCCGCTCCGCCCCCGGCGCCAGGACTGCTGTACAGCCCACCCGGCGCCCTGGCCCCGGTGAGCGGGGGCGGATGCTTACCCGGCCGCCAGCGGCAGGCCGGTGAAGGGAGCCTGCGCGATGCGGATGGGGTGCTCCTGGCTGGCGACAACGCAGAGCAGAATCACCGTGCGCTGCAGCAGCCGCCGGAAGACGGGGCGGCCCTCGTCGTCGTCGTCATCGCACTCGCCGTAATGGCTGACCCACACCTTGTCGAGCAGGTCGAAGCCTACATGCTCCACCACCGGGGTGACGGAGATCTCATCGCCGGGGCTCACGCCCGGCAGGTCGACGAAGGTTGTGAACGGAATGTCCTCCCCCTGGTGGCGCACGATGTCGTCCTCGCCCACGAAGAAGATCTGCTTGTGGAGCGTGCCGGTGATGATCACCTTGTTGGGGATGACCTCCACCGCCACGTCCTCCACCCGGGCCTGGATCTCCTGGATCTTCTGGGCCGGCTTGTTCAGGTCGGCCACGTTCTCCACCAGCACTTGCCGCTCGCCGGTGGCGACGACCCGGGAGGCCATCACCTGCGGGCCGGTCGGGTCCTCGGCCACGTTGATCTCGCAGGTGCGGGTGACCTTGATGAACAGCGAGAGCACCACCCGCTGGCGCAGCTCCACGCCGTCCGAGAGCACCTTGTCGACCCGGACGATCTGCGCCTGCAGGGTGACGTTGTCGCCCGGCTCAGCGCCGCAGACGTCGGCGATGCCCGAGAAGGGGATGCGTTCCTCCTGGAAGCGCTCGACGTCCTCGTCCGAGATGTAGAAGATATTCTTCACCAGGGTTCCCTGGAACATCACCTGGTCACTGGTGGCCTCGGCCTTCACGTCCTCCAGCATCACCTGGAGGTCGCGGATCTTGATGGCCCGCTGGTCCAGCTCCACGCAGTTCTCGATGGTGACCGCCTTGGTCGCCTCGCCCACCACGCACTCCGCCTTCACCAGCGGCCCCCGGGGGTTGAGGCGCACGTTGACCTGGCAGTCCTCCGAGACCCGGACGATGAACTGGACGATCACCCGCTGTACAACTTCCTGCCCCCACTCCAGGTTGAAGCTCACCTTGGCGATGTTCGCCTTGACCTCCGCGATGTCGCCCGCCTTGGCCCCTGGGCAGTTGACGAAGGTGGTGAACGGTACGTCTTCCGGTACGTGATGTACATGGTGATCCTCGCCGACAAAGAAGATCTGCTTGTGAACCACGCCCGAGATGCAGACCTGGTCGTCGATCACGTCGGCTTCCAGGTCGACGATGCGGGCCTGGATCTCGGCGATCTTCTTCGCCTTGCGCGGCAGCTTGAAACGCGACTCGATGCAGGCCTCGCCAGTGTTCTCGCACACCAGACACTGAAGCTTCAGAAGCTGGGTGCTGAGCAAGTCGGCCACGCTCGACTTCCCCCTTCCATAGCGTTGACCCCAGGGGCGGCGCCGCGAAGGGAAGCTATGTGGCGGACCGCACTCGGGGGTGGAATGGCGGGACGCACCCGCCTCCTGCTGGCTATGATATGAACCCCCGCGTCAACCGGTGCGAGAAGCCGGGAAAAAGCCCCCGCTCCGCCCTGCATGCCCGGGCTGCCGGTCAACCAGACTGTGTATCAGGCACCTACCCGACCGCGGCCCGGTATGTACACTGTTCAAAAGTCCCTCTAGGAATCTTTTCCGTTTCCCGGTATGATTGAGAACGAGCGAACAAAGTCCTCATCGGTGGGTAAGGAGTGTGACTATGTCGATTCGAACTTGGGGTATCGTCGGCACCGGCCCCAGCGGGCGCGGGATCGCGCAGCTGGTGGCCACGCAGGGCCTGGAAGTCATCATGCTCGGCCAGTCGCCTGACGAGCTGGAGCAGGCCCGCCGGCTGATCGAGCTCTCGCTGCAGCACGAGATCGAGCGCTGGGCGATCACCGAGTCGGAGAAGCGGGCGATCATGGCCCGCATCGCCATGACCACGGATATGACCGAGATGGCGAAGGCAGACTTCGTGATCGCCACCCTGGTGACGGACATTGATCAGGACAAGGAGATCTTCCGGACGCTCGACCAGGTCTGCCGCCGCGAGGTCATCCTGGCCTCCAACACCTCGACGCTCTCCATCACCGAGATGGCCTCGGCCACCAACCGGCCCGACCGGGTCATCGGCTGCCACTTCCTCCAGCCGATCCCCCGCACCAAGGTGGTGCAGGTGGTGCGCGGCCTGAAGACCAGCGACGAGACCGTCGCGGAGGTCATGGCCTTGATGGAGCGGCTCGGCCGCACCGGCGTGGAGGTCTTCGAATCGCCCGGCTACATCACCACCCGGCTGATCATCCCCCTTATCAATGAAGCCTGCCAGGTGCTCATGGAGGGCGTCGCCTCGGCCGAGGACATCGACACCGCCATGCGCCTGGGCTTCGAGATGCCCCGGGGCCCCCTGGAGATCGCGGACCGCATCGGCCTGGACACCGTGCTGGTCATGGCCGAGCGGCTCTGGCGGGAGTACGGCGACATGAAGTACCGGCCGGCCCCCATCCTGAAGAAGCTGGTGCGCGCGGGCCACCTGGGCGTGGAGACCGGCGAGGGCTTCTTCAAGTACGACGCCGACGGCGATCGGATCAAGAACGGGAGGGCTGGGCGATGAAGATCCTGGTGCTCAACTGCGGCTCGTCATCCATCAAGTATCAGCTGCTGGACATGGAGACCGAGTCCGTCCTCGCCATCGGCAAGGTCGAGCGGGTGGGCATGGAGGACGCCATCTTCGAGTACAAGGGCGCCGGCGAGAAGATCAAGGAGATCGGCACGATCCTCGACCACACCGCCGGCGTGCGCAAGGTGCTGAAGGCCCTCACCGATCCCGTCCACGGGGTCATCAAGGCGCCGGAGGAGATCGCGGCGGTGGGCCACCGGGTGGTGCACGGCGGCGAGGCTTTCGTCAGCTCGGTCATCATCGACGACGAGGTCAAGCGCACCCTGCGCGAGCTTTTCGATCTGGCCCCGCTGCACAACCCGGCCAACCTCACCGGCATCCTGGCGGCGGAGGCCGCCCTGCCCCACGCCCCCGGCGTCGCGGTCTTCGACACCGCCTTCCACGCCACCATGCCCCGCAAGGCGTTCCTGTACGCCCTGCCGTATGTGATGTACAAGCGGCACAAGGTCCGCCGCTACGGCTTCCACGGCACCTCTCACAAGTACGTGTCGCAGCGGGCGGCGGCGATACTCGGCCGGCCGGTGGAGGAGGTCAACGTCATCACCTGCCACCTGGGCAACGGCTCGTCGGTCACGGCCGTGCAGGGCGGCAAGTCGGTGGACACCTCCATGGGCTTCACGCCGCTTGCGGGCCTCATCATGGGCACCCGCTCCGGCGACCTGGACCCGGGGGTCATTCCCTACATCATGGCCCGGGAGGAGATCGGCATCTCCGAGGTCAACTCGATGCTGAACAAGCACAGCGGCATGCTGGGCATCTCGGGCATCTCCAGCGACCTCCGGCAGATCGAGGAGGAGATGGACAAGGGCGACCCGCGGGCCATCGAGACCTTCGCGATGATGGAGTACCGGCTGCGTAAGTACATCGGCGCCTACGCCGCCGTCCTGGGCCGGGTGGACGCCATCGTGTTCACCGGCGGCATCGGGGAGAACTCGCCCCGCTTCCGCCAGGCGGTGTGCGAGAACCTGGGCTTCCTGGGCGTCACCTTCGACGCGGAGGCCAACAAGTGCCGGGGCGAGGAGCGGATCATCTCCGGTCCCGACTCGAAGGTGGCTGTGATGGTCATCCCCACCAACGAGGAGCTGATGATCGCCCGGGAGACGGCGGAGCTGGTCGCGGGGCGGTAGCCAGGCTCCGGAGTATGCGGCATAGGGCTTGCGGCGGTGCACCGGAGGGTGCACCGCCTTTCTTGATTCAACACCCCGGCATCCGCCGCCCTGTTTGACCGGCCTCCCGGACCGTGTATCACTGGTCTCCGGGCCATGTTCGACGGGCTTCCTGGATCGTGCTAGATTCTGGCCATATCTTCCGGCCCGATCGGGCCAAAAACTGGTCACATTGTTGTTATGTCAACTTTGCCCCAGCCAACTCCCTGACGAATCATGTTGAACTCTGTCGAATCCGCCGTCTGGCAGCGCCTCAGCAGGCCCCTGCGGTCCCCACTGAGGGCCAAAAGGGGCAGATATGGCAAGAAAATGAGCACAATCAAGCCCTAAATCGAGACCGCGGCGTGGCACGATCTTCAGGAGGCGCATCCCGTGTGGCCTCCGAGCCCGGAACGTGTCAACGGTTTTGAGACAGATCACGGGGGGAATTGCAGCTAGGTTTTCGGGTGTCCTTGGTTCTGCGGGGGGTTAATCCAGACCGCCTTCGGAAGAGGTGGATGAACGGGGGGC
>Ga0134099_1002117_pt1 | contig 17103 bp, 15 predicted proteins | sample 10_taG_2_FD_105482 | JGI IMG/M metagenome (GOLD analysis project Ga0134099, IMG submission 105482) | Switchgrass degrading microbial communities from high solid loading bioreactors in New Hampshire, USA - 10_41_5_180_A2 metaG | ecosystem: Engineered > Bioreactor > Semi-continuous > Anaerobic >...
AAGACACAGCCAGGCACAAAACAAGGACCAAAGACAGTGTTTTTACTGTTTTTGCTTTCATTTTTAATCTCTCCTTTTTACATTTATATTTCTAAATCTATTTGAAAAATAGATTTAAGTATCCAATAGAACGGAATACCATATACTGTCTTGTCGCCTGTAATATGTTCTGTCGTGAAATCTCCGAAGACACTGTACGCAATGATTGCTAATCAGCCGGAAAGCAGGTTTGCTATTTAAAAAGCCATTTGAAGAACGTCAGCCTAAGCTCGGATTTGCATGGCAGTTTACAAGGTATTTGATTTATCATTCCAATTATGGGCTTCGGAATCCCTCTCATTGATACCAGCCTCACAAAACCGTTATACCTATGTTGCTATGTGAATATTTTATGATATTTATGTGAATATTATATAATATTTATGTATTTTGGATTTATATTGTATTATTTAATATGTTATTTATTACATTTATATTATATGTAGTTTCCCATGAGTTGTCAATAGTGAAAATATATTTTAAATATGTTTTGAAGATATTAAATAAAAAAACAGCATAATATATATCGTAATCAGCGATACATACTATGCTGACGTATTTTTTCCCTTACTTCACTGGCTTCCCGGTGGTTTGTCCTATAACCAGTTCTGCTTCCAGGAAAACTTTTTTATTGGAATCCCCGTTTTCAATTTGGTTTTGAATAAGCTGCACAGCGATTGCTCCCATCTCCCTTTCCTTCTGGCGGACATGGGTAAACAGATAGTCTCCTGTGTAGCTTCGTGGCTCATCAAAGCACATTATAGATATGTCATCCGGAACCCTTTTGCCCAGGTTCATAACCGCTTTCCTGCACAGCAGGGCGATATTGTACTCCGTGGCAAACAAGCACGTGATTTGAGGGTTGCTCTCTATATGCTTCATAATTTTTTCTATATCTTTCCTTATGTTCTCTTCGGTATTCATGCCGGGTATTGTGCTTGTAATATCCATTAAGTGCAGACTGCTTTCCACAGGAACTCCGTTTTCCGCATGGCTTTTGATGAAACCCTCCATGCGTTCCTCTATTGTTGAGGTATCAATTGATGGGGGTGAGATGAAGCTAATATACCTGTGCCCCAGTTTTATCAGATAATCCACGGCCATCTTTGATGATGAGATGTTATCCGTACATACACAAGGTGAAGGTATGCCTTTTAGATATCTGTCAACAAAAACCACAGGAAATCCGTCCAGCACCAGTCTCAATATCTTTGGATTATAGTTTTCTCCATGCACAGGCATTATAATGATCCCCTTGACTCCGAGGTTCACCAAACCATCCACCACTTTTTCCTCTATGTCCTGGAAACCGAAAGTTCGCCTGTGGACTATATACAAATCATGTTTTGTTGCTTCCTCTTCCAGCCCCTTAAACAGTTCAGTGGCATATCCGTCCGAATAGTCAGGCAGAACAAAGCCTATTAAGGAATCGGATTTTATGAGTCTCTCGCTAGTTTTTTCGCTGTTGTCCCTAAAATCTTTTGTGATATACGAGCCTTTGCCTCTTATCCTTTTTACAATTCCTTCCTCTGACAGCATTTCAAGCGCTTTCTTGGTGGTTATCCTGCTTACGTTGAATTTTTCCGTCAGTTCCTTTTCTGTAGGCAGACGGTCTCCTTTATTATAGTTGCCTGATTTTATTTCATTGATGATATGATTATATACTATCTCATACAGATGACCATTTGTGCCACTCAATAAGCTCACCTCATAAAATAACTTAAATATCACATATATTATATCATTTATGTTATTTATGTCAATATTATAGATTTTTATCTTTTCTTTGACATCTTATGTCCTCCAGAGTAAACTGAAATATCGTTGTTTGAAAATTGCAACCTGTCATGAATCTTCCTCTCGGAAAGCGAAGATCGATTTTTGCTTATCCACTCCGTCTTTTACCTGAATAAGCCGGCGTTCCGCTTCAGCCGCATTCTCTCCGTATTTCCGGGCAATACTAGACATATGAAGACTTATGTTATAATGGAAAATAATTCCATTTGACGGGAGGTACTTTTTATGAGAACTAAAAGGTTGGACAAGTTCCGAAAGTACAGGTTCAGAAGATATAGAAAAATCTTTTTGTTCGCTGTGGTCATACCGTTTGCATCAGTTTTTGTAGGGTATCTTTTGACCGCCCTTTTTATTCTGCCCGTGATGTCAAAATGAAAATCCGGTTTCTTATGAAAAGGGTGGGCAATAAGCCCACCCTGGATTATTTGTCAATTGCTTTTTCATTTCTCTCAAAAGGCTCGCTGAACTCCAAATGTATATATGCCTCTCTAACTTTTCCATCGATTAAAAACTGTACTTTTTCAATTCCCGGCAGTTCGGTCAGGGTGTTTACTATGGAATACACCGTCACCAACTCTCCTGCTGAACCTCCGACAGCATTGTCTATAAACTCCTCCGAAAGATTGAGCTTGCATATTCCGTCTTCAGTCTCCACCGACAGAATCCGCGTACCTTCGGGTATTGTCGGATACAGGCCCTGGGTAACCGGACCTTTTGCAAGCTCGTAAAAAACCTCCGCTTCGATGGGATCATGCTTGAAAACGTAAATTTCCCGGCTTTCGGCAACCAATCCGTTTGCCCCGGCATTGGCAAAATACAGGGTAACCGTTTTGGTTTCTCCCTCCAACAGATGTCCTTGTTCATCCGTTTCGTATCTCTTCAATTCTCCAAGGGGCAATCCGCCTGAATTCAGCAAATCTTTCCCCTCCACCAGGATTTTTACCTTCCGTATCCCATCAATATCCGTCAATGTGTTTACTATAGAAGCTTTTTCTATAATCCCCACCATTCCGTTTTCGTTCAGCAGTTCCCTGCTGAAGTTGACGACGGCGGTACCATCATCCACATCAACATCAATAAGTCTTGCATCTTCCGGTATGGTTCTTTTTAAACTCTGATCCGTTGGTCCGTCTATCAGAGCTTCCATCGCCGCCCTGACATCATCCCTTCCATCTGTATTGATTTCCCGTTTTTCCGCTAGAATTGCGGTTTTGTCGCTGTTTGCAAAATAAAGGTTCAAAGTTATTTTGTCTTCATCAGCAGTACCGTTTTCTTTCGTCGTATCGTCAGAGGAGGCAGTTTGCTCTACTGCCGTGGATGACCCGGCATCCTTTTCTGAAGCTGCATTTTTCCTGTCCTTTGTGAAACTGCAAGCGGATAGTGCTGCTATTATTGCCGTCAACAGTATTACCATTGTTATTTTTCTTTTCATAGTCTGGCTTCATCTCCTTTACTTTACCCGTTGTGCCGGCGGGATTTTCCTTTTCCTCCGCTCTGCTTCCCGTATCCGAACCTACCTCGGCAATGCCTCGAATCAGCCGGCTCAACTGTTTATGCTTGCATAACCCAACCAACAATAAAATTACCCAATTCCTTATACGCAGATTTATTTGCCAAAAAACCTTAATTTAATTATACCCCTCTTTCCAGGGCAGGTCCAGTTTTATACCAGTATTGTTAATCAATTGTAATAAAATCCTTTATTTTGTCAAATTTGCTTGTTCCTATTCCGGATACTTTCATGATATCCGAGATGCTCCTGAAATTTCCGTTTTTCTGCCGGTATTCGATGATCTTTCTGGCAGTGGACTCGCCTATTCCCGGCAAAGTGTCCAGTTCATCCACGGATGCAGTATTTATATTGATCTTTTTTCCGTGTGTTCTTTCGGACTCGGTGCTGCCGCTGACTATGGCTCCTCCACTGTCGCTTATTATTTCTATTCCTTTTCCGGCGACACTTGTATCCTCCTTTGATGTTGCACCGGATTTTCCCGGCACTCCTGCTGACTCACCGGCGTTGTCCTGAGTTTGCGCCTGAGATTCCCTGACCGATTTTATCCTCAGCATCACATTATCCGTGAGTTTATATACCAGGTTGATATTTTTGATATCAGCATCTTCAGTAGCTCCTCCCGCAGCTTTTATTGCATCATCAATCAGCTGGCCCTTTTTCAGGGTGACAATTCCCTCGTTCTTCACGCATCCCACAACATATACCTTGATTTCCTCCTCCCCGCTCTCCGCTTCCGATGTCGTCGGTTCGGACAATGTTTCCAGCCCCTTGTCCTCTGCTTCTGTTGCTGCACTATATCCCTGAGGGGACTGTAAGTTTTCCCTCTCCCCTTTCTCTTCATCCGACACATCCCCGCCGCTAATTATGATTTCAGCCCCACTGTTATTTATCCAATGACCTATGATAATGGCAACTGCCAGCAGTACAAGAACGGCAAAAACCATCAAGCTTTTTCTGATGTAAATACCTCTTCCAAACAAGTTAAAAACCATGATAATCCCCCTTTGTATCATGAATGTAAAAAAATATCCATTGTTGGTATTTATTGTATAATTATATTCTGTGCCGTATGACATTTTTCCTTTTTTTTACTTAAGCTTTTTTTCAAGAAATGGTACTCATTGACGCTTTTTTTTGATATACTTTTATGTGCATATTTGCGAACAACCACGTTGGTTTTTCAACCTCCGGGGATTCTCTTTTTTAATATTTGCTTGTTTGGAGGATAACAATGAAGAGGATCTTTACATCCATACTGCTACTTATGACATTAAGTTTAGGTGCTTTGAAAGTACATGCAGCGGATCTGGATATCAATGCACCTTCATACATTTTAATTGATCCGGATACTGGGTTGGTGCTGGCTGAGAAAAGTCCCGATGAGAAAATGTATCCAGCCAGTACTACAAAAATCATGACAGCCATAATCGCCCTTGAGCAGGGAGATCTCAACCAGGTCATGACCGCCAGCGAAAAAGCCGTCGCCCTTGAGTCCGGAGCGATGCATATAGGAATCATGCCGGGAGAACAGATCAAGCTGGAAGATCTCATTAACGCCCTTTTAATCAGATCTGCCAATGATACTGCAAATATCATAGCTGAAAACATAGGACCCACATATGAAGATTTTATCGGGCAGATGAACAAGAAAGCACAGGAACTGGGAGCAACCAACACACATTTTGTAAACCCTCATGGCATGCACGATAATAGCCATTATACCACAGTAAGAGATATGGCAAAGATTGCTGCCTATGCCATGAAAAACGAGAAGTTCAGGGAGATAGTCAAAAAACCCTATTACGATATGAGCCCGACCAATAAGCATGAGAAATGGGATAGGCTATATACCATAAACAGGTTTCTCACCAATCTGCAGGAATATAAGTCCGAGTACTTCACCGCAATAGGCATCAAGCCCGGCTATACAAGCCAGGCCGGCAACACCCTCGTTTCCGCCGGTGTAAACGATGACGGCATGGAACTGATAGCTGTCGTATTCGGAGTAGTAAGCTCCAATAACAGCTCAGATATTTACGAATGCTCCAAGGAGCTTCTGGAATATGGATTCATAAATTTTTCCAGGCAAAAACTGATTGGTTCCGGTCAGATAGTGAAAAACATTCATGTGGAAGAAGCTGCTGAAAACCCATCTCTGAATCTGCTTTCAGAATCAGAAGTATCTGCCGTTCTGCCAAATGATCAGGATCTGTCCTTTCTGGAAAGAAACATAGTCCTGAACTCTGCCAATTTTAGTGCTCCTATATCAAAAGGTGAAGTCCTGGGGTATATGGAATTCAAAAAAGACGGTGTTGTTCTTGGAAAGACCAATCTTGTTGCATCAAGAAGCATTGAGGAAGATTCTAGCGGCAAAACGGCGGAAGCATCGGAAACGGTGGAAGAAACCTCAGAAAAAAATGGTGCCGGGAAATTCTTTACAAGCCTGGCAATCGCCCTGGGCGCCTTTATTCTCCTGAGAATCAGTTTAAGGAGGATTTCCAGGATCGTACATTCCAGAAAAAGAAAATACAAAAGCTAGACATTCTATAAGTGTCCTGGCGATTAGAAAAGTTGCTTTGATATATTCGGTTTTTAATATATAATATATTTGAGTTTTTTTATGTTAAAGGAGTGAGAACATGACAACGAAACCACGCTATAGCGTCAGGAAGATACGCAACCTGAAAGACATGCTGGAACAAAGTGTTCGTCTCTACGGGGAAAACAACGCCTTTTTGCTGAAAGACGAGAATGGTACATACAGGGGTGTGAAATATAGGGAATATAAAAGTGATGTTGACAGCCTTGGAACCGCATTGATAAATCTCGGCCTGAAAGACAAATTTATCGCTGTAATCGGGGAAAACAGATATGAATGGACTGTTGCGTATCTTGCTGCCGTAAATGGTACTGGGGTGGTTGTGCCTTTGGACAAGGATCTTCCCCAGCAGGAACTGGAAAACCTACTGGAGAGGTCCGGGGCAAGTGCTGTAATATTCTCCGGCAAGCTGGCTAATTTCATGAAGAAAGCCCGTTTGACAGTGCCGTCAGTTAAGTACTTTATCAATATGGACAATGAAGAGGACGATGATGTTTTCCTTTCCTATAAACAGCTAATAAAAAAAGGAAGACAGCTTATTGAAGACGGTGATAGATCTTTTTTGGATGCAGAAATTGACGATGATGCAATGAGCATTCTGCTGTTCACATCGGGTACCACCGATCTTGCCAAGGGAGTAATGCTTTCACATAAAAATATTTGCTCAAACGTTATGGCAGTATGTTCTTCTCTATACATAGACGATACCGACAGCGCTCTTTCCATATTGCCTTTGCACCACACCTATGAATGCACATGCGGGTTTCTGGTCATGATCTACAATGGATGCGCCATATCGTTCATTGAAGGCCTGAGGCATATCGCCAAAAACATGCAGGAAACAAAACCGTCAATAATAATGGCTGTGCCTCTTATCCTTGAAAACATGTACAAAAAGATATGGGATAAAGCCTCCAAAAAGCCGGGGGGAAAATTCAAGCTAAAGGCAGCCGTAGCAATAAGCGATTTCCTGTATCACGTGCTTAAGATAGACATCCGGAAAAGGCTGTTCAAGCAGATACATGACAGTTTCGGAGGAAGGCTCAGGCTTATCATCTCAGGAGCTGCGGCAATTGATCCAAAAGCCTTGAAAGGGCTGAGGTCCTTTGGGCTTAATGTACTGCAGGGCTATGGATTAACCGAGTGTTCGCCCATAGTAACGGTTAACCGGGAAGAAGCTTTTGTGAACAGTTCAGTAGGTCTGCCGCTTCCGGGAGTTGAAGTCAAACTGGTAAACGTAGGCGCCGATGATGTCGGGGAAATTGCGGTAAAAGGTGATAATGTAATGCTGGGATATTTTAAAAACGAATCCGCCACACAGAAAGTCATGAAGGACGGATGGTTCTATACAGGCGACTTGGCGCGCGTTGATGAATCCGGATTCTTCTATATTACAGGAAGAAAGAAAAATGTCATCGTCACCAAAAACGGAAAGAACATTTTCCCCGAAGAAGTTGAAACCTATCTAAACAGAAGCCCGTATATACAGGAGTCCCTAGTCTGGGGCCAATATGACCAGATAACGGGAGAAACCTATGTAAATGCACAGATTTATCCCAACATAGATGCGATAAAAGAAAAGCTGAAAACCGACCAGGTATCCCAGGAAGATGTGCACAAGATAATCAGCGCCGAAATCAAGTCGATAAACCGCATGATGCCGTTGTACAAGCATGTGCGTGGATTTACCATCCGTGAAAACGAGTTTGCCAAAACCACCACAAAGAAAATCAAGCGTTATGCAGAAAAGATAAGTTAAACAAACCGGTTGTTCAACACTTGAGCAACCGGTTTTAAGCTTTATTTTATACTTGTATAGGTTCTGTCTATAGATAATTCAGTATAAATCTTGCCTATATTCAGCACAAATCCTGCTTCTGCCTCTCTTTCCCGGCTGTGGGCCAAAGGCCAGAACCGTCTAGAGTATTATCCTCGTCAGCTCGATGATATCATCTACCACAAAATCCGGGGAAGCATCCATCATGTCTTTCACAGCACCTATGCCATAGGTCACTCCACAGGTATAGGAACCTGCTGCCTTGCCTGCTTCTATGTCTGTGTAGGTATCTCCAATCATTATCGCATTTTCAGGTTTTTCTTCAAAAAAATCAAGGACCTTGAAAATTCCTTCCGGATCGGGTTTCATTCTTTTCAATGACTCAGGACCGATAACAATGCCGAAATAGCCTGCAATACCGAGTTTGTCCAGTATACTCCTGCTGACATCCTCCGGCTTGTTGGTAACCAGGGCTGTCTTTTTATTCCTGAAAAATTCCAGAGTTTCCCTTACATTGTTATACAGCCTGGTTTTTTCCACACTGTTCTCAAGATAATACTTCCTGTAAAAAGGTATTGCCTTTTGTATTATCTCATCATCGCATCCTTTAAAGCAACTCCTTACCAGGTTGTCCGCCCCCCAGCCCACATGACTGATAATCTCATCATCCGGCAGCATCGGCCTGCCAAAGTATTCAAGGGTGTGCTTTACAGCATTGGCAATATCAGCTCTGGAATCAATAATAACTCCGTCAAAGTCGAATATAAGCACATTAATCTTAAGTTTATCCGTTCTTTCCATAGTTAATCACCTGACTATTCATTCTGATAAGGATTTTGCTTCCATTCATCACATTCGGTGATAATCCTTAATAAAACTTAAAAGCAAGCGAAGCTATTTATAAGTAATAATGCCATCGGACCAAAGCCTTTCAAGATTATAGAACTTTCTGTCCTCATCATGGAAAATATGGACCACTACCTCACCAAAATCCAACAATATCCAGCGGAAGCTGTTATAACCTTCTTTATGAAGAAGGGTATATCCCGATTCCTCGGTTTTTTCTTCCACGCTGTCGGCCAGTGCCTTCAAATGGGTAGTGGACGTTCCGCTGCATATGACAAAGTAATCAGCCAGGATTGATATGTTTTCAATGTTTATAATACTGATTTCCTTACCTTTCTTATCCTGGAGAGCATCAACAATCAGGTCTAAAAGTGCTTTTGAATCCAATAGTTTATCCATCCTTTCCAATACATGATTTATTGTTATATAGATTTCAGCCAAATAGAATTCAGCCAACTGAAACGGATGGTTGCCGAACGCATCCATCATCTGCTGAATTCTTTCCTGTTCCTGAACATATCCAAATCTTATGGTACATTAATATTATATAATAGTGCGATACGGCATGTTTGGCTACGGCTGTTTACATATCTCATTTAAAAGGTAATTCCTGGAATTAACCGTATCAACATGGAGCATTGCCCCTTTGGACAGCACATACCTAATGCTTCCGTCCAGAGCAAGCAGGACTGCTCTGTTTATATCCACCACGGCTTCCTTCCTTAGCTCTTCCACACCTTCAAAACTTCTCAGGGGTTCGATAATGTCCGCTATATAAATGATTTTTTCAAGCATGCTCATATTCATGCGGCCGGTAGTATGATAGCATATGGCATTCAGTATATCGGCATCCTTTATGCCAAACACTTCTTCGGCAAGTTTTGCTCCCACAGGTCCATGCAGCAGTTCAGGCTGTGCCCTGGAAACATCATCCACCGGTATATGGTACTTTCCGCACAGCTCAAACAGTTCTTCGCCCCTGATCTCTCTGGCACAGTCATGCAGCAGTCCGGCAATTTCCGCCTTGTTTTCGTCTTCCCCATAAACCCGTGCCAGTTTAACCGCTGTTTCCATAACACCTATGGTATGGTTATACCTGTTCTCTTTCAAAGTCTGTTTCAATTTCGATTTTATCTCATCTGTCGTCATACAATCGCCTCTATATATCCTCCGTTGATTGCTTGAATGTCAGCAATATGCTCCCCTTATGAGATCCAGTCATCCCATGTCTTTGTAAAGTCTGTGTTCCTGTATGTATTGCTCCACTTTTTCGGGCACAAGATACTTTATTGATTTATTATTTCCCACCTTATTTCTTATTACTGTGGAAGAAATATCTACAAGAGGCACTTCAGCCGTATGAATGACCGCACCGTAGTTGTTTCTCAGATTATCCACTGCCGAATTAAAATCACTTCTGTTGAATCCAGGCCTCATGGCAGCAATAAACTCGCACAATGAAAAAACTTTCTCGTACTGCCTCCAGGTCAGCAAATCGTGTACCACATCCGCACCGATGATGAAAAACATCCGGGTATCCTCTCCGTATATCTGCTTTAACCGGATCAAAGTATCCACGGTATAGGTAAATCCCTTTCTGTCTATCTCTATGCGCGATACCCTAAAATACGGATTGGATTCAATTGCAATGCGGGTCATATTGTACCTGTGCTGGGCGTCAGTAACTCTGGAAATATTTTTGTGCGGAGTCAATCCCACAGGAATAAAAACAACTTCATCCAGTTCGAATTCTTCCCGTATGGTTTCAGCTATTATCAAATGCCCGTTGTGAATAGGGTCGAATGTCCCGCCTGAAATTCCGATTTTCATGTGTCTGTCAACCATATTCAATACCTTTTTATCAAAATTTCTTTACTATAGTTTTAATGCAGTGTTTTTGCCATAGCTTTTTGCTATATTCCTTTTACTGGAATCCTTTTACTACAATCTTTTTGCCATAACCTCAGTTCAACACAGAGATACATCGGTTCAGCAACTGAAAGATATTATAACATAATTGAATTTTTTCATAAAGACGTTGATTTCGGCAGCTGAACTTCCCGGGAACTTGATGTGCCTTTAAAGCACGACCCGTGAAAATATGCATTGTAAAAACATTATCGCTTCTTTAAAAACAAAAGGGAGCATTTGCTCCCCCTATCACCGATTCGCTGCTATTTCCTGCCGATATCCTTTCTATAGTGCATGTTCCTGAAATATATTTTCTGCACACCCGCATAAGCTTTTTCCATTGCCTCGTCCAGACCGCCCGATACAGCGGTAACACCGAGAACCCGGCCGCCTGCCGTAAGATATTTGCCATCCTGTATTTTAGTCCCGGCATGGAATACTATCACATCCGGATCCGACTCTGCATCCCGTATTCCGGTTATTTCATAACCCGTTTCATATTTCTGGGGATAGCCTCCTGATGCCATTATTACACATACTGCGGCATTATCATACCATTCTATGTCAATGGAATCCAACCTTTCATCCATTGCCGCATTGAATATTTCTACAATATCCGTCTTCAGCCTGGGCAAGACTACCTGGGTTTCCGGATCTCCAAATCTTGCATTGTATTCCAGCACCTTGGGACCTTCATCGGTAAGTATGAGTCCGAAATACAGCACCCCCTTGAATTTCCGGCCTTCTTTGTTCATAGCCTCAACAGTAGGCTTGAATATCCTTTCCATACAATACTCGGCAACTTCCGGGGTATAAACCCTGCTGGGTGAAAATGCGCCCATCCCTCCCGTATTAAGCCCCTCGTCATTGTCCAGGGCCCGCTTGTGGTCCTGAGAGCTAACCATGGGAACCACTGTTTTTCCATCGGTAAAAGAAAGCACCGATACCTCATGACCGGTAAGAAATTCCTCAATAACCACCCGATCGCCGGATGCGCCGAATATTCTATCCCTCATGATGCTGTTTACCGCGTCTTCGGCTTCCTCAAAACTCCGTGCGATGATAACACCCTTTCCCAGGGCCAGGCCGTCAGCTTTAACCACAATGGGATATTTGCTCTTTTCAAGATAATCCAAGGCATCTTCTCTGTTGTCAAAAACCTCATATTCCGCTGTCGGTATGCCGTATTTTTTCATCAGGTTCTTGGAAAAGACCTTGCTCCCCTCTATCACAGCGGCATTCTTCACAGGGCCGAATGCCCTTATCCCTGCACTTTCCAGGGCATCTACCATGCCTGCCGCCAATGGATCGTCCGGGGCAACCACCACCATATCCATCCTTTTTTCCAGGGAAAACTCCACCATTTTCTCTATATCCATAGCATTAATGGGGACACATTCCGCCAGGGATGCTATACCACCGTTTCCAGGCGCGCAATATATTTTATCCACCAGAGGACTTTGGGAGATTTTCCATACCAAAGCATGCTCCCTGCCTCCACTACCTACTACCAGTACTTTCATGCTTCCTCCTCGACCTATCAAAGGTATATCTCAGACTTTCTGATATTTTCTTTTCGATTCATTTCTTTCCTGTTTTTGTCATTTAGGCACGCTTAAATGCAAATATTTTATGCTTTTGGCAATGGCATTAATAAAATGATTTTTCACAGTGTTCCCCTGATTAATGTTTAAAATGCCTCAAACCTGTAAAAATCATTGCTATGCCATACTTATTGCAGGCATCGATGGATTCCTGGTCCTTTATTGACCCTCCCGGCTGAATTATGGCGGTTATGCCAGCTTTTGCCGCAGCTTCCACACAATCCGGGAACGGGAAGAAAGCATCTGAGGCCATGACTGCGCCTTTGGCTCTTTCACCGGCATACTCGATAGCGATTTTGGCCGCCATTATCCTGTTGGTCTGCCCGGGACCCACCCCCAGAGTCTGCTTGTTCCTGGCCAGAGCTATGCCGTTGGATTTGCTGTGCTTGACCACTTTCATCGCAAATATGAGATCTTCCATCTCCTCCCGGGTAGGTTTCTTTTCTGTTACATACTGCATCTCATCCATGTTTATCAGCCTGTTATTATAGGTCTGAACCAACAAGCCTCCTGCCACTTTCTTCATGTCGTAGGTGTTCTCAGGAATCCTTGCGGATATGTCATCCAGTTGCATTATCCTGATATTCTTCTTTTTTGAAAGTATGTTGAAAGCCTCTTTTGTGTATGATGGTGCTATTACTATCTCCACAAAAGTTTTATTGATCTCTTCCGCAGTTCTTTCGTCTATCTCCCTGTTTGCGGCAATGATGCCTCCGAAGATGGAAACGGGATCAGCTTCGTAGGCTTTTATGTATGCTTCATATATGTTGGCCCCACTGGCCACACCGCACGGATTCGCATGCTTGACCGCGACCACCGTAGGCTCGTCAAATTCCTTTAACAGTTCCAGGGCTCCATTGGCATCATTTATATTGTTATATGACAACTCCTTACCGTGAAGCTGCTTTGCTGACGTAATAAGTCCTGTGTTTGCCCCAACTTCCTTATAAAATACAGCTTTCTGATGGGGGTTTTCCCCGTATCTCATATCCTGCACCTTTTCAAAGGTAAGGGTAAGGGTATTCGGAAAGAATTCCTCTTCAATCTTATCTTTCATATACTTTGAAATCAGAGTATCGTAATGGCTGGTAAGTTCAAACACCTTGTAAGCCAGCCTGAACTTGGTCTTCAGCGATACGTCCCCCAGTTCGTCCATTTCCCTTAATACTTCTGCATAATCCGACGGATCGACGATGACCACCACATCCTGGTAGTTTTTCGCTGCAGCCCTGAGCATGGTAGGCCCGCCGATGTCTATGTTTTCAATGGCTTCTTCCAATTCCACATGATCTTTCAATATGGTCTGCTTGAAAGGATACAGATTTATGACAACCATATCGATAGGGTCAATGTTCATCTCACGGAGCTGCCTCATATGCTGCTCATTGCTTCTGACAGCCAGCAGGCCGGCATGAATTTTAGGATGCAATGTCTTTACCCTTCCGTCAAGGCATTCCGGAAATCCTGTTATATCCGATACGTTGATCACCCTTACTCCGGCATCTTTCAATTCCTTGGCGGTACCGCCGGTGGAGATGATTTCAATCCCGCGCTTTTCCAATTCCTTTGCAAAATCGGTGATCCCTGTCTTATCCGATACACTTATCAATGCACGCTTTATCATTTAATTCACACTCCCGGTTTTTTAGTAAACAAAGTTTGCCATTAACAGTTTCTTTTCATGATATTTAATTATTCTCCGTTCAAGCATAAAGTTTGGAAATGGATTCAATTCAGCCAATAATGGATGTGACTGGAAATCATCCGCATCAATCAGCTGAGTTCAAACCTATTTTATATGTACATGTAAAAGCTTAATCGGTGATTTTATGTCCGCTTTCTTCATCAATCCCTCTTGATCCTGACTTTACGTCCCTCCACCGAAATCCTTCCTTCGGCAAACAGCTTTATCGCCTCCGGAAGTATCTCCCATTCGGCCTCTTCCATGACCCTGCGCTGGAGAGACTCCGGTGTATCGTCTTCCCTGACATAAACAGCCTTTTGCAGTATAATGGCTCCGGAATCCGCCTCCAGATCCACAAAATGGACTGTCGCCCCGGTCACTTTCACTCCATACTCCAGAGCCTTAATATGGGGTATGAGTCCATAATATCCTTTCCCGCAGAATGCCGGTATCAGGGAAGGATGGACATTGATGATCCGGTTTTCATACTGCCGGATAAAGGTTTCACCAAGAATGGACAGGAAACCGGCCATCACCACCAAATCAACCTCATAGGATTTTAAATGCTCAATCAGGGCTTTATCATACTCTTCTATCTCTGAATACTCTTTCCTGGGGATGCAGACCGACGGTATGTTATGCCTGGCCGCCCGCTCCAGGGCATATGCTCCCGGCCTGCTGGATACGACAGTCACTATGGAGCAGTTCTTTAGATAACCGCATTCAATTTTGTCAATTATCGCCTGAAGGTTTGCACCCCCCCCCGAGACCAGTACACCTATCCTCAGCATATTTCCACTCCCGGTTCGCCTTTGATCAACTCACCGATCATATACGCGCCCTCATTTTTCCTGTTGAGGTACTCGGCCACGTCTCCGGCAATTTCCCTATCGACCGCAATGACCATGCCTATGCCCATATTAAAGGTGTTAAACATATCCTGTTCGGATACATTCCCCAGTTCCTGTATCAGACTGAATATGGGAAGCACTGGCCATGTGCCTTTATTAATCCTGACTCTGAGACCGTCCGGAACCATTCTCGGTATGTTTTCTATGAATCCTCCGCCGGTGATATGGGAAATTCCCCTGATTTCAAACCTGTCTTTCAAGTCCAGTATCGTTTTTACATATATTTTTGTAGGCTTAAGCAGTTCCTCTCCGAGGGTTGAACCTAAAGGCCCAACATACTGACTGAGCTTTTCAGGAGATGGGTTTAGCACCTTTCTTACCAACGAATAACCGTTGCTGTGAATTCCCGACGAAGCCAGACCTATGAGAACATCCCCTTCTTTTATCCCATTGCCGTCAATTATGCTGTTTTTGTCCACTATGCCCACTGCAAACCCTGCCACATCATATTCTTCAGTGGGATAAAACCCTGGCATTTCAGCGGTTTCTCCCCCAATAAGAGAGCATCCAGCCATCATGCATCCATCAGCCACCCCTTTTACTATTTCAGCTACCTTTTCAGGCTTATTTTTCCCTATCGCAATATAGTCCAGAAAAAACAAGGGTTCCGCTCCGCTGCATATTATGTCATTGACGCACATGGCAACACAATCTATACCTATGGTATCGTGTCTGTCCATCAAAAATGCTATTTTCAGTTTTGTTCCGACACCGTCAGTTCCCGACACCAAAACCGGGGCTTTATACCTGCTTAGGTCAAGGGAAAACAATCCTCCGAAACCACCGATATCTGTCAATACTTCCGGCCTGAAAGTCTTCCTCACATGCCTGCGCATCAGCCTTACAGCCTCATATCCGGCTTCCACATCCACTCCGGATTCCTTATATGTTGTCATGGGATCACTCCTGTTCGCAATAATTTGGCTTGTAGTACCATTCATTACTAAATTTTAGCTTGCCTTTTTCTGTCCATCAGGTTTTTGCTGCCTTCCCTGGGTACTTCCATGGGATATTCCCCGCTGAAACATGCACTGCAAAATCCGCATCTCGCTCCCACCGGAGTACTGAGAAGACCTTCCAGGCTGAGATATGCCAAGCTGTCCGCTCCTATCAGTTTTCTCACTTCTTCGACAGAACTTATGGAAGCCACCAGCTGCTTGCTGGAGGGAATGTCAACCCCGAAATAACACGGATACTTCATAGGCGGTGAACTTACCCGCATATGTACTTCCTTTGCCCCTGCTTCTTTCAGTGCCTGAACAATTCTCTTGGTGGTTGTACCCCTTACTATTGAATCATCTATTATTACCAGTCTCTTACCTTCTATGGCATTTTTCATGACATTCAGCTTTATTCTTACCCCGGTTTCCCTTTGCGCCTGGGTAGGCTGTATAAATGTTCTGCCTACATACCTGTTTTTTATAAGCCCTTGTCCATAAGGAATGCCGGACTCCATCGAATAGCCTATTGCCGCTGTTATCCCCGAATCCGGTGCCCCTATGACCAGATCGGATTCAACGGGATGCTCCATGGCAAGCCTTCTTCCAGCCTCTATCCTTGCCTGGTATACGCTTGCACCATCCAAAAAACTGTCCGGTCTTGCAAAATAAATGAACTCAAATATGCAAAGCCGTGACTCTTCTTTTACATCGCTCCTTATGGAGTTTAATCCGTCATCGCTGATAATGACTATCTCTCCCGGATCCACGTCCCTTATAAACTTCGCGCCCACTGCGTCCAGCGCACAGCTTTCCGATGCCAGGACATAGGAATTTCCCAGCAATCCGATGCAAAGAGGCCTTATACCCAGGGGATCCCTCATACCTATGAGTTTATCCGGGGTGAGAAGCACAATGGAGTATGATCCCCGCACATCCTGCATCATTTTCTGTATGGCCTCTTCTATGCTTTCACTTATCAGGCTGTACCTTGAAATGAGATTCAGTATTACTTCGGAATCATTGGTGGACTGGAATATCGCTCCGGCTTCCTCAAGTTTTTCTCTCAGTTCCGACGCATTTACCAGGTTTCCGTTATGACCCAGGGCGAGTTGTCCGTTCCTGTATTTTATTACCATGGGCTGGGAATTTTCCCTGGTATTATCCCCCGTTGTTGAATAACGCACATGGCCTATGGCCATCTTACCTTTCAGATGGTTCAGAATGATCTCGTTGAAAACATCAGGAACGAGACCCATATCCTTGTGGTACAGGATGGTGCCGTTATCATTTACGGCCATGCCTGCACTTTCCTGCCCGCGATGCTGCAGGGCATACAGCGCGTAATAAGTCATCCTTGCGACATCATGATCGTCTTTATTGAAAATTCCAAATACTCCGCATTCTTCTCTTAATTTATCCCATCTAATACCATTCCACATAAGGTTCTCCTTAATCCTGTCCTAGAGTTTAATGAATTTGCT
>Ga0134099_1002122_pt1 | contig 17081 bp, 15 predicted proteins | sample 10_taG_2_FD_105482 | JGI IMG/M metagenome (GOLD analysis project Ga0134099, IMG submission 105482) | Switchgrass degrading microbial communities from high solid loading bioreactors in New Hampshire, USA - 10_41_5_180_A2 metaG | ecosystem: Engineered > Bioreactor > Semi-continuous > Anaerobic >...
CTCTTTCTCCGCCCGGTATAGGATACTCCTTAGTTATTTGAGTAAAATCAGCCAAATTCCAATTTAGTGCTCTTAAATGTTCGTCAATTAAGGACTTTGCATTTTCCTCCGTATTCACTATTTCTTTCCATAATGCCATTTGTTTAGCTTCCTTTCAATTCATTACACTATTAGTATGATACATTGTGACAATTATGTCAACACTACTAACACTATCTACCACATGCAGGGCTGCTTTCTAAGATGTAGCCTGTAGGTGTTTTGGTGTAGCTTATACTGCCTTCTTTGTCTGTAAGCGTAGCTGTAATAACAAGTGATTTATTGGTATATGGGTTAATCGGTTCTGTAGTAAAATAAGTTGCACTTGTTAAAAGGGTATTTAATTCATCTAACGTAGGATAGCTGTCAGTTAATTTTTCTGCACGCCAGCGGTATAGCAGTGTTTCTATGTTATGGACTGTTGCACAAAAACTTGCTTGCTTAGCTCTTTCTGTATAGTCCCTATACATAGGAATAACCACGGCTACCAGTAGCACGATTACTGCTACTACAAGCATGAGTTCTATTAAAGTAAACCCTTTATTTATCCTACACATGGCTTAACTGCTCAAGCCCAGCTTTTACTTTCCTCTCTTCTTTAGTAATTTCACTGGTAAGTTTTTTCTGCACAAGTTTATAAGCATCTGCAAAGGTGAAGCTTTCTCCTAATTGTTCTACGTATTCTGGAAATAAAGCAAACTGCAAGTCATACTGAGAACAGCTGTTGTTTGTTAAAGGTTTTACAAACATGTGCGCTACATCAATGTTTCAATCCCTTGTAGGTAAGCTAGAAACTACGTCAACCAATTGTCAGCACCATCCCAGGCTTAATGTTTCAATCCCTTGTAGGTAAGCTAGAAACACGCTATTTTCTGATGCTTCCTGTTCCACCTTCGCACAGTTTCAATCCCTTGTAGGTAAGCTAGAAACGCGACGCATCCAGAAGACGCAAGGAAGCTGTGGGAGAAGTTTCAATCCCTTGTAGGTAAGCTAGAAACCACGCTATGTCTTTAACACGCTGTTCCACCATCATAGTTTCAATCCCTTGTAGGTAAGCTAGAAACTTTTCAATTCCTGGTTGTACGACTCACCAATCTTCAGTTTCAATCCCTTGTAGGTAAGCTAGAAACTTTTTAACTGGAGGACTAATCCTCCAGTTCCTCCAAGTTTCAATCCCTTGTAGGTAAGCTAGAAACTGGATAGTTATGGCGATTCAATGTACAGCAATCATAAGTTTCAATCCCTTGTAGGTAAGCTAGAAACTTTAATTAGGCCGAAACAAGGATTTAAGGAATTGATGTTTCAATCCCTTGTAGGTAAGCTAGAAACCCGACGAGGTATTGTTGGGAAGAGTTAGGGAGTATAGTTTCAATCCCTTGTAGGTAAGCTAGAAACTCGTTTCTTCCCACGCTTTGCTTTTATAAAACTTCTGTTTCAATCCCTTGTAGGTAAGCTAGAAACGGTATAGAAGAGAGCGACGAAGAGCAAGAAGTATTCAGTTTCAATCCCTTGTAGGTAAGCTAGAAACGCCTAAAAGTTTTTTGAAAAATGCGCTCCTATACTCTGTTTCAATCCCTTGTAGGTAAGCTAGAAACCTCTACAATCACCCAAGATTTTGAATATGTCTGATTCTGTTTCAATCCCTTGTAGGTAAGCTAGAAACACCAAACTACCTCCTTGATTTAAATTGTGTATGTTAGGTTTCAATCCCTTGTAGGTAAGCTAGAAACCTTCCCCCCTGCTCTCTAATAGCTCTACGTTGCTAAAATGTTTCAATCCCTTGTAGGTAAGCTAGAAACCTTATACTTTTTAGCTGTACCCTCTCGTACAATCAGCGTTTCAATCCCTTGTAGGTAAGCTAGAAACTTAACCGAGCTTTTCGAAGGTAAGGCAAAAGCTGCGGGTTTCAATCCCTTGTAGGTAAGCTAGAAACTGTATCATATTTTTCGGTATGTCAACACCTATGTGGTGTTTCAATCCCTTGTAGGTAAGCTAGAAACTCTCTTCCAACACGCATATATTCCTTCGGCGTAACGGGTTTCAATCCCTTGTAGGTAAGCTAGAAACGAAGATGCCCAGACTTTAACCGAAGCCCACCATTTCTGTTTCAATCCCTTGTAGGTAAGCTAGAAACTCAACACCTATTGCCGCCGCCTTCTCTATCCCATCTGTGTTTCAATCCCTTGTAGGTAAGCTAGAAACGGAGTATTCCAACCTGTTGGTGAATGGTGCTACAAAGTTTCAATCCCTTGTAGGTAAGCTAGAAACCGTACGCGTAGAAGATGGCAAGCTTATAGATGTAGAGTTTCAATCCCTTGTAGGTAAGCTAGAAACATGGGCTGACGAGTCATTTGATGCATTGCAATGTATGTTTCAATCCCTTGTAGGTAAGCTAGAAACACAATAAGCATAATCGTGTGCACCTTGTTTGCTAATGTTTCAATCCCTTGTAGGTAAGCTAGAAACAAAACAGTTCCTGAAAGAAATGCTGACTGTGTTAGGGTTTCAATCCCTTGTAGGTAAGCTAGAAACTACCTCGGTCCTACTGAAAAGCGATTTATGAAGGTAGTTTCAATCCCTTGTAGGTAAGCTAGAAACGGTAATATACAAGTATGAAACGAGGAGGTGTAGACAGTTTCAATCCCTTGTAGGTAAGCTAGAAACCATATACAATGCATGAATATATGAACGCCTAAACATAGTTTCAATCCCTTGTAGGTAAGCTAGAAACTCTCTTGACGCGTTTATATCATCTGCACTAAACACAGGTTTCAATCCCTTGTAGGTAAGCTAGAAACTTGCAAGCATTTTATGAGAAGGAGGGGATGTAAAAGTTTCAATCCCTTGTAGGTAAGCTAGAAACGCAATTCTGGGTCTGCAACTAAGTTACCAACCAAAAGTTTCAATCCCTTGTAGGTAAGCTAGAAACACTAATGTTGCGGGAATGTGAATGCGGAATAGTTGTGTTTCAATCCCTTGTAGGTAAGCTAGAAACAATATCGTCAAAACGCAAAATACAGCAAAATTGGGTAGTTTCAATCCCTTGTAGGTAAGCTAGAAACTTCTTTCGCTTTCTCGGAAGGTATCCACGTACCCACCAGTTTCAATCCCTTGTAGGTAAGCTAGAAACATGCGTTAGCTGCCTCGTCCACGGCCATGAATGCAGGTTTCAATCCCTTGTAGGTAAGCTAGAAACTCATCCCGAACCGCAAGCGCCCAGCTGCGTTCGCCAGTTTCAATCCCTTGTAGGTAAGCTAGAAACCCGTAACGTTAGCTGTAAGCCTCCTTTCTCTTTTAGCGTTTCAATCCCTTGTAGGTAAGCTAGAAACTTGCTTTAGCTGTTCAAAAATTAACGCCTGAACAGCGTTTCAATCCCTTGTAGGTAAGCTAGAAACTTTTTGGGTGTTAACGTTCAGGGTACAGGCTCGAACAGTTTCAATCCCTTGTAGGTAAGCTAGAAACCATTACCGCTATGCGAGCTAATTCTTTCTTAGTCTCGTTTCAATCCCTTGTAGGTAAGCTAGAAACTTTTTTGTGGCGAGAGGGAAGTGTTAAGGGGACACATGTTTCAATCCCTTGTAGGTAAGCTAGAAACTGTAATATGGGCAGATGGCGTGCCACAGCTAGCTTGTTTCAATCCCTTGTAGGTAAGCTAGAAACACAAGTTGTACGCTGAGCACGTTGCGATCAGCATGTGTTTCAATCCCTTGTAGGTAAGCTAGAAACTGTTTCTTGCCTTGCCATTTGTACTTCAATTTGGTGGTTTCAATCCCTTGTAGGTAAGCTAGAAACTGTATATGATGTCTATGCTCCAGTTGTCGGGTGGGGTTTCAATCCCTTGTAGGTAAGCTAGAAACGAGCTACAGCTAGGTACATACCTGTTGGGTCAAATGGTTTCAATCCCTTGTAGGTAAGCTAGAAACCCCGTTCTGGGACCAGACGACCATTTTTAGGGCTCTGTTTCAATCCCTTGTAGGTAAGCTAGAAACGCTCAGCGTACAACTTGTTCAGTACCTCTCGTTCGAGTTTCAATCCCTTGTAGGTAAGCTAGAAACTGTTCATGTGCACAAGATTCTTGTCAAACCTTACCGGTTTCAATCCCTTGTAGGTAAGCTAGAAACTGATATATTGGCACACTGGGTCAGAGCCATCAACGTGTTTCAATCCCTTGTAGGTAAGCTAGAAACGTTGCTACTTCCGCCTTTGTTGCTGGCTTGTCTGGAGTTTCAATCCCTTGTAGGTAAGCTAGAAACGTTATTGCGGTGGTACAGACTTTTGGCTTGCACCTGTTTCAATCCCTTGTAGGTAAGCTAGAAACCTTAATAGCTGATGGCTACGTAATAGCCAAAAGCTTGTTTCAATCCCTTGTAGGTAAGCTAGAAACTTACCACTGCTTCTTCTCCCGTACTGTAGATTATTGTTTCAATCCCTTGTAGGTAAGCTAGAAACATGCAGAGAGGAAAGAGGACGAACAAGCTGTACAGAGTTCCAATCCCTTGTAGGTAAGCTAGAAACGTTATGGCATACCCAAAACCTAGAATAGATATAGTTGCGTTTCAATCCCTTGTAGGTAAGCTAGAAACCCACGTGGATTACTCTTAGTTCTGTGTGATGTTAGTAGTTTCAATCCCTTGTAGGTAAGCTAGAAACACGAAGTATGTGTGAGAGAACGAATGAGCGAACGCAGTTTCAATCCCTTGTAGGTAAGCTAGAAACCCGTGCTAGGCCTTAACCCGTTGTTTGTGCCGGGCCTGTTTCAATCCCTTGTAGGTAAGCTAGAAACCGTTTTCATGCTCTCTCCTCCTTTCTGTCTTCTTTAGTTTCAATCCCTTGTAGGTAAGCTAGAAACTGTACTTGACGAAATAAACTTCTCCTGCAAATGGATGTTTCAATCCCTTGTAGGTAAGCTAGAAACGCGAGTCGTATAACCAAGAATTGAAAAGCATGGCGTAGTTTCAATCCCTTGTAGGTAAGCTAGAAACCCAATACGGCAACGACTTATCGTTGCGATATACATCGGTTTCAATCCCTTGTAGGTAAGCTAGAAACGTAACTGTGGAATTATTTACAAAGCTTCCAACCACAGTTTCAATCCCTTGTAGGTAAGCTAGAAACACTTCTGGCCTGTACCAATACACAATTTCAGACAAAAGTTTCAATCCCTTGTAGGTAAGCTAGAAACTACGCAGGTTAATTATGAAGGATTTTGTGGATGTGAGTTTCAATCCCTTGTAGGTAAGCTAGAAACTCAAACAGAGTTGGTGAAGCAAATCGGGTTGCGGGAGTTTCAATCCCTTGTAGGTAAGCTAGAAACAAGCTACGGCCAGCTAGCGGAACAATTCGGGTTCAGGTTTCAATCCCTTGTAGGTAAGCTAGAAACTTTTCAAAGTGTCAGTAAAGTGTCTCAAGGGTAAAAGTTTCAATCCCTTGTAGGTAAGCTAGAAACTCTCTGCCTGCACCTCTTCCTCGGCGTCATGGATTGGTTTCAATCCCTTGTAGGTAAGCTAGAAACCTGCTCATGCATGTTGCCTTCAGCGAAAGCACGCTCGTTTCAATCCCTTGTAGGTAAGCTAGAAACCCTTTGACAATTCTACATTCATATCTCCGATAGCCCGTTTCAATCCCTTGTAGGTAAGCTAGAAACCAGAAGAAGGCGAGAAGTGGTTTGTTAGGATGTATGGGTTTCAATCCCTTGTAGGTAAGCTAGAAACCCAAGGATTATGTCCTTCAGCTCATCTCTGCGTTTGTTTCAATCCCTTGTAGGTAAGCTAGAAACTAACCTTAACTAAGCTTTGTAACATCTCAGCTGGTACGTTTCAATCCCTTGTAGGTAAGCTAGAAACAAAGTGGAGCTGGCAATAAAAGGTGTTTCACAAAGAGTTTCAATCCCTTGTAGGTAAGCTAGAAACCAGGCGGGAATCGTAGTATTTGAGATGGTTGGCTGGAGTTTCAATCCCTTGTAGGTAAGCTAGAAACTTTATTACACTCGCCACACCCTGCAATGGAGTACCGTTTCAATCCCTTGTAGGTAAGCTAGAAACACATACTCCTTATCGAAAATCACTTCTTCGAAATGGGTTTCAATCCCTTGTAGGTAAGCTAGAAACAATAAACTGTGCTAAAGTCTTGCTTTTAGCGTCCTTGTTTCAATCCCTTGTAGGTAAGCTAGAAACAAGCGGAGGGCATGCTGTCTAAGATATTGGAATCATGTTTCAATCCCTTGTAGGTAAGCTAGAAACCCAAGATTGCCTTTGTCCTGTTTTCGCTATGTAGAGTTTCAATCCCTTGTAGGTAAGCTAGAAACGCGTTTGTAAGGATGTATGAAGGAGTTAAGAAATTTAGTTTCAATCCCTTGTAGGTAAGCTAGAAACATGAAAAGACAGGGTCAACGCCAGTACTTAGAACTAGTTTCAATCCCTTGTAGGTAAGCTAGAAACATATTGGAGTGGTAGCTGAGAGAAGTGCGGAGGCTGGTTTCAATCCCTTGTAGGTAAGCTAGAAACTATGCCATGAATGCCACGAGCAGGTACACAGAGATGCGTTTCAATCCCTTGTAGGTAAGCTAGAAACGAATTGTCCTTTGCATCAATGATAAGTTCAATCTTGGTTTCAATCCCTTGTAGGTAAGCTAGAAACTTTGTCCCATCTTTCAATATCCCATATTTCCAGCGGTGTTTCAATCCCTTGTAGGTAAGCTAGAAACAGCCACCGTCCATGTAGCAAAGCGCTTCTTTCATAAAACTCCTTCCTCACTGACGGAGCCCCTTCTACGAAAGATTTTACCATGAAGTATTGGATTCCTCGGTGCTGTTGCTGAATCAGTGCATTCTGTCGAAGTCCCAGGTTTTTTGCATTATCTGGGGTCGACAGATTTTTATATGATGTTAGAGGTGTCATTCTTTTCTCGACCAATAATCTCTTTTTTCGTCAAGTAGGCTTCTCTAAGTTTGAAGAATATGATACTATCCTTTTCTGGCTCTATTATCTTCTTAAGTTCCGTCTTGAGTTTCTCCAACTTCGATTCTGTAATTTGTCCCTCAAAAACAGAATTCTGAATCCATGTAAGATACTTCCTCCCCGTCTTTAGAACCTTCCCAACGCGTTCTTCGCCAACATCGTAGACCATTATCACATACATATCAACTAGTCACCACTCTGCCACAAAAGGCCTGTATATATCTTCACCCATGAAGTGCTTCTCGAGTTTATAAAGTTCTAGTCTTATCAACGTCTTGTAGGATACATTTCTCTTGATCTTCTTGTAGTTCAACGTAGACTGCAGTTTTTCATCAAACACTTGAACAAACTTTTTAGCCCCACTTTCGTTTAAGTAAATGCCATTCAAGCGCTTCTCGAAGTCGGCTGTATCTATTATTTGCTTGTTGATTGCACTGAAAACAGCACGATCAGCTATGATGGGCTTAAATATCTCAGCCACATCCAAGTTTAAAGAGAAGCTCCTAAAATTGCTTTCATGCAAAAAGCCTATACGAGGATCCAGATGGGTCTTGTAAATGCTAGACAAAACACTGCTGTACACTAGCGAATTGGCAAAGCTTACAAGTGCATTAATGCTGTCTTTAGGTGGTCTTCTAGTTCTCCTCTTTAATTCAAACTCTTCCTGCTCCACGATCTTAGGAAACGCTTCATAGTAAGTTTCATGCATCTTACCTTCCAATGCCATAAGTTTTGGCACGTCTGGCTGATCATCTATATTCTTAACCAAATCTGCGACTACTTTCAGTTGACTTGAAACGTCAGCCCCACGTCTCAGATAATATGAAAGTACTTTTTGGATGTTTGCTCCAGCTCCTTCAACGAAACGTTTTGCCAACATCAAACGCTTCTGCGGGTTAAGGTAATGTTCGACCTGCTTAACTATCATGTACCCGGAATTATAGTGCTCACGAGGATAAAAGCTTCCTACGTAATACTCATAATAGTTAAAGAAGTGCAGAATAATCTCGTTTTTTGCAAAGAACTCTAAAGCCTCTTTGTTCAAATCGATTTCTCCGAAGAGATAGATTTCACTTGTGTTTTCGACGGGAATGTAGCGCTTAACACCTTCGCCATTCTCGAAATAAACCGTATTTGCCTTTCTAGCCAGTCTGCCACTTTGGAAAATGTATATTGGCCTACTCACGATTGACAAAACTCCCTATAAGCACAGGGCCCACACCTTTTTTGATTTCCTTTAGGAGGGTAAGGCTTGTTTATAGTGTCAAGTACGGTTGCTATGAGCTGATTCAACAATTCTATTTCTTCTTCTCCGAGTTCCACGTAAACCCGCTTTTTCTCTTTAGGGAACAAAAGAACCCCGTTAACGCTGATTCCTCGCTTCTTAAGTTCATACATGTAAAAAAGGAGTTGGAGTCTAGCACTTTCTTCAGATTTCGACGACTTTTTCACTTCACCAATGAGGATATTGCCTTCTTTACCATTTATAAGATCGATCTCGATGTTATCAAGGATTATTTTCCTCATATCGCGAGCATAGGCATTTTCGTTAATAAGCCTACCCATTTCAAGCAGTTCATCGTCTTGAAAAGGAATGATCTTGTGAGCCTGCAACCATGCCTCCCTGGGGCAGTTTACATAACTATTTACGATTGTTCCAGAAATTCTTACTTCTCCTACCATAGCCTAGTAGCACCTACCGTTTTGAAACCCGTTATGGAGTCGTAATAATCATGAAGGTTACCAGGAGGTATATAAAGAACTCCCTGGTACCGCTCTGTTTCATAAGGAGTGAACTGCGGCGGGATATTGTCAAGCCTAAAAGGAACGGAAACTACGTACAAGTAAAAATCGCGTTTTATCCTTTGAAAAGCATGCATCCTTTCAAAAGGATCTTCATTTGCTCTTATCTCCATGTACTTGGCAAAGAGCCTTTCTCCATCTTCATCCACAGGGACAAAAACTTCTAACCGCGGATAATCCTCTTCGATAACTCTAAAGCTACTTATGGGGCTCTGTTCCGCGGGGCCATCAAAGCGTAGTTTCTTTAAGCTCTCCATTATGGCATCTGAACTTCCTTCCACGTCCTTTCTTCGGACCAATGCCTGTTGATATTCATCAAAAACCGAAGCAAGTTCAGTTTCCGAAAACCGTTTTCCACTCAACAACCTTTCTGTGATGTCAAGGAGAATTCTGTCGTAAATTTGACCAGCAAACACCTTCCCATCTCTGGCAAGCTTCTCGACCTTAACGGTGCCGCGTGATTTCGCATGGCGGTTGCATCGTCCTGCCGACTGCACGATAGAATCCAAGGGTGCTAAGTCGCGGAAAAGAGTGTCAAAATCGAGGTCTACACCAGCTTCAATAACTTGGGTGGAAACCAAGTTTCTGTAACAGCCTTCCTTTAACCTTTGAATCCTCTCAAAACGCTCCTTGGGAATGACATGTCCAGAAAGGAAAGTAAAATCATCAGCGACACCTGCTTCGCGCAGATTACCAAAAAACTCTTCTGCTTCCGATATTGTATTGAATACAAAAGCATGTCGCTTATTCTTGATATCTAAAGACATTATCTCTGTGGAAAAATCGCTTAGTTCCTTAGTTTCCTTGCACAGATCTGAACAGTCAAGAATATATCTGTTTAGCTGACTTCTGTATATATCACTTTCAACTATTTCTGAACCAGACGACAACAAAATAGGTTTGGTAGCAGTCATAAAAATTACATAACAATCTAATTCTTCCGTTATTCGCTTAATTAGCTCATCGGTCAATTTCCAGTACTTTACTGGTATGGCTTGAACCTCGTCTAGTATGATTATGCTCTTGGCAAATTTGTGAAATCTTCTTAGGTCATGATTTCTGTAGGAAATCAGAGATTGGAAAAACTGGACAAAAGTAGTTATTACCAGCTCGCTGTTCCATCCTTCAGTGAGGATCTGGGATGCAGCTGAGTCATACTCCACTTCCTCATCCCAGCCGTTTTTGACAGTGTAAATTGGGTCGGATAGATGGTGATCTTGAAGTAGGATAGTAGAATCGACCTTGACTCCCAGAGAAGTTAGCATTTCACTTATGGCCTTAGCATTGTCTTCGATAATACTGATGAATGGTAAGGCATATATGATATGAAAATCCTGCCCTTTCTCTTCCTTTAATCTCTGCTTTAGGTAAAAAGCCAGTGCCATGCTCGTAAGTGTCTTGCCCAAGCCTGTCGGTAAAGTCAAATAAAAGATTCTTTTGTCGCCATCGGTGCACAGCTTTTTAAAAGAGTCCAAAGAATCCTGCTGCGCTTTATTCCTTAACTGACTTAAAGGGGTAGGCTTTAGCTGTAAAGCATACTTTTGAACTTCTACAGGAGTAATCTTGAGTGTGGCCCTAGGAGGTATTGAACCTAGGACCACCTCATCTTTATCAGCTTCCAAAAGAACCGAATACAGAAAGGCCATTCTTATGTAAGTGCTTAAATCACTGTTTCGCAGATACCGCCTCACCCTACCTCTAAAGAAATTTGCTTCTTCATAAAAGCTGTTAATCCACTCTTTTATAGAACTCTTGTTTAAAGGTAGACCTATCTTTTGGGTTAGAATATTTAGTTTTTCTTCTTCAATACTCTCCACTTGCTGCAGAAGTAAGTTTTGATCGTTCTTTTCAAAAAGAAGCATATTGCTAACATCATCTAAATTACCGTGATGCTTGAGAACACTCACATAAGCATTTAGTAATAAGCTGATGTCTTTATTGTTCCGATCGACTTCCTCTTTGAACAAATAGTAGGTCACAAGAGCAGACAACTTTGAGTGCTGACTTAATCCAGATTTTGATCTATAGCCAAGCAAATATTCTTGGAAATACTTGGTACTTTTACCAATATCATGAATTAGCCCGATCATGCGTGCGGCATTTAACATTTCTTGATAGTCATCATTCCCCGCTGGATAATACTGTTTCACAATTTCCTGAGCGATGAGAGCGACTCTAGTTAAGTGTTGCTGAAGCAATTTGCCCGGGTGTGAATAAAGATTGAGCCTATCCTCAGTACTATTAGAAGAACACAACAGCCTTTTCTCCTACGACAAAAACCTCTTTAAAAACCCCGCTAATCATTTCGCCATTTTCCTCTACAACAACGTCTTCGTATCGAGTCACTGTTCTATCAGGAGCCATGCTCACCGGTACCCGTTCCTTAACCATTCGCTTTGGCTTACCTTCCTGCGCAAAGAAGTCAGTGCTTTCTACCACTGAGGTTGGTACAACGCTACTCACAAGTTGTCTGCCACTACTAAATTCACATGGATATGTGCCCACATACTGGAAGTTTGCTAAAAGTTCACTAAGCCCTAAAGACAAAGTGAACACACTCTTATGTTCCTTAAGCATTGTAACCAAATCTTGTTGGACAGTATCGTTCACGATATAGATCCGGTATGCCGGGTCTTTAATGAACTCCGCGGGTATTTGAGTTCTCCCTTTTTTACCGGTCAATTCGCGTCCCTTAGTGTTCTTGTAGTTCAGAGCCATTCGAACTTTCTTAACAGGGTGAAGAAGTTCTATGCCGATCCTTGTCCCTTGTAGTTGCTGGATGTAAATATCCCTATCCAAACCCAAAATCGCGCCGACCATTCCAAGAACCGCCGTAGGTGGAGGAAAGGAGTGTGTTAGCATGGAGGTGTTTGTGTCAAATCGGCGGAAAAGCGCAAGGTCACCCCAGATGTCAAACACTACCGCTTTCATGGCTCTGAAAAGTAAAACTGTTCTACTTCAAGCCCAGCCTGTTTTAAAGCATCAGCCAGCTGAATCTCTTCGCCATCAAGAACAGTCTTTAGCCTTTCGTCTTGCAAAACGCGAACCTTGGCTATTGAGTCTTTATTATCCGCTAAAAGGCTCACGAGTGGGCCAATTTCCAATTTATACTCGTCAGGATCTCTAATTTCTTCGCCTCTCTTATCGCTTACCATTTTTAAATACTTGTCCAGTTCTCCCAAGAACATATCTTCATCATGATAGCGTACTTCTGCTAGAAGCCTCGGCATTTGGCTCTTCGATGTAGTGAACAGCACCTTAGTGCCGTTCCACATGGCTTCATACATGAGGTCCAAATCTTCTTCAGTCAAGTTGATACCTTCTATTTCAGCGACTCTATTGTTAGCTACCCCATAAAAGCTAATCAGTGCATAAGGAACTAGATACTTTTCTGTGAATGTTCCCTGTTCTCTGCCTTCACCAGATGGCATGACAGTGGTACCTTTCACGTATTCCTCTTTGACCTTGTGGAGGCTTCTTCCAAACTTAAACTGAACTGGTCCAGTTATGGAAACATTTCCTCCAGTAGTTTTATCTTCTTCAGTTGACTTCGAGGACGGTTTTAGAGCAAAGGTGGCACCGAACAACCTTAAGTCAATGCATTCCTCAAGAGCCTTGTATGGGTTATTGTTATAGTCTTTTTTAACACGTTCAGTTTTGGTAACGAGTCTCCCGTCTTCTTTCTCACCGTAAATGAAAATTTCTTTGCCTTTGTAGTCGTGCAAGTAATCCCTAATAGTTCGCTTTAGTCTGACGTCGGTTACGTAAAGCAAATCCGTTTCATCATCAATACGCGGTCTGTTTTCGTTAATGGGGTCACCGTTCGGATTAGCAAAGCTTACATCATAAAGAAACACAATCTCTCTTTTACCACTGAACATACTTCTCATTCCTCCTCCTCTGCAGCCTGCATTTCATCTTTTTTACGCCTTGGCTCCCATGCCAAGTTCATGCCACAGGCGAAATAAAAGTTCAGTTCACCAGTGCTTGCATTCCAATAATCTCCAGCTTGCAAGATGTAGTATGAGGCTTCTGTAAGATAATCTTTCGCCATGTACAGTAGTGCCCCAACATTACCACCAACACCTGAAGCAGACGGGCTTCCTAAAGAAGCTCCAAGTTGATCAATTTTGGCTCTAAGTTTTGGTACAAGTTCTTTAAAATCTTCTTCTTTCATTCTTAGATCCTTGAGCGACGAGGCTATGGACCCAGATCTTCCCATGGCTTCTTGTGCCTGGATTATAAGCTGAGATGCAGCACCGAGCAAGAAAAGTCCCTTTGCATAAGGTTCTGAAAAACTACTTTGGAACTGCTCAAAAAACCAATCATACTTTCTTTCATCCACCCTATTCACCTCCGCACTTTTATCTCCAATCAAGTTTAGATAACTAACAAAAAGCATTGTTCTTAGAGCGTCTAAAGTGGCGAAGTAGAAATCGTTCTTCTTAGAACTATCTTGAATGGCATCTTTAAAAGCTCTTGATATGCCCTGTGACAATCTTTCGAAAAAGTACGTACGATCAATTTTTCTACCTTTAAATACCCTGTCTACTAGATCTAGGAATTCCTTATCGGAACGCTTCCGCTTACTGTAACTGTCTCCAGAGTAAAAGAATCGAGCCATAGTACCGAATGCAAAGTCAGTCCTTCGGTCATTAGGGTCTTGTGGTTTAAGTACAGCCGTCATAGTATCATGCACGTATTGAGCGGCATCATGTAGAACGGAAATGCGAGATGGCAGAACATCGGATATAAAATACTTTATTTTCTCTGCAGCGTTCATAACTTCTATGAACAAGAAGTTAAAGGAGACACTGTCACCACACTCCTTTAGTACAGTTTTCACAAGCTCTCTCTCATCCGCAGTGAAATTTGCTATAAAACGCCTGTCTCCTAAACTCCTATAAGCTTGTTCTTCGAGGGTTTCGAGAACTTCAAGAAGAACTTCATCTCCCATGAAACTTTGAGGAATTAAACGATAATCCAACCGTCCATAAAACTGGTAAGTAAGCTTGCTTTCTACGTAACTCTTACCATTCTTTAAATGACGCAGGCACTCCGGACAAATGGGAAAATTCTTGTAAGACCATTTCTTATCAAAACCGAAAAGGAACCCTTGTTTGTCCAAATTAAAAAACTTATAGGGACTTACACCTCCAAGCACCACTCTCTTCTGACCACAGATGCTGCAAGTTCCATGGCCGCTGAACCTGTTCTCTGCCAAGCTGATGAGCTCGACGAATATCTTTCTAAAAACCGGATCATCAGCCGGATACACTTCTTCATCGTCATCGGCCATAAACGTTACTGTGAAGATAAGCCGTGCTTTACTACCCATTTCCTTCCGGATCTCTTCTACTTCTTCCTTTAAATGAACCTCGTTTCTTAGCAGAAACTCCTTCAGTTCTGCGATCTTAGAGATTTCATCCATACCTAGACCTAAATTCTCACTTTCCCTAAGCACACGGTCGCAAAACCCCAAAACTTTTAGCGAGTAAGTCTTCGCCGAAAAGTCTGTTATGGAGCAAGAAATGGAAGGGTTGGTAACGTGACCTTTAATATTCTTTAGAAGAATCCTCCTCGGGGTTTCTTTACGGAATTCTTCTGTTTCAAGAAAGTAGTCATCACTTGCTATGTTCTTTACAACCAGCTTCACCAAATGCGTAGCATTGACTACAGAATCTACTAAATCATCCAAACCACTGCTTTCTTGGCTTGTCAATCTTCCAATGCTTGCCACTGCCTCAAGCACCTAATGCACCTCCTTTTCCAGTTTCTTCTCGCGTTTTATAAACGTCCCACATCCCAAAACCTTGTGAGTTTTTATCGCCGAGTCCGGCTTCATAGGTGATCCAAAGCAGCTCGGTGTCACCGCTAAGTTGAAACACACCAGTATATGCGCGTATAACTGTATCTTTGAAATAAACCATTTTCTCGTTTCTCTTTATGCTGAAATTAGCAGGGATCATGGAAAGTTTCATGTTGTCAATACGTCCTGAGTCAAAACTATCCCCTCTCATAGATAAGAATGCTTTGTATTTCTTGATAGCGTTAGCTCGTACAAGCATTGAGAATTGTTCCTCATATGGCCGGTAGTAATAAACTTGTCGCTTCCCTTCAATTACCTTTGTGCTGTAAATTGTGCAAGGAGATAACATTCTCACCAACACCGCATTTGTTATCTGCGGAGGTGCTACTACTTCTAAAGAGCTAAGTTTGACCTTCTGGTGCCAAACTAATGCTTCTGATTTTGTAAATAGGTTGGTACCAAAATCCTGTATGAGGTCCAAGACCGGTGAAGAAAAGTACAGTGTTATAGTAGGGCCAAATCTGAGCAAACCTCTTTCGTCATGCTTTGCTCTCTCCTGGATGCGAGAATACACGAATAGTTTAAACCTTCGTTTCTCAAAAGGAAAACCCTGCGTGTGCAACTGCTTTGCAATCTCCTCGGACAGCGTATTATAAAACAGCGCCTGCAATACCTGATTGTAATGTAGCGGAAGTAATAGATCGTCGCCAGAAACACTTTCAAACGTAACCTTTAACCTCATGGCTCTGCGATTAACCTCTCCTTCTCGAACTTTGGCATATGATCGTCACGAAGCAAGACCTTATACAACAGACCATCTGTAGCTAGTGCCAGACCAAAGCCTTGAGAATTCTTGCTTCCTAACCCGGCGTCCAAACCCATCTTTATAAAGCGAGGATCGCCCTTTAACGTGTACCTACCCATCCATCCTTCAATGACAGTATCACGAAAGCGAATAACTTTTTTATCACGAGTAGAAACTTCTATGGGATAAATCGAGAACTCATCGCCCAAATTATCTTCACAGTAAACGAGCCGCCATTTTCTTTGTAAGTTACTCTTTATCAGTTGCTCAAAAGTGGGTTCAAAAGGTGAAAAATAAACTGTATGCTTTTTCCCATTGTTAATGTGTGTTTGGTACACGGTTATGGGTGAAAGCATGATAACTTCAAGTTCGTCACTGCCTTGGAAGCTATCTTCAAAAAATACGTCTCTAACCTGTAGCGCACAATCACCAATCCAAATACAAGAACTCTTAAGTAAAAACTCCGTCAGCTCCCACACAATTAATTCCACAGGAGAAGCAAACACTAAGGCAATGTCCTTAGAAAAAGTAATTGTTTTGTGTTCGAGGTTTAAGCTGTAGTTCCCTATTAACCTGGAAAATGTAAATAACTTCATCTTCCGAGAGCCATCGCTAAATCCTTCTCGCCGTAAGAAACTAGCGATTTTACGCTGTGCTAAGGACTGATAAATAAAATGCTGGACAATTTCATGATAAGAAAGAGGCAACGTAAGATCTTCCTCACCACGCAGAATGCACATAAGCTGCATCCCTTAACTTGCCACCCTTCCCACCATTATGCATTTATGTTAGCACAAAATGCCTAAACAATTGTCACAAAACGCGAATTCTTTATACAGCTCTTTGAAGTAGATGGACTTCGGCGAGAAAACGCCATAAACTTTACCAGTGCGCATCTAGACCTCCCTATTCTTTGCTCTTTGAACGATCAACGAAGTACTTTATCAAACCGTAAATTACCCCTACAATGATCGTTATGATTAGAAAGAAAATCAATAAACTGAAGCCTGCGACTAGTATTATTGAGAAAACCACAGCAAAGAACAAGAAAACCAGAAAGAAAACAAACCAAAAGGAGCCCATAGTTCTGCGCCACCTCCCACACTAATTCTAGATGGAACATAATTTTTTCGGACTTCAATTGCACAAACATTTGCTACCATGAGCTGCATGCACGTTTTGTGTGCAATAAGTTATTGTAAGATTAGCTTATGATAGACATATGCGGCAAAAAAAGAGGTCCAAAGTTGAAGGACCCCAAGCATTTGCATAAAGGGGCTGAATGTAGTGAAGAACTCACGTTTTAGAAGGATTACGGTTGTTGCAATATGTGCCTTTCTTCTTTGCACGCTTTTAGGAACACCTATCCCGGTTATAAACGTGCAAGCTCAAACCAGCAGCTCTCCCATACCTATTTACATACAGGGGCAGAAGAAGAGTTTTGATAGCCCTCCTATCTTAAGAGATGGGCGTGTCTTTCTGCCCATACGTTATATTTCTGAATATTTTGGCGCTCAGGTGACATGGGAAGATCAAACAAAAACCGTAACAGTAAAACAAGGTTCAAAGACGATTTCTTTGCAAATTGGCAACTCCATAGCGCAAATTGATGGGAAAGACGTTTTTCTGGATGTACCTGCATTCATAAACGGAGCGCGAACTTACGTA
>Ga0134099_1002123_pt1 | contig 17079 bp, 18 predicted proteins | sample 10_taG_2_FD_105482 | JGI IMG/M metagenome (GOLD analysis project Ga0134099, IMG submission 105482) | Switchgrass degrading microbial communities from high solid loading bioreactors in New Hampshire, USA - 10_41_5_180_A2 metaG | ecosystem: Engineered > Bioreactor > Semi-continuous > Anaerobic >...
GTGCGCATCTGGTCGGTCACCTCGGAGGGGCTGGTGCCCGACGCCGACCGGATCGCCATGGGCAGCTCCGCCCTGCTGATCCTGCTGGTGCTGGCTGTCAACCTGCTGATCGCCCTGCCCCTCTGGCGGTACCGGCGCCGCATGCGCTAGGCGCCCCATGCTCCAGAACGCGAAGGAGGCTCTGACCGAATGACGGAACAGGTGCGGATGCGCGCCGAGGGTGTGGACCTTTACTACGGCACGTTCCGGGCACTGCGCAGCATCACGCTGGAGATTCCCGCCAATCGGGTGACGGCGCTCATCGGGCCCTCCGGTTGCGGCAAGTCCTCCTTCCTGCGCTGCCTCAACCGCATGAACGACCTGGTTCCGGGGGCGCGGATCACCGGCAAGATCACCCTGGACGGGCAGGACATCTATGCCCCCCATGTGGACGTGGTGGCCCTGCGGCGGCGGGTGGGCATGGTCTTCCAGCGGCCCAACCCCTTCCCGATGTCCATCTACGACAACGTCGCCTACGGCCCGCGCATCCACGGGGAGCGACGCAAGGCGGTGCTGGACGAGATCGTGGAACAGTCCCTCCGGGGTGCTGCCCTCTGGGACGAGGTGAAGGACCGCCTGCACCGGTCGGCCCTGGGCCTTTCCGGCGGGCAGCAGCAGCGGCTCTGCATCGCCCGCTCGCTGGCGGTGAAGCCCGAGGTGCTGCTCATGGACGAGCCGGCATCGGCCCTGGACCCCATCTCCACGGCCAAGATCGAGGAGCTGATCCGCCAGCTGCGCACGAGCTACTCCATCGTGATCGTGACCCACAACATGCAACAGGCCGCCCGCATCTCCGACTACACTGCCTTCTTCCTCTCCGGCGAACTGATCGAGCACGGCCCCACGGGCACCATCTTCACCAACCCCAAGGACCAGCGCACCGAGGACTACATCACCGGCCGCTTCGGCTGATGCGAGGGAGGTTGGACCCGTGACCACCCGCTCGGCGTTCGACGAGCAGATCGCCGCCCTCCAGCGGGACCTGCTGCGGATGGGCGTCTTCGTGAACGAGTCCATCGAGCGCGCGGTGCAGGCGCTCCAGCAAGGGGACCGGAAACTGGCGGAGGAGGTCATCGAGGGCGACGAGGTGGCCGACCGGATGCTGATCGATATCCAGCAGCGCTGCCTCCAGCTGGTGGCCCTGCAGCAGCCGCTGGCGCGCGACCTGCGCTCCATCGCGACCGTCCTCAAGATCGTGACCGACCTCGAGCGCATGGCCGACCACGCCACCGATATCGCCCGCATCGTGCGCCGGCTGGGCCTCTCCGGCCCGCCCCGGCCGCTGGCCGACATCCCGCGCCTCGCGCAGCGGGTGCAGGAGATGAACCGGGAGGCCCTGGAGGCCTGGGTGAGCGGCGACTCCGAGCGGGCCCGGCGCATGACGGCGGTGGACGATGAGATCGACCGGCTCTACCGGCAGGTGTTCGATGAGCTGCTGCAGGTGATGCAGACCGACCCGAAGTCGGTCCGGACGGCCACCTACCTCATCCTGGCGGCCCACCACCTGGAGCGCATCGGCGACCACGCCACCAACCTGGGCGAGTGGACCATCTTCCAGGAGACCGGGGAACTGGAAGATCTGAACGCATGAGCGGAAGGGCTGTCCCAGCAGCAGATCACGCTGCCGGGGCAGCCCGGGTTTATGCGATGCGGCTCAAGCGGGTCATCCCCGCGTCTGGAACTGCCCGAGCCGCGCCCGCCAGAGCCAGCGCCGCTCGCGCCGGCGCATCTGGGCGGGGATGTACTGGTAATTCTGCACCGCCTCGGCAAACAGCCGGCGCGCCAGGTCTGCATGGCCGGCCTTCCGGCAAAGGTGGCCGGCCCGGGTGAGGACTTCCACGCCCTCAAACTGCTCCAGGGTGGAGACCAGTTCGGCCACCCGCTCCCCGTCGCCCTGCGCCGCGGCCTCTTCGATCAGATACAGGTACGGCTCCCCGTAGGCGACCTGGGGCTGCAGTGCGAGGGCCTGCTCCAGCCGGCTGCGCCCCTCGGCGCCGCGGCCCACCTTCACCAGGGAGGCGCCCAGCAGATAAAGGGCCCGGGGGCTGTCCTCGCCCCGCTCCACCGCCCGCTCGAGGTACTCGGCCGCCGCCTGGTACCGCCCGCTGCGCAGGTAGTGCTCGCCCAGCTCGACCATCGCCCGGACGTCCGCAGGGTTGACCTGCACCGTGTAGAGCAGGCTGGCGATGCGCCGCCGGTGGTGCAGGAGCGCCGTCACCGCTGCCACGATCCCGAAATATCGGTGATCCAGGTACCAGAGAAAGAGCAACAGGAGGAGCAGCCGACCCAGCGCCGTCTGGAGCAGCCAGGAAACGGCCAGAAGCCAGCCGATCGACTTCATGGAAGGTATTCCGCCCCTTTGCAACCGAAATGTTGTGTTTCGACGGATTCGACGGGCGAGATGCCAACCCCTCTCCCCTACCCCCTTGCAGGCGACGACCATCTGTAGTTTGATGGTTTCGTGCCATAGCGGTGCGGCGCACAGGCCCGGCTGCAGGCCAAGGCGCAGCGGGCCTCGGCCAGAGGACTTCGCAGGCAGGACGGTGAGCAGGAGTGGCGGTGCGGGTGCTGGGGCTCGATCCGGGCAAGCGGACGGGCTGGTTTCTGAGCGAGGGCTACGAACCGGTGGGCTGCGGCTCGGAGCGGGACGCCATGCGCATCCTGGAGCAGGTGGGGCGGGTGGACGTGGTGGTCGTGGAGGACGCCCTGGACATGGACCAGGTGGAGCCGCTGCGCAAGGTGCTGACGGTTCCCTGGGTAGGGGTGACCCCGGAGCAACTGCAGCGGCGGCTCTTTACCCGGGTGCTCGGGCGGAAGCGGGTCAACGGCCCCGTGGTGCGGCAGGAGGTGGTGCGCCGGGCCTTCGGCATGGTGCCCGGCGACGTGCACGCCCTGGACGCCGCGTGCCTGGTGCTCTGGTGGCTGGTCGACAGCGACCTGGCCGACGGGGCGCCCGACCTGGGGCCGCTCAAGGTGTGGGACCTCTTCACCATCGCCGACGAGTTCGGCGAGGAGACCTACCAGATCGTGCCCCCCAACACGGCAGACCCGGAGCAGGGGCTGGTCTCCTGGGCCTCCCCGCTGGTGCAGGCGGTGAAACAGGCCAGGCCGGGGGACGTGGTGACCGTGCACGCACCCGGCGGCGACTGGCAGTGCCGGCTGGTGCGCATCGGCTCGTGACCCAAAGGTCGGAGGCAGGCCTTTCGCAGGCCTGCCTCCTTGCGCTTTACCGAGAGTACCCGGGCAGCTCTGACGGCTGGGGAAGCTTCAGTTCCATCCCCGCGTAGATCTTGTTGGGATCTTCCAGTCCGTTCAGCGCCTCGATGTCGCCGGCGTAGATGTGCGTGTTGTAGTACTTCTGGCTGATCTCGTAGAGGGTCTCGTTAGGCTGCACGATGTGCACGGCGGGGACGGCCTCGAAGGTGGTCATGGCCGGGGCCGTCTCATCGCCATCGAGGGTCGCGCCGCTTCCGTCCGTGGTCGATTCTCCGGCGACGTCACGGGTCTCCCCGGCGCCCTGCGTGTCGGCAGTGGTCGCCGTGTTGGGGGCGGAACCGGTCGTGGTCTGCGTGTTGGTTGCGGCCTCCGTGTTCAGCGGCGTCCCGTTCTCAGGTTCCGCCAGCTGCTCCAGGGCATCGGTGCCCCCGGTCTGGTTCTGGCTCCGCTGGGTGAGCGCGAAGAGCGCAACGGCGAGGGCCAGCACCAGCACCGCCACCCCGCCGATCACCAGCGAGGTCCGGGTCTTGGAAGACATGGTCTGCATGGTTTCCCTCCTCTCTGCCAGCCCATTCTTGGGCTTCAGTGAGAGTATTTCCACGCAAACCATGAACTAAACATCCACTCTTCCAGCAGAGGGCCTCTGCCCCCGGTGTGGCCGGCACCTGAGCGGTCCTTTCGAACGCCTAGTCCTACTTCGCCGCGACTAGGGCGTAAATAGTACCTTGTATACCTAGTGTATATAGTACTCCCGGTCGTTAAACTATAGACTTATCTACCTCTACAATATTGACTGCGTTTTGTGATATCATGAGCCCGGGTGAACCGATCGGCGTGGAAGGAGGTCAACCTGGAATGCGACGTCCGATCAAGCAGCGGCCTATCCGCCCGGATTACCGGTCCCGCAGGCTCAGCCGGGAGCTCGACTGGCTTGTCGATCAGTGGCAGTCCTCGAGCCCCGAAGAGCGCCTCCAGCTGGTGCTTGCCAAGATCCGCGCCGAGGAGCGCATCGAGGCTGAATCGTCGTCCCGCTAGGGGCGGTTCATAGGCGGAACAGCAGAACGGCGGTCGCGCGACCGCCGTTCTGTTCGTTCTGCACTGCGCCATGCGGCCCCCCACTACCCCGCGAGGCGCTCCATCTCGTCCAGGAGGCCGGCAAACACGTCCAGGGCCTGCTGCACCGGCTCGGGCGACGTCATGTCGACGCCGGCCTTCTTGAGCAGGTTGGTGGAGTAGTCCGAGGAGCCGCTCTTCAGGAACTCCAGGTACCGCTCCACGGCCGGCTTCCCCTCCGTCAGCACCTGCTGGCTGAGCGCCACCGACGCCGAGATGCCCGTCGCGTACTGGTACACGTAGAAGGCGCCGTAGAAGTGGGGTACCCGGGCCCACTCCAGGGCGATCAGGTCGTCGATCACCATGCCCTCGGTGGCGTAGTACTTCTTGTTGAGATCGTAGTAGATCTCGTTCAGCACGTCGGCCGTGAGCGCCTCGCCCTGTTCGACCCGCTGGTGGGTGATGTGCTCAAACTCGGCGAACATCGTCTGCCGGTAGAGGGTGGTGCGGAACGTCTCCAGCTGGTGGTTGATGATGTACATCCTCAGCTTGGGGTCGGTCGTCTGCTGCAGCAGGTAGTGGGTGAGCAGGGCCTCGTTGAACGTGGAGGCCACCTCGGCCACGAAGATGGTGTAGTCGGCGTAGTGGTAGGGCTGGTGCCTGCGGGAGAAGTAGGAGTGCATCGAGTGGCCCAGCTCGTGCGCCAGGGTGAACATCGAGTCGAAGTTGTCCTGGTAGTTCATGAGGATGAACGGCTTGGTGGTGTACGCGCCGAACGAGTAGGCTCCCGACCGCTTGCCCACGTTCTCATAGATGTCCACCCAGCGGTCGGTGGTCATGCCCCGGCGCGCCACCTCGCAGTACTCCTCGCCCAGGGGCGCCAGCGCCTTGAGGATCGTCTCGACCGCCTCGCCGTACGAGATCTTCTTGTCGACCTCGGGCACCATGGGGGTGTAGATATCGTACATGTGCAGCTCGTCGACGTTCAGGAGCTTCCGCCGGAGCCGCATGTACCGGTGCAGCGAGGAGATGTTCTTGTTCACGGTGGCGACAAGGTTGTCGTACACGCTCTCCGGCACGTTCGTGTCCGCGAGCGCCATGGCGCGGGCAGAGGGGTAACGCCTCGCCCGGGCGTAGAACACGTCCTTCTTCACCGAGCTGGCGTATGCAGCCGCCAGCGTGTTGCGGAACTTGCCGTAGGTGGTGTAGAGCGCCTCGAACGCCGCCTGCCGCACGGCGCGCACCGGGCTCTCCATGAAGCGCAGGAAGCGCCCGTGGGTGAGCTCGACCTCACGCCCCTCTTCGTCCTTGATCTTCGGGAACTTCAGGTCGGCGTGGTTCAGCTTGCCGAAGATCTCCCGGGGCGCCTCGCTCACCTCGCTCATCTGGGCGAGCAGTTCCTCCACCTCCGGCGAGCGCACGTGCGCCTTCTGCCGCATCAGGTCTTCCAGCGCGTGCCGGTAGGCGCCCAGCTCCGCGTTTTCATCTAGCCAGGCCCGAAGCGTCTCCGTGGGAATGGAGAGGATTTCGGGCACAAGAAATGACCCGGCGGCCGCAACCTTGGCGTAGAGCGTGTTCGCGCGGGTCGCCAGCGCCTGATACGTGGTGTTGGTGGTGTCCTCGTCCTCTTTCATGCGGGCGAAGACCAGCACCTGCTCCAGGAGTTGGTAGAGCTCATCCCGCGCCCGGAGCGCCTCCAGAAGGGTTCCGGCCGACTCGCCCAGGCGCCCCTGGTAGGCGGTGAGCCGCGGCATCATGGCCTCCACCCGGGCGTAGTCCTCTTCCCACGCGGCGACGGAAGGGTACACCGAGTCCAGGTCCCACTTGTGCTCGGCCGGCACGTCCTCACGCTTGAGCAGTTCCACCGAATGATCGCTCCTCCCCGTAGGCTCGTGATTCTATTGTTCTATTTTACCACGCGCAGGTACGGGACTGCGGCCGGGTTCCTCGTCCCTGCGGGGCCCGTCAGATCATAGCCTGGGGTTGCGGCGGTGCTGTGGCGCCCCGCGCCCGCCGTTCACACGTACGCGTGCCGGCCGGTGATCAGCAGGTTCACACCCACCAGCGTGAACAGGACGATCACGAAGCCCAGTGCGGCCACCCAGGCGGCCGCCCGCCCTTCCCAGCCCCGCACGATCCGCATGTGCAGGTAGCCCGAATAGAAGAGCCAGGTGATCAGCGCCCAGGTCTCCTTGGGGTCCCAGTCCCAGTAGCGGCCCCATGCCTTCTGAGCCCAGATCATCGCAAAGACCAGCGCCCCCAGCGTGAAGAGCGGGTAGCCCACTGCGATGCCGCGGTACGACACCTCATCCAGCAGCCGGGGGCTCATGTTGCCCACCGCCCGCGTTCCCAGATCCCGCAGGGGCATGTTGGCCGCGAGCCGGACCAGCGCGTAGAGCAGGGCACCCGCGACCGTGGAGAGCACCAGCGTGTTCAGGTTTCGGGCGGCGTAGAGGCCCCTCATCCAGGCGGGAGCCTGCACCAGGGGCAGGGGAAGCCCCAGGAACGCCGCCTCGCCGGGTTGAGAGCCCGCCGGCCCGATGAAGGGCGGCAGGCGATACTCCAGTACGGCGGGGCCCTCGGCCAGGCTCGTCACGTAGGCGCTGTAACCGGCGGCCTTGAAGCTCAGGGCCAGCACCAGGAAGCCGGTGAGCACGGCGCCGCAGAAGAAGAAGAACTCCAGCAGGGCGTCCTCCCACCGGCCGGACTGCTCCCGGCGCACGCGCAGGAGGTACATGAGTGCCGCCCCGAAGGAGACGGCGAAGGCGCCCTCCCCCAGGGCAGCGAAGGCGACATGCAGCGGCAGCCAGATCGAGCGAAGCACCGGCGCCAGCGGCTGCACTTCGGTGGGGAAGACCGAGGCGTAGGCGATCACGGCGATGCCCACCGGGGCAACGAACGCGCCCAGTCCCGGCATCTTGTACCACGCCGAGATGAGGACGAAGAAGAACATCACCGACCAGCCCATGAACGACATGTACTCGAACATGTTGCCCAGGGGCACCTGGCCCGAGCCGATCCAGCGCGCACCGATCGCGAGCCCCTGGAGGATCACGCCCAGCACGGCGGCGTGAAAGCCATGGCGGCCCAACTGGTCGGCCCGCGCGAAGTGGTGTGCGTCGCTCCGGCGCAGCGTGAGGCGGGAGACGTACAGGACCGCCGCGGCCACGTACGCTGCGAACGCGCCGAGGAACAGGTAGCTCGACAGCTGGATCATCGCTCTTCCCCTTCCATCTCCACATCCCCGGCGCACCGGCCGGGATCGAGCAGGCGGGCCAGTGCGGCTGTCTCCCGTGCGAAGGAGCGCGGGTTGCGGTTCGTCCAGCCCCCCACCACGACCAGGCCGTCCTCGGTGAAGGCCCAGTAGCGCCGGTGTGCGATGTAGAACGCGGCAAACACCCCCGCCGAGATGACGAACAAGCCCACGTAGACCACCGGAATCCCCAGGTCTTTCTTCACCTGGAGCCCGGAGGTGAAGACCGGCTCGACCCGCAGGGTGCTGAACCGGACCGGGGTGGTCTCGTCGAACTCCAACTCCGGGTGCAGGGGAAGGAACCAGGTGGTGTACGGCTCACCCTCGGGTGGTACGACCGCCAGCTTCAGGCCCGGGTTGGCGGGGCGGCTCGAACGGCTGGTGGGCTGCCCCCGGGCGTCGATCGCCAGGTCCGGGTAGTAGGCCTCCACCGTAATCCGGAAGTCGCCGGCGACGTACTCCCGCTCGGGCTGCATGAGGTCGATGGTGAAGCGGCCGACCTCCGTGCCGCCCGCACGGTCGATCACCGCCACCTCGGCCCTGCCGTAGTCAGCGTGGTAGGAGGACTGATAGAGCCCCACCCGGTCGTAGGAGAGGGGCTCGTTGACGGCGATGGTCCCAACCTTCACCACGTTCCCACCGGCGTCGAGCACCCGCACGCGGGTCTGGTAGTTCACCGGCTCGCCGTCGGCCCCGAAGTCCACGGCGAAACCGAGGCTCTCCACGTAGAAGTCGGTGCCGGGCACCCGCACGACCTCGCCGTCCCGCAGCCAGATGTACTCCTCGAGGTAGGCGCCGGGCAGTGTGCGGATGCCGGCTCCCACCAGCAGCAGGATCAGGCCGATGTGGGTGATGTAGGGGCCCCAGCGGCCCATGCGGCCCTTGTCGGCGTAAAGCCGGCCGCCCTGCTCGATCACCCGGTAGCGGCGCGCCCGCAGGGCCGCGGCCAGGTCTGCGTACGGCGAATCCCCCCGGGCGGCAGGCGCGGTGAACCGGTACTTCAGCCCCCGCACGAACTCCGTGGCCGGAGCCGGGTTCGGCCGCTGCACCGCCCGCCACAGGGGGACGAAGCGCTCCAGTGAACAGATGACCAGCGACGCGGCGATGAGGAAGAGCAGCGTCTGGTACCACCAAGAGGAGTACAGGTGCGTCACGCCCGTGCGCAGCAACAGGGCGCCCAGCACGGGGCCGTACTCCTGCGGGTAGAACTGCTCCGGGGGCAGGGCGGAGGCGTACTGCCCCTCCTGCGGGATCAGGGTGCCGGCAATGGAGGCCGCCGCCACGAGGAAGATGAGCACCGTGGCCACGCGCACGGAGGAGAAGAAGTCCCACGTGCGGTCCAGAAGATCCTTGTCCGGCCTCACGCCCTGCTCGTCCACGGCTCACCCCTCCTGGAGGATCAGCTTGAGGGCCTCGTCGACCTGTGCCTCGTCCAGAGCGCCCGTCCACTTGGCCCGGATGACGCCCTCCCGGTCGAGGAAGAACGAGGTGGGCAGCGGCACGATCTGGTAGAGCTGGCTCACGTTTCCGCCCCGGTCCACCAGGATGGGGAAGGTGAGCCCCAGCTGCTCACGAAACCGCGTGATCGCCAGGTCGCTCTCATCCAGGTTGACGGCCAGCACAAGGAGGCCGCGATCGCGGTGGGTCTCGTAGGCCGCCTGCAGCACCGGCATTTCGGCCCTGCAGTACGTGCACCAGGTGGCGAAGAAGTTGAGCACGACCGCCCGTCCGCGCAGATCGGAGAGCCGGTAGGTCTCACCCTCCACCGTGTTCAGTTCGAAGTCCGGTGCCACGCAGCCCACTGCCGCGCCGTCGGCGCCGCGGGGGCTGGGCCGGAGGAGCAGGAAGCCGAACCAGAGCGCGGCGAGCAGCAGCGTGACCGCCGCTGTGATCCGCTTGTACGTGGGGTACCGCTTCACTGCCCTTCTCCTCCCTCTGAACCCCGGGGACACCCGCGTCCGGGACGGACCCAACCGATAGCCTGTACTTACTACGTTAGCAGGACCTGAAGCCCACCGGCTATGGCTTCTGCGATGTATTAACATTTTAGACGCACGGCAATTTCGGGCAGCCCCAAAGGGCCTACCGACGGCCCGAACTGCCCTCTGTGCGCAGACGAAGGGCCCGACCGCGTGTCTCCAGATGCGGTCGGGCCCCCCAGCTGAGGGCGCAGCGCACACCTCCATCCCACCCGGACGCCCCTTGCGGAGGCCGCCATTCGTGGCCGCTGCGGCCGGCGTGTGCGGCGACGGCCCTCTATGGTACAATCAGGTGCGGCCGGGCGGGCCTGCCGGTGCCGCGCACAAACGCAGCAGCAGTGCGTGGCAACGCAGGCAGGCCCTCACCCGGGCGACTTCGTCATCGATCAGCGGGAGGGTGCGAACATTGGCGTGGGTCTACCTGATCGTGGCGGGCCTGATGGAGGTCGGCTGGGCCACGGCGATGAAGTACTCGGCCGGCTTCACCCGCCTCTGGCCGACCGTCTGGACCATCGTGCTGAGCCTGGCCAGCTTCGCCCTGCTCAGCCAGGCGATGAAGTCCCTGCCCCTGGGCACCGCCTACGGCGTCTGGACCGGCATCGGCGCCGTGGGCTCGGCGCTGATGGGCATCCTGGTGCTCGGCGAGCCGCGCGATGCGGTGCGCCTGGTCTGCATCGCCATGATCCTGGCGGGCATCGTCGGGTTGAACGTGACCTCCAGGGCCTGATTACGGCACGGAACACGCGCGGCCCCTCAGGGCAGCGCCTCCACCACAGCGGCGATGCCCTGGCCGCCGCCGATGCAGAGCGTGGCCAGGCCGTAACGGCCGCCCCGGCGGCGCAGCTCGAGCAGCAGGGTGAGCAGAAGGCGCGCCCCGCTGGCGCCCACCGGATGGCCGAGGGCGATGGCCCCGCCGTTGACGTTGGTGCGCTCGCGCGGAAGGTCCAGCTCTCGCTCCACCGCCAGATACTGCGCGGCGAAGGCCTCGTTCACCTCCACCAGGTCCATGTCGGCGAGCGTGAGCCCGGCCCGTTCGAGGGCCTTGCGGCTGGCCGGCACGGGCCCGATTCCCATATAGTGTGGGTCGACGCCGGCCACCGCCCAGCTGACCAGCCGCCCCAGGGGCTTCCAGCCCTCGGCTGCCGCCCGGCGTGCGGAGGCCAGCACCAGCATCGCGGCGCCGTCGTTGATGCCGCTGGCGTTGCCGGCCGTGACGGTGCCGCCCTCCTTGAACCGGGCCGGCAGGCGGGCGAGGGCCTCGTAGGTGGTGTCGGGTCGGGGATGTTCGTCCTGCTCCAGCCGGCGCCCCTCGCCGCGGCGGGCGGGCAGCGCCACCGGCACAATCTCCTCGGCCAGCCGCTCCCGTGCGGCTACCGCGCGCTGCTGGGACAGAAGCGCGAACCGATCCTGATCCTCCCGGGTGATGCCGTAACGCTCGGCGAGGTTCTCGGCGGTGATGGCCATGCCACAACCGCAGTAGGTGTCGGTGAGCGCCTCCCACAGGGCATCGCCCAGTTCGGGGGTGCCGATGCCGGGGCCGAACCGGTTGCGCAGCACGTACGGCGCCTGGCTCATCGACTCGGCGCCCCCCACCAGCGCCACGGAGGCCTCGCCGGCCCGAATGGTCTGGACCGCCGAGACGGCGGACTGCAGGCCGGAGCCACAGAGCCGGTTGACGGTGAGCGCCGGGGTCTCCACCGGGATGCCGGCGTGCAGGGCGATGTGACGGGCGAGGTACGGTGCGTCCTTGCCGGTGTGGATCACGTTCCCCACCACCACCTCGTCCACGGCCCCGGCCGGGACCCCCGTCCGCTCCAGTGCGGCCTTCGCCGCCACCACCCCCAGGTCGACGGCCGAGACCTCCCGCAGCGAGCCGCCGAAGCTGCCGAAGGGCGTGCGGGCGCCCCCCAGGATCACCACTTCCTCCATCTGCGATAACCCCCCACTCGATTCGGTTCTGTATTCAGCCTGGTCTATCTTCTCTGTGACCTTCGGCTATCCCTTGCCCGTTTCACCTGATCCTTCCGAATTAGTTCTAAAGACCCATTATCTCCCTGCAGGAATTTAGCCGAATCAGGTGAATAACGAGTATATGGAGAGAAGTAGGGACTGCCCGTTCAGGCCCCTCAAGGCCTTGAATAACAACGTCCTGCTGGCATACGATCCGGCCTCGGACCAGGAGGTCGTGCTGGTGGGACGGGGGCTGGGGTTCCAGGCTTCGGGCCCACTGAGCCGAAGCGATCCCCGCATCGAGAAGGTCTTCCGGCTGGATGAGAGCCGCAACCGCAGGCAGTTTCTCCGCCTCACGGAGACCCTCTCGGGCGACGTGATCGGCGTGGCGGAGGAGATCCTCCACCTGGCCGCGGGCCGGTTCGGTCCCCCGGGAGAGGAGGCGCACCTGACGCTGGCGGAGCACCTGGCCGCCACGCTGGCCCGGGTCCGGCAGGGAATGCCGATTCCCAACCCGTTCCTGGCGCAGATTCAGCTCCTCTACCCGGAGGAGTATGAGCTGGCCGGCCAGGCCGTGCAGATGATCGCCGACCGGCTGGGGGTCCGACTGCCGGAGGAGGAGCAGGGGCTCCTGGCGCTCCACCTTCTGGGGATGCGCCGCAGGGAGCCACCCAAGCTGGTGGCCCGGCACCAGGCGGTGATCCGGGAGTCGGCCCAGTTCCTGGCCGACGAGGCGGGCATCTCCTGGTCGGACGACGACCCGCGCCTCGCCCGCGTGCTCCTGCACCTCCGGCTCGCGGTGGAGTTGATCGTCTCAGGGAAGGGCGAGGCAAACCCGCTTCTGGACCGCATCCGCAGCGAGTACCCGGACGCGTTCGCCCGGGCCCGTCGGCTGGGCGATTACATGGCGGAGCGGCTGGACCGGCCCGTGAGCGACGACGAAGTCGGGTACCTGGCCCTGCACCTCCTGCGCCTCAAGAACCTAACTTAATCATCGTTTGCGCTGGCGTGTCACCGCCGTGCTCAGGTGGGCATGAGCCAGCCAGAGAAGGTCCGGCACCTCTGTGGGGGCTGGGCGGTCTCTGGCTGGCTTTCTGTTTGAGGCGGGTGCCGGCGGCGCCAGGAAAGGAGGGTAGCGCAAGCGCCGCCGGCCCGATTCCGAGCTCACCTACCAGTCCTATAATGAAGGAGGTCGATAGGATGCTCGCACAGCTCCAGAAGATCGGCAAGGGGCTCATGACGCCCGTTGCGGTCCTCCCCGCAGCCGGCCTGCTCCTGCGCTTCGGCCAGCCCGACGTGCTGGACTGGCCCTGGATGGCCGAGGCCGGTAACGCCATTTTCAACAACCTGGCCTTGCTCTTTGCGGTGGGTCTTGCCGTCAGCCTTGCCAAGGATGCCGGCGTGGCCGGGCTGTCCGGCGTCGTGGCCTACTTCGTGATCACCGAGGTCGCCACCACCATCAACAGCGAGATCAACATGGGCGTGCTGGCCGGCATCATCGCCGGTATCCTGGCGGCCAGCATGTACAACCGCTTCAAGGACACCAAGCTGCCCGACTACCTCGGCTTCTTCGGCGGCAGGCGCTTCGTCCCCATCGTCACGGCAGGTGCCGCAACCGTCCTCGGCCTGATCTTCGGCTTCATCTGGCCGCCGATCCAGCACGGCATCGGAGCCATCGGCAACTGGTTGGTGGCCGCCGGTGCGGTGGGCGTAGGCGTCTTCGGCCTGCTGAACCGGTTGCTCATCCCGCTGGGCCTGCACCACGTGATCAACAGCCTGGTCTGGTTCGTCTTCGGCGAGTTCCCGAAGGCCGACGGCACCATCGCCACCGGCGACCTGAACCGGTTCTTCGCAGGTGACCCGAGCGCCGGCTTCTTCATGGCGGGTTGGTTCCCGATCATGATGTTCGGCCTCGTCGGTGCCGCCCTGGCCATTACGCACGCGGCCCGGCCGGAGCACCGCAAGCGGGTGGGCGGCATCATGCTCTCCGCCGCCTTCACGTCGTTCCTCACCGGCATCACCGAACCCATCGAGTTTGCCTTCATGTTCGTCGCTCCGCTGCTCTACGTGATCCACGCCGTGCTGTCCGGCATCTCCATGGCAATCGCCCAGCTTCTGGACATCCACCACGGCTTCACGTTCTCGGCGGGGTTGATCGACTACGTCCTCAACTACGGCATTGCCTCAGACAACGCCTGGCTGTTGATCCCCATCGGCCTGGTCTTCGCCGTGGTCTACTACGTGGTCTTCCGCTGGGTCATCGTGAAGTTCAACATCGCAACCCCCGGCCGGGAGCCCGAGGAGAGCGCCGAGGCTGCCGACTAGATAACTGCCTCAACGAGGAGGATGCGTGTGGACGACAGGACGAAGGCCCAGGAGATTCTCGCCGCCCTGGGCGGCAAGGAGAACCTCGTCGAACTGGAATCGTGCATCACCCGCCTGCGGCTGGTGGTGAAGAACCCCGGCGCCGTGGATGAGAAGCGGCTGAAGGCGCTGGGGGCCGTCGGCGTCATGAAGGCCGGTCAGGTCGTGCAGGTGGTGCTGGGCACCTCCGCCGAACGCATCGAGCAGATCATGAAGGATATGATCTAGATGAGCATGGTCACCCTGCTGGCCCCCATCACCGGCACCGTCGTCCCCCTGGACGAGGTGCCCGACCCGGTGTTCTCGGGCCGGCTGCTGGGCGACGGCCTGGCCATCGATCCCACGGGTGACCTGGTGGTGGCGCCGGTGGCCGGCGAGGTGGCAGCCCTCTTTCCCACGGGCCACGCGCTGGCCATCCGGACCGCCGCGGGCACTGAGGTTCTGCTGCACCTCGGGCTCGACAGCAGCAAGGCGAAGGGCGTCTTCCGCCCCCTCGTGGCGCGGGGCGATTGGGTGCAGGCGGGCCAGCCACTGGTCCGCGTGGACCTGGCGGAGTTCCGGCGGCAGGCTCGCTCGCCCCTGAGCCCGGTGCTGATCCTGGACCCCGGGGAACACCTCCGGGTCGAGGTGGTCGCCAGCGGCCCGGTGGTGGCCGGTCAGGACGCCGTCTGCCGCCTGCTGGAAAGGAGGGAAGACGATGCGACTGCTTGACCTTCCTCCCTCGCGGCTGACAGAGCTCGGGCGCGCAGAACTGCTGGAAGGCATTAGGCTCTCGGAAGGCCGGCTGGTGGTGGCCGAGACGGTGGTGACCGCCCCGCCCCTGGTGGACGGGATCACCAACGCCGAACTGGTCGCCGCCTTCGGTGCCGACCTCGTGCTGCTCAACTGCTATGACTGCGAACGCCCCACCATCGCGGGACTGCCGGAGGGGGCGGGACAGACCTGCCGGGACGTGAAGGCACTGGTGGGCCGGCCGGTGGGGGTGAACCTGGAGCCCAGTGACCGTGTCCCGCCCGGTCGTCGGGCCACCCCGGCGAACGCCGTGCGGGCGGTGGAGCAGGGCGCCGACTTCATCTGCCTGACGGGCAATCCGAACACCCTGGTGACCAACGAAGGCATCCTGGAGAGCCTCCGGCTCATCAAGGCGGCCGTAGGGGACAGGGCCTTCCTGATCGCCGGCCGCATGCATGCGGCGGGGGTCGGCCTTTCCGGCGGCAGGGGCCTGATCACGCCGGAGGAGGCCGAGGCGTTCGTGGAAGCCGGCGCCGACGTGCTGCTGGTGCCCGCCCCGGGAACAGTGCCGGGCGCCATGGTGGAAGCGGTGAGCGCGTGCGTTCAGGCGGCTCACCGCAGGGGGGCGCTGGCGATGTCGGCTATCGGCACCTCCCAGGAGGGCGCCGACGAGGCCACTGTCCGGCAGCTGGCCCTGAACGCGAAGATGGCGGGAGTCGACCTGCATCACCTGGGCGACGCCGGCTACTTCGGCGTGGCAGTGCCCGAGAACATCCTGGCGTACTGCGTGGCCGTGAAGGGCAGGCGGCACACCTACCGGCGCATGGCGGTGTCGCTCAAGCGGTAGCGAGCTTCGGAGGAAAGGCCGGGGGCGGCACAGGCCGCCCCCGGTTCGCTATAGCGTCTCGCACCGCACCTTGTCGCCCTCGCAGGTGAGCCGCACCGGCTTCCCCTCCACCCTCGTCTCCAGGTGCACCGGCCGGCCCCACAGCTGGTAGACGTACTGCAGCGTGCGCTCGGCGTAGGGCAGGTCGAGGTCGCGGCCGTCGTGCTGGTGGCGCAGGTAGAGCTCGCGGCGCCCCTTGTAGTCGCCGTCCTCCACCACGATATAGGGATGGCCGAAGTTGGTCATGGCGTCGCAGAGGGCGTCGCGCACCCGCTCCCAGTTCTTGTCGGTGATCTTCCACTCCTCGTCCTGGAACTCGTACACGAAAAGGTCGAGGTCCTTCACCAGTTCTTCGGTGAGGTAGGTGCGAAGGAAGGAGACGTCATTCTCCATCTCCCGCACCGCGAAGATCTTCTCCCGGCCGAAGCGCTTCTCGATGTCCTCGAAGACTTTTAGCCCTACGTAGTATGGGTTGATCCGGGCGTGTCCCGGCGTGCAGACCGCCGCGTGCAGCCGGCCGAACTCCACGAACTCCTCGTCGGTGAGGTCCAGTTCCCGCATGATGCGCATGTGCCAGAAGGAGGCCCAGCCCTCGTTCATGATCTTGGTCATCATCTGGGGCACGAAGTAGAGCGACTCCTCCCGCACGATGGCGATAATGTCCCGCTGCCAGTCCTCCAGGTGGTCGGCGTGCTCCAGGAGGAAGAGCAGCAGGTCCTTCTCGGGCTCGGGGGGGACCTTCCGGCGCTGCGGCTTCGCCGCCCGGGCGCCGGTTTTCTTTTCCTCCGCCCGCTCCTGCCGGGGGAAGAGGTCGGCGTAGGGCCCGTCGCCGGGGCGGACGGGGGGCTCCTCCCGGGGGTCCGGCTGCTCCCGGCGGGGGAAGGGGTCGATGTGGTCGGAGATGGAGAGCACGGCATCCAGGAAGCGCTCCACCTCCAGGTTCCCCTCCTCGATGCCGTACTGACGGATGCGCCGGGCGTTCTGGCTGACGGTCTCGAGCATCTGCCGGTTGGTGGGCGCAAACCAGATGTTGTTCTTGAAGAAGTCGGTGTGGCCGAACACGTGGGCCACCACGAACTTGTTCTGCAGCAGGGAGTTGGTTTCCAGCAGGAAGGCGTAGCTGGGGTTGGCGTTGATCACCAGCTCGTAGATCTTGCTGAGGCCGTAGTCGTAGGAGGACTTCATGGTGTAGTACGCCTTGCCGTGGGTCCAGTGGCTGAACCGGCCGGGCAGCAGGTAGGCGCCGAACTCGTAGAGGATGGTCGCCGGCACGATCTCAAAGTGGGTGGGGAACGGATCCAGGCCCAGCCGTCGCGCCGTCTCCCAGATCTCCCCGATCGCTTCCTCCAGGACCGGCAGGTCACGGTCTTCCATGGGGCTGTCTCCTCCCTCCCGATGGGGTTCCTACATTCTATGCCCCGTCAGGGTGGGAAGTACGGGAGTTTCATGCCGCGCACACATGCCAACGCCCGGGCTGCAGGTCGGCCCGGGCGTTGCTGCGTATCTGACTACAAAGGAGAACCGCACTGATCGCAGAATTTGGCGTCCTCGTCGTTCAGTGCCCGGCAGCTGGGGCAGCGCACCTTCACGACTGTCTGCAGTTCCAA